>Ga0075421_100013270_pt1 | contig 10264 bp, 9 predicted proteins | sample SoiMetdeltSBSDD5_FD_75292 | JGI IMG/M metagenome (GOLD analysis project Ga0075421, IMG submission 75292) | Bulk soil microbial communities from a Populus tree surrounding site in Tennessee, USA - Soil MetaG P. deltoides SBSDD5 | ecosystem: Environmental > Terrestrial > Soil > Tree plantation... | reverse complement strand
GACCTCGAGGCCGGGCAGAACGAGGCGGCGGCGGCCATGGACGCGTCCCTCGACGACGATATCGGCGACGACATGCTGCGTCTCGTGTTCACGGCATGTCACCCCCTCCTGTCGACGGAGGCGCGCGTCGCCCTCACCCTGCGGATGCTGGGCGGCCTCACCACCGACGAGATCGCCCGCGCGTTCCTGGTGCCGGAGTCGACGGTGGCGCAGCGTATCGTCCGCGCCAAGAAGACGCTGGCCGACGCGCAGGTGCCGTTCGAGGTGCCGCGCGGGGCCGAGCTCGCGGCCCGGCTCTCGTCGGTGCTCGAGGTCGTCTATCTCGTCTTCAACGAAGGCTACTCGGCGACCGCCGGCGACGACTGGATGCGGCCCGCCCTCTGCGAGGACGCGCTGCGGTTGGGGCGAATCCTGGCCGGGCTCGCGGCGCGCGAGCCGGAGGTTCACGGCCTGGTCGCGCTGATGGAGATCCAGGCCTCGCGCATCGGCGCCCGTCGGGGTGCTTCCGGCGAGCCGATCCTCCTCCTCGATCAGGACCGCGTGCGCTGGGATCACATGCTCATCGGCCGCGGCCTGGCCGCGCTGCAGCGCGCGGAGGCCCTGGGCGGCGCCCTGGGGCCGTACGCGCTGCAGGCGGCGATCGCCGCGTGCCATGCCCGGGCGCGGACGGCGGAGGAGACGGACTGGACGCGCATCGTCGTGTTGTACGGCGCCCTCGCGCAGCTCTCGCCGTCGCCGATCGTCGAGCTCAACCGCGCGGTGGCCGTGTCGATGGCCGAAGGTCCGGCGGCGGCGCTGCCGCTGGTCGACGCTCTCTGCGACGAGCCCGCTCTGCGCGAGTACCACCTGCTGCCCAGCGTGCGCGGCGACCTGCTGGTCAAGGTCGGGCGCACGGCCGAGGCCCGCGCCGAGTTCGAGCGCGCGGCCTCTCTCACCCGCAACGCCCGCGAGCAGGCGCTGCTCCTCGAGCGCGCGGCCGCCTGCGGCCCGGCGGCGTCAGGGCCGCGGCGGGGCTGAAGGCGCCGGCTCGTCGAGGAACGCCTCGATCATCGCCAGCGGCAGCGCGGTGCGCTTGACGATCGACATGTGATCGACGCCGGGCAACACGGCGAGCCGCGCGTGCGGGAGTCGCCGGTACATCTCGACCGCGTGTTCGGGGCGCACGACGTCGGCGTCGCCGACGAGGACCAGCGTGGGCGCCTCTATGCCGGCGATCTGTTCGTCCGGCCAGTCCTTGAAGGCCAGCATGCGGGCCACACACTTGTCGTGCATCGTCTGGAGCTGCTCGGGATGGGGCGCCACGCGCCGATAGGCGTCCTTGAGATCGGCCGGCATGTCGGCGAGGCTGGCCTTCTTCATCGACGCCCAGAACGCCGGGGGCATCCCGTCCGCCTTGTAGATGGCCGACATCACGACGAGCTTGCGGACGAGCTTCGGATGCCGGATGGCGATCTGGAGGGCGGTGCTCCCGCCGTTGCTGTAGCCGAAGACGTCCGCGGGCTCGATGCCGAGACGGCGGAGCAGCGCGGCGACGTCGTCCGCGGTCTGCTCGAACGTCAGCGGGCGATCGATGTCGGCGGTGCGGCCGTGGGCCTGCTCCTCGATCGCGATCACCTTGCGGGTCTTCGCCAGGGCCGGCCAGTAGGCGGCGAAAGACGTCTCGATCGTCGACCCGCCGCCGTGGAGCAGCACGATCGGCGGGCCGCTGCCGTGGATCTCGTAGTACATGTGGAGGCCGTTGACGTCGGCGTATTCGGCCCGCAGCGGCGTGGCGGCGATCCCAAGGGCGATCAGGGCGAAAACCGTCGCGGGTCGCGGCGTCATCTGGCGAGCTCCGCGGCCAGGTTCTCGAGGCCGAGGCGCGTGCCTTCCTCGCGGTCGGCGGCGTTCGACAGGCCGTCGAGGAAGGCGCCCTGCTCGGTGAAGGTCAGGCGGGTGGCGGGACCCTGCGCCTCCAGCTCCACCGTGGCCAGCGAGACGGAGATGCGGGCGTCGCCCACGTGCATGTCGTACGCGAAGACGATGCGGCGCTCGGGGACGATGTCGTAGTAGCGCGCGTCGTAGGCGTGGACGAGGCCGCCCGGCGGCTGGACGCGGCTCGTCTCCCGCCCGCCGATGCGGAAGTCGAGGGCGTACTCGAGCGATTTCCAGTCGTCGTGGCAGGCGAACCAGCGGGCCTTCGCCTCGGCCTTCGACCAGGCGGCGAAGACGCGGGCGGGCGTGGCCTCGTAGACGCGCTCGATGACGAAGGTGGCGTGTGTCGTTGACGGGTTCTTCATGATCGTAGGTACTCCCCGAGCCGATCCAGACGGCGCTCCCAGCAGGCGCGCCGCTCGCGGATCCAGCGCTCGGCCGTCCCCAGCGCGTCGGCCTCGATCCGGCAGGTGCGCACGCGGCCGGCCTTCTCGGAGCGGATGAGCCCGCTCTCCTCGAGTACCTGCAGGTGGCGGAACACCGCCGGAAGCGACATCGGCAGCGGCTCCGCGAGCTGGCTGACCGAGGCCGGCCCGCGGCTCAACCGCTCCACGATCGCCCTCCGAGCCGGATCGGCCAGGGCGTGGAAGACCTGATCGAGGGCGGGCACATAGTTAACCATATCGTTAAGTATTGCCCCCGCCCGCTCCCGCCGTCAAGGCCGCATGTCGATTTCGGCCTCCCTCGTTCGACATAAGAGTGGAGGCAGACAATGACGAGGTCAGCGGACAGACTCACCCCCGTGCTCTTCACCGGGACCTACATCGTGGCGGGCGCCCTCTTCGCGTGCGACGGGCTGCCGAAGCTCGTGGCCGGCCCCACCCCCATCGTGCGGGTGTCGGGCGCGATCGAGCTCGCGGCGGGTGTGCTGGGGGCGGCGTGGCGCCTCCCGCGGCGTTTGTCGATATCCTGAGGTATACAAGCGGGAGGAGGCAGCATGAGCATCGTGTCGAAGTGGTCGTCCTTGGCGCCGCAGCTGCTGAGCGTGCTGCGCATCGCCGCCGCCTTCATGTTCATCCTGGCCGGCACCATGAAGATCTTCGCCTTTCCGGCAGGTATGCCGCCCGATGGCGGCACGGCGGCGTTCGGGACACAGATCTGGTTCGGCGGCTGGCTCGAGGTCGTGGGCGGTGCCCTGATGCTCGTCGGCCTGTTCACGCGCCCGGTGGCCTTCGTCCTCTCGGGCGAGATGGCCGTCGCGTACTGGCAGTTCCACTTCGGCGGTTCGGGCAACTGGTGGCCCACGATCAACGGCGGCGTGGCCGCGGCTCTGTACTGCTTCGTCTGGCTCTACTTCTCGGCGGCAGGCGCCGGCCCGTGGAGCCTGGACGCCAGGCTGCGGCGGAAGGCGTAGACAGCAAACAACAGACCTGACCCCATGGCGAAGACGCCGCAGACGGTCCTGGAGATCGCCGGTCGCGAGGTCGTCATCACCAACCCCGACAAGGTCTTCTTTCCGGAGGCGGGCCACACGAAGCTCGACCTCGCGCGGTACTACGCGGCGGTGGCGGAGGGGGCGCTCCGCGGGATCGCCGGCCGGCCGATCGTCCTCAAGCGCTACGTCAACGGGGCGGCGCAGGAGGCGTTCTTCCAGAAGCGGGCGCCGGAGAAACATCCGGACTGGATCGAGACCGTCGAGCTGAAGTTCCCATCGGGGCGCACCGCGCGCGAGGTGGTGGTGCGCGACGCCGCGCAGCTGCTGTGGACGATCAACCTCGGCTGCATCGATCTCAACCCGCATCCGATCCGCGCCGACGATCTCGATCATCCCGACGAGCTGCGCGTCGATCTCGATCCGGGTCCCGGCGTCGTGTGGGACGACGTGCGGCGCGTGGCGCTCGTGGTCCGCGACGTGCTCGTGGACCACGGCCTGCGCGGCTGGCCGAAGACGTCCGGATCGCGGGGCATTCACGTGAACGTTCGCATCGAGCGCCGATGGACCTTCGACGAGGTGCGCCGTGCGGCGGTGGCGTTGGCCCGCGAGGTCGAGCGGCGCGATCCGGAGCGGGCGACGAGCAAGTGGTGGAAGGAGGAGCGCCACGGCGTGTTCCTCGACTACAACCAGAACGCCAAGGACCGCACCGTCGCCTCGGCGTGGTCGGTACGGCCGCTGCCCGACGCGCGAGTGTCGATGCCCCTCGAGTGGGACGAGGTCGCCGAGTGTGATCCGGCCGCCTTCACGCTGGTGACGGCGCCGGCCCGCTTCGCCGCGCGCGGTGACGCCTCCGCCGGCATCGATGGCGACGCCGGCTCGCTCGAGAAGCTCCTCGCCCTGGCCGCCGCGCAAGAGGCCTCCGGCCTCGGCGACGCGCCGTGGCCGCCGCACTACAAGAAGCAGGCGGGCGAGCCGGCGCGGGTGATGCCGTCACGCCGGAAGGGCGCGAGTCCCACCGGGCGGCGGCAGTCGACACAGCCGCTCATCACCGTCGCCAAGGCGCAGCACAAGGACGAGGCGCTGGCCGGCCTCGAGCGATGGAAGGCGCGCCATCCGGAAGCGGCGGCGAAGCTCGCCGTCGACGACGTGCTCGTGGACTCGATGCGCGGCCGCTCGTCGACCTGGACACGCATCCGCGTCAACCTGCGCCACGTTCCCGAGGGTGAACGCCCGGCGGAGGAGCCGCCCGATCCCGACTACGACCCGTGGGCCGCCTGGCGGCGCCACTCGGCCGATTGACCATGCGCCGCCGGCGTCAAGGCCCGCACGCCCTCTCCGCTTTCGACCCTGCCCTCGGCAACGCCCTCGAGATCGGCGCCGTCGCACACCTCATGTATCGCTCGAACCGACTCGGCCCGGGCCGAGTCGGTTGAAGTTTTGCTTGAGGTCTGGTGCCGCCCGTCCGTCGAGGCCGCGCGGCGCCCATCCGTCGCTTGGCGGCAGAGCCACTCCTCTTCCTGAAGCCGCACGTGCTTCGATCGCAACTCCCACTCGTAACGATTGTGGCGACGACATCTCAGTTGGATATTGTCGACGGTTGGCGGGCCTCCTTCCGCATACGGCCGAACGTGATGGAACTCGATGAATCCCCGCTCGCCGCATCGACGTCCGTCGCGACTCACAAATGCGCACCGGCCGAGGTCTCGCACGTATACGACACGCTTGACCTCCGCCGAGACGTCGCGGGCGTTCGGCGCCATTCCCGCCGAACGCCGCGGCCGATCGGTGGCGGCGAACTTCTGCTTCGCCAGGTCCGTGACCAGCAACGTCAGCGCGCGGTCGATGATCTCGCCGCCATCGCCGGACGGGTTCGCATGACGGAGCAGGTCCTGGGCGAGGCGAAGTTTCTCGAGCGTGTCTCCGCTGATGGTGACCTGAAGTTTGAAGCGATCGGGCGAGAGCGCGGCCACGACGGCCGGACGAGACTCCACCGGTGCGCTTGCCGGGGCGTGCAAAACCAGGGATGTGGGTGCACTCAGCGCTGAAGCGTCAGCGCCCGTGCCGATGAGGGCAAGAACCGTGTCGCGCGACTGCACGGCGGACGATGGGGCCGCGAGAGTCGTGCGCTCGGTCGGCGCGGGGACAATGGGCGCCGGCGGCAGCTTCCGAGCCGACATGGGGACGTCGGGTGCCGGCGCCAGACGCGCCACGATCGTCTCCACCTCCGACCGGCTCCGGCCGCGCGCCGACTCGATGACCTCGAGATGGTTCGCATCGGTCAGGTGGCGCCCGAGGAGCTTCGCCGTCGTCAGGTTCAAGGTGCCGTCGGCGAGTCCCTCCAGGATCTTCGGAAACCGCCGGGCAACACGGGCGACCTCCACGCGGTGGTATGCCTCGTGCTCGGAGAATCGAAGAGCCTCGCGGCAATAGGTGAACATCGATCCGTAGCCGCGCGACAAGTGCAGCTCCCGCGCCTCGACCTCGGCGAGATGGGCGATGAGCTCGACCATCGTCCCGCGCTCGCGAGCGGCCAGGTCCTTCGTTCGGGCCAGGAGAGCGTCATCCGGTAATGAACGTGCGACGTCGATATGAGCATTCATGGCCGATGAGTATCGCCGTTCGTTGCCTCAATGGGTCCAGTCCACGAAGTCAATTGATAATGCTCTAACTAAATTTACGACTCACTGCGCGCCGGGCCGGTCGCGCGGCGGCCGCAGGTGTGCGTTGGAGGGGACGCTGTGTGTTCGAGTGGGGCGTGGCCAGGACTCGTGACGCCGAGTCAGCTCGCGCCGCCCGCCGGGCGCGCTCCGAACACGCGTTCGAGCTCGTAGGCGGGGGTGACCTCGAGCTGGTCGTAGCGGCACTCGCGCGGGGCCTTGTCCGTGCGCCAGCGGCGGAAATGCGCGGCGTGACGGAAGCGGTCGCCTTGCATGTGGTCATACGCGACCTCGCACACGCGCTCCGGACGCAGCGGCTCCCAGCTCAGGTCCTTGCCGGCGTTCCATCGGCTCGTCGCCCCGGGGACGCGCTGCCCCTTCGCCATCGCGTCGGCATGCGCCTCCGCCCAGTGGCGCCACGGGTGGCCCTCGAGGGCGTTCTCACGCAGCGGGGCCAGCTCCTCCACGAGCTGCTTGCGCACGACGTTCGTGAAGGCGGCGGTGACGCCGACGTGGTGCAGCGTGCCCTCCTCGTCGTAGAGGCCGAGGAGCAGCGAGCCGACCATTGTGCCCTTCCCGTTCTTGTGCCAGCGGAAGCCGGCCACCACGCAGTCCGCCGTGCGCGCGTGTTTGACCTTGATCATCGTGCGCTTGCCGGGGCAGTACGGCTCGTCGAGAGCTTTGGCCATCACGCCGTCGAGGCCGGCGCCCTCGAAGCGGCGGAACCAGTCCTCGGCCAGCGCGCGGTCGCGCGTCGCCGGCGAGAGGTGCACGGGCGGTGCGACTTTGGCCATCACCGTGTCGAGCCGTTCACGCCGCACCGCCAGCGGCGTCTCGCGCAGATCTTCATCACCGATTGCCAGAAGGTCCCAGGCGACGAACGACGCCGGCATCTGCGAAGCCAGCAGCTTCACCCGCGACGCGGCGGGATGGATCCGCAGCAGCAGCGCCTCGAAGTCGAGGCCGCCCTTGCCGACGATCACCACCTCACCGTCGACCACACATCGCTCGGGCAGCGCCGCCGACAGCGGCCCGACGAGCTCCGGGAAGTAGCGGTTCATCGGCTTGAGGTCGCGGCTCTGCAGCAGGATCTCGCCGCCGTCGCGGAAGACGAGGGTGCGGAACCCGTCCCACTTCGGCTCGAAGAGCCAGCCGTCGCCGGTGGGCAGGGCGCCGGCCGCCTTGGACAACATGGGGGCGAGCGGGGGAGCAAAGGGCAGGCGCACGGCTTCATCCTACAAAGAAAAGCGCCGCGAGCACTCTCGTGCCCGCGGCGCCCTACGAGCGGATGACTATGCGGTCAGGCTAACGCCGCCACTGCCTCAAGTTGCGGAACCGGTCCTCGCAGCGGCCCTCGCTGCAGCCGTAGAGGCCGTTCTTGAAGTAGTAGGCGCCGACGTTGGTCGGCTCGCCACGGTCCGGATCCTCGCGGATGAACGCGTCGTTGATGTAGCTGCGCACCATGTTCGTGCTGGTGTTGTGCGCGACCTTGGCGTTGATCCACTTGCCGAACGCGTTCGAGATCAGGGTCGCCGAGTTGTAGCGGCGGAGCGTCCCGTCGCTGAAGCTTCGGATCTGGTAGCTCGTCGAGCTCTCGGAGCCGCCGAAGAGTTGCATGACCGTCGACTGCGTGGGCGAGACCACCCAGATGTCGCCGTCCCACATCCGCTGGCCCGAGGTGTAGTCGTTGTTCCACCGCAACTCGGTGCGCGGCCCGCCCGTCTTCGGTGGCGGCTGGAACGGGGGATCGTCGGGGAACAGCCAGCAGGTCCAGATGCCGTTGCTGTAGCTGAAGCGGTTCGAGAGGGCCTGGTCGTACGGCTTGTGCATCGAGTAGGTCCAGGACATCTGCGTCCAGCCCGCCGTCGGTCCGCTGCCGCCGCCGGGCGTGGGCGTCGGTGTCGCGGTGGGGCCGGGGCCCGACGTGGGCGTGGGTGACGGTGTCGGCGTCGGGCTGGTGCCGCCGCCACCAGCGAAGATGCTGATCTCCGTGACGCTGTTCATCGACGTGTTGCTGCCGCCGACGTTGCCGTGTCCGAGGTAGCGCACCCAGCGGACGCTGACGTCGGCGATGTCGTACATCTGCTCGGCGGTGGTGGTGCCGCTGCTCAGGCCGGACCAGGCCGTCACCCAGACTCCGCCGCCGGTGGAGGTCTGGATGTCGAAGCGGTTCTGCCGCGCGTTGCCCTGGTAGACAGCCACGCCCACGGAGCCGACGCTGCGCGCCGTGCCGAGGTCGAGCTGTACCCACTGCCCGTCGCCGTTGCCCGACCAGCGCGTGCCCAGGTTGTTGTCGACGGTGTTCGCCGGGGTGTTGCCGTCGTTCGTGCTCGCGGTGACGGCGGAAGCGGCAGGGGTGATCTCCTGCGCCGAGGCGCCCGCCCCATACAGCATTGTCAATGCGGCCAGTGGTAGCGCCGCCCGTCTCAGTCTGGTCATGAGTTCTCCCTGCTCACAGCCGTACGCACACACGAGCTCCCCTGCCGCGCGTGAGACCCACCGCACGGCCAGGCACGAGTTCCTATATTGGATCTGGCGTTGTCGACAGTACGTCGGGGCGCGCGCGCAGAACAAGTCTGCGGATGTCTAGGCGGGAACTGCGTCGAAGTACGGTCCGCGCGCCGTGACTTTGGTCGGCCTCGAGCGGGGCTCTTTGGAGCTAGCAAAACAAAGCCGCGGGCACCGGGTGGCACCCGCGGCTCTTCACGAAATCAGGAACGTCGGACTAGCGCGTCCAGTACCTCGTGTTGCGGAACCGGTCCTCGCAGCGTCCCTGCGAGCAGCCGTACAGGCCGTTCTTGAAGTAGTACGCGCCGACGTTCGACGGCGGCCCGCGGTCGGGATCCGTGCGGACCAGCGAGTCGTTCACGTAGCTGCGCACGGTGTGCGTGCTGACGGTGTGGGCGACCTTCATGTTGATCCAGCGCCCGAAGGCGTTGGTCACGAGCATGTCGCCGGTGTAGCGCCGGAGCGAGCCGTCCTCGTAGCTGCGGATCTGATAGCCGGTCTGGCTCTCCGAGCCGCCGAAGAGCTGCATGACCGTGGAGCGCGTCGGCGACACCACCCAGATGTCGCTGTCCCACATGTGTTGTCCCGACGTGTAGTCGTTGTGCCAGCGCAACTCGGTGCGCGGACCTCCGACCTTGGGCGGCGGCTGGAACGCCTCGTCCGTCGGGAAGAGCCAGCAGGTCCAGATGCCGTTGCTGTAGCTGAAGCGCGAGCTGAGGTCCACGTTGTACGGCTTGTGCATCGAGTACGTCCAGGAGCGGCTCGTCCAGCCCTGCGTGGGCCCGCCGCCGGTGGGAGTGGCGGTCGGCGTCGCCGTGGGCCCGGTCGTCGGTGTCGGCGTCGGCGTCAGGGTCGGCGTGGGGGTCAGCGTGGGCACCGGCGTCGGGCAGATGTCGCACGGCGCGCCCCAGATCTGGACCTCGGTGAGGCTGTTGAACGCGTTCGCGGTCGAGCCGTGGCCGACGTAGCGCACGTAGCGGCCGGTGGTGTCCGCGAAGTCGTGGGTCTCGAGCCCCGTCGTCGAGCCGCTCGTCGAGCGGTTCGTGAAGACGTTGGTCCAGGTGGTGCCGTCGCTCGAGACCTGGAGGTCGAAGCGATTCGACCGCGAGTTGCCGTTGTACACGGCGATGCTCACGTAGTTCAGCGAGAAGGCCGCGCCCAGGTCGTAGCGGATCCACTGGCCGTCACCATTGGCGGACCAGCGGGTGGTCAGGTTGTCGTCGACAGTGTTCCCCGGGACGTTGCCGTCGTGGGTGCTGGCGGTGACGCCGGAAGTGCCGGGCGTCAGCTCCACCACGGGCGGCGGCGGCTCGGGGGTGTTCGTGGGTAACGGTGTCGGAGTCGACGTGGGTACTGTCGTCGGCGTCGGCGTGGCCGTCGGCACGCTCACGCCGGCGAAGACGCTGATCTCGCTCACGCTGTTCATCGTCGCCTTGGCCGGATCGCTGCTGCCGTGGCCGAGGTAGCGCACGAACCGTGCGTCCTGGTCGGCGAAGTCGTAGGCCTGCTCGGCGGTCGTGGTGCCGGTGCTCTCGCCGCCGAAGACGCTCGTCCAGACGCCGGCCACGGTGGCGAGCTGGATCTCGAAGCGATTCCGCCGTTGGTTGCCGTTGTACACCGCGACGCTCACGGACCCGACGCTGCGCACCACGCCGAGATCGAGCTGCAGCCACTGACCGTCACCATCGGCCGACCACCGTGTGCCGAGGTTGTTGTCGACGACGTTGCCGGGCAAGTTGCCGTCGTGGGT
>Ga0075421_100013266_pt1 | contig 10266 bp, 8 predicted proteins | sample SoiMetdeltSBSDD5_FD_75292 | JGI IMG/M metagenome (GOLD analysis project Ga0075421, IMG submission 75292) | Bulk soil microbial communities from a Populus tree surrounding site in Tennessee, USA - Soil MetaG P. deltoides SBSDD5 | ecosystem: Environmental > Terrestrial > Soil > Tree plantation... | reverse complement strand
CCACTGGGCCGCACCTGCACTACGGGTTACAGAAGAACGGAGCCTTCGTCAATCCGTTGCGTGAACACCGGAACATGCCACCCGGTGATCCCGTTCCCGCCTCGGAGCTCGATGAATTCGCCCGCGAGCGAGAGAAGGCATTGCAGATCTTTTCCGCGGCTCCCGGAACCAACAGCTCATCTTCCCGCGCAGCGCTCGTTCGCTAGCCGGCGTGACCGGCTGGATTGCTGACAACCGAGTCAGGTTTCCCCGGTCAAGACGGCTCGCCCGCGCAGAGCGCGGGCAAGAAGACGCTGCGCTAGCGAGGCCGAGCATACTCGTCGGTCTGAGCGCAGCCTCGCTAGCGCTCGTGATAATTTCAGATCGGCATGGCCGCACTCGCTCCTTTTCGGGCGCTTCGTCCCGCACCGTCTGCAGCCGATCGCGTCGCCGCTGTTCCTTACGATGTGGTCGACACAGAAGAGGCGCGCGAGCTCGCTGCGGGGAATCCCCTGAGCTTTCTTCACGTCTCGAGGGCGGAGATCGATCTTGCCGAGGGGACCAGCCCGTACGAAGATGATGTCTACGCACAAGCAGTAGCGAATTTCGAGCTACTGAAAAAAGAAGCACCGCTCGTCCTGGAAGACGCACCCGCACTTTACGCTTACCGGCAGCGTATGGGCACCCATTCCCAGGTCGGAATTGCTGGGTGCTTCGCCGTCGACGATTACGACCGCGATGTCATCCGCAAGCACGAACACACCAGGCCCGATAAAGAGGACGACCGTACCCGTCATCTGCTTGCGCTGCGCGCGCAGACCGGGCCGGTGTTCCTCACCTATCGCAGCAGGCCGGCGGTTGACGCTCTGATCGCGCGAGTCATCGCTGGAGCGCCTTTGTACGATTTCACCGCGGTGGACGCTGTTCAACACACGATCTGGAAAGTAGACTCATTGGAAGAGCATCAGCTCGTCGTCGCGTTTGACGCAGTCCCGGCCTTGTACATCGCCGATGGCCATCATCGAGCCGCGAGCGCGGCGCGTGCGCGGAGGCAGCTCGCCGGTGCCTCAGGAGCTCGAGGCGACTGGGATTGGTTTCTCGCCGTCGCGTTCCCCGATGTTCAGTTGCTGATCCTGCCGTACAACCGCGTGGTGAAGGATCTGGCGGGGATGACACCGGACACGTTCATCACTGCGCTGCGGCAACGATTCGCGATCAGAGACGGCACGGCGACACCGGCAAGGCGAGGCGAGGTCTCAATGTTCCTCGGCGGCAGGTGGCACACCATCGTCCTCGATGCGAACGTCACGAACACGCCAGCCGAGCGCCTGGACGTGACACGACTGCAGGATGCCGTGCTGGCACCGCTGCTCGGGATCGGTGATGTGCGGACTGATAAGCGGATCGACTTTGTCGGGGGCGCAAGGGGTACCGCGGAGCTGGAGTCGCGGGTCCGTTCCGGCGCGGCGGCCGTTGCGTTTTCGTTATATCCGGTCGACGTGCAAGATTTGATGGCCATTACCGATGCCGGCGGCATCATGCCGCCGAAATCGACCTGGTTCGAACCCAAGCTGCGAGACGGTCTGTTGTCGCATTTGGTCTGACGCCGCTACGATCAGAGGTAGAGACCAGAGACCGAAGATTCGATCGAGGATTGTCATGCCGACAACGACGCGTGTATTCAACTTCTCCGCGGGCCCCGCGGTGCTTCCCGTTCCGGTACTCGAGCAGGCGCAGCGAGATCTCGTCGCGCTCCCAGGTGTGGGAATGTCGGTGATGGAGATCAGTCACCGGTCCAAAGTATTCGAAAATCTGCTGGCAAAAGCCATCGCGGGAATTCGCGAACTGGCGGGCGTGCCTTCCAACTACCGGATCCTGTTTCTGCAGGGCGGGGCGAGCCTTCAGTTTTCGATGGTGCCGATGAATTTTCTGCGGGCGGGGACGACGGCAGATTACGTCGATACCGGCACGTGGGCGGTGAAGGCGATAGAGGAAGCCAAGCGAGTCGGCAGCGTCAACGTGACCGGCTCGACCAAGGATGACCAATACAGCCGTATCCCGACTCAGGCTGAGCTGCAGCTTTCACCGGCTGCCTCGTACGTGCACATCACCACCAACAACACAATCGAGGGAACGGAATGGAAGACGCTGCCTCAGGTCGGCGATGTGCCGCTCGTGGCCGACGCCTCGTCCGACATTTTGAGTGGCCCGATTGAGGTGGCGCGTTTCGGCCTTATCTACGCGGGCGCCCAGAAGAATCTCGGGCCGTCTGGCGTGACACTCGTCATGATCCGAGAGGATCTACTTGGTCGGTCGGACGACAGCCTGCCCACCATGTTGAATTACAAGGTGCAGGCGGAGAACAACTCGCTCTACAACACTCCCAATACCTTCGGGATCTACATTCTCGGCCTCGTCACGCAGTGGCTGAAGTCATTGGGCGGGCTGAGTGGGATCGCCCGGATCAACCAGCGCAAGGCGTTGCTTTTATACTCCGAGATCGATCGAACCGGCTTCTATCGTGGGACCGCGCAGAAAGACAGCCGCTCGCTCATGAACATCACGTTTCGATTGCCGAGTGAAGATTTGGAAAAGACCTTCGATCGGCAGGCGAGTGCGGCCGGTTTCGACGGCCTGAAAGGGCATCGCTCGGTCGGTGGCTTGCGAGCGTCGATCTACAACGCGTTTCCGGAGGAAGGCGTCGCTGGGCTCGTCGATTTCATGCGCGAATTCGAGCGCACTCACGGCTGATCCGGGCGGTTACTCGGGAGCGCCAGTCTTAATTGGTAGCCGGTCGAAACGATCTGCGCCGCCGGCGGCGACGACGGGCTGGAGGAAGGTCTTCAGTGCCCTCGTGTTCGCGATCTGAGAAGCCCGACGCTTCGATAAATCCACGCCAATGCTCGACTGCCTCCGGCGTCTCGCCGTGGATTTCGAGCCACGCGAGCGCCTCTCGAAAGGGCCCGCGGTGCATCAGCGCCCGCCGGGCGCGAGGCGACAGCCTCGGGTCGAGCAATCGTCGCTGCAGCCCCAGAACCTGGCGGAATCGCTCCACGTCGCGACGTGCGAGCGGCAGCATTCCCAAAGACAGCCGCGGTTCTTTTTCGAACCCGGTCATCCCCTCGGGCCGCGGATGACCCGTCTTCCCTGAGTGCCGGGGATGACCCGTCATGCCCAATGGCACCAGAAGCGAGCCCAGGAGGACGGCGTTGGTCAGCGTGTCCGGGGTCTCGTCTTGGCGTCTTCGATACGCATCAAGAGCGCCCAGCGATCGCCACAGCCGTTCGTCGGCACCTTTTTGTAAATCGTGAGCGATCGGCTCAAGGAGCTTACGCTCGGCCATCATGCGAAATGCCCGCTCCGCGGCACCGGATCGGAGGAGTTTGTAGAACTCCTCGATCAGCCGTGCCGGCGCGCTCCGCGCGATCTCGGCGCGGTGGTCTGCGATAGCGCTTTCGATAGGCGCGTCGATCGTGAACCCGAGCCGCGCCGCCATCGCGATGGCGCGAAGCATCCGCACCGGGTCTTCGGGGAAGCGCTCCGCAGGGTCGCCGATCGATCGAACCAGCCCCGTCCGCAGGTCTTCGAGACCACCGGTGTAGTCGATGATGGCGAAGGTGCCGATGTCGTAGAAAAGCGCGTTGATCGTGAAGTCGCGCCGGAAGGCATCTTCCTCGGGAGTACCGAAGGTGTTTTCGCGATGAACCAGGTGATCGGGACCAGGGCGGCCATCCTCGGGTGCCTCGGGCTGCTCGGTCGCCAACGCTTCTTCCGCGGCCGCCAGTTCCTCGGCCGTCACCTTCCGGCGGAAGGTCGCGACTTCGATTGTCTTGGCGCCGAACCGCACGTGTGCGAGCCGAAACCGCCGCCCGATCACCCAGCAGTTCTTGAACAGCCGCTTAACCTGGTAGGGATGGGCGGACGTGCCGATGTCGAAGTCTTTGGGACGCCTGCCAAGCAGCAGATCGCGCACACTGCCACCGACGAGATAGGCGATGTGATTGTTTTGATGGAGGCGGAAGAGGACCTTGAGCGCGTCGGGATCGATTTGCGATCTGGAAACCGAATGTGCGGCTCGCTCGACGATGACCGGGTCACTCATCTGCCTTCAGATTGTAGGGGAATGCGCTAGGATCCGGCTATGCGTACCTCTGGCCTCATCGTGCTTGCGTTGATCCTGACGAGCACCGGATCGACGGCGTGGGCGAACGAGCCTCCGGCACTGGCCAAGGCTCGGGCACTCTACAATGCCGGCGATTTCGGAGGCGCGATCGATGCGGCATCCATGGCTCGCAAGGATGCGGAGTGGGCAGACGCTGCCGCCCTTGTCGTTGCCCGCGCGCATCTCGAACAATACCGAGAACGAGCCGCTGCAGAAGATCTGACGGCGGCGCGCGCCGCGCTCGGCGCCGTCCGCGTCGCTGTTCTTACCCCCCGCGATCAGGTCGATCTCATCGTCGGCCTTGGGCTGTCGCTCTACCTGAGTGAGACCTACGGGGCTGCCGCGGAGCTGTTCGAGACGGCGCTCGGCCGAGCCGCGCTGCTGGCGCCACGCGATCGACTGCTGCTTCTGGATTGGTGGGCGACCTCGCTCGATCGCGAGGCGCAGGTTCGTCCCGTCGATCGTCGCGCCCGAGTGTTCGAGCGCATTGCCGCGCGGATGAATGAAGAGATTCAACGCGACCCCGGCAGTCCAGTCGCCAACTACTGGCTGGCCGTGTCCGCACGCGGCGCCGGAGACATCGATGCCGCATGGAACTTCGCGATCGCGGCGTGGGTCCGCTCGACGTTGTCACCGGACACGACCGAGAGACTTCGGGACGATCTGGATCGATTGGTGACGCAGGCCTTGATTGCGGAGCGATCGCGCGCGCTCTCGTCGCGCGAGCCTCAGGACGCGGTCGCAGCACTGAGAACCGAATGGGAGCTGGTAAAACAGCAATGGAAGTGATCCTTAATCCGGCTGAAGCCGATCGAGTTAGGACTTCGCGTCCCGCCAGTTCTCGCCGATTCCAATATCAACCGTAAGTGGCACGCGCAGCGATGCCGCGCCTTCCATGCGCTCGCGGACGAACGCCGCGACGGCTTCAGCATCCTCGCGGGCGCATTCGAACAGCAATTCGTCGTGCACCGTGAGAATCATCTGCGCCCGAAACCCGCTTCCTGGTAGCGCCGCGTGCAGATCGATCATCGCCTTCTTCAGGATGTCCGCAGCGGTGCCCTGGATGGGCATGTTTACTGCCTCGCGTTCCGCCTGGCTGCGCATCTGAAAGTTCCGGCTCGTCAGGTTCGGCATCAGCCGCCGCCGCCCGAACATCGTGCGGACCACGCCCGTTTGCCGTGCCTCTTCCAACGTACGGTCGATGAAGGCGCGGACCCGCGGAAAACCCGTGAAGTAAGCGTCGATGAACTCCTGCGCGGCCTCCTGCGACACGTTGATATCTTTGGCCAGCGTGAACGGTGTCTTCCCGTACAGCACGGCATAGTTCACCATCTTCGACCGGCTGCGCATCTCATGGCGGCTCAGCCCGTGGTCGGTGCCAAACAATCGTGCCGCCGTTCGATCGTGGATATCCTCGCCGGTCCGGAAAGCCTCGATCAGCGCCTCCTCATCGGCGAGATGCGCGAGCACTCGCAGTTCGATCTGCGAGTAATCCGCCGAGATCAACACGCGACCGGGTGCCGCAATGAAGGCGCGGCGAATCTCACGGCCTAGTTCGCTTCGGATCGGAATGTTCTGCAGATTCGGGTCCGAGCTGCTCAGGCGCCCGGTCGCCGCGATCGCCTGGTTGAAACTGGTGTGCACCCTCCCGGTCACCGGGTGAACCATCAAGGGCAGTGCGTCAATGTAAGTGCTCTTCAGCTTTTGCAGTCCGCGCCAATCAAGGACCAGGCGCGGTAACTCGTGAACGAGCGCCAGCTCTTCGAGAACTTCGGCGGCGGTGGACGCCGACCGCGTCTTCCCGGTTTTCCTCGCGACCGGCATCGCCAGCTTCTCGAACAGGATGCGCCCAAGTTGCGGCGGCGAGTTGATGTTGAATTCCTCGCGCGCAAGCTCGTAGATGCGGGCGGTGTACGAGGCGAGCTCCTGCTCGAGGTGTCGCGATTGTGATGCCAGCGACGGGAGATCGACGAGGACGCCGGCGCGCTCGATGTCCACCAGCACCGGGATGAGCGGCATCTCCAGTTCGCGATACACCGGCTCCAGGTTTTCACTGACGATGAGCGGCGATAGCTTGCCCGTGAGCTGCCAGGCCAGGTCCGCGCGCTCGGCGGCGAAACTGCGAATCGCGTCCGGCGACAGCGTCGGGAAGGATATGGCTTTGGCGCCGCGTCCGCGCACGTCCTCCTCCGAATGCGCGCGATAGCCGAGATGCTCGAGCGCGACCTCCTCGAGCACATGGTTCGACCGGTTCGCATCGAGCAGGTAGCTCGCCAGGATCGAATCGAAACTGAGGCCTCGCAGCGCGATCCCCGAGCGCGCCAACACGAGGGCGACGATCTTCAGGTCGTGTCCCCGTTTAGCAACCGCCTCGTCCTCGAGCACCGGCTTCAGTGCGCGCAGCACGAGGGAGGCGTCGAGTTGAACGGGTGCCGACGCGCTCGCCAGCAAGTCCGTTCTCTCACCATCGCCGACATGACCAATTGGGATGTATCGCCCCTGCCGATCGCTTGTGGAAATGGCGATGCCGACGATGGTCGAGCGCATCGGAGCTGGTTGATCGGTGATCAGATAGATGGCGAAGCTCCCGGTTGACCTGAGCTCTGCGACGAGCGATTGAAGCGCCTCCTCCGTTGTGACGAGCGCATAGTCGGTCTCAACTGAATCCGCCGTCGGTGCGTATTCGTTGACGAGCGTTCTGAAGGCGAGGCGAGTAAAGAGCTCGAAGCAGCGCGCACGTGACGCGCCGCGATAGCGGAGCGCTTCCAGGTCGAAATCAATTGGCGCATCAGTGTGAATTGTGACCAGTTGCCGGCTCTGCAGGGCTTGTTCGCGATAAGTTTCGAGGGCGCCGCGCTGTTTTGGCTTCAAGTCACCGGCGTGAGCCAGTAGCCCGTCGAGGCTGCCGTACTGAGTGATGAGATCGATCGCGCCCTTCTTGCCGATGCCAGGGACGCCTGCCACGTTGTCGCTCGTATCACCCACGAGCGCGAGCACGTCGACGACCTGCGACGGCTTGACGCCAAACTTCTCGACGACGCCCTGCTCATTGAACCAGGCGCCGTCCTCGCGAGGATCGTAAACCGTAATCGCGTCGTCACGGACGAGTTGAAAGAAGTCCTTGTCGATCGAAACGATCGCGACTTTGTGGCCCGCCTCGGCCGCCCGCGTTGCGAGCGTGCCCAGGACATCGTCGGCTTCGTAACCCCGTGTAGTGAGAATTGGGACACCCAGCGCCTCGCACGCTTCGTGGACCCAATTGATCTGCTCGACCAGGTCATCTGGCATCTGCGCGCGGTTGGCCTTGTAATCGGAGACGATTTCGTCACGGAACGTGGGGCCCGCCAGGTCAAATGAAGCAGCGATATACGCCGGGTTGTGATCGGCGAAGAGCTTTCGCAGCATCGTGACGAACACGTATACCGCGTGAGTCGTACGCCCCTCCTGGTTCGAGAGCCCGCGTCCACGGAAGGCATGGTAGGCGCGGTACATCTGTGAGCTGCCGTCGATGAGAAACAGGGTCGGACGAGCCATTCGACCAACGATAATATTCTTTCGATGCTTTCGTTGCCCCGTGCGCGGTTGCTGTCGCTATTGACGACATGTTCAATGTTCGTTTCCGCGTGTGGTAGCGGCGGACTCCTTGGAAAGGAATATGAGTACGAAGAGGAGATCCGTTTGGACGTCGACGGATCGGCACGCATGGATTTGAGCTCGTCGGTGGCCGCGCTGGTGGCTTTGCGCGGATTCGAGCTCGATCCCACCGCGGCTGACGTCGATCGCACGAGGGTTCGATCGATGTTCGAGGGCCCGGGCGTCGCGGTCACGTCTGTGCGTGTGTCCCGGCGCGATGGCCGACGGTTCGTTCATGTACGGCTGGACGTCGACGACATCCGGCAATTATCGCGAGTGACGCCGTTTTCCTGGTCCAGTTACCAGTTCAGTCGCCGGGGAGAGGTACTCGAGTACAAGCAACAGGTCGGCCCGGCCGTCGCGAAAGCGATTGGCGACGTCGGCTGGAACGGCAATGAGCAGGTCGCTTTTCGCATGCACATACCCAGCGTGATCGTGTTCCACAACGCCCCCTCGAAGGAGACAAAGCGCGGAAACATCCTCGAGTGGGAGCAGCCGCTTGTCGATCGCCTGAAAGGTTTGCCCGTTGACGTCGAAGTCAACATGGAGCCGGACTCGATCCTCTACACAACCCTGCTGTTATTCGGCTCCGCGATTGTGTTGGCGGCAGCGCTGTTTGGCGTGGTGATCTGGCGAGTGGCCCGGCACGGGCGCGACGAGATCGCGCCCGCCCGGAATTCGCACGCGTGACTTACAGCTTTTCGAGGGCGGCCTTGACCTCGGCCTCGGTCTGCAACTCGTTCTTCACCTCGAATGAGAGGAAGTTGCTGGCAATCGAGCGCGCAAGCATCCTGTCCACCTGGCTGTTCACGACTCCCTCGAGCGTCACGCGACCGTGCTCGACGATGATGTGAATCGGAGGATTGACCATCGACGCGTACGGCCGGAAGTTGTGATTGCTGTAGATGGCCCTCGCGATCGAGAAACGAAGCTCGTTGTCGAACTGCGAGACCGGCAACACCTCGATCTTGTTGTCGATGCCCGTCACCGCCGCCAGCTTTGCGACACGGTTCTCGATATCGGTCCGCTTGTACGGCATCGTCACCTTTCCGACCAGCGTCACGTGACCGTTGTCGACGTTGGCGTGGACGCTATCGAAAATCGTGAAATGTGGGTACCGCAACACCTGCCGTTGGACGTCGCGGAATAACTGCAGGTTCTCGCTCTCTGCGGCGCTGGCTGGCGCGCTTATCATGAGCGCGACCACGGCCGCAGCCATTAATTTGGCTAACATCGGAAACTCCCTTCGCACTACCAGCTAGTTCTAAGGCAAAGGCTTTGCCAGCCCTGCTGGCCACGGGGAGCCCAAAATTATCGATGAATCGTGGAACACAGCTCAGCCGCGCGTCTTCTGACGCGGACACAGCAAGCTACAGAACGAGCATCGACGCGATTCCGGCACCGATCAACAGAACCTGGCGCATCGATCCAGCGTCTGTTCGACCCCGATGAAGCCCTGGAATGAGATCGGCCATCGCAACATACAGGAAGCTGGCGGCGGCCAATGCGAGAAAGTAAGGCAGCATTCGTGGAACGAGATCGAAAGAGATGCAGGCGGCGATGGCACCGAGGCCGCTGGCGGCTGCCGACAACACGTTGAGCAGCAACGCTCGACGCCGCGAGTAACCCGCGTGAAGCAGGATGGCGAAGTCTCCGACCTCCTGAGGGATTTCGTGCGCCGCTACCGCAAGTGCCGTGCTGATGCCAAGGGGCACGGACGTCAGGACCGCTGCGGCCACAACGGCTCCATCGACGAAATTGTGGAAGGCATCACCAACGAGTACTGGGAACACGGCGCCGTCGTGCACCTCGCAGTCATGTGTATGGCAGTGACGCCAGAGCACAAGCTTTTCGAGGAGGAAGAAAAGGAGGATGCCAATCAGCAGCGTTCCCAGCACTCGCGTTGCCGGCAATTGCTCGAGAGCTGACGGCAGGATGGCGAGTGTTGAAACACCGAGCAATGCGCCGACGGCGTAACTCACCAGCCAGGGCACCAGTCGGGCACGAGTGGAATCGCTAATCAGGAGAACGCCGGAGGCAACCAGGAGCCCGCCGAGCCCGCCCACGAGACTTAGTCCCAGGGCGATGAGATACGTCGACACAACGGGCCATCATATTACGGCCGCTGGTCTTCGGTCTTCTGTGCCTGCCGGATCTTACGAGGCGACGTAGCCCTTTCGTGCGCGCACCATCAGGTTGCGGTCGCGCACCGTCACTCGAATGGAGTGCCAGCGACCATCTTTGTTCACCGAGCTCGTGTAGCCGAGGAAGTACTGCCGGCTCAACTCGTCTGCGATGCGCGCGGTGGCGCTGTCGAGTCCATCGAAGCCGCGAACGATCTCCGTGCGGCCGCCGGTGTCGTCGGTGATCTGACGCAGGGCGTCCGCATTCACACGTTCACCGGGACTGCGCGGCCACGTCGTGGTGCCGCCTCCTCCACCAATCGGCGGGTAACGCCGGCGTCCTCCTCCCGGGAATGGAAATGGAATCGT
>Ga0075421_100013265_pt1 | contig 10267 bp, 11 predicted proteins | sample SoiMetdeltSBSDD5_FD_75292 | JGI IMG/M metagenome (GOLD analysis project Ga0075421, IMG submission 75292) | Bulk soil microbial communities from a Populus tree surrounding site in Tennessee, USA - Soil MetaG P. deltoides SBSDD5 | ecosystem: Environmental > Terrestrial > Soil > Tree plantation... | reverse complement strand
CAGCCCCGAGCGACCGATGCTCGAACTGTACCGGCGGCTTGCGCGTAGTGTCAAGGATCGACGGGCGCTTGCCTGACGCGCGGTCACTCACCGAGCGCGCGCGCGAGAGTGGTGACGAGCGCATCGAGGTGGGTGATGTAGGTATCGGTGCCCTTCACGGCCCCGGGGCTCTGGGGAACGGTCAGCACGCGCGCGCCGGCGGCGCGGGCCACCGTCTCGGCGGTGGCGGTGGGGTACCAGCTCTCGACGACGACGACCTTCACGCGTCGCTCGCGCATTCGTCGGATCAACGCCACGAGGTGCTGCGGTGACGGCGGGACACCCGGGCGGTCCTCGATGACGCCAAGCTCTTCGAGACCGAATGCTCGATAAAAGTACGGCCAGCTATCGTGATAGCTGACGACCGGCTCGCCGCGGTACGGCAACATCGTATCGGTCCATCGGCGCATCGCCGTTGCGACCTCGTCGAGGAACGCCTGACGATTCGCCTGCAGTCGGTCCGTGAGTTCCGGACGGAGGCGGGCGAGCCCCGCCACGATGTTCGCGGTCACGATGGGAAGAGTGCCGGGATCGAGGGTGAAGTGCGGGTTGCCGGACGGGTGAACGTCGCCGAGCGATCGATCGATCGGCCCCGTGCGGACCTTCAGAATCTCGAGGCCGCGGACGGCTTCGATGACGCTGGGCGCCCCCCGGAGTAACCGTGGGTTGCCGCTGCTCTCGATGACCGGGTCGATCCACGAATCCTCCTCCAGACCGTTGCGCACGAGGATCTCGGCGCGTTTCACGAGCAGAATCTGGCTGGGACGGATCTCCAGATCGTGGGGGTTCTGCCCGGGGCGCGTGGCCACCTTCACCTCGCCGAGGTCGCCGACGAGCGCGCGCGTGATCGACCATAGATCTGGCAGTGTCGCGAGCACCCGCAAGGGGTCCGCGGCGCTTGCCGGAATCAGTGTCGCGGGGGTGGCCGCGAGCGCAAGTGCGGCTGCGATGAGTATCCGAAACATGGCTAGAACCTCTCCGTGGGATGGGCGCCGAGGATGAAGCTGCCCTGGAGGAACAGCTCGTCGGCGACCCGCTCGACCGCGCCCCGCCCCTCGGTGTGCTTGTACTGCAGCCGGAAGCGCAAGAACTCCGACGGCTTGAATTGCGCGTAGGGCGACACCGCCCACTCCCGTCCACGCTCGACGGGGAGCTCCGTCCAGTCGCCGCGAACGCCGGCGGCCCAGCGACGATTGACGTCGTACTGGACGTACGCGTAGCCGCCCCAGCGCTCGAGGTGCCGGTCGCCCGATTCCCCCTCGGCGGCATCGACGGTGCGGAAGCTGCCGAGTCCCTCCGCCGCGAGCGTGACCACGGGGAATCCTGTGCGGGCGCCGATCCACTTGTACTTCACGCCGAGTCCGGCAACCGTGGTGCGATGGTCGTCGGGGGTGACCCCGGTGGCGGCGGACACGTCGATCTGCAGCCCGCCGTGCTCCTCGAACTCGAGGAACGTGCGCCAGCGCCCGGTGATGAGCGGATCACGCAGCGAGCCGCGCCCGAACGCGACCTCGTTGTCGCCGTTGAAGACCCCGAGCGCGATTTCGTGATACATCGATGCGGGCAAGACCCAGAATGCCTCCACGCCGCTCTCCCCATCGAGCCCTTCCTCGCCAAAAAAGCGCGTGAGCACGTCGGGGCGATCGACCTGGGGCAGATCGTCCTGATGCACCGTGTTCAGCGTGCCGAAGCGCGGCCGCATCAGCCCGATTCTCGCGGTGGTCCCGAGCGGCAAGGTCAAGAGCGTGATGTTCGCCTCGTCGAGACGAACGTTCAGCTCCCGCGATGACGGCTCGCCGTTCGACGATTCTTCGCCCGCGCTGATGCGCACGACCGCGCTCGCGTAGGGATCGACCCGCCCGAAGAAACCGACCTCGACCTCGCGGGGGAAGACGCGATTTTCACGGCCGGCGAACGTGCCGTCGTGGTTCCGCTCGCGCGCGGAGGAGGTGAGGTTGGCGACGAAGTCGCCGCTCACCCCGATGTCGAAGAGCAGCCCGCCGCGCCCCGGTTGGGCGAGCTCGAAGGGCTGTCGCGGCCGCGCCAGATCCGCGAGCGTGGGCGCCGTCGCGCGCGGCGTCGGCGCGGCGGTGGTGCCGGTGGATGCGGGCGTGGATGGTGTTGCGGTGGTGGACGACGGAACCGTGGGTGCCGTTGCCGCCGGCGCGGGCGGCACGCCGCGAGTTTCGAGCTGCTGGAGGCGCTCGCTCAGCTCCTTCAGCCGTTGCTCGTACGACCGGCTGACGGTGGCGAACTGCTCGCGTAGCTGTTCAAGCTCGCGCCGCAGGGTGTCCGCGTCCTGGGCGTGCGCGCCCCCTGACAGCGTCGCGACCGAGAGGAACACCAGAACCGTGACGGAACAACGTCCGCGCGTGCGCATAACGGCCTCCGCCGTGAGAGGCATGACTCGGCGGCGCCGGGGTCACCGGCACCGGACTCGAAGATGGAGGCGGTGGCTCAGGCGGAGGGTGGCGCGCGGGGGGCGTCCGGCGCGTCGGCGGTGCTGCTCTCGCTCTCGATCCCGCGCGGGACGGCGGTGACGATGACCGCCAGGCGCTGCGCCGCGCGCGGGGGTGCCGGCGGCGCGATCGCGGCGCCGGACGCGGCATGCTGCACCGGACAGTCGGCGCTGCAGAAACCGATCTCGTGGTGATTCTCGATCACCGGCGGCGTCACGACTTCCGCGAGCGTCACGAGCACCGCGAGCAGGACGACGAGGCGCAGCGCCGAGATCATGGGTCCGGAGTGTGGCCGGGATCGCCGGCGAACGTCAAGAATCGTGCTTGACGCATCGCAATAGCGCGGCCTTGACCCCGCGCCAGGGCTCGCTTACGATCCCCGCGTTCCGCGCGCGAGGTGTTCCTTTCACCCCGGAGGAGCTTCGATGATGGCTCGCAGAGCGCTGGTCACCGCCGCGGTCGTTCTCACGATTCTTTCACTCGCGTCGACTGCACTCGCGCAGACCGACTGCACCAAGCTCGTACCGCCTTCGCCGTGGGGTCCCAACGACCAGACCGGCGCCACCAACCGCGTCACGCCCGCCGTGACCAAGGCAGCGGCCGCGGAGATCCAGACGGGCAAGATCACCACGATGTCGTATCCGCTCACGGATGGCGTCCCGCTCTTCGGCACGCGGTTCACGAAAACGATCTTGACCGCGGTGAGTCTCGCCCCCGGCGCCTCGTTCGGCGAGAACGAGCTCACCTACATGGAAGACACGTGGCTCAGCCAGAGCCACGTCGGCACCCATCTCGACGGCATGGGCCACATCGGACGGAAGGACTGCTACTACAACCAGACCCCGATGGGGAAGTTCATCAACCAGAACAACATGACCAAGCTCGGCCTCGAGCATCTGAAGTCGTTCGCGACCCGCGGTGTCTTCATCGACGCGGTGCGGGTGTTCCAGCAGGGCGGCAAGTTCAAGGGGAACTCGGCGTGCAAGAAGCCGTGCCTGGACAAGGGCACCGTGATCACGTCCGCGGATATTCAGGCCGGCCTGCGCATGTACAACGTCACCCTGCGCGAGGGTGACATCGTGATCATCCACACCGGCTGGGGCGATCTCTTCGAGCAATTCCCGGCCCAGAACGCCGTGTACAACAGCGGCGCGCCCGGCATCGGGAAGGACGCCGCGAACTGGCTCGTCTCTCAGAAGGTCGTCGCGGTGGGAACCGACACCTGGGTGGTGGAGGTCATTCCCGGCGAGAATCCGAAGGAAGCCTTCATCGTGCACAACATCCTGCTCACCGACAACGGGATCCACATCCTCGAGAACGTGCGCACCGACCTCATGGCCGCCGAAGCCGCGTCCAGCCGGCGTGCGACGTTCTTCTTCAACATGACGGTGCCGAAGGCGGTCGGCCTCACCGGGAACTTCGTGGCGATCGACGCGATCCAGTAGCCGCTGGGAGTACCGCATCATGATGTCCCCGACGCCGGCGGGTCCTCGCGGACGCCGGCGTCGGTACGTTCACCGGCCGCGGCCTGCGATCGTGGTCGCGCTTCTCCTCGTCGTTGTCGTGCTCGCCGCCGGGCTCGCGGCGCCGGTGTCGGGCCAGCGGCGATGGGTCGTCGCCTTCGCCAATGTCACCGAAGAGCCCGGGGTGACGCTGGAGGGCACCGGATTCACCGGCCCGGAGATCCGCGAAAGCTTCACTCTCGCGGCGCGACCGTACCCGATGGATCTCGTGTTCTACGACAATCACCGTGACGACACGCGCGCGGTGGCCAACGCCGAGGACGCGATCGCCCGCAAGGTCGATCTCTACGTGCAGTACCACCGCGGCCCGGACGCGAACGCGGCCGTCGGCGAGAAGCTCAAAGCGGCGAGGATCCCGGTGCTCGCCGTGAACTACCCGGTCCCGGGCGCGCCGCTCTACACCATCGACAACGTCGCCGCCGGCCGCGTGGCCGGCGAGGCATTGGCCGCGTTCGCCACTCGCACGTGGCCGGGCCAGCCGATGGTGGCCGTGGTGATAGGCCGGGTCTCCGCCGCCGCCGATCGCGTGCCGGAACGCGTGCGCGGCGCGACGGAGGCTCTTCGCGACCGACTGCCCGCCGCGCGGGTCACGGCGCTCGACACGCAGGGCAACCCCGCACAAGTGGCGCCGCTGCTGGGCGCGTTTCTGTCCGCCCACCCGTCGCGCAAGGTGCTCATTGCTGCCACCGACGACAGCACCACGCTCGCCGCCAAGGCGGCGGTGGAGTCGGCCGGGCGCGTGCGCGACGCCGCCATCGTCGGACATGGCGTGGACCGCACCATCCACGGCGGGATGAACGACAAGAAGGAGATCGACCCCACCAACCGCAACAGCATCGTGATTGGCTCGGTCGCGTTCTACCTGGACCGGCTCGGCTACGAGGTGCTGCCGCTCGCGGTGCGCATGCTGCGGGGAGAGCCGGTGCCGTCGCGCATCGTCACCGCCCACAAGCTGATCACGGCCGCCAACGTCTTCATCGAATACCCGCCCTACGACATGAACTGAGCCCGTCAGGGCTCGGGCGTGGCGAGGAACACGCCCTCGGGGCCTTCGCGCGTCGCGGCGGGCGCCGCCGCGAACGACACCATCCCGGCCGCGTTCACGCTGACGACCGGGAAGAGCGTCAGCGACGTGATGCGCGCCCCGCCGGGCACGCTGTCGCCGACACCGACCACCCGACGCAATCCGTCCGCGGTGGTGCGAACGACGATGACCGGGCTCGGTCCGTCATCGACCGACCCCGCGAAGGCGACGACGCCGGAGGCGCTCACGGCGGGCCAGAGGCCGAAGTTCGAGAACCGTCCGCCGCCCGGCGCCGGATCACCGAGCCGCGCGATCACGCGCGGCCTCCCGTCGTCGATCGCGAACACGGCGGCGGCGACGGGCGCCGCCTTCAGGAGACCGTGAAACGCGATCGTGCCCGCGTCGCTGAGGCCGAGCCGCTCCGAGAACTTTGCGAAGATCCCGCCGATGGGTGTCTCGTCGCCGGCGCCGAGCACCATGCGGAGCTGCCCTGCCTTCCACACGAAGATGCCGCCGGGTATGGCTTTGCCCTCCACGGCCCCGGCGAACGCCACCATTCCGTCGCGGTTGATCGCAGGGGGGCCGAAGCCGGCGAAGCTGCCACCGGCGGGGGCGGGGTCACCCTGGGCGACGACCTTCTGCAATTGCCCGCGGGCGAAGAGCAGCACCGCTTCCGTGCTCTCACGTCCGCGCCGCATGGTGCCCAGAAACGCAACGTCGCCCCGTGCGTTGACCGCAGGCGCGTCGAGTCCGGCGAGCACGCTCCCCGACGTGCCCGGGGCGGGGGCACCGCTCAGCGCCACCGGCCGCACGCGGCCGCCGTGCGCGGCGAAAATTCCCTCCACGGCGCGCCCGCCCGTCACGGCGGCGGCAAACACGACGCTGCCGTCGTCGCTCAACCCCGGCGCCGGATGCTTGCCGAACCCCGAGAAGCGACCGACCCCGGGCACGGTGTCGCCCTCGCGGGCCACGGTGTTGATGCGACCGCGCGACCACCGGAAGAATCCCTCGTCGGATCCGGCGCGACCGAGCGTCGCGAAGAACACGACGTCGCCCTTCGCGTTCACGGGCGCCACCACCGGCATCGACTCGGCGCCGAAGCGGTCGAAGACGCCGCCGCCGGGCGCTGGCTCGCCGGTGGCCACGACGCGAACGATCCGCGCCGGCGCGTCGGCGGCGGCGGTCGCGAGGCTGATGACGAGCAGCGCGAGCAGCGATCGCAGCGGGTGCCCGCGGCGCTGGCGTAATGGCATGCGCAGGAGTATAGGGAGACGATGAGGGGCTCGCAATGACGGCGATCACGCGGCGCGCGCTGCTGGCCTTGCTCGTCGTCGTAGCCGCCGGCGCGGCCGCCGCGCCCCCCGCCACGACACTGACGTTCGTCGGCGCCTGCTATTGTCGCGCGGGCGGGAGCCTCCACTGCACGAGCAATCTCACCGAGCGGGAGTGCCGGCAGCGGTGCGACGAAGACCTGTGCGACGACTGGTTCTGGAAAGAGCGCCTGCCCTGCTGGAACTGGGGTTATGGCGGCTAGCTCGCGCGTGCGCGCTCGTTTGACGGTGCCGGTCTAGGGGAGGAACCACGATGTCGAACACGATCATCAATCCCCTCTCCACGGCGAAGCCGCCCTCACACTGAGGTCCCGAAGACTGCGCCTCGCGTGGCGAGGCAAAGGGCATGTTCGTCGGCGGCACCGATTGGCTCCTCTCCGCGACTCTCGATCGCCGCGCGGTCCTCAAGGCAGCGAGCAGCGCCGCGCTCGGACTCCTCGCTTCCGCGTGCGGATCATCGAGTGCGACCACTTCTCCTTCCGCTCACAATCCCACCGCCGGGGGCGGGAGTGCCGCGGACACGACGGCCGCGACCACGCGAGAGGGCGCCGCCGTCGACAACCGCGAAACGGTATACGTCTTCAACGTCGGCTCGAAAGATGTCACCCTGATCGATGTCGCCAACCGTCAGGTGCGCGAAACCCGACCGCTCGGCGCCTCGGTGCGGTGGTTGTCGAACGAGCAGACGTACTGGGACGGGGCACGGATCTGGACCTACGACTTCCCCAACGATCAGGTCCAGGCCATCGCTATCGATCCGAGGCAGGTGGCCGTCACCAAGACGATCGCGGGGCTCGGCAAGGGGCCCGGCCACAGTCTGGTCGTGCTGCCCGATAAAAAGAAAGCCGCGATCAACGTGGCGGGGGACAACCTCATCGCGTTTCTCGACCTCGAGCACGGCAGCGTGGACGGGACGCTCCGAACCGGCGCCTTTCCCTGAGACCTCCACCTCACGCCGGACGGTCGGTTCGGCTTCACACCGGAACGCGAGGCGGACACGGTCTCGAAGATCGACATGACAGGCCGACGGCTGGTCAAGACCGTCTCCTTCCCGGCCCGCAGCAAGCCTCACATGCTGCGCGTCTCTCCCGACGGCAAGGAGGTGTGGGTGCAGACCGCCGACGCGAACACGAACGTGGTTCTCGACGCCTCCGATCTGGCGGTGCTTTCCACGCAATCGACCGGAAAGCAACCCGTGACCAACGCGTGGACCCGCGATCGCCGCTATTCGGTCGTGACCAATGGCCAGGACACGTTCGCCCAGATTTTCGACGCGCGGAGCTTCAAGGAAGTGAAGCGTCTGACGATCGGGCAGGGCGGCGCCAACATTGGATTTAGCAAGGACGGGAAGACGGCATTCATTGCGGTACGCGGTGCGAACGAGGTTGCCGTGATCGACATGGAGAACCTGGCGCTGGTGAGCCGGATCAGGGCGGGGAAGGAGCCTCAGGGCCTGATCGTTCGCTGATCGCCGGGAAAACGGAGCTGCGGCGGGACCCTGCCCGCCGCAGGCCCTCGTTCAGTAAGACGTGGGGCCTATTGAGTGAGCGAGAGCTGTGGTGGTAGCATCTGGCTCCAGCTAGGCGCGCCCCCGCGAACCGGGGCCTACCGTCTACGTCATGCTCCAGATTCGAGTCATGCTCCAGATTCGACGGCTCCTAGACCGCAACAAACTCTTCATCATGACCCGTCGCCTCCTTGCTGGCCTCTTGGTCGTCTTTTGCATCGGCAGTGACGTTCCGGCGTCTAGCGCCGAGGGAACGCACACCGAATCGGGGACGTCGCTCATGAGCGCGTGCGAGGACGGATGCTTCTCGCTGAGAGGCGGCGACGAGCACGGAACGATATTCGGGGAGCGGCCGGGAGTCTTTTCGCTCTTGTCCCCGAACCCGCCGGCGCCCGATCCGAGTGCCGGCGCGTACGCCGCCATGGCCGCGGCCGGAGATGCCAAGGCGATCGTGCGGCGCGCGCTCGCACCATTGCCACCCGGCCGCGACTGGAAGGGGTTGGGAACCGACACGGCGCTCCTGTTGGGCTACGAGCTCGTCGTCGCCGTTCCGATGTACCTGCTGTCGGACGGAGCCGACAAAGGCCAGCCCAAAGCGCTGGGCGACACGTGGTGGGACAACGTGCGCCATCCGCACTGGGATTCTGATCCGGTGTGGATCAATTACGTCGCGCATCCCTACGTGGGAGGTGCGTACTACATTCGCGCGCGCGAGCGCGGATTCGGTGCGGTGGACTCGTTCGTCTATGCGGCGTTTCTTTCGACGATGTTCGAATACGGGGTCGAGGCTTTCTTCGAGCCGCCTTCCTACCAGGATCTCATCGTCACGCCGGTAGCGGGGGCGCTGGTGGGCGCCTTGATTTTCGAGCCCCTTCGAAACCACATCAAGGCGAAGCCCGAACGCGCCTGGTACGACAACGCGATACTCATGGTGACCGATCCCGTGGGAGCGCTCAACAGCGTGCTGGCATGGGCCTTCGGTATCACACCCAGTGTCGAGCTGCAGCTTCGTCCGCTGCCGCCCGTCCCTGATGGTTCGGCCCAACGCGTGAGGTCGTCATCGCGGGCGAGTGCGGGGGCGCCGCCGTCCCGCGGGCTCGGGTTGGAGTTCACCGTCCGCTATTGAGACCGCCCCCTATTTGATGGCACCGACCGTGAAGCCGGCGATGAAGCGGTCGAGGAAGAGGTTGTAGAGGATCGCGACGGGGATGCTCGTGATCAGGCACCCCGCCATCAGCGAGCCCCAGAAGAACACGTCGCCACGCACGAGGTTGGTCGGAACGCCCACGCTCACGGTCTGCGCGCCGCTCGAGGTGATAAAGGTGAGCGCATAGACGAACTCCTGGATGGTGAGCGTGAAGGCGAAGATCACGGCGGAGAGGATGCCCGCGAGCGAGATGGGCATGATGATCTGCACGATCGCCCGCGCGCGGCTACAGCCGTCGACCATGGCCGCCTCCTCGATCTCCTTGGGGATGGACTTGAAGAAGCCCATGAGGAGCCACACGCAGAAGGGAATGGTGAAGCTCGGGTAGACGACCACGAGCGACCACAGCGAGTCCTGGAGCCCGAGCAGCGCCACGATGCGGGAGAGCGGGATGAACAGCAGCGTGGACGGCACCAGGTAGGTGAGGAAGATCCCGATCCCGAGCGGCTCTCCCCAGCGACCGGCGAGCCGCGCCAGCGCGTACCCGGCCGGAAGCGCCAGGAGCAGCGTGATGGCGACCACGGTCGCGCCCACCACGAACGTGTTCCAGAGCCAGGTCGTGTAGAGCGTGCGCTCGAAGAGCAGCTTCAGATTCGCGAGCGTGAGGTGATCGTTGAAGACGAGCGGGTTGTTCTTGAGGTCGTAGAGGTCGCGGTCCGTCTTGAAGGTGGCGAGGAACATCCAGTAGAACGGGAAGGCAAGCAGCGCCGAGAACGCGCTCACCGTCAGATAGAGTCCCACCCGCCCGGCCACGTAACGGACACTCCGGCGTCGCACGCTAGGAGACCTCCGCCCGTCGCGCGATGCGCAACATCACCACCGCCACCAGCAGCAGCATCGGGAAGAGGAAGAGCGAGATGGCGGCGCCCCCGGCGAGATCACCGCCGAGGATACCCGTGAAGAACGCGAGGCTCGACAGCACCTGGGTGCCGTCCGCAGGGCCGCCGCGGGTGAGGACGTAGATCACGGTCATGTCCGTGAACGCGAAGATGATCCCGAACAGGCCGGCCACCGTCAGGATGGGGCGCAGGAGCGGGAGGACGATGTAGAACTCGCGTGACCAGAAGCCGGCGCCGTCCACCGCCGACGCTTCCTCGACTTCCCGCGGGATCGAGGTGAGGCCGGCCAGGATGATCACGGTGGCGAACGGCAACAGCCGCCACACGTGGACGCCGAT
>Ga0075421_100013260_pt1 | contig 10267 bp, 13 predicted proteins | sample SoiMetdeltSBSDD5_FD_75292 | JGI IMG/M metagenome (GOLD analysis project Ga0075421, IMG submission 75292) | Bulk soil microbial communities from a Populus tree surrounding site in Tennessee, USA - Soil MetaG P. deltoides SBSDD5 | ecosystem: Environmental > Terrestrial > Soil > Tree plantation... | reverse complement strand
CTCGACGATATGGACGCGCGCATCCTGAAAACGATCATCGAAATGTTCGAGGGCGGCCCCGTCGGCGTGCAGACGGTCGCCGCGGCGGTGGGCGAGGATCCCGGGACGCTCGAGGAGGTGTACGAGCCCTTCCTGATGCAGCAGGGCTTCCTGGCGCGCACGCCGCGCGGGCGCTGCGCCACGGCCGCGGCCTACCGTCATTTTGGGTTCACGCCGCCTAAGAGCGCGGAGCAGGCGAACATCTTTGATCCGTAAGCCTTCCGATTTCGAGTACGACCTCCCCGCCGACCGCATAGCCCAAGAGCCCCTCCCCGATCGAGCCTCGAGTCGGTTGCTCGTGCTCGATCGTGCCACGGGCGCGATCACGCACCACCAGTTCCCACACTTCGCCGATCTGATTCCGGCGGGCGATGTCCTGGTCCTCAACACGTCGCGCGTGATCCCGGCAAGGCTCCACGGGAAGCGGGAATCGGGAAACGTCGCCGAGCTACTGCTCGTGCGCGCGTTGGCCGACGGGACCTGGCTGGCGATGGGACATCCAGGCGGGAAGCTCAAGCCAGGCCGCCAGGTGAGATTCGGCGACGGCGACAGTGTGGTGGAGGTTGTCGAGGTTCTGGGAGGTGGCATACGGAAGGTGCGCTTCGTGGGCGCGCTCGACGCGAATGCGACGATCGCGAAATACGGCGAGGTGCCCCTGCCCCCCTACATTCGTCGCCCTCCGACGCCAGCCGACCGCGAGCGCTATCAGACGGTGTACGCCGCGCACGACGGCAGCGTCGCGGCGCCGACCGCCGGCCTGCACTTCTCTGCGGATCTGCTCGATCAGGTTCGCGCCAAAGGAGTCGCGGTGGCCTCACTCGATCTCCACGTCGGTCCCGGCACGTTCAAGCCGGTCGAGGTGGACGACCTGGCGGCGCATCCGATGCATCCGGAGGCGTACGACGTCCCGGAGACATCGGCCGAGATCATCAACGCCACGAAAAGCGTGGGGCGTGGGGTGTGGGGTGTGGGAACGACCGTGGTGCGGGCGCTGGAGTCGGCGGCTAACGAACGCGGGCAGGTGCGCGCGGGACCGGGGGAGACGAGCCTCTTCATTCATCCGCCCTACGAATTCAGGGTGGTGGACCGCTTGCTCACCAACTTCCATCTTCCCCGCTCGACGTTGTTGATGCTCGTGTGCGCCTTTGGCGGCTACGAGGCCGTCATGGGGGCCTATCGAGAGGCGGTGCGCGCCGGTTACCGCTTCTACAGTTACGGGGACGCGATGGTGGTGATATGAGGGATTCGAGATCGATGATCCATGCCCTAAAGGGCAGCGCCGGGTAACGACCATGTTCGAGTTCCGCATCACTGGTACGTCTGGCGCCGCGCGCACCGGCACACTCACCTTGCCCCACGGCGAAGTGGAAACGCCGGCGTTCATGCCCGTCGGCACGCAGGGCACCGTGCGCGCACTCTCCCCCGCCGACTTGAGGGCCGTGGGCGCCACCATGGTCCTCGCCAACACGTACCACCTGCACGTCCGCCCCGGCGAGGACGTCGTCGCCAAGCTCGGCGGGCTGCACCGCTTCATGGCGTGGGACCGGCCGCTGCTCACCGATTCGGGCGGCTTTCAGGTATTCTCGCTCGCCGGGTTCCGCCGGGTGGACGACGACGGCGTCGAGTTCCAGAGTCACGTGGACGGAGACCGTCGCGTCCTCACGCCCGAGCGCGCCACCGAAATCCAGTGGACGCTCGGTGCCGACATCGCGATGGCGTTCGACCACGTGGCTCCCGGCGCCGCAGATGAGGCCACGTCCCGCGACGCTCTGGAGCGAACGCTGCGGTGGCTGGGGCGATGCGCCCGCCGGCATAGCGAACTCACGGACGGACGCCAAACGCTCTGGCCTATCCTTCAGGGCGGAACGCATCAGACGCTCCGTGAAGAGGGTCTGCAGCGCATCCTCGAGATGGGCTCCTGGACCGGCCTCGCGGTCGGTGGGCTTTCGGTCGGGGAGCCCAAGCCCAAGATGTACGAGGTGCTGGAGCAGCTCGAGCCGCGGCTGCCCTCTGCCATTCCCCGTTATCTTATGGGCGTCGGGTTTCCCGAGGACCTCGTCGCAGCGGTGGAGCGGGGCGTGGATCTGTTCGACTGCGTGGCGCCGACGCGCAACGGCCGCAACGGTTCGGCGTTCACGCCCCAAGGCCCGCTCAACATCCGCAACGCGGCGTTTCGGACGGACGAGGGGGCGCTCGACCCGACCTGCGACTGCGAGACATGCACGACGTACTCGCGCGGGTACTTGCGCCACCTCTTCGTGGCCGATGAGCTGCTGGGCCTGCGGCTCCTGTCGCTGCACAACGTTCGTTACCTGATCCGGCTCGCCGAGCAGATGCGCGCGGCGATTCGGAAAAGCCAGGGCGCCCTGGCCGCGTGGGCCGACGAGTGGCGCCGTAGTTACACTAAACCGGGAATCGCATGACCATGCTCTCCTCGTTGTCCCTGCTGCTCATGACACCGTCCGGCCAGGGCGGGCCGGGTATCAGCGCGTTCGTCATCCAGATCGCGCTGTTCATCGGGATCTTCTACTTCCTCCTCATCCGGCCGCAGCGCCGCCAGGCGGACCAACACAAGCAGCTGCTCGCGTCGCTGCAGCGGGGGGACCAGGTCGTCACCTCGAGCGGCATCGTGGGCGAGGTCATCCACATCAAGGACGATCAGGTCACCGTACGCAGCGGCGAGTCGAAGTTCGTGATGCTGCGGAGCGGCATCGCCAGCATCACGAACCGCGGGGCGGTGGAGGTCAAGCCGGCGTGACGGTTCGCACACTCCACCTGCTGGGTTCCCCGGTCCTGCGACAGAAGGCGAAGAAGGTCGCAGAGGTCAACGACGAGGTGCGTACGCTGGTGGATGATCTCTTCGAGACGATGCGCGCGGCGCGGGGCGTGGGGCTCGCGGCGAACCAGGTCGGCGTGGCCCGCCGCGTGGCCGTGGTGGACGTGGGCGAGGACGACCCGCCTCCCCTGGTGCTCATCAACCCGGTGATCATCGAGCGGGGCGACGAGGTCGAGACCTCCGAGGAGGGGTGTCTTTCCATTCCCGAGATCTTCGGCGACGTGGAACGGGACGCGCGCGTCGTGGTCGAGGCGTTGGACAGAGCCGGCCAATCGTACCGCGCGACGGCGACCGGCTACAAGGCGCGCGCGATTCAGCATGAGATCGACCACCTGGATGGCATCCTCTTTCTCGACCACCTGAGCGCCGTGAAGCGCGCCCTGCTGGTCGCCAAGTGGAAGAAGTCGCGGAAGGGCAAGTCAGGATTCCTGAAGGAGGTCACGCCAGAGCCGGCGGGCGAGCTCTGAGTGCGCGTCGCATTCTTCGGTACCCCCGACTTCGCGGTCCCCTCGCTCCGCGCCCTGGTAGGCGAGGGATTCGATGTCGTCGCCGTGGTCACCCAACCCGACGCCGCGCAGGGCCGTTCCCGCTCCCGTCTCGTGCCGCCGCCGGTGAAGGTCGTGGCGGACGCCGAGGACCTGACGGTGTTTCAGCCCGAGAAGCCGACCGATGGCGCGTTTCTCGTCCGCTTGCGCGAGACGCGGCCCGACATCGGGGTCGTCGTCGCGTACGGTCACATTCTGAAGCCCGAGATCCTCGCGCTGCCACCGCGCGGCATGGTCAACGTGCACCCGTCCCTGCTCCCGGCGCTGCGGGGCCCGGCCCCCGTCGAGTGGGCCGTCATCAACGGAGTGGAGGAAACGGGCGTCACGATCATGCAGCTCGACGCCGGCATGGACACAGGCCCGATTCTGCATCAGATCCCGGATCACATCGGTCCCGACGTGACCGGCGGCGACCTCTCAGCGCACCTGGCGGAAGTGGGCGCGCAAGCGCTCGTCGAAACGCTGGCGCTGCTCGAGCAAGGCACGCTGCGCCCCGTGCCGCAAGACGAAGCACTCGCCACCTACGCGCCCAAGCTCACGCGCGAGATCGCTCGCATCGACTGGACCAAGGACGCGACGGTGGTCGCGCGCTTGATTCGCGGTCTCGACCCCCGGCCTGGCGCCTGGACCGAGCTCGACGGCGCCGAGCTGAAGTTGTACAGCGCACGAGCGACGGACGGACGCGGATCGCCCGGAGAGCTTTTCGCGGCTGACGGCGGATTGCTGATCGGTGCGGGCGGCGGGACGGCCGTGGAGGTGTTCGAAGTGCAACCCTCCGGGAAGGCACGGATGACCGCCGAGGACTGGTTGCGCGGCGCCCGGCTCCCGCCGGGCCGACGGTTCGCGTGAGGCCGGCGCTCCCTCGCCTCCACGCTATCACCGATGAGCGCGTTGCGCGCCGCACCGATCTCCACGAAGTGGCCCGGGAGCTCGCGACCGCGGGCGGCGCGAACCTCGCGTTGCACGCCCGCGGCCGAGCGCTCTCCGGACTCGAGCATTATGACCTCGCGGTGCATCTTTCCAACCTTCGGTCGCCAGTGTTCGTCAACGATCGCCTCGATATTGCACTGGCCATGAATGTCGCGGGTGTGCAGCTCAGCGCCGCGAGCCTCCCCGTCAGCGCCGCACGGCGAGTCCGCGCCGGGTGGTGGATCGGTAAGTCGGTACACGACTTGGCGGAGGCCGAGGCCGCGAAGGCCGAAGGAGCCGACTATCTTTTGGTAGGGCCCGTGTACGCCACAGCGAGTCACCCCGATCGCGCTCCCCTCGGCGTCGAGGCGCTGGGCCGGATCGCCGAGTTGGGCCTGCCGGTGATCGCGATCGGCGGCATCGATCCTGATCGGGCCCGGCACGTGAAGGCGGCGGGCGCCTACGGCGCGGCGGCCATTCGCGCGCTGTGGGACGCCATGAATCCCGGAGACGCGGCCCGCCGGATGTTGGAGGAGCTGCAGTGAAAGCAACGATCGACATCGTCATCAACGGGGAGCCCCGCAGCGTCGCGCCGGCCGTGACGCTGCTTGATCTCCTGACCGAGTTGGGCCTCGATCCCCGCGCCGTCGTGGTCGAGCACAATCGCCACATCGTGCGGCGGCCGTCGCTGGGAGAGGTCCGCGTCGCCCCCGGTGACGCCATCGAGCTGGTGCATTTCGTCGGAGGAGGGTGACCTGGTGACAACCTCCGTGGATCTGGTTCGCGATACGCCCTTCACCATCGGTGGACGCACCTTCCAGTCGCGCCTGATGGTGGGCACCGGCAAGTATCCCGACAACGATACGATGATGCGCGCGATCGACGCATCGGGGGCCGAGATCGTCACGGTCGCCGTGCGCCGCGTGGATCTCGACCGCTCGAAAGACACGAGCGTGCTCCACCACCTCGACCCCAAGCGCTTCTTCCTCCTTGCCAATACAGCGGGTTGCTATACCGCGACCGACGCCGTACGCTACGCGCGCCTCGCTCGTGAGGCAGGCTTCAACGACTTCGTGAAGCTCGAGGTGATCGGCGACGAGGAAACCCTCCTTCCCGATGTGCAGGGCCTGCTCGAAGCGGCGAAGATCCTGGTCAAGGAAGGGTTCAAGGTCCTCGCCTACACCAACGAAGACCTCATCACGGCGCTGCGACTCGAGGACGCCGGATGCGCTGCGGTGATGCCGCTCGCGTCGCCCATCGGGAGCGGGCTCGGGCTTCTCAATCCCTTCAGCGTGCGGACGATCAAGCGCCGGCTGACGGTGCCCGTGGTCGTCGATGCCGGTGTGGGCACGGCGTCGGACGCCTGCGTCACGATGGAGCAAGGCGTCGATGGCATCCTGATGAACACGGCGATCGCCGCGGCGCAGGACCCGGTCGCAATGGCTCGGGCGATGCGGCTTGCCGTCGAGGCTGGACGCGCGGCGTTCCTCGCCGGCCGGATGCCGCGGCGCGAGGTGGCGTTCCCGTCTTCCCCCACCCAAGGAATGCTGGATTAGGGATTCGACGCCGGCGCGGCGCGCGGCGCTCGAGATCCTGCGCGCGGTGCGCGCCGGTGCGCCGCTGGGCGCGGCGCGCGACGGCGCCGTGACCACCCTCGCCGAGCGCGACCGCCGACTCGCCTACGAGCTCTCCGCCGGTGTGCTGCGCCGCCAGGCCGAGCTCGACCGCGCCCTCGACCTCGACCGCGCCGATCCCCGCCTCCACGACGTGTTACGCCTCGGCGCCTACCAGCTGCGTTGCCTCACCCGCGTCCCGCGGCACGCTGCCGTCTCAACGAGCGTAGAACTCGCGCGGGAAACGGCGGGGGAAAGCGTAGCCGGCTACGTCAACCACGTGTTGCGCGCGATGGCTCGGGATGCGGGAAGCGAGATGCGGGATGCGTCCACCCCCTCCCACCCCGGCTGGCTCGTTGCGCGGTGGCAAGCTCGCTTCGGCGGGGCCGAAACAGAACGGCTCATCACGTGGAACGACACCAAACCGTCCGTCATCATCCAACCGGCGCGGTGGGATGCCACTCGAGTTCGGGAGGCGTTCCTGAGGGCCGGGATCGGGGTCGAGGATGCCCCGTTTGGCGCCGGGCTTCGGTTGGGCGCTACGCATCCCGCATCTCGCATCCCGCCTCCCCCGCAGTTGCCAGGCTTCACCGAAGGCGCCTTCATCGTCCAAGACCCTGCCCATGCCCTCGTGGCCCGCTACGCCGCGATCCCGCCGGGCTCCATGGTGTACGACGCCTGCGCCGCGCCCGGAGGGAAGGCCGTGGCGCTCGAGCGGATGGGGGCCCGGGTGGTGGCCGGCGATGCCCGTCCGGACCGGCTCCCACGACTCAAGGGCACCGCGCGCCGCGCGGGAGTGGCGATTCGCTGCCTGGCTGCTGATCTTGAGGCGGCGCCGCTCGGGTCCGGGAGCCTCGACGCCGTGCTGGTCGACGCGCCGTGCAGCGCGACCGGCACGATGGCGCGCCACCCCGACGCCCGCTGGCGGCTGACCCCCGAGCTGTTCCCGCGGGCCGCGGCACGGCAAGCGCGATTGCTCGACGCCGCGGCGCCGCTCGTGCGGGAAGGAGGAGGCTTGCTGATCTACGCGACGTGCTCGCTCGAACCGGAGGAAAACACCGCGGTCGTGGAAGACTTCCTGAGCCGGCACCCCGATTTCGCCCGCGCGCCCGCACTCGCCGGCGTGTCCGCCGAGTTGCTCACGGCCAAGGGAGACTTCCAGTCGCTCCCCCAGCGCCACGGCATCGACGGCGCCTACGCGGCGCGGCTCGCCCGACGGGGGACCGCCTGATGCGATTCCGCCGCCACCTGCCGCCCCTCGACGGGATCGCCCCGATCGATCGCCGCCGCGCGTCGCGCTGGGTGCTCGCGGGGCTGGGAGCGCTGCTCGCGGGCTACCTCACGGCCTACCTTGTGCTCTTCCCCGCGCCGCTCCTCGCGGGGCATCAGGTCGTACCGCGGGTCCTGGGACTCACACTCGCCGAGGCCCAGGCGCAGATCACGAAGGCCAAACTGGTGGTCACTGAAGGCGGCGCCGATCCCCACCCCACGGCCGAACAGGGGACCGTGATCTGGCAGGACCCGCCTCCCGGCGTCATCGCCCGCGACGGGCTCAAGGTGACCCTGGTGGTGAGCGCGGGCCCGCCCAAGATTCCGGTACCCGATGTGGCCGGTCTCGGCGTCGAGCTCGCGCAACGGCTCATCGCCGCGGCGGGACTGACGGTGAGCCAGGTCGAGTCGGTGCAGGCCGCCGCGCCGCAGGGACTCGCGATGCTCACACGACCCCCCGCGGGCACGGTGCTGGCGCCGGGCGGGGCACTCGCATTGGTGGTAAGCCGCGGCGCACCGACGATCTCGGTACCGAACCTGCTCGGCATGTCGATCGCCGACGCGCGCTCGCGGCTCGAGCTGGAGGGGCTGCAGCTCGGCACGCCGACGCGCCGCCGGACCGCCGACGCGAACCCCGGCACGGTCATAGAGCAACGGCCGGCGTCGGGCACGTTGGCTTCGCCCCGCACGGTCGTCGATATCGTCGTCGCCCGGAGTCCCCAATGACGAACGGCATTCGCATCGCCCCGAGTGTTCTGTCCATCGACCTGGCGCGGCTCGCCGAGCAGGTCGCGCAGGCGCTCGAAGGCGGTGCCGACTGGTTGCACGTGGACGTCATGGACGGACGCTTCGTGCCGAACATCACGTTTGGCGCGAACATGATCGCGGCGTTGCGGAAGCTGACCGACAAGCCGATAGACGTGCACCTGATGGTGGTCGAGCCGGAGCAGTACATCGAGCCGTTCGCCGCCGCGGGCGCGTCGGTGTTCACCTTCCACCCCGAAGCCACCGTCCATGTGCAGCGCCAGCTCGAGGCGGTCAAGCGACGCGGGATGCTCGCCGGCCTGGCGTTGAACCCCGGGACGCCGTTGACCTATGCCCAGGAAGTCGTGGGCGACTTGGACCTGCTGCTCGTGATGACCGTTAACCCGGGCTTCGGGGGGCAGACCTATCTCCCCGCATCGAACGAGAAGATCCAGCGTGCCCGCGCCCTGCTTACCGCGCACGGCGCACGAGTTTTCCTCGAGGTCGACGGCGGGATCACGGCCCAGACAATCGCCGAGGCACACCAAGCGGGGGCCGACACGTTCGTGGCCGGCAACGCGGTCTTTGGGGGCGGCGACCCGGCGCGCGAAGTGCGCGAGCTGCGCCGCCGCTGTCTGGTGACGGTATGACGAACCGGCAGCAATGGACGCTGGTGGCAGGTATCGTGATGACGGTCGTGTTCGGCGTCGCGATCGCCGTCAAGCTGCGGCCGCAGTTCGACCTGGTCGAAGTGGGCAGCTCGGCGCCGGGGTTTCACGGCACCGACCTGCGCGCCGAACGCCCGGTCACGCTCGCCGACTACCGCGGCAAGGTCATTCTCTTGAACGTGTGGGCCACGTGGTGCCCGCCCTGCCGCGTCGAGATGCCCTCGATGGAACGCCTGCACAAGAACCTCGCGGGCACCGACTTCCGGATCGTGGCCGTGAGCGTCGACGGCGACGCGTTCTACTCCGCCGAGCAGCAGGGGCCCCGCGAGATCATGGCGTTCGTGAAGGACATGGGCCTCTCCTTCGATATCGTGCACGATCCGAGCGGTTCGATCAGGCAGAGTTATCAGATCACAGGAGTCCCGGAGAGTTTTGTGATCGACAGGGACGGGGTGATCGTGAAGAAGGTGATCGGCGCCGCGGAATGGGACGGACCCGTCAACGAAGCCCTCATCCGGCGGTTGCTCGATGCGCGCTAGCCTGATTCTGTTGCTGACCCGCAATTGGCCGATCAAGGGCGCCGCGATCTTCCTCTCGCTGATGCTGTACGTCGCCGTGCAGCTGCAGCAGCCCGTGACGACTGATTTCGAACTGGGGATCAACTTGCAGCTCCCGCCCGGCCGGACCCTGTTGCAGAAGTTGCCCAAGGTCCGCGCCCAGATTTCCGGCAAGGGGAGCCAGGTCCTGCGGCTCCGGTCACTGCGCGGCGACGTGACGCGGCGGGTGCCGGACACGCTCTCCACCCCCACGTGGGTGATTCGCCTCGAGCCGAGTGAGATCGAGGCGCAACTCCCCAAGGGCGCGGACGTGCGCGTGCTCGAGATCCGGCCGCGCGAAATCACCATCGCGCTCGACAGCGTGGGACGGAAGGACGTTCGCATCGTGCCGCTCATCACGGTCGTGCCGGAATCGGGACAGGTGCTCCATGGGGGTATCTCGATTGCGCCGACCACGGCGCGGCTCGTCGGCCCCGACAAGCACCTCGCGGGGATCGAGTCGGTCACGACGGTCCCGACCGAAATCGTGAACGTATCGGGGGCGTTCACCCGCACCGTCCCCATCGACACGGCGCCGCTCGGCATCGTGCGCATCGCGCCGCGGCAGGTCCTCGTGACCGGCGAGATGGGATCGCTCGCCGACCGCTCCTTCGGCGGCATTCCGGTGGAAACCGGCGCGGGCGCGGTGACCAGCTTCATTATCACGCCGGCGCGCGTCGCCGTGACGGTACGCGGCCCCGAGCAACGCGTGCTCGGCCTCACCCGCGACAGCCTGCGCGTCGTCGCGCACTTCTCGGGAGGGGGCGCAGACGGCAGCGTCGGCCGGCTCACCGTCATCGCCCCGCCCGGCATCACCGCCCGCGCCATCCCCGATTCGGTCACGCTCCGGCGCCGGACCCGTCGTGGCTGAGGTCGTTCTCGGCATCGAGACGTCGTGCGATGAGACATCGGCGGCCGTCCTGGTACAGGGCGAGCTCGCGAGTCTCTCCATCCTGTCGCAGGATGTCCATCAGATCTTCGGCGGCGTCGTCCCCGAGCTCGCCAGCCGCGCGCACCTGGCGGCACTGCCCGCGGTCGTGGACCGCGC
>Ga0075421_100013259_pt1 | contig 10268 bp, 8 predicted proteins | sample SoiMetdeltSBSDD5_FD_75292 | JGI IMG/M metagenome (GOLD analysis project Ga0075421, IMG submission 75292) | Bulk soil microbial communities from a Populus tree surrounding site in Tennessee, USA - Soil MetaG P. deltoides SBSDD5 | ecosystem: Environmental > Terrestrial > Soil > Tree plantation... | reverse complement strand
TGGCTGGTCATCCATTCCAAGAATGCGCGGGTTTCCTCAGGATGCTTGGTAGCGGCGTTCATGCCCATCGCAATATCGGTGTGGTCGCTGATGTAGCAGGTATCGCCAGCTTTCTCGACGTAGGGCGGGAAGATGCCCATGTTGAAGCTGGCATCCTTCTCGAACTGGCTGATTTCCCACGAGCCAGTCGGATAGATCACGCCCTTGCCTAAGGTGAACAGGCTCTGTGCATCGGGATACTTCACGGCCTCATAGCCGTCTGGCAGGTAAGCAGACCATTCTTTCAGGTCGTTCCAGGTCTGGATGTAGGGAGCATCGGTAAACTTGGCCGTCCCGGCAAGCAAAGCCTTGCGGCCTTCCTCACCCTTCCAGTAGTTGGGGCCGATATTCTGGAAGCCCATCGTAGCAGATTCCCACATGTCGGCAGTACCCATCACGAGCGGGGTCTCACCATTTTCTTTGAGAGTGTCCAGCACGGCGAAGAACTCCTCGCGGGTAGCGGGTTCCTTGAGGCTGTACTTGTCAAAGACATCCTTATTATAGAAGAAGCCGTGAATCACCGATGCCATCGGGACGCAGAAGACATCCGAGCCATCGTCCGTAATCCACGCCGACTTGGCGACATCACTGAAGTTGTCCAGACCGGGCAGGTCATTGAGAGATGCCAGGTAGTCTTTCTGGTACAACGCCAGCGAGGCATCAAATGGACGGCAGGTAATCAGATCGCCAGCAGTGCCACCTTCGAGCTTGGTGTTCAATACACCGTTATACTCGGCAGGAGCAGTTGGCGCAAAGACTACACTGATATTCGGATTTTTGGCTTCGAAGGCAGGAATAATCTTATCTTGCCAGATGGTCAGGTCGTCATTTCGCCAGCTTTCAATGGTGATGGTTACCTTTTCACCCGTTCCGCCGGAAGCCTCTGTCGCAGCTTCAGTACCACTTGGGGCTTGGGTCGCAGCAGGGCCACAGGCGGCGAGCATCATCGAAAGCACCACGAGCAGGCTTATGAAAGCTATCGTCTTACGCATGTTCTTCTCCTTCTTGGCTCAGAATCAAATCACGTTTACGTAATCAACTCTGTTAGGATCGCATCACCTCCTTTACGTGCTTCGTCCAGGGATTTAGACCAATCCCAGTTCGTTTGCCAGAAGCAGCGCCGCAGCGCCCTTGAGGACAATATCATCTTTGCTGAGACTGCACGGCTCAATTTTCGTCTCGGCAGCCAGAAGCGGATTGAGCCGGTGGTAGAATTCGCCCCGGATCGCTTCCAGAAACGGCTCGCCCAATTGTGAAAGACTGCCACCAATCAGAATAGTATCCACATTCATTAATCCGACAATGTTAGCAATCGCAATGCCGAGATAACGACCCATCTCAGCAGCCTTCTTTTGTAAAACGAGGTCGCCATCCTTATACGCCTGATAAACCATCTCTATCGTTACAGCTTCTGGCGTACTCGCATAGGTACGCAACGGGGATGCTGTGTCTTGCCAAGCGATTTCACGGGCCGTCCACAGGAGGACTTGTGTGTTGGCAACGGTCTCAAGACAGCCTACATTGCCGCACCTACAAACCTCCCCGTTTTCGACCATCGTGATATGGCCTATTTCGCCTGCGCTCGATTTTTCGCCAACATAAAGCTGACCATCCAGAATAATCCCAGCGCTGATCCCTCTACCTGCTTTGACGACAACTTGATGTTTTATTCCCTTCTTGGATTGCCCAAAGACATATTCACCAACTGCCGCCGCATGGGAGTCGTTTGATACATAACAGGGTAGGTTGTAACGCTTGAGCAGTAAATCGCTTAAAGGCAGATCACGCCATGACAGGTTCACTGCTTGGCGAATGATCCCACGTGGGGTATCGATTAGTCCGGGCGCACCGATTCCGATGCCGAGGATCGGCTGATCTGTGGTAGCTATCAGCATATCGACCAGATCGTAAACCAGTGCGAGTGCTGCTTCCCCATCCTGATCTTGTGTAGGGAGTTTGTAGCGATTGAGGATGTTGCCCCGCAAATCGGTCACACCGCCCTGAAAATGGCTGTTCGCCAAATCCAAGCCGATCAAGTGGCGTCCATGTTCATCCAGTTTGAACATGACTGGCGGTTTGCCGCCATCGGAAAGACCAATACCTGTTTCCTGTACAAGACCATCGTAAATCAATTTTGAAACGATATTAGAGACTGTGCTGCGTGTCAGGCTGAGATTGCGCGCCAACTCTGCCCGGCTAATCTCACCAGCGTCGTAAATGGACTTTAGGACTAACCGCTTGTTATCTCGCACAGGTATACACTCTTACGAGACTTTGTTTGTCTATCAGACAAACAAAGTCTATGTTTCAATTGCAAATATGTCAATAGGGGTATTAGGAGAGTGACTCATTTGTCTGCTTATCCAAGCTTCGTTGAATTTTGCAAGATAGAGAGAATCAAAAACGCCGATTACTTGATCAGCGTTTTTGTTGTAGCGGGAGCCGGACTGTAGCGAAACGATTGTACTCATTTTGTTAGAATGGTAAATATCTCTAATAGCACTTACAAGTTTGGAGATCAGAAGAACTACAGATCGAGTATGACGATTTTGAGTCTATTTCATGGGCATTCTTAATTTGGGCACGACAATCACTCCCGAGCGTAAACCGCTCGGAATAGCCAACCCCCCATAAGATGCTTGATCGGGAGGGGTTGACATCTCAATGATACTCAAGTTCCTATGGAATATCAGGATTATGCTCTGATTCAATGAGATGATTTGAGAGAGCGGGCTGAACCAACTTTTCGCGGATGTCCTGCCACTCCCGAAGAAGGTCATTAAACTGCATCTCTGTCTTTACGACAGGCTGCCTCTCAAGCTCGGGGTGGCGAGCGCAGAAAACTAGTTCGGTCAGCCTATTCACATCATGTTGGCCGAAGCTGATAGCTAGATGAATGGCCGCCTTCTCGAAACCATAGTTCAGTGCGCGTTTCACTGATGGCGGGGCTATCGAAGAGTCGCATCCTTTGGGGTTGAGATCGATGTGATGCTGCATAGCAAACTCCGTTTCTTCTTGATCCACCTGCTCGTAATGTTCCCCTATCGTCAGGCTGTTATGCCTTGATCCTGCCCGTGCTGGCGAGCGCCGTCGCAATCGGCGTATACGCCAGTACCAGAACTGTCCCCCAGAACGATCAAGACCCGGTATGAGTTGTGCCCATAAAGAAACAAGACAATCTCCCCTCAGCGTCGTCGATCCTGTTCTAGCTGAGTCAGTGCTCGTCTCGCTGTAGAAATCAAAGATTTCATAAGCTGGGCGGCATGATAGCTTGTCCATTTATGCTAGACAGTGAAGCGTAATGTATCCGCGTGTCCCACCGCCATCGACGGAGAGAATGAGCCGCCGATCTTGGGGTTTGAGTTGCGCAAAATAAGCATCAGACGCCGCTTTGCGTGCTGGATTTTCTTTGTATTCAGCTACAATCTTGCAGAAGGGATCATCCAGCACCTTGATCTCTTCGCTATAACGATTTTTCATAGTTGAGTCTGATATTGCTGTTCGCTCGTTTTCGTGGTTTGTCATGTAGTAAATGCAGGAGTGATGGGAATATCACAGGGAGGGAATAAAATTAAGCGGCACAGGCGAAATCCAGCCAAGTGCATCTTTTAGATTGAGTACGGTGGATTCGAGAATTAACTGTACGATTAATCAGGGTATATAATTGTCTATCGCAAAAAGGGGGCGGGGATGAGTTTGGCTGGAATGACGGTCAATGAACTCTGCGACAAGTGCAAAGAGTCCACGCAGCAGTTTCTTAATCGCCTTCCCCATGATGATCAGTATTGTTTTGAGCTGCTCCGACGCGCGCTGGCAGAGCAGCAGCAAGATGCCCTATATAACGTCTACGAAATCTATCTACCTCTAGCAATCTACTGGGCCGAAACCCATCCTCGCTTTCTGCAAACGCGTTATCCTGCCGATGAATTCGCAACAATTGGAATGAGCAACTTTTGTTTAGCGCTGGGCGGGGAGAAGTTCCAGCACTTCGATGGGCTTCCCAGCATCATGAAATTCTTAAAGGCGTGCGTTAGCTCTGAGATTGCGCTTCATCTTCGTAAAATCAGTCGGATTGACCCCATCCTCTCCGAGGATATTGCAGACTTCCAGAATCAAGATGACTCAATCTCAGAACGCATCTGGCAGCGCATTTCCGAATTGCTGCCGGATTCGGTTGACCGGATATTAGTGGATTGTGTATTTCGGCAAGACCTCAAGCCCGCCGAAATTACAAGCCTTTACGGCCAGTATTGGAGCAGCGCGCGTGAGGTCTCGGTTGCTCTGCAAAGGCTCCGCAGAACTCTGCGCCGCGACCCCATGCTCACCGAACTGCTCAGGTTGTGATATTTCGCGTCGATCTGCATTTATCAATTAGAGATTTTTTGCGTAATTTTGATTTGAACGAGGCTGGAAATGGATGAATGTCGCTACCCCCCAGCATTAACAGACGATCAGCTTGAACTGCTTCTCGATGGCGAGGTCGATGCAGCGATGCAAGCGCACCTTTCGCAATGCCCGTTCTGCTCAGCACGACTGGCTCAAATGCAGAATTTCGAGCAAGCATTGAAAGTTAACCTCCATCGATGGAATTGCCCAACACCCCAAGAATTAAGCGAATACCATATAGGTCTGCTTCTCCCTGAAAGAGCAGTCATTCTCACTAAGCACCTCGAAAGCTGTAGGCGCTGCCGCGATGAACTGGCCGAAGTGGAGCGCTTCCTTGAAGATGATTCTCGCCTGCCCCCGCCAAGAGGGTTAAAGAAGCCTCAGCAACCTCGTATGCGTGGATATGAATTGATTGCCCGCCTTCTCCCCATGCCCCCCTCCCTCGCGCTGCGTGGCAGGCGCGGCCCTACTCGGAATCCTCTGCAAGCAGAGGTCGATGACATCACCATTTTTCTCTCATTAGATGAAACTACACGCGGCACAACACTTTTGAAAGGGCAAATTGCCTCGCCAGATATAGATCAGTGGAGTGGGGCTTTGATTGAGTTGTGGCAGCAGGGGAGCTTGCAGGCAATGTTGATTGTCAATGAAAATGGCATGTTCCGCCACGAGGGGTTCCAGCCCGGCTATCCTGCGGATTTGCGGATAAATGCAGCAACTGGAAAGTTGGTTGCTATCAAAGATGTGCGCTTCCCGGAATCACCATCCAGTGAGGATGAATGAACTCAGAAGACCTGGTTAAACAGCTTCTGGAAAATCCCAATGACCTTCCTCAATGGGTCATCGATCTACCTGATAATGAGATCGAGGCTGTCGTCGCTTGCCTGAAATCCAGGGCGGATGACCATTGGTATATCGATGCCAACCATTCCCTGATGATTGCGGACAAAATTGTGCAAATAGGTCAAATGCGTGGCAATCTGCGTCTGGAAGCACTGGGTGTTATGGCACGTGGCGATGCCAGCAAGATGAACCAGCCGCTTCAGGTTGCATGGGAAACTTTGGACGAGGCGGGCCGCATGTTTCAGGAGGCGCAGTATCCGGTCGGCTGGGCACGCACACGTATCGGACGGCTGGGCATCTGCGTGAATCTGAACCGCGCGAACGAAGCATTGGCAGATGCGGAGCTCGCTGAGCAAATTTTCGAGGCGGCAGGTGAGCACGAATTCGTCCTTCGGGTATTTATCAACCGAGCCGTTGTTTTCAATCAGCTTGGCGAACACCAGCAGGCGCTTGACTTGTATCAATCTGCATTGGCGCGGGCCGAAAAACTGGGTACTTCCGGCGAGAAGTATCTGGAGATGCTGTTTACCAATATCGGTTATACCTATAACTTCCTCGGTGATTTCCATCTGGCACTTACCTATCATGAGCGCGCACGGGAAATTGATGTACAGCAGGGCGAATTAGTGCTTGCCGCCATCCCTGAATTGAATATGGCTTATGTCTTGCAGGATCAGGGCCAATACCGCCGCGCTTTGCAACTGCTGCAACATGCTGGGGAAGCACTCGCAGGACGCAATCCATTTGACTATGCTTGTGCACGCCGTGTAATGGTCGAATGCTATCTCTCCCTGAAACGCTACAGAGAAGCACGAAATCTGTCGAAAGAGGTGATCTCTGATTTTGCGAATCTAGGTGCTGATTTCGAGCGTGCGCGGACCTTGCAGTGCCTTGCTGCTGCCGAAGCTGAACTCGGTAACTATGATGCGGCGGCGACTGCTCTAGAAACCGCCGAGTCCCTCTTCGTATCCCTCGGTGCGATTGCTTGGAACGGCACAACCCATCTGCGGCGCGGTTCAATTGCCTTGAAGCAAAGCGATTATGATGTGGCGCAATGTGAAGCGCTGATGGCTGCTGCCACCTATGCATCAGGCAGCCAGATGGCAAACAGTGCTGCCGCTACTCTTTTACAGGGCCAGGTGCAGTTCGCCCTCGGCAATCTTGAAGAAGCGTTCGGATGTGGCCGGGCCGCACTACATGTCGCCCAGCAAAATGAACTTCCTGGGCTTCGCTATGGCGCACATGTGCTACTGGGCCGGATTATGGAATCCAAGCAGCATCGAAGTCGCGCTTGCCGCGAATATCAAGCTGCTGCGGCGACTGTTGATCGCGTGCAGCAGGGTCTGACGATTACACTCCGTCCCGGCTTCTTGGAAGATAAGACTGAGGCGCTACATGCACTGATCCGCTTGCGTTTGCAAGATGGCGATCCTGCCTCCGCGCTGGCAGCACTGGAAAAGGCCAAATCTCAAGTGCTGCTGGGTTATTTGGTCAACCGTGACAGCCTCCACTGGTCAATGCAGGATGCGCACAGCCAAACCCTAATCCAGGAATTGGAGCAACTGCGTGCAGAGCATCATTGGTATTACCGGATAGCCTACGAGCCTCCTGATCAAGATGAGCAAAGCAAGGTACAGCCAGAACAAGCCCATAAAGAACTTGCCATGCGCGAAAAGCGGATGCGCGCGATTACCGAACAGCTATACCTTGAAAGCACCGAAGGCACGCAGCGCCGCCCGGTCATCCCTTCTATTGCGGAGATTCAGGCTGGTCTCCCGGAGGAGTCACTGCTGGTTGAGTTTTACAATGACGGTACGCGGTTGTGGGGGTTTGCCCTCGACTCGGGGGACATCACAGTATACTCACTGCCGATAACCACAGCGGCGCTGCATGATCTGATCGATCAATTTCAGTACAACGTGGATTGTGCTCTAGCGGCTGGCGCATCACTGGCAGGACGCAGCTTGACTCAGATTGCCCGGCGGCTGGGTCAGCAGCTTTATCAAGCGCTGTTGGGGCCGCTTCAAACTCAGCTTGCCAAAAGGCAGCGCTTGATCATCGTGCCCTATGGAGCACTGCATTACCTGCCGTTTCATTTGCTCCATACTGGTGACCACTATTTGATCGAGCAGAGCGAGGTCGTTATCTGGCCTGCTGCCGGGATGGTAACGCATCACAGTCCAGTGCGATCTGGTGGTGCACTTACCCTGGCACATACGGATCATGGCAGGCTGCCCTCAGCCCTTGTGGAATCCCGTCACGTACATGAATTGTTTGGCGGTGTCATTTACTGTGAGGAAGATGCCAGCCGTGTAACACTGGCTGGGGAACCGCGTCAAATTCTGCACATTGCCGCGCATGGCGAGCATCGCATCGACCACCCCGATCTCTCGTTCATTGAATTGGCCGATGGGCAGCTTTACACCGATGACTTGTTGCAGCGCGACTTAAGCTACGAGTTGGTGACGTTGAGCGCCTGCGAAACTGGTCAGGCGCACGTCTCCGGTGGGGATGAACTCATCGGTTTGGGCCGGGGTTTTCTTTACAGTGGGGCGGGGGCGCTGATTACGAGTCTGTGGCGTCTCGAAGATTCAGGGACGGTGAACATACTCAGCGATTTTTACGCCGCGTTGCAGCGTGGGAACTCAAAAGCGGCAGCGCTGCGGAGCGCGCAGCGTTTGGCACTGGATTCCGATCCAGACCAGCACCCCGCCTTCTGGGGGGCGTTCCAGTTGATCGGCGATCCTGAGCCGCTTCACCGTTCGTAACCACACAACCAGCAGAGCTTAGTCTACGCGGATTTAGTTCCGCTGCACCTCGATTATCTTTCCGGGAACGGTCAGATGCGAGAATTCTACCAGCCACATAGGAGAGAAAGAAATGATCGACCATCCTATTTGCCGCCGCTATTTTGTGCCTGCCGAGATCGTGCTTGTAGTTGAGCATGGGGTAGGGCTAGGCAAAGACATGTTGATTGGAGCAATTCATCAGTTTCTCCGCGACCACCCCAAGCTCAACCTGGAATTCGATGGGGAGCGTATTCTGGATTTTCCGTCGAGTCCGCCGTTTGCGCTGGTATTCGCAACGGTCAATGGCATTGAGACTGCTTGTAAGGACGACAGCGAGCTGGACAAATCAGATGAAATAGTGCTTGCGACCATCCGTTCATTGAACGAGGAGTTCACAAAACTAGCTTATCGGTTTGACGCTGAAACCGCCCTGAAGATGGATTATCAATTAAAACGACCGGTCTTCGCTAAAGATTTTGGGCCCGGCAGACCGCTGCCCAGGAGAGGAATGCGTTTTGCTGCCGCATCCCCCAATTGGCTCATGGGTGGCGCTCAGACGCAAAAAATTACAGGCGGTCCGAGCGCTAAACCGCAAGGGGTTCCTGATCCCAATATTCAAGGGTACTCCCATACCTTTAGTAGACCCCAAGAGCTAACGGGAATCCGACCCCAGGGGGAGCGTGAATCGCAGATGGTCGAGGTTGCTATTCTGGACACAGCGCCTTCCGTCAAGCTAATCGCGGCTGCACAAAGCAATACGTTGTGGCAAAGCCATCAGATTCTACGAGACCTCGGGATTATCAGCGGCAGCAGCAGCAATCCGCTGGAAATTATCTATTGGGATGCCAGGTTTGAAAATTTTCAGAACGAATACAGCATCCTGGAACAGGATTATCAGATGCCTGATCATGGTCTATTTGCGGCTGGAATCGTGCGTACCATAGCCCCACATGCACACCTGCGCTTGATTCAGGTGCTGAACGACTATGGCGTGGGAACGCTGGAGACAATTGGTGCAGGACTCCAGATGCTTGCCAATGAGCGGAGGAACCCCTCTATGGCTCCCCTGGTAATCAATATGAGTCTGGTCTTCAGCATGCCGTTGGATGTTACACAAGAGTTTGATGGAAGAAGGCTTGATTTGTCCGGGCAGGATACGGTTCTGCTTATGTATGGCTTGGAGCGCATGTGCGGAGAACTGGATCAATCTAATGCAGTGCTGGTAGCAGCCGCCGGAAATGATCGCGATGGAACTAACTATCCCCAGCCGCCCGCCCGATACCCGGCTGCATTTCCCACTGTGACCGGCGTTGGAGCAATCGACACGGCTGGTCAGGATGCGGCGTATTCCAACATAGCGGACAATCCCTATGTGCCGGACGGTATGCGTGCTATCGGCGGCGATCTTGCTCCCGCTCAACCAGGAGTGGCTGAACCCCTCGCAAATGTTAACAACGGAATCGTGGGGGTGTATATCGGCCCGTTGCCGACAGGGACAAACACGTCAGGCTGGGCGCGCTGGGCAGGGACATCCTTTGCAGCCCCGGTCGTGAGCGCTGCAATCGCAAACATATTTGAAGAGCGCGCTGATCCAGAAGACCCGGTTACGAGACAAATGATCCATGATGCGGTAGAGCTTATACGGCAGGGCTAATCGCAGCGGCCACCTGTTGGATTATAGGGTTTCCGCTAAATCGAGGGCAAGGCGTAGGCAAATCTTCGCTTTGCCCTCTCGTTTGTCATATTCCTCGCTGATTAAGAGGCCGAACTGATTCAAACTTTTGAAAAAGGAGAGAGTATTGGATGATTGATAAAAACTCTTGCCGGAGTTCACAACAATGAGCACTATCTCTACCGGTTGTATCGACTGCACACAAGCTGCCAACGGGATCAAATTCCAATCGACCCTGACCCGACAAAAAGGAAATCAGTCGGCAAGCTATTTACTACCCATCGCAGTAAGTGGAGCCGGGAGGGGAGTTGTGAGCGGGTTTGGCAGGCTGATTGTCGCCGGGGCAGGGACAGCGATGATGGTGCAGGGTATTCGCAAGATGTCTTCGGGCGAATAGGTCAACTTCTCATGAGGCAGTACTTCAGTCTGCCAGCGAACCTGTTCTAGCGTAAGAATGCTTCGTGCAGCCCGCCATCCACACTGAAAATCTGCCCTGTCGTTTTGCTGAATTTGCTGCTGGAAAGCAGATAAGCGACCTC
>Ga0075421_100013257_pt1 | contig 10268 bp, 10 predicted proteins | sample SoiMetdeltSBSDD5_FD_75292 | JGI IMG/M metagenome (GOLD analysis project Ga0075421, IMG submission 75292) | Bulk soil microbial communities from a Populus tree surrounding site in Tennessee, USA - Soil MetaG P. deltoides SBSDD5 | ecosystem: Environmental > Terrestrial > Soil > Tree plantation... | reverse complement strand
ACCGCGAGCGCGAAGCGCTCGCGCTTCAGGGATTCTCGCGAGTGGGTGTCCGCGTCAGCGGATCCTTCTCGCGGGGGAGTGAGTGTAGGGAGTGAACCCGCCGCGCCTATAGTGGCGGCCGTGGCGACTGGCGCGGTCGAGAGCTCGCACGCGTCGGCCCGTCGCGATCTCGTGGGCCGGGAGTCGGTCGGAGCGCTGATCCTCGCCGGATCGCTTCCGTTCCTCTTCTTCCACGAGCGCTACCAGCCGGAGCTCGGAGTCGGCCTCGGCTCGACCACGGTCGACGTGCGGCCCTCCGACCTCGCGGTCGTCGTCGTTCTCGCCGCAGCCGCGTTCGCGGCGTCACGAACCGGCCTCGCTCGCCTCGGCGCGGCTCGCTGGCTCTGGATCGCGGGCGTGGTGCTCCTCGGCTGGCTCGCGTTCCAGACGTTCCGCCCCGTCTCGCTCGACGACGCGCTGTTCGCCGACCATCTCGTCAGCTACCTCAAGTTCGTCGAGTACGGACTCCTCGTGGTGGCCGTGCCTCTGCTCGTGCGCCGCGCCGACGACCTGGCGATCGTGCTCGGCGGGCTCGTCCTGTGGGCGGCGGTCGCCGTGGGCGTCGCACTCCTCCAGTTCTTCGGCGCGGACATCTTCGGCGCGTGGAGTGCGGGCTGGCGCCAGCCGTCGTTCCTCGGACATCACGACCTCGCCGCGCTCTCGGCGATCGCCCTCGCACTCGCCGCTTCGGCCGTCGTCGCGCGACGGCGCGAGGTTCCCGTACCGCGCCTGTTCGTCGTCGCGCTCGTCGGCGGGACGCTCGGCCTGATCCTGGCCGGCTCCGTCGCCGCGGCAGGCGGGCTGGCCGTCGGCATTGCCGCCCTCTGGCTCACGGCCCGACCCCGCTTCCGTCCGGGCGGACGCCAGACCCTCGCCCTCGTCGCGATCGTCGCTGTCGTCGCAGGAGGCGTGACGGCGGTACGGGGAGATGCGCTCGAGGACTTCCTGCGCTTCCTCGGCGTTCGCGGCGACGAGCCGCCCGTCGGAGTCGAGACGTACTCGCAGCGAGCCGTGCTCGCGTACATCGGCCTGCGCATCGCGCAGGACAGCCCGATCGTCGGTGTCGGCTGGCAGCGCTCGTCCCGTCCCGAGGTGTTCGAACCGTACGTGCCGGACGCGCGCGAGCGCTTCCCCGACGTGGTCGAGCTCGCGTTCCCGGCGGAGGGTCGCGAGTGGGGCGTCCAGAACCTGTACATCCAGATGCTCGCCGACGCGGGCGTGATCGGGCTCGCGCTCCTGCTCCTCGTGGGCGCCGCAGGCATGACGCTCGCCTGGCGCGCGGCCACGCGCGCGCCGCCGCCGTGGGCGGCCGGAGCGGGCCTCCTGACCGTCTGCGCGCTCCTCACGATCGCGGCGGAGTGGGCGTCACTCGGGATCGTCGCCGGGATCCCGCTGCAGGCCGCCACCTGCCTCCTTCTCGGGCTCGCCGCGGCGGGCGCGGCTGCCGCCGAACCCGTTAGGGTGCCGCCGCGGTGAAGGCACTTGTCACGGGAGGCGGCGGGTTCATCGGGTCGAACGTCGTGCGCGCGCTGCTCGAGCGTGGCGACGACGTGCGCGTGCTCGACAACTTCTCGACCGGCAGCCGGACGAATCTCGCCGGCCTCGAGAGCGACGTCCAGCTCGTCGAGGGCGACCTGCGCTCCTACGAGCGCGTGCATGCCGCCGTCCGCGGCGCAGAGGTCGTCTTCCACCAGGGTGCCTTGCCGTCCGTTCCCCGCTCCGTCCAGGATCCGCTCACCACGACCGCGGTCAACGTCGAGGGAACGCTAAACGTGTTGCTGGCAGCCCGCGACGAGGGCGTGCGCCGGATCGTCAACGCGTCCTCGTCCTCCGTCTACGGCAACTCGGGGGAGCTGCCGCGCGTGGAGACGCAGGCTCCTGACCCGATCTCGCCGTACGCCGTCGCGAAGCTGGCGGCCGAGCGCTTCTGCACGAGCTTCACCCGCGTGTACGGCATGGAGATCGTCTCGCTGCGCTACTTCAACGTGTTCGGCCCTCACCAGGACCCGACATCGCAGTACGCGGCCGTCGTCCCGCGTTTCATCCGCTCGATCGCCGACGGCGAGCCGGTGACGATCTACGGGGACGGCGAGCAGTCGCGCGACTTCACGTACGTCGACAACGTCGTCGCCGCCAACCTGCTGGCGGCAGACGCCGCCGGAGTGGGCGGCGAGATCCTCAACGTCGCGACGGGCGGCTCCTTCACTGTCAACGCGCTCGCGGCAGCGATCGGCGAGCTGCTCTCCAGGCCGGTCGAGCGCAACTACGAGCCCGCGCGTGAGGCCGACGTGCTCGCCTCGTGGGCAGACATCGGGGAGGCGCGACGCCTCCTGGGTTTCGAGCCTTCCGTCGCCTTCGACGAGGGTCTTCGACTGACTGCGGACCACCTCCTCGGAAAGGACTGACCACCATGGGACATTCGTTCGGGACACTCGACCAGCTGGGCGAGGGCTACGGCTTCCGCAAGATCCGCAAGCCGCTCGGCGTGACCGCGTTCGGTGTGAACGCGATCGTGATGCCGCCCGGCTACACGGGCTTTCACCACTACCACGACACGCAGGACGAGCTCTACTTCGTCCACTCGGGGCGGGCGCGCGTCGAGGTCGACGGCGAGGAGCGCCTGCTCGAGCCGGGTGGACTCGTCCACGTCGAGTCGACGACGCCTCGCAAGGTCTCGAATGCGAGCGAGGACGAGGATCTCGTCATGCTCGTCGTGGGCGGCAAGGACGGCTACGTCGAGCGCGACGGGCACATGGTCGACGAGGAGGACATCGCGCGACGAGCCGCCTTCGGCCGGAGCGAGGCCTCATAGCCGTGAGCTTCGCGGTCGCCGCCGAGGCGTACGACCGCTTCATGGGGAGGTACTCGACTCCGCTGGCGCCGCGCTTCCTCGACTTCGCGAAGGTCGGCAGCGGACCGGTTCTCGACGTCGGCTGCGGGCCGGGAGCGCTCACGTCCGTCCTGGTCGAGCGCTTCGGCGCAGACGGGGTCGCCGCGGCCGATCCCTCCGAGCCGTTCGTCGCCGCCGCCCGCGAGCGTCACCCCGGCGTGCGCGTGGAGCTCGCTCCTGCCGAGGCGATGCCGTTCGAGGACGGGCAGTTCGCAGCGTCACTCGCGCAGCTCGTCGTGCATTTCATGTCCGATCCGGTCGCCGGCATTCGCGAGATGACCCGCGTGACGCGCGAGGGCGGCGTGGTAGCCGCCTGCGTGTGGGACCTGGCCGGCGGCAGGGCGCCGCTCGGTCCATTCTGGAAGGCGGCGCGACAGCTCGATCCCGACGTCGACGACGAGTCCCGGCTCGCCGGAGCCCGCGAAGGCCATCTCGCCGAGCTGTTCGACGCGGCCGGCGTCCGCGAGATCGCGGACGGAGCGATCTCGGTCAGCATCGAGCACGCCACCTTCGACGAGTGGTGGGAGCCGTACACGCTCGGCGTCGGGCCTGCGGGGACGCACGTCGCACATCTGGACGAGCAGCAGCGCGCCGCGCTGCGCGACCGGTGTCGCGACCTGCTCCCCGACGCACCGTTCACGATCGAGGCGCGCGCCTGGGCGGCGCGCGGCGTCGTCTAGCGCGGCCGCGAAGCCCGGAACACGAGGTCGCGCGCGAAGAGGCGCGCGCCGAGCCTCGCGTACCGCCCGCCGACGAAGTCGACCCTTATGTCGTCGAAACCGCGGAGCAGCCCGCGGATCAGGTCCGGCGAGAACATGCGCAGGTGCGTGGGATCGTCCTCGGGCGACCGCCCGCGCAGGAAGCGCAGCCTGCTCTGCAGGCGGAAGGCGTTCGGCACCGAGCCGACGAGGACGGCTCCCGGGCGGAGCACGCGCTCGATCTCGGCCACGAGCGCGTCCGGGAATCGAAGATGTTCGAACAGCTCGCCGGCGACGACGGCGTCGAAGCTCGCGTCCTCGAACGGGAGTGGGTCTTCGACGTTTCCCTGGACGGGCTCGATCCCCAGCGCCCGCGCCTTCTCGAGCGCGGCGGCATCGACGTCGAGCCCGACGACCGAGTTCCCTTCGAGGAAATGCCTCGTCAGCGCGCCTGAGCGGCACCCGAGGTCGAGCACGCGCTTCCCGCGCCCGATTGCCTCCACGAAGAGCGGGATGCGCTCCGGAACGAAGACGAAGTCACCGTCGTCGCGGCGCTCGCGGTGGTGCTCTTCGTAGCGCTCGCCGAGATCGCTCACGCCGAGCCGACGGCGCTGCGCCCGAGCGCGGCGATGGTGCGCTTCAGGCCGTCCTCGAGCTCGATCTCGGGCTCCCAGCCGAGTATCTGCTTCGCGCGCGTGATGTCGGGCTGGCGTACCTGCGGGTCGTCCACGGGCAGCGCCTCGTAGACGATCTCACTCGGCGAGCCCGTGAGGCGGAGGATGATCTCGGCGAGCTCGAGGAGGGTCTTCTCGTCCGGGTTGCCGAGGTTGACCGGCAGGTGCTCCCGCGACTCGCCGAGCTGGATGATGCCGCGGATGAGGTCGTCCACGTAGCAGAAGCTCCGTGTCTGCGAGCCGTCGCCGAAGACCGTGAGGGGCTTCCCCTCGAGCGACTGCCGAAGGAACGTCGGGATCGCGCGGCCGTCGTTCCCGCGCATGCGCGGCCCGTAGGTGTTGAAGATCCGGACGATCGCGGTGTCGACGCCCTGCTGGCGGTGGTACGCCATCGTGAGCGCCTCGGCGTAGCGCTTCGCCTCGTCGTAGACCCCGCGCGGCCCGATCGGGTTCACGTTGCCCCAGTACGTCTCCGGCTGCGGATGCACCTCGGGGTCGCCGTAGACCTCGCTCGTCGACGCGAGGAGGAACCGTGCGCGCTTCCACTTGGCGAGCCCGAGCGCGTGATGCGTTCCATACGAGCCGGTCTTCAGCGAGTGGAGCGGCAGGCGCAGGTAGTCGATCGGGCTCGCCAGCGCGGCGAGGTGGTAGACGAAGTCGACGGGCTCGTCGAGCACGATCGGCTCGATGACGTCGTGGTTCACGAACGTGAACGCGTCGTCGCGGAGGTGATCGATGTTCTCGAGCGACGAGACGACGAGGTTGTCGATGCAGACCACCCGGTGGCCGCGCTGCAGGAGCGCCTCGCAGAGGTGGGAGCCCAGGAACCCTGCGCCGCCGGTGACGAGTGAGGTCGGCATGGTCTCGATGTTAATCGGACGCCTCGGCGCCCAGCTTCAGTCTTTACGACACCCGAACGGGCGCTCCTGCGAGCGGGAGGAGCTCAGACCTCGAGCACGGACATGATGTTCCCTGCGGGGTCGGTGAACCAGGCGATCCTCGGACCGTTCGGGTCCAGCGAGACGCCCCTCTCGTCCTGCTCGATGCCTTCGTACTGCTCGAACCGCACACCACGATTCTGGAGCTCGTCCACCGCCGCCTCGACGTCGTCGACCGGGAAGTTCAGGATCGTGTACGTCGCCGGCGTGTGATCCGGCTTCGGGTAGACAAGCGTGTCCCGATCGCCGGCGAGGTGGAGCGTGAGCAGGTCGTGCTCCAGGGACACGCGCAAACCGAGCGTCCCCTCGTAGAACGCTCGACCTTCCTCGAGGTCGGGGACGGCGAATCCACTGAACGCCTTCGTTTCTGCGAACACGGTCGCTCCTTTCTTCGGTGAGTCACTCGTACAGACGACGGCGGCACGACGAACTCATCGGCCTCAGCGGAGGTCCTTGTTCGCCTCCATGTCGAACCACATCGCGAACAGCGTCATCTGGAGGCCGGCGATGAGGAGCACAGCGACGAGGACGATCGACGCCGGCGTGATCGCGTTCCCGGCGATGCGCAGAACCAGCTCCAGCAGCCCCAGCAGGAGACCGACGCCGAGCATCAACGCGCCGAACGCGTAGAAGAACACGAGCGGGTGGAAGTCGCGGATGACGTACTTCTGTCCCATCCGCCACCAGAAGCCCTTGAACAGGAGCCAGGAGATGCGTGGCACGACCGAGCGGAGCTTGATCCCCGACTGCTCCCCCACGTCGTAGATCGGTCGAGACGGCACGTCGCGCACGCGTGCGTTCTGCACGTTCAGGTGGACGAGCAGGTCGTTCGGGAACCCGTAGCGCGGGTACAGAGCGTCGAGATCCAGCCGTCGGAGCGTGCCGAGTGAGACCGCCGTGTAGCCCGCCTGGGAGTCGGCGACGTGCCAGTAGCCGGACGCGATCTTCGTCAGCAACGAGAGAACGGCATTCCCGAGGTATCGCGTGCGGGGAATCACCTTCCACGCCTCGCCGGAGACGAGCCGGTTCGCCTTCGCGTATTCGACGTGGCCGCTGGCGACCGGCTCCACGAGCCCCTCGAGCTCGTCCGGATCCATCTGGTTGTCCGCCGCCATGACGCAGGTGACGTCGACCTCCTCGGCGAGTGCCTGGCGGTACCCGCTCGCGATCGCGGCGCCGACACCCGAGTTGCGCTCGTGCCGGATGAGCTGCACGCGTGGCTCGCCGAGGTCGATCGCGGCCACGGCCGTTCGGTCCCGCGAGCCGTCGTCGACGACGTAGATCCGGTCGACGAACTCGGGGATGCCACGGATCGTCTCGCCGACGAGGTGCTCCTCGTCGAACGCGGGCACGACGACCGCGACCCGCTTGCCGTCGAGCATCAGGCCGAGGCCGAGGGCGTCCCGCGCCGGCGTGCGGCGATCGGGTCGACGACGAGCGCTGCGATGGCGCCGAGCAGAAGTCCGATCAGCGCGCCGACGATCAGGGACGTGCGGCTCGAGCGGGCAGTCGTCTTGCTCGCTGCCGCCGGCTCGACCACGCGGCTCGACTCGACGTTCTCGGCGAGGTTGAGGAACTGCCGCGCGTCGGTGAGGTCCTCCTGCAGGGCCGACCGCCGCGCGTCCGCCGTCGTGATCACCGCGTTCAGATTCTGGCTCAGGAGCAGTCGCTCGACGGGCTGGAGCGACTGGTTCGTCACGAGGGCGTCCTGCTGCTCCTGCGCCTCGGCGATGCGCGCCTCCACCGCCGCGAGTTGCGCCTCCGCCACCTCGACCTGGTTCTCGAGCAGCGCCACCTTCTCGGTGACGTACAGCGACACGCGATCGGTGACCCGAGCCGCGAGGACGTCGGCCGCCAGCTCCACCTTGCGCTTCCCCGAGCCCTTGACGGCGATCTCGAACAGCGGGTTGATCCCCCGGATCTGCCCGGCCGCGAGGAGCTCTCGCGTCGAGATCGACGAGCGGAGCTGCGCTGCCGGAATCCCGCTCACACGCGCGGCCCGCTGGATCACGGACTCGGAGCGGATGATCTCGCTCACCGTCCGCGGGTTGGTCGCGAGGCTCTGAATCTGACCGCCGCCGAGCGGTGCGAAGGGCTGGCCGAGGTACACGATCGTCTGCGCGCGCCAGACCGAGCCGCTCGATAGGGCGAGCGCGATGCCGACGATGGCGCCGACGACGAGGCCGCCGACCGGGAGCCACCAACGCTCTTTGAGCCGCTGCCAGCCGGAGGAGAGGTCGACTTCCTGCTCTTCGGAGAGCTCGGGAGGCCGATTCATGCGGCCGCGACCCTATCAGCGGCCCAGCGCCACTGGGCCTCGAGCCCCTGTGCAAACGGCGTGCGCGGCTCCCAGCCCGTTCTCTCGAGAATGCGCGAGGTGTCGGCAAGCGTTCGGGCCTGGTCGCCCTCGCGGCGAGGCCCCGGTAGGAGCTCGAGTGAGCGCCCGGAGACGCTCTCGAGGATGTCGATCGCGTCGAGCATCGAGGCCTCCTCGCCTCCGCCCACGTTGAAGACATCTCCTGCCGAACCCTGCTCCAGCGAGAGGATCGTCGCCTCGACCGCGTCGTCGACGAAGGTGAAGCTGCGCGACTGGGTGCCGTCGCCGTGGAGCTCGAACGGCTTTCCCTCGACGAGACACGCGATGATCTTCGCGAGCGCCATGTCCGGGCGCTGGCGTGGCCCGTAGATCGTGAAGTAGCGAACGACGACGTGGTCGAGACCGAACTCCTTCGCGTACGCGCTCCCGAGCTGCTCGGCGCCGAGCTTGGTGATCCCGTACGGCGAGATCGGCTGCGGCCGCGTCTCCTCGGAGGTCGGGTACGCCTCGGCGTCGCCGTAGATCGACGAGGAGGAGGCGAAGACCGTGCGCACGCCGGCGGCGGCGGCCGCCTCGAAGAGGCGCTGGCTCGCGAGCAAGTTCTGGCGCACGTAGACGGGGAAGACACCGCCGAAGCTGGCCACACCGGGCTGACCAGCCAGATGGAAGACCCCGTCCAGGCCGTCGAGCGAGAGCGGGTCTTCCGCGAGGTCGACGCGCATGACCGGCAGTTCCTGTGCGTTCTCCTCCTTCAGTGCAGGGTCGTAGTAGTCCGTGAACGCGTCCCAGCCGGTCGCGTCGTGCCCGCGCTCGAGGAGCGTGCGCAGGAGGTGGGAGCCGATGAATCCGGCCGCGCCGGTAACGAGGTAGCGCATGGCGGGCAAAGACTAGGGAAGCGGCAGGACCGGCCGGAGCACGCCGTCGTCGTCGGGCGCCAGACACACCTCGGAGAAGAACCGCGTCATCACGACTCCCTCGGTGAAGTCCCCGAGCCGTGGCTCGGGCCGCTCGCCGCGCGCAAGGGCGAGGGCGAGCTCGGGGTAGCGGCCGCCCGCTGCGAGCGGAACCGGGAACCCGCCACCAAAGCGCGTGTTCACATCCGTGATCGGCAGCGAGCCGTCCGGCTCGCGAAAGCACTGCACGTTGGCAGGCCCCTTGACCCCGACGACCTCGGCGACGCGGGCACCGTGCTCGATCAGCTCGCGGTCCTGGAGCGAGGCGCCCTTGATCGACTCGCCACCCTTCGAGAGCAGCATCGTGCGCGGGATCGCGTTGAGGCAGCGTGCATCCATGTCGCAGAACACGTCGATCGAGAACTCCTCGCCGACACACTGTTCCTGCACGAACGAGGGCACGTCCGTGTACGCGAGGAAGAAGTCGAGCTGGTCGCGGTCGGACGCGCGGAAGATGTTCCGCGAGCCGAAGCCTTCCCGCGCCTTCACGAGCACCGGGTAGCGCGCGTCGTCGGGCACGTCCTCGGGCGCCCAGCTCCGCGGAGACGGGATGCCATTCGCGACGAAGAAGCGATGCGCCTCGAGCTTGTCCGACATGCGCGCCGAGGCCTCCGCTTCCGGCAAGAGGACGAGCGCCGGCGCGAGCTGCTCGCGCTCCCGGGCGAGAACCGGGAAGTCGAGATCGTTGAGCGGCACGACGAGCCGGACGTCGTGCTCCACGCGTAGCCCGGCCAGCGTCGGGACGTACTCGGGATCGGCGATGCGCGGCACGATCGCGTGCCGGTCGCAGTGGTAGAGCGCCGGCGCCAGCGGATCGGCGTCCACGCCGAGCACCGTCGCGCCGGCAGCGCGGAACGCGCGGGCGATGTCCACCCGCTGGCCGACCGAGGTGAGCATCACGACCACGACGCGAGAGCGTACTCGGAGGACTCCGCGATCACGGCGCTAAGGTCAGCGCCGTGCCCGAGCCGATCCGCATCCTGCGTGTCATCGCGCGCCTGAACATGGGCGGGCCGGCGATCCATGTGTCGAACCTCGCCGCCGGGCTCGAGAGCCGCGGGTACCACACGACGCTCGTGGCTGGATCGCTTGCGCGAGGCGAGGACTCGATGGCGTTCGTCGCCGAGCGCCTGGGCGTCTCCGTCGTGAACGTCCCCGAGATCCAGCGCGAGGTGGCCCCGCTCCACGACGCGCAGTCGATCCGGCGGCTCACGGCGATCATGCGAGCGGAGCGGCCGCACATCCTCCATACCCACACGGCGAAGTCCGGCGCCCTCGCCCGGGCGGCTGCCCTCGTCGCCGGATCGGCACGGCCCCCGATCGTCGTCCACACCTTCCACGGTCACGTACTCAAGGGCTACTTCGGCCCGGGGCGTACCGCGTTCTTCAAGCAGGTCGAGCGCACGTTCGCGCGATCGACCGACGTGCTCGTCGCCGTCAGCCCCGAGGTGCGTGACGAGCTGGTCGCGCACGGGGTCGCGCCCGCCGAAAAGTTCGCGGTCATCCGCCTCGGGATCCCGCTCGCCGAGCGGCTCGGCGACGAGACTGCCGCCCTCGACTACCGAAAGCTGTACGGCATTCCCGACGACGCGTTCGTCGTCGGCTGGGTGGGCCGCATGACAGGGGTGAAGGACACGGACGCGGTGCTCGAGATCGTGGCCGCGACGCGCGAGCGAGGCGTTCCTGCCGTCCTCTGCATGGTCGGCGACGGCCCCGACCGCGAGCGGCTCGAGCAGGTCGCGCACGACCTCGGCATCGC
>Ga0075421_100013253_pt1 | contig 10269 bp, 8 predicted proteins | sample SoiMetdeltSBSDD5_FD_75292 | JGI IMG/M metagenome (GOLD analysis project Ga0075421, IMG submission 75292) | Bulk soil microbial communities from a Populus tree surrounding site in Tennessee, USA - Soil MetaG P. deltoides SBSDD5 | ecosystem: Environmental > Terrestrial > Soil > Tree plantation... | reverse complement strand
TGTTGAACGCGCAGCCTTCAGCACCGCTCGAGCGGCACGAGTTCGTCATCCGCGACTTCCGCACGGAAAGCGGCGTCGTTCTGCAGGAGGCGCGAGTGGTCTATACCACGCTCGGCAAGCTGAATGCCGACCGAAGTAACGCCGTCCTGTTGCCGTCGCACTACATGGCGACGTTCAATGGCTACAACTGGCTCATTCGTGGCGCCGACGCCAATCGTGCCCTCGATCCGGCGCGCGACTTTCTGATCCTGACGGAACTCTTCGGCAATGGACGGTCGTCGTCACCGAGCAATACGCCGGAGCCGCTCCACGGTCCGCGGTTTCCGATTGTGACTATTCGCGACAACATCGAAGCCGTTCATCGGCTCCTCACTGAGCAACTGCACATCACACATCTCCGTGCGGTCATTGGATTCTCAATGGGCGCCGAACAAGCGTTTCAATGGGCCGTCAGCTATCCCACGTTCATGGACGCGATCGTCGCGACGTCCGGCACGGCGAAGTGTTACGGCCACGGTTACGTTCGGCTCGAGGGACAGATTGCCGCTCTGACAACCGATCCCGCATGGCAGAACGGCGACTACACCGTACCGCCGTCGAGAGGACTTGAAGCATTCGGCCTGGTGTGGGCCGGCTGGTTGTATTCGCAGGAGTGGTGGCGGCAGGAGCTGTGGCGCACGAATTCGCCCGCAGGGACAACGTTCGAACAAACCTGGCAGGCATTTCGGAAACGATTCAACGCTGACGCGAACGACTACATCCTGCAGGCGCGCACCTGGCAACGCCACGATGTTGGGACGTCGCCTGGATTCGATGGCAACGTTGAGAAAGCGCTGCGATCGATCAAGGCGCGCGTCTTGTACATGCCCTCAGAGACAGACCTGTACTTCCCGGTCACGGATGCACGATTTGAGCAGGCGTTCATCCCACGCGTGACGTTCACGCCAATTCCGTCGTTGTGGGGCCATACCGCGGGCGCCGCGAGCAATCCTACCGATCTGCGATTCCTGAATGATCGCATCGCGGCGTTCTTGAATTGACGTCGTCAGGCGGCGGCTGTCGCCGCTTGCGGATTAGTTCAACTCTTTGACGTAGATATTTTTCCAATACAGCTTGTGCCCGTGGTACTGGAGTTCGATGTTGCCCTTCGCCGGAAGCGGCTTCGAATAATCCCAGTAGTTCTCCATCTTGACGTTGTCGACGACGAGTTGACCGTTGAGCCAGACCGTCGTCATGTCGCCGTTGCGCTGCATGATGTGGAACGTGTTCCAGCGGTCGACTGGATTGTCCGCCACGACGAGCGGATGCCTCGCTCCCGCTTTGTTGTTGAAGAGACCGCCTGAACCGAGGGGGTTCGTCCAGATCTGAATTTGCGGCGCGTTCTTCAGGTAGACGCCGCTGTCGGCCCCGGCCTCGATGCACCAGTCAATGTAGAAATCGACGTCGCCGTACTCCTTCACGGTCTGAAGATTCTGGCCGCCTTTCTCGACGTGCGGCGTGAGCTTGTCGGCCTGCACACCGTCGAACACGAGAATGCCGTCAATCACCGACCAGTGCTTCAAGTATGTGTCGTTCGACTCTTTCTGCCTGGCGGCTCGCTCGGCTGGAGAAAGTGTCAAGAGGTCGGTGGGATTGAGCCCGGCCCCGAACTTGAGCGTGCCGATGTCGATGAGCGCCTGCCAGCCGGTTAGATCCGTACCATTGAAGATCGCCGTGAATCCCTCTTTTGCCAACGCCGCCGGCACCTTGTTATCCGTCTCTGTCGCCTTCGACGTACACGTGAGAGGCGGCGGCGGTGGCGTCTGCTGCCCGCGTCCGCGTCCACGGCCGGCGGGATCTTGTGGTGCCCCGGCCGGTGTAGCGACAGGCGCCTGAGTTTGCGCCAGACCCTGCACAATGGCCAGGGTGGCGAGAATTATCGACGTGGCACACAGGACAACCGAAGCTCGTTTCATCAGGTGTTCCTCAGTCAGGTCTAATTATCTTCCGCCCCAGCTTGCCACTTGACACTTGTATTATTGTACTAGTACAATAATTATCAGGTCGACCGGCTGGTGTCAGGGCAACCCGCCCGCGTGCCGGCGGTCACACTAAAGGAGGCGGTCATGGAACCGCTGCTGATCCTTCTGGTCCTCGGTCTCGTCGGCGGTGTCGTGCTTTCGCTCGCGATCGGGCGTAACCGCCGTGGCACTCCGCCCACCTTCGTTCCCCGACGTCTCGAAGCGCCTACGCCGGCGCTGATTAACATGGCGCACATCCGAGTCGAAGGGATCGGAGGACTGGGGATGGTTGCCGCGGTTATTGCGGTTGCGATTGCGGACTCGCGCATTCGGCTCGCGATCATCATCGCCCTCGTGCTCGGCGCCGGGCTTGCGTTCGCGTTAATTGCCTTGCGCCGTCGCGCCGGCCCGCTGCCCTCGGCGGGCGACGGTCCTGACGATCGATCGATGCTTCACATCGGCACCGACCGTCGGCCGCTCTCACCACACGAACCGGAAAAGACTGGCAGTCGACCGGCGCGGATCGGGGTACCGCGGATCGTCGACCTTGTATTGATTCGGCACTGACGCCCAGTCGGTGTAAACCGTGCCGCCGTAGTAGAAGCGCTTCGGTGATTCCGCGCTCGAGGCTTCGGCGAACAGCGAGTACGCGTGGGCGGGCTGAACGGATCCGGCCTTGTCGCTTTGCGGCACGTATTCCGGTATGCCGTCGCCGTCGACATCGGCGCGAATCCACGTGACGTGCAGGAGGCGATGATACGTCTTGTCGGCAATCATCCCGCGAAGCTGTGAGTTGAAGCGGCTGATGATCGTCGCGGCATTCGGGTACGATCGCCTGACCGCGAAGTACAGCGGCCGAACTAAGAGCGGCTTCGACCCGACATTCAGACGTGTCTTCGCTTCCTTGGGGTAGTTGTTCAGGATGTACTGCACGACAAGATCGTCCATGAGGACATAGTCGGCTTTGTTGGCGAGGAGCTGCGTCAGGCTGTCCTCCTCGCTGCGGGCTCGCACCAGCGTGGCGCCAGAGCTGGTGACGCCTTCACCGTAGGCATAGCCCTCGACGATGGCGATGCGTTTGCCCTTCAGATCCGTGAGCGCTCCCGCCGACACATCCTCGCCATGTCGGCCAACGAGAATCAGACGATTCTCGAGATACGGCTGCGAGAACACGAGCGCACTCTCGCGCTCCGGATCTTTCCACGCCGCCGCGCTGCCATCGAACGCGTCGCTGAGGAGCGATGGTGTGAACTTCGCCGGTTCCACGATGGTGGTCGTTGCCTTCATTCCGACGCGTCCGAGCGCCGCTTCTACCAGGTCGAGCGCGAAGCGAGGTTCTCCTTCGTTGGTGAACGGCGCCCATGGTGTCGACACGAGCCGAAGTGTGGTGGGCTGTGCCGACAGTACGATGCATGTTGCCGCCGTGACCGAGAGCAATACTAGAAGTCCGGAGCTGGAAGGGCGATGCATGGGAAAGATCTCCTTCCCAAGACTAGTCCAGTCCGTGCACGTGTTCAACGTGTGGCGGATGGATAGAGGGTTGCCAGTCGAGCGCGCGGGGAATGCGAGACTAGTGTCTGACCACTTTCCGGAAGGTCAATGAGAACCCCGCGAGGTACATGTCTGACTGCGCGGCCGGGAGATCTTCTCTCTGGCCGAAGAGCCACACTCTCGCGATGTTCAGATGCAGCGTGACCGGCCGTCCCGTGCCAGGCATCCTGAAATCAGTGACCCGATAACTGAGCCCCCAGTCCGTTGCAGGCTTCCATTCCGGGCCCGCCGGTCCTGGCACGCGCATGAGAAACGCACCCGGGGCGAGGAAGATCTCAACGCGGCCGGTCAAATCCATAGTGGCGTGCAGTCCGAGCACACCGTAGATACCTGACGTGCCCTGCGTCATCGGCCATAACGCATCGAGGTGTACGTGACGCCACCACACGCTGCGATCTTCGGTCTCCTTCTGCGCGCGAGTCGTGGCGACTTGCTGCTTGACGATCTCGGTGGCGACGTCATCGTTCCGCCACTCTTCGAGCAGCCGGCACGCGTCAACCAGCACGGTGTCGGCGCTGGCTGCGACGGGACATGTCTCGAGGAGCGCCGTCGGCGGGTTCGGGCGCTGCCGCCGCTCGCGAACGCCGAACCACCCGGGCTCCGCGCGGTTGTGCCACTTCGCGAACCACGCCTTCCATTCGGTGTAATCACGGGCCCAGCGCTGGATTGCAGTCATCTGATCCTGCGACAGCATCGAATTCGGGAGGGCCTGGCCGTCCTGCTCGATCGCAGGTCCGCTGAATGAATCGGAGGGGAACGCGTACGCAATACTTACGTGCGGACAAACCGACAATGCAAGAGTCACGACTGTTCGTGTCAGCCCCATGGCGCGTGCTCGTTCGCTCACGAAATGTCGTGAGCATTTGTGGGAAGTATAGTCCCGGCCTGCGCTTTGGGAAGGTTGATTTGGATCAACCCGATCGGCAAAAAAAAACGCCAGAAAGTCGCCGGGACGACGAGGGATTACTCGTACCGGAGGGCGACGAGGGGATCGACCGACGCTGCGCGTCTCGCAGGCACGATGGTGGCGGCCAGCGAAACCAGGATCAGGATCAGTGCCGCCACCGCCAGGTTGATCGCGTCGGACGGCGACAGACCGAAGAGCAGCTTATCCAACACGCGCAGAGTTGCAGCCGCCCCGGCGATGCCGACGAGCGAACCCGCAACCACCAGCGTCAGGTTCTCGCGGATTGTCATCCACATCATCTGGCGCGGTCGCGCGCCGAGCGCCAGACGCACACCAATTTCCGGCACGCGCCTCGCCCCCAGATGCGTCAGGAGTCCATAGGTCCCAACTGCCGCCAGAGTGAGCGCGACGAGAGCGAAAAAGGTGCCCAACGTGGCAAGCAGACGTTCGGTAAACAGCCGGCCGTTGATGACGCCGGTCATCGTCCGCACAGCAAGAACAGGCGCATCGGGACGAAGCCGCTGAATCTCGCTTCGAATCATGTTGATCGACCGGCCAGGATCCTCGTCCGTGCGGACGACGAATTCGAAGGGTGCCAACCTGACGTCGCCTGCTTGAAACCAGGGTAGATAGGCCAGCCGCTCGGAGGATTTGCGGAGGTTCTGGTAACGGACATCGCGCGCCACACCGACGATCTCGTACGTAACCGCCGACTTGCCACCGCCTGTCGTGAACTGGCGCCCGATCGCCGCTCCGGCATCGCCGAAATAGCGTTGCGCAAACGCGTCGCTGACAACAGCAACCGGTGCAGTACCGCTGCGATCGCGTGCGTCGATCGGCCGTCCTCGTAGGATCGGCACGGCGAAGACGTCGAAGTAGTTTGGGCCCACCAGATTGACCTGGATGACGGTGTCGTCGGCATCGCGTGGCGCGACGCCAGGCACTGTGAGCCGTTTGCCGTCGATGTTGCCGTTGAACGGTGTCGACGTCGACAGGCTGGCGTGGCGCACGCCTGGCAGGCTCGCCAGTGCTGTCAACATCTCACGCTGGAACACGCGCAGGCGATCGCCCTCGTACGCCGTTCCCTGCGGATCCATTTGGACGACGATTACATGTTCCCTGTCGAAGCCGGTATCGACCCGTTCGAGATTCAGCAGTGTTCGAAGCAGCAGTACCGCACCAGCCACTAACACGATTGACAACGCAAACTGTGCGACGACGAGCGCTTGCCCGACACGAACGCGTGCTGTGCTTGTTCGGGGATTGGTGCGATGCAGCACCGGAGAAACCGTCGAACGGGCGGCCTGCCATGCCGGGATGAGCCCGAACAGTAATGTCGTGCCGATCGTCGCGCCGAGCGCGAAGGTGACGATTCGCCAATCGGCCGTGATCGTGATCGAGACCGGTCCAAAATCCTGCGGCAGGAACTCGACCAGCAGATTGCTGCTCCTGACAGCCAGCAGCACACCCGGGACGGCTCCGAGCAGCGCGAGGAGCGCACTCTCGGTCAACAACTGCCGCATGATCCGGATTCGGCTCGCACCGAGTGCGATGCGCATGGCAATCTCGTGCTGGCGCGCGACGTTGCGCGCGACGAGCAACCCGGCAAGGTTCACGCAGGTGATCAGCAGTAACACGCCAACCGCGGCCATCAGCACGCGAAGCGGACTGGAGAACTCAACGCGCAGATCGCTCAGTCCTCGTTTCGCGGAATCGACAGCCACGTGTTCGAGATAGCGGTGCCGGAACCGTTCCGAGACACCAGTCGCCACGAATCTTTGCAGCATCGGTTCGATCTGTTGACGGACGTCGGCCGCGGTGACCTCTGGCTTCATTCGAGCGATCAGCGGCATGGTGAACCAGTTGCCCGACTCCATGAATTCGGCCGAGTCGAGCGGCATGATCACGTCCATCGACCAGCCGACGAGGATGCCGGTGAACTGCGGCGGTGCGACACCGATGATTGTGTACGGGCGCTGATCCACCGTGATTGCGGTGCCGAGCACGTTCGGGTTGCCAGAGAAGCGTCTCTGCCACAATCCGTAGCTGATCACGGCGACGGGGCTCGCTCCCTTTTCAGGTTGATCGGCCGTAACGAACGTCCGGCCAAGAACCGGCGAGACACCGAGCAGGCTGAAGTAGTTCGTCGTGACGCGCTGCCCCATAAGTGGCTCGACGCGCCCGCTGATGGCGACTTTGTACAGATCGTGCCGGACGAGCATCGCGTCCGAGAAGAGATCCGTACGCGATGCGACTGCGCGGAACCAGGGAAAGTTCGATGAGCCTGAGCTGCCACTGCTGCGTTCGCCGGTGGTCGTGACGTGTACGAGCTCGTGCGCATTTCGAACGGGCACGGGCCGGAGGAGCAACAAATCCATCAGCCCGAAGATTGCCGTGTTGGCGCCGATGCCGAGTGCGATCGACACGACGGCAGCGATGGTAAAGCCGGGTGCGCGGCGCATCGTCCGGATGGCGTACCGCAAGTCGGCGCCGAGATCGTCGAGAATTCGAAGCCCCCGCGCCTCGCGCCCGGCTTCTTTCCATCGCACGATGTCGCCGAATTCATCGTATGCGCGCCGCTCGGCGACTGTCCGGGAAACACCCTGCCGTTCGAGGTCGGCCGTCCGAGCCTCCAGGTGAAACCGCATCTCGTCGTCCATTTCGCGCTCCATCCGCGAGCGAAGCATCGACGAGCGAGCGAACGACCTCAGAGACGCGAAGATCTTCATCGGAGCCTCCTATACGTCGCCCGGAGCTGCGTCGAGGACCAGTCCAATGGCGCCCGACAGCCGTTGCCAGTAGTCGGTCTCCTCGCGCAGCCGCTTCCGCCCGGCGGCGGTGAGGGAGTAATACTTCGCCTGGCGCTTGTTCTCTGATTCCCCCCACTCGAATGTCACCAGTCCCTGGTGTTCGAGGCGGTACAGCGCCGGATATAGCGATCCTTGCGGAATCTGAAGCGTGTCGTTCGAGATCTGCTGCAGGCGGAGAAGCACCCCGTATCCGTGCAGCGGCCCGAGCGAGATGGCTTTCAGAATCAGCAGGTCAAGCGTGCCTTGCAACAGTTCCGTGTTCTTCCCCATGCGCTCTCCTAGCGTGACTAGGAATATATGGCCGCTCTCCTAGTTTGTCAAGGAGAGCGCCATGGGTGCCAGGGGTGCCAGGGGTGCCAGGGGTGCCAAGGGTGCCAGGCGTGCAAAGGGTGCCAGGGGTGCGGAAGCGTGCTACGGGTGCCACGCGTGCGACTGTCGCGGAGTGCGGCATACTGGTTCTCGGATGAACCGCTGCCTATTCGCGATCGTCGCCTTCGGCCTTGCGTACTCTCCAACGGCAACGTGGGCGCAGCAGGTGGAGGTTGCGCCGTTTGGCGGCTACCGGCTGGGCGGAGGATTCTTCGAGCGCGTCACGAATCAGGAAGTCGACCTCGACGGCGCGGCGGCAATCGGAGGGGTGCTGAACGTCGCCATGCACGACGGACTCTGGTTCGAAGGATTCTTCACGCACCAGGATGCTGACGTCGACGTTCCCGGCGCCGTCCTGGCTCCGCCGAAACGCTGGCGAATCACCGTCGATCACTGGATGGCTGGCGGACTTCAGGAATTCGGCCACGGTCGCGCGCGTCCATTTCTCACCGGCCTCCTTGGACTCACACGGTATGCGGCCGAAGGGGATAACGAGATCCGGTTCGTGATCAGCGCCGGGGGCGGCGCGAAACTGAGGCCTACCCGTCACGTCGGAGCGCGCGTCGATGGTCGCGTGTTTACGACGTTCGCGGACATCGAAGGACGCACGATCGTCTGCTCACCCGGCCTGTGCCTGGTGTCGGTCAACACCGATGTCGTCTGGCAGGTCGAATTCAGTGCAGGGATCGTGATCGCTTTCTGAATCCGTTCAATCAACGAATTCGCAGTCACACTGCGATCACGTCATGGCAACAGGTTCGTCCGGGACCTACAGTTGCTCAAACCGCTCGGCCACTGTCGCAATCAGTGACTCGAGGACTGCGGGCTCGGCCGGTTTCGTGACGTGACGATCGAAGCCGGCCGCATAGGCGCGCCGCTGATCGTCTTCCTGGCCCCAGCCAGTCACCGCGACGAGGAACACGCGATCGCCGAGCGCGGCGCGAATGTGGCGTGCGGCTTCGTATCCATCCATCCGCGGCATGCCGATGTCGAGCAGCGCGATCTGCGGTTCGAACTGGCGCGCGATCTCGACCGCCTGAACTCCGTCGACGGCAACCTGCACGTCGTGTCCCATGCACTCGATCATCACTCGCATCATCTCGGCGGCGTCCGGAATGTCGTCGGCGACGAGCACGCGGCACCGTTCGATCGCGTGCGGCACCGACGCGAGTGGTTTCGGCTGGTCGGCAGCCGCGGCGACGGGGAGGCGGACGGTAAAGGTCGTTCCCGTACCCAATCCTGCGCTGTGCGCTTCGATCTGTCCCTCGTGCAATTCGACGAGGCGCTTCGCTAAGGCGAGGCCGATGCCGAGACCGCTGCGGGCGCGACTGGTTCCCTGATCGATCTGCACGAACATGTCGAAGATCGTGGGGAGTGCGCCGGCCTCGATTCCGATCCCGGTATCACTCAGCGTCACCACCGTTTCTTGTCCCTCGACGGAAGCCGCCACCGTAATGCGGCCGCCGCGATCGGTGAACTTCGCCGCGTTGTTGAGAATGTTCGCGAATGCCTGCGAGAGCCGAGTCAGGTCGGCATAGACCCAGAGCGGCGCCGGGGGAAGATCGAGCGCCAAGACGTGCCCGGCTGCGGTACTGAGCGGCGCCACGGTTTCCAGCGCGCTCGAGATCGCGGCGCGCAAATCGATCCGCTCGCAGCGCAGCCCGATCTTGTTGCGCGTGATCCGCGAGACATCGAGCAGATCGTCGGTCAGTCGAACCAGCTGCTGGACCTGCCGCTCGGTAATCGCGAGCGCCCGCTCCCGCAGTTCGGCGTCCGTCCCCGCCCGGCGCAGCAGTTCGAGTGCGTTACGAATCGGCGCCAGCGGGTTTCGCAGTTCGTGTGACAGCGTCGCAAGAAATTCATCCTTCCGCCGATCGGCTTCGCGGAGGGCGTCCTCGGCCTCTTTCCGCGCCGTCATGTCGACGCACACGCTGATGCAACCGTAGACCGTCCCGTTCCGGTCGTAGAGCGGTTCGACGTCGTTCTGAACGTAGGCGACCGTGCCGTCTGGCCGCACGATCTCGATGTCGTTGGTGACGTTCGCGCGATGAGCGACCGCGTACTGCATCGGGAGCTCGTGGTCCGGCAGATCGCGACCATGGCGCTGGATGCGGTAGAGCGGACGTTCGCCCGCGGGCGGCGTCAGCGAGATGTTCACAGTCGTGGGCAGATGGAGCAGCCGCGCCAGCGCATCGTTCGCGGTAATGAAGCGGCAGTCGGGATCGTGCGCGATCGCAATCGGAACCGGTGCGCGCGCGATCAGGTCCGCAAGCGCGCGAAGCCGCATGCGAAGTTCATCAGCCGTGGCGTCGGCTGGCGGCTCGAAAAGCGAGGCAAGACGGGACATGACTACCAAAGGCAGCGGTGAGTATATGTCTGCAGGCGAATGACCAAACGCCGGGGTTTTTCGCCTAAATTGCTTATTTTGTGTTGCTTACATCCAAACGGCGCGTTTTTTTTGCTTCATTATTAATATCGGCCGACAGCGCCGCCTCGACCATGGGCGCGCCGCCCTCGCCAGTCGCCTGGAGTTAACAGCCAGAAAGCCAACAACCAAGCGCGAACAACCATCTTCACACACCCGCCCATCTGTAGCTCTGCTTGTGTCAAACCGATAAGTAAGGGGTGCATA
>Ga0075421_100013252_pt1 | contig 10270 bp, 12 predicted proteins | sample SoiMetdeltSBSDD5_FD_75292 | JGI IMG/M metagenome (GOLD analysis project Ga0075421, IMG submission 75292) | Bulk soil microbial communities from a Populus tree surrounding site in Tennessee, USA - Soil MetaG P. deltoides SBSDD5 | ecosystem: Environmental > Terrestrial > Soil > Tree plantation... | reverse complement strand
TCACGCACGACGAACGCCATCGCGCCGCTCTTGCCGCTCTTCTCGTAGATGTCGGTGAGCTTCGGCCGGCACACGAGCGTCTCGCCGGCCCGGATCGGCCGGTGCAGCTCGAACTCCTGCTCGCCGTGCAGGATGCGCGAGATGTCCGTGCCGAGCTCCTTCAGGAGGGCGTTCGTGTCGAAGCCCTCGTCCTTGAAGGTGATCGGAAAGGTCGGAGGCGCGATGACGTCTCCGAACTCGGAGGCCGCGCCGACGCGGTCGTCCAGGTAGAACGGGTTCAGGTCGCCGATGGCGCGCGCGAAGTCCTTGATGCGGCCGCGCTCCACCGTGACGGTGTACGGGGCGAACTCCTTGCCCTTGAGGCTCGTGTTGATCTGGATCGGCATCAGCCCTCCGCCTTCTTCATGGCGCGCGCGAGGAACTTCGCGAGGTCGTTGACGAGGAACCGGTCGTGCTTCGCCTCGGCCACCTTTTCCTTGGCGTCGAAGACCTCGACGCTGAAGACGAAGCGCTTGCCGTCCGTCTCGAGGAGCGTGGCCTTCGCGCGCACCTGCATGCCGAGCGGGGTGGCGCCGAGGTGCTTCATGTCGACCGCCGTGCCGACGGTGGCGGCGCCCGCGGGCAGATGCGGCTGGAGCATCGCGCTGCAGACGTTCTCGATGAGCGTGAGCACGCTGGGCGTCGCGAACACCATCACGCCAGGGTTGCCGAGCGCGTCCGCCGTCATGTCGGGTGTGACCGTGCGAGTGATCTCGTGGGTGGTGCCGGGTGTGAGACTCATGGCCGGCCTTTTATCGCGGGGACAGCAGGAATTGCAAGCCCATGACGACCAGCAGCCCCTCGATGATCCACAGGAAGACGCGCTCGCTCATGCGGTCGAGAAGCCGCCGCGCGACCCAGGAGCCGAGGAACATGGTGGCGCCGAGCATGCAGCCGAGCGCGACCGCGTCCCAGGTGAGCAGCGAGTAGCGCGCGAACACGGTGCCGCGCGTGAGGTGGAGCACCATCATGCAGCTGCCTTCGGTGCCGATGTAGGCGGCGCGGCGCAGACCGTACGCGAGAAAGAACGGCGTGGCCACCGGTCCGGTGGCGACGAGCACCGACGAGAGCGCGCCCACGCCCGCGCCGACCAGCGGGAAGTGGCGCAGGCGCACCACGAAGCCGCTCCGGTTGAGGAGCCGCCGGAACGGCACCGCGCACAGCATGAAGATGCCGATGATCCGGGCCAGCCACTCGCTCGTGGTGCCGGCATAGAGCATGGCGCCCAGCGCGGTGGCGGGGACGGCGCCGGTGAGAAAAGCCAGCGCGACGCGGGGGTTCACGTCGTGGCGGCTCCACCAGACCCGCGCGAGGTTTCCGAAGAGCATCGTCACGGTGAGAACCGGAATGGCGGCGCGCACGCCGACCAGGAAGATGAGGATCGGGAGCAGCGTGATGCCGGCACCGAAGCCCGCCACTCCGCCCACGATCGATCCGGCGAGCGCACCCGCGACGGCCAGCAGCCAGCCGGACGCATCGAGGCCGGTCACCGTGTGATCATAGCAGCGCCTCATGACCCTCTGGCTCGCCGCGGCCGGCGCCTTCGTCGTGTCGCTCGACGGCATGATGAACGTCGCGTTTCCGGCGATCGCGGCCGCATTCTCGGTGCCGCCCGAGACGATCCGGTGGGTGATCATCTGCTACACCGGCGTGTACGCGATCATGGCGTTCGCGGGCGGCGCCGCCGCGGATGTCGTCGGCCACGTGCGCGTGTTCCGCGTCGGCGTCGCGCTCACGGCGGTCTCATTCCTTGCCGGCGCGCTCGCGCCGAGCTTCGGCTGGCTGCTGGCGGCTCGCGTCCTGCAGGGCGTGGCCGGAGGCCTCGTGTACGGCACGGCGCCTGGCATCGTCACGCTCGCGGTCACGCCGGAGCGCCGCGGACGCGCGCTGGGCTCGCTCAACGCCTCGATGGCGCTCGCGCTCACCATCGGGCCGCTGACGGCGGGCGCCCTCGTCGATCTCTTCGGCTGGCGGGCGGTCTTCGTCGGGCGCCTGCCGCTCGCACTCGCGCTGTTCGCGGCGACGCTGGCGGTGTCCACGGTGCGGAGCGAGAGCCGTGCACGGCGACTCGTCGGACTCGCCGACATCCGCCGCCCTCCGGTGCCGCTGGCCTGTGTGCTCGCGTTCCTCGCGCAGGGCGCGATCTTCGCGATCTGGCTCCTCGCGCCGTTCTATCTCATCGAGCGGCGCGCCCTGGGCGCCACGCTGGGCGGGGCGGTCTTCACGCTGGCGCCGCTGGCCACGACGCTCGCCGCGCCGCTGGCCGGCCGCGCCGCGGATCGGCTCGGACCGTGGGCGCCGCTGGTCGGTGGGCTCGCGCTCGAAACCGTCGGGCTCGGGGTGCTCGCCTTCATCGACACCGGCACGTCGCTGCTCATCGTCGCCACGGCGCTGTTCGCGGCCGGCTTCGGTGTCGGCCTGTTCCAGGTCCCGGTCATGGCGCTCGTCATGGGCGCGTTTCCGTCGGCACTTCAGGGCGCGGCGGGCGGGCTCACGTTCCTCTCCCGCACGCTCGGCCTCGTCTCGGGCGTCGCCGTGCTCGCGGCCGTCTTCGCCGCGCGGCGGCCCGTGGTGGGCTTCGACGGCGCGTTCGGTGACGCGTTCCTCGTCGCCACGGGTATCGTGGCGCTCGCGGCGGTCCTCGCGGCGACGCGCCTTCGCGCAGCACCGGCGGCCCGCTAGGCCGCGATCGAATGGCCGTCCGCTATCGCTGGGCGATCCTTGCCGTCACGATCGTGGCGTTCATGCAGACGCACTTGCATCGCCTGGGGTTCGCCGCGCTGATTCCGATCTTCGTCGCCGACCTCGGCCTGAGCTACGCCGCCGCCGGCACGATCCAGACCGCGTACTTCTGGACGTACGCGCTCGCGCAGGTGCCGGTGGGGCTGCTCACCGATCGGTGGGGCGCGCGCCGCGTGATGCTCGTCTGCACCACGCTGCTCACGCTCGGCGGCCTGGCCTTCGCGTCGAGCACCACGTGGGTCGCCCTGCTGTTCTCGCGGATGGTGGTCGGGCTCGGCGCCGCGGCCGTGTGGGTGCCGGGCATGCTGCTCATCACGCAGTGGTTTCCCGTCGCCGAGCGTGGACGCGCGGCCGGCTTGATGTCCGCCGGCGGCGGTATCGGCGGCACGCTCGGGCTCATCCTCGTGCCGGTGCTCGCCGACGCGCTCGGCTGGCGCGTGGCCTACGGTCTCATGGCGGCGCCGGCGCTGCTCACCCTGCTGCTGATCGCTACGATCATTCGCACGCGGCCGGGCGTGGCGGCGACCGCGCCGGCGCGGCGCGCGGCGAAAGGAAGCTTTCGTCGCGTGCTTGCCGTCCGCGCGATGTGGCCGCTCAACATCAACGTGATCTTTTCCTACGGCGGCTACTTCAGCTTCATCACCTTCCTGCCGTCGTTTCTCGTGCGCGGGCTCGGGCTCACGCAGGGGCAAGCGGGCGTGGTGACGGGGCTGGTGACGGCGGGGACGATCGTCTCGTGGCCCCTCGCGGGGATGCTCAGCGACCGGCTCGGGCGCCGCCGGCCCGTGTTTCTCTTCAGCCAGTTCGCGAGCCTGCTCGCGCTCCTGGTCTATGCGCTGGTGGCCCCGCACATGGGGCTGGTCACCGTCGGCGTCACGTCGTTCATGACGGGCCTGCTCGTCGGCGGGCTCATCCTGCCGTTCGTCATGGTCGTCGATTACGTGCCCCGCGAGCTGGCCGCCACGGCGGCAGGGCTCACGAACGGCGCGTGCTTCCTCGGGGCGATGGTCCTGCCGATCGTGCTCGGGCGGATCGTCGACGTGACCGGCAGCTTCACCGCGGCCTTCCTCGTCGCGTCGGCCGTGCAGGTGGTGGCCTGCGTCGCCGCGCTCTTCGTCACCGAGCCCTCGCGTGACGCGAGAGCGGGCCTATAATCCCGGCCATGGACATCCTCGACCCCGTTCCCTCGACTCCGCGCGCCGCGGTCACGCCGCTGGCGCCGCGTCTGCGTGACCTTCGCGGCAAGCGCATCGGGATCCTCGACAACTCCAAGCCGAACGCGGACGCGCTCCTCGGACGCGTCGCCGAGCTCCTCGTCGAGCGGACGGGCGCCGCCGAGATCGTGCGCTGGCGGAAGCCGGGGGCGTCCATTCCGGCTGCTGATCACGACGCCGTCGCCGCGAGCGCGGACGTCTTCGTGACGGGCTCCGCCGACTGAGGGTCGTGCACGTCGTGGAGTCTCCACGACACCACGCAGCTGGAGCGGCGCGGCCGCCCCACCGTCCTGCTCGGCACGGAGCCGTTCCGGTCGCTCGCCGTCAGCGCCGCCAGGGCCGCGCAGATGCCGCATCTGTCGATGGTGCTCGTGAACCATCCGCTGGGCGGCGTCGATCCGAAGCTGATCCGCGACCGCGCTGAGGGTGCCGTCGACGCGGTCCTTGCCGCGCTCACGACCGATCCGGCGCTGCCGCCCAGCATGGATGTGATCGCCGTCGCGACGGGGGCGGGCGCGGTGAGCGTGCCCGACGACCTCGACGAGCTCCAGGAGCTCGCGATGGCGCGCGGGTGGTCGGACGGGTTGCCCGTGCTGCCGCCGACCGCCAAGCGCGTCGAGCGGCTGATCGCCGGGACCGGTCTCGCACGCGACACCATCGTCGTCGCGTCGCTCGCGCCGGCGATGCGCCCGGCGTCGGTGGAAGCGATCGCGATCAACGCCGCGATGGCGGGGGCGGCGCCCGAGCACATGCCGGTCGTGCTGGCGGCGCTCCGTGCCGTGGCCGATCCCGCCTTCAACCTGAACGCGATCCAGACCACGACGCATCCGTGCACGCCGCTGCTCATCGTGAACGGCCCGATCGCACGGCAGCTCGGGATCAGCGGGGGCGCGAACGCGCTCGGCAACGGCCATCGCGCCAACGCGGTGATCGGCCGCGCCGTGCGTCTGGTGCTGCAGAACGTCGGCGGCGCCACGGCGGGCGAGACCGATCGTGCGACGCTCGGGCACTCCGGGAAGTTCACGTATTGCCTCGCGGAGAACGAAGCCGAATCGCCGTGGGAGCCGCTCCACGTCGAGCGCGGGCTCCGCGCGGGCGAGAGCGCCGTCACCGTGCTGGGCGCCGCGGCGCCCACCAACGTGAACGATCACGGCTCCGCGTCCGCGCCGGCGCTCCTGAAGGCGCTGGCGGGCTCGCTCGCCCAGCCGGCGAGCAACAACATCTACTACGGCGGTGAGGCGCTCGTGATCGTCGGTCCGGAGCACGCGCGGACCATCGCGGACTCCGGCTGGTCCAAGACCGATCTCAAGCGCGCGCTGTGGGAGCACGGCCGCGTGCGCATGGACGCGTTCAGCGCAGAAAACGTCGCGCGCTACAAGCACATCATCCCCGGCCGCTTCGATGCGACGGAGCCGGGCGCGACCGTCACGCCGACCGTGCGGGCCGAGGACATCATGGTCATCGTGGCCGGTGGGCCCGGCAAGCACTCGTCGATCGTGCCCACGTTCGGCGCCACGCGCTCGGTCACCGTTCGCGTCTGATATGCTGGCTCACGCCTAGGAGGCCCCGATGCCCACGCTGACCTCGAAGCGCCACAAAGTCGAAGACCTCGACGCCACCGAGTTCTGCTTCCAGCAGGGATGGACCGACGGCCTGCCCGTCGTCCCGCCCACGGAAGATCGCGTGCTGGCGATGCTGAACGCAGCGAACCTCAAGCCGGACGACCAGATCGGCTACATCGACAATCGCGCGGTGGCCGTGAGCGCCGAGAAGGTCGCGCTCAACGCCGTGATGGCGGGCTGCCGGCCGGAGTACATGAAGGTCGTCGTCGCCGCGGTGGAAGGCATCTGCGACCCCGCGTGGGCGTACCACGGCCCCGGCACCTCCACGGGCGGCGCCGGCGTGCTGATGATCGTCAACGGTCCGATCGCGCGCCAGCTCGACATCAACGCCGGCGACAACCTCTTCGGCCCGGGCTGGCGTGCGAACGCCACCATCGGCCGGGCCCTGCGGCTCGTGATGCGCAACGTGGCCGGCTCGCGGCCGGGGCTGCTCGATCGGGGCACGCTCGGCCATCCGGGCAAGCTGTCGTACGTGATCGCGGAGAACGAGACCGGCAGCCCGTGGACCCCGCTGCACGTCGAGCGCGGCTTCAAGAAGGAGCAGAGCACGGTCACGGTGATGGCCGCGCAGGGGCCGCAGCAGTTCTACAACCAGCTCTCGAACAAGGCCGAGGGCATCCTCACGACGGCGGCCGACGCCATGCGGACCTCGGGCGGCATCGGCAGCCAGCCGGAGTACGTGGTCATCATCGCGGGCGAGCACATGAAGACCATCGCCGCCGACGGCTGGACGAAGAACGAGATCCGGAAGTTCCTCTTCGAGAAGACGCAAATCTCGCACGAGCACCTGAAGCGTACGGAGCGGTTGGCGGGCGCGGTCCAGCCCGGCGACGACAAGAAGATGCGTTCGCTCGTCGCGGCGCCCGAGGATTTCCTCGTCGTCGCCGCGGGCGGCATGGCCGGCGCGTTCTCCGGCTTCATCGCCGGCTGGGGCAGCAAGCGTTCGTCGAAGGCAGTCACCAAGGAGGTCAAGTGATGGAGCTCCTCGATCCCACCGTCGAGCAGCCCGCGCAGTCCATCAGCTTCGCGCCGCGCCCGAGCGCGCTCGCGGGCAAGCGCGTGGCGCTCATCGAGAACACGAAGTTCAACTCGGACAAGCTGCTGGAGAAGATCGGCGACATCCTCAAGAAGGAGCAGGGGATCGCCGAGTGGAAGATCTTCCACAAGCACAACTCCTCGGTGCCCGCGCACAAGGAGGTCATCGACCAGGTCAAAGCCGGCTACGACGTGATGGTCGCCGGCGTCGGTGATTGAGGGTCCTGCTCGTCGGGCAGTGTGCTCGACGGAATCCTGCTGGAAAAGAACGGCATTCCTTCCGCGTCGATCGTGACCGACGTGTTCGAGGTGACGGGACGCGCCATGGCGGAGCAGTGGGGACTGCCGTACTACAAGTTCCTCGCGATGCCGCACCCGATCGCCAACCTCACGGAGGCGCAGCTCGATCAGCGCGCCCGCGAGATGACGCCGCAGATCGTGAAGCTGCTCCTCGAGGGGCAGGGGTAGACTCCGCGCGGTCCGCCGGCAGGCGTCGGCGGACCGCCTCGTAGCCTGATGTCCGCGTTCCGTCCGGCGTGGTGGTGCAGGAACCGTCACGCCCAGACGATCTGGGGCCCGTTCTTTCGTCGCGCGCGCGTGCCGATGCGCCGCGAGCGCGTGCTCACCGACGACGGCGACTTCCTGGACCTCGACTGGCTCGACGCGCCGGCGGCTGCCGGCGCCCCGCTCCTCCTGCTCCTCCACGGGCTCGAAGGCTCCTCGCGGTCGCACTACGTGACCGGGCTCCTCGCCGGCGCCGCCGCGCGCGGGTGGCGCGGTGTCGCGCTCAACTTCCGCTCGTGCAGCGGCGAGCAGAACCGACTGCCGCGCTTCTATCACTCGGGCGACACGGCGGACCTCGACGCGGTCGTGCGCCGGCTCATCGCCCGTGAGCCCGACGTGCGGCTCGGCTTCGTGGGCGTCTCGATCGGGGGCAACGCCTTGCTGAAGTGGCTGGGCGAGCTGAAGACGGACGCGCCCCCCGCGGTCGGCGGCGCGGTCGCGATCTCGGTGCCGTTCGACCTGGCGGCGTGCGCCCACGTGCTGGATCGCGGCCTCGCCAAGGCGGTCTACACCGCGAACTTCATGCGGTCGATGCGGCGGAAGGTCGTGGAGAAGGCGCGGACGTATCCGGGCTTCGTGGACGTGGCGGCCGCGCGCCGGGCGCGCACGTTCGCGGCGTACGATGCCGCGGTGACGGCGCCGCTCTTCGGCTTCGCGGACGCGCGCGACTACTGGGAGCGCGCGAGCAGCCGCCCCTACCTCGCCGCGATCGCGCGGCCGACCTTGCTGCTGAGCGCCCTCGACGATCCGTTCGTGCCCCCGGAGTCGCTGCCGACTCCGTCGCAGCTCTCGTCCGCCGTGCGCCTGGAAGTCACACCGCACGGCGGCCACGTCGGCTTCGTCGACGGCCGCTGGCCGTGGCAAGCGAGCTCGTGGGCGGAGCGGCGCGCGCTCGACTTCCTCGGAGGCGTCATCTAGCATGGCCGCCATGCACACCGACGCCTGGGGCTTGCCCGTCACCACGTCGTCCGTTCGCGCCCTCGAGCACTACGACCGCGCGGTGCGCGCGTTGCTCGGCTGGGAAGCCTGTGCGCTCGACGAGTTTCAGGCGGCCACCCGCGAGGATCCGGGCCTCGCGCTCGCCCATGCGGGCGCCGCGATCTGCTTCTTCCTCGAAGAGCGGTTCGCGGAAGCGCGCGCGGCCGCGGAGACGGCGCGCCAGACCGTCGCGGGGGCCAGCGCGCGCGAACGCTCGCACGTGGAGGCGATGGCGCTGCTCGTGGTCGGCAAGCCGCCCGATGCCGAGCGCGCGATGCGCGAGCACCTCGCGACCTATCCGCGTGACCTCACGGTGCTGCAGCGTCTCTACTTCATCTGGTTCTGGCAGGGGCGCTTTCCGGAGATGGTCGACTTCACGAGCGCGATCGCCACGCACTACGAGGGCGCCCCGTTCTTCGGGGGCCTGCACGCGTTCGCGCTCGAGCAGGCGAACCGGTGCGACGAGGCAGTGCGCGTGGCGGACGCCGCGCTCGCCCGCGACCCGCGCGATGCGTGGGGGGTGCACGCGCTCGCGCACGCGCTCTACGAGCAGGCGATCTTCGACACGGGCATCACGCGCCTGCCGCCCGCGACCCATCGCTGCACCGGCCTCAACTGGTTTCACAACCACCTGGTGTGGCATCTGGCGCTGATGCACTTCGCCAAGGGCGAGTTCGAGCGTGCGTCGGCCATCGGCCGCGGCGCGTTCGAGCGCACGCCATCGTCGATCGCTGGCGATCTGCACGATTCGATCTCGCTGCTCTGGCGGCTGTCTCTGGTCGGCGAGGCGGTCGGCGACCGCTGGCAGCCGTTCGTCGAGATCGCGCGGCAACGGCTCGACCGCCAGGGCCTCATGTTCCACGCCGCGCATCTCGCGATGGCGCTTGCGGGGGGCGGTGATTGGGCGACCGCGGAGCGCCAGCTCGGAATGCTCCGCGAGCGCGCGCCGAAGGATCGGACGGGTCTGGTGGGTGATGTGCTCGTCCCGCTGGTGGAAGGCCTGCATGGATTCGCGGGCGGCGACTGGCGGCGCACCATCGAGCGCCTCGAGCCGCTCCGCGGACGGATCGTCGAGCTGGGCGGCAGTCGCGCGCAACGCGACGTCTTCCACGACACGTTCCTCGAGGCGTGCTTCCGTGCGGGTGACACCGAGCGTGCGCAGCGCTATCTGGCCGAGCGCGTCGCGCGTCGTCCCGATCACTACTGGATCACACGGACCGCCGCGTAAGCCCTCCGACGGCATCGCCTTTGCTCCTCCAGGGCGCGGGTTCCACAACGCGTCTCACTCAGGAGGAGGTCCCATGATTCGCACGATCGCAATTCTTGCTGCGCTGGGTTTGTTCGCGGCGCCCGCGCTCGCACAGACGAGCGGCGGCAGCTCGACCTCGGGTTACAAGTCGACGAGCGACGTCGACAAGGATGCCAAGAAGGACGCCAAGGCCCAGAAGAAGGCGGACAAGGCGCAGAAGAAAGCGGACAAGGCTCAGAAGAAGGACACGATGTCGAACGGCAGCGCGTCGCCGAGCACGAGTGGCGGTGGGGCGGGCTCCGAAAGCAGCCAGAGCTCGGGCGCTGGTAGCTCGACGTCAGGTAGCGGTGCGGGGACCGGAGCGGGCGCGGGCGCGGCGGGCGCGGCGGGCGCGGCTGGCGCGTCGGGCTCAGGCGCGGGGGCGGGTGCAGGAGCCGGTGCTGGCGCGGGCGCCGGCTCGGGCAGCGGCGGCAGCAAGTAGCTCGTACGCACGCGCCGGGCGGCCTGGAGCCGCCCGGCGCGTGACCTTCAGCGCATCACGTCCGCGGTCGTTTTGATCTCCGCAAGAAATCCATTGAGGCTGCCGAGGTGCGTGCGGTGCACGACGTCGGCGGCGATCGTCGCGCCGTCAGGGCCGGTGACGCTTTTCGCGGCCGTCGCGTCGGCGAGGACGGTGACCGAAAATCCGAGGTGCGCGCCCTGCCGCGCCGTGGTGTCGATGCACATCTGGGTCATGAATCCGGCCAGGAGCAGACGCTCCACGCCCTGCTTCCGCAGCGTGTCCTCGAGGGGCGTGCCGGTGAACGAGCCCGGCAGGTGCTTGGTGA
>Ga0075421_100013250_pt1 | contig 10270 bp, 7 predicted proteins | sample SoiMetdeltSBSDD5_FD_75292 | JGI IMG/M metagenome (GOLD analysis project Ga0075421, IMG submission 75292) | Bulk soil microbial communities from a Populus tree surrounding site in Tennessee, USA - Soil MetaG P. deltoides SBSDD5 | ecosystem: Environmental > Terrestrial > Soil > Tree plantation... | reverse complement strand
TCACCGGTGATGCCTCAGTACGACGCCGAACGAAACCTGCGGCTGCCACCCGATTACCGGCAATGGGTGCTGGTCGGACAGTCGCTGGGTTTGAGTTACAGCGAGGGGCAGGGCGGCCATCAGATGTTCAACACCACGCTGATGGAACCGACCGCGTATCGCCATTTCGTAGAGACCGGCCAGTTCCGCGATGGCACGATGCTCGCGCTGATTCTTCAGGGAATCGGGACGAATGCGACGCCGGCGCGGCAGGGGCAGTTTGCGACCGATGTCCACGTCATCGAGATGGCGGTCAAGGACAAGGGACGCGTCCCCGAAGGCTGGGCCTACTACCAGTTTGGTGGACCGATGATGGGCGGATACCGATCGACTGCTGCGCCGCAGCCGAAGACGAGCTGCTACAGCTGTCACTCGGAGCATGCCGGGCGCGATAACGTCTTCATCCAGTTCTACGGTCTCTTGAAGGAGGCCACGCCGCGAGGCAAATAGGCAGGCGTCCATCTCCGAACATTGAGTCCCACGCACGGACGGCTCGCGGGACGCACGCGCCGTTTCCCGAACATTCTGCCGGGTACGCAAATTGATCCCCGCACTAGCGAGGCTGCGCCTCAGACCGACGAGGATGTGGCTCCGCCTCGCTAGTGGCAGCGTCTCTTGCCCGCGCTCCGCGCGGGCGCGCCGTCTCGACCGGGGAAAACGTGACTTATTTGTCATGAAACCAGGCGGTCAAGCCGGCTAGTGGGGTCTCGATGGATCTGCTCATTCAGGACTTGCGCTACGGTTTTCGGCGGCTGGCGGCGTCGCCGCTGTTCACGGTGATGGCGATTCTCATCATTGGCCTGGGTATCGCGGCCAACACGGCTGTGTTCAGCGCCGTCAATACCGTCCTCTTGCGCCCGCTGCCGTTCGCCGACGCCGACCGTGTGGTCCACGTCTACCAGCACTCCGACGAGGGTCAACCGCAGTCCAGCTCGTTCCCCGCGTATCGAGCGATCGCGTCGCGCACGGATGTCTTCGCCGGCGCCGCGGCCTTCTTCTACACCACGGTCAATGCCGAGACCGACTTCGGCACGAGGCAGTCGCTCGTCGAGTTTGCGACATCATCGTATTTCCCGGTGCTCGGCCTGAACCCGGCGCGCGGGCGGTGGATCGCCGCACAAGAAGATATCCCCACCGCCGCTCCAGTCGCCGTCGTCAGCGATCATGCGTGGCGCACCCGGTTTGGATCGGACCCGGGCATCGTGGGACGAACCGTCCGCCTCGGTGGATCGCCGGTGACGATCGTCGGGGTCGGGCCTACTTCGTACAACGGTTTCGCGAGCGGAGTGGCAGTGGACTTCTGGCTGTCGCTCTCTGCTATGGGTCCGGTGCAGGGTGCGTACTTCGTGCAGATGCTCGATCGGCCCCAGGACCACCCGTTCATGATTCGAGCGCGGCTCCGCGAGGGCGTGACGATCGCGCAGGCACGCGCCGCCATGGACGGCGTATCTTCCGAGCTCGGCACACAATTCGCCGGCCTCGACCAGATACGCCGGATCGAAGTGCTGCCCGCACGTACGGTCCGTATTCATCCGGCCTTCGATAGCGTGATCGTTCCGGCAGCAACGCTGCTGATGGCCGTCGTCGGCCTGGTGCTCGCGCTTGTCTGCAGCAATCTGGCAATCATGCTGCTCATCCGCGGCGCCAGTCAGCATCGTGAGATATCAATCCGAATGGCGATGGGCGCTGGGAGGGGCCGGATCCTGCGGCAGTTCCTGACGGAGAGCCTCGTGTTGTCCGCGGCCGGCGGGGTGGTCGGGTGTCTTACGGCGATGTGGCTGCTGAAGATTGTCTCCGCGACGGATCTGCCGGCCGCAGCCGGTCTGGTCAGTGTGTCGGTCGACCTCAGAGTACTCGGGTTCGCGACGGCTCTTTCACTCCTGACTGGCGTGGCATTCGGCCTGGCACCGGCAGTTCGTGCAGTGAAGACGGACGCGGTCACTGTGCTCGGTGGTGCGAATGCGCCGCGGCATCACGTCGCGATCAGATATGCCATGGTGTCGTTTCAGGTCGCGTTGTCGATTGTGCTTCTCATGGGAACCGGGCTGGTGATTCGCAGCACGCTGCAGATGGCGCAGGTCGATCTCGGCTTCAACACGGCGCGGCTTGCGATGATCACCACCAGCGCCGCTCAAGCCGGCTACCAGGCGAACGATAGTCGACGCGTGTACGCTGAGATCGAAGCGAGGCTCGCGGCGATACCGGGTGTGCAGTCCATCGTGCGCACGAGTCGGCCCCCTCTTGGAAGAGGCCCGACGAACACGCTCGTGATCGAGCAGTACGTCTCGCCAACTGGAACCAACACCACAGAAGTGCCAAGCGCTGTTGTGACGCCCGGCTACTTCGATGGCCTCGGCATCCGGCTCGTTCGTGGGCGCGCCTTCCGGCCGCAAGACGATCGCATGGCTCCACCGGTCGCTATCATCAACGAGGCGATGGCCCGGCGCTACTGGGGCACATCCGACGTGGTTGGCCGACGATATGGTTACGACGGTGTGCCGGATTCCTGGGTGGAGATCGTTGGTGTCGCCGCTGATGTGAAGGTCTCCAGCCTCACCGAGAGTCCGCAGCCGCAACTTTATCGGCCGTGGGATCAGGCGGGCTTTCCGATTGCGTCGTTCATCGTGCGGACCTCGGGCAACCCGTCAGACCTGACGCCGACAATCGGGAGAGTTGTTCGTGAGTTCGACTCGAAGTTGCCGATCGTGCAGCTCACGACCGTCGACAACTACATCGATCAGCAGTTGCTCGTGCCGGAGATCGGCGCCAGTGTCCTCGCGGGGTTCAGCCTCACGGCTTTGGTGTTGGCGGCACTCGGACTCTACGCCGTCGTGGCGTTTGCCGTGCGGGAACGGACGAAAGAAGTGGGGATCCGAATCGCCCTCGGCGCACATGGCCCCGCGGTCGTGTGGATGATGATCCGCGGCGTCCTGTTGACTGTCGGAGGCGGACTCGCGGTGGGTTTGCTGGCGGCCCTCGCCGCCGCACGGGCGTCGTCGAATGTCTTGTTCAACGTCTCACCAACCGACCCGCTGACACTCGTCGCGGTGACGTCAGTGCTCACACTCGTGGCAGTTGCAGCAGCCTGGATTCCTGCCTTGCGAGCCACTCGCGTGGATCCTGCGGTAGTGCTCCGATATCAGTGAAGGTGGAAAGTGTAAAGGTCAAAGTTTGCAAGTAAGTGCGAAGTGCACTCGGATGTTCTGTGCATCCGGGTGTACTTCCAACTTACTTACCAGCTTTTACGTTTGAACTTTCCACTTTCAGTGGTGTCCAGTCCCTGTGACATCTCAGATCCAGCCAAGCGTGGTAGCGTATTTCCCGGTCGCGCGGGCGTAGCGGAGGCTCGCGCACACGAGGAGCTCTCATACATGGGTATGGTACGCAGCAGTGTTATAGCGATCGCACTCGTCGCCTCGATGGCCGCCTGGACGTGGCTCACGATCGACGCCAATGCGCAGGGTCGTGGTGGACGTGGCGGAGGAGGGCGAGGAGGCGGCGCCCCGACGTCGACGACACCGCCAACCGGTATCACCCCGTTGCCCGTCGACCTGTTTACGACCAAGAACTTCTACCTGGATCAAAAGAGCTGGACGGACAAGCGATACGCCCGTTGCAACACACCGCGGCAGTTGACCGACATGTGGACGCGCTCCAATCGAGTCGCGCACTGGGGCGACTGCAACCTCGATTACCCGGTCGAGAAGATCGTCAGTCCTTACGCGTACAAGACCGCCGCCGAGCACTACCAGGCATTGATGGCCGAGGCCAGCAAGGCCGGTGGCCCGACCATGCACACGCGTCAGACACTCCCCGATTGGGATGGGTTCTACCAGCGCCGGGCGAACGAGGATCAGTGGATCTGGGGCGTCAACCTGCAGACGGCCACGATGCTCTCACTGCTCACGCCGGAGTATCAGAAGCGGATGGTGCAGATGAATTACCACGAGGGCGTGTCGAACTCCCCTCAGTGGATGGCTGCATTCTGCTATCCCGAAGGATTCATGCGCTGGTGGTCGCAGGCCGCCCTGGGCGGGCCCATCGAGGTCTTGATGACGCCGCATCAGGTGCAGTTCGTGAGCGGCATCGCAGATAACTTCCTGCGTAAGGTGCTCGTCGGCCGGAAACACGTGCAGAAGGTTCCGCAGTGGTACGGCGAGACCGTGGGTTTCTGGAATGGCAACACGCTCGTCGCCTGGACGGCCAACGTGCAAGGGTGGACGCTGTCGCACTCCATGTTCGAGTACAGCAACAAGCTGGAGACGATCGAGGTGTTCCGTCCGAGTGCTGATGGCAAGCTGATCACGGTTGAAACGACGTTCTACGACCCGGAGGCGTTCACACGCCCCCTTCACACCGTGACCCCATGGGAGCGCGTGCGGCCCATCGACGATCCCGAACAGCGCTTTACCTACGTCGAGTGCCGCGTGCAGAGCACCATCATCAACGGCCCCGATGGCCGGCCTACACAGTTGACGCCCGTCGATCCCGGCTACATCGATTACTTCGGCAGGCCATGGTCACAGAACTGGGAAGAGCACTTCGAGCAAGGCTGGAAGAAGCCTGCGAACTAGCCGACGCTTCGCGGCGGGCTAGTTCTCGCTGTTTCCTGGGCGCGCTTCGCGCGCCCGGACCGTTATGCGGATTTGCAACAAGCACAAGATTGGCGTTCGGACCGCTAACGGTCCGATGAGGAGCTCTCAGTAATGACTAAATGCGGACAGAGACCATGGATCCTGATCGGCCTCACACTTTCATTCGCTTCCGCCCTGCATTCATCCGCGTCCGCGCATCATTCGTTTGCGATGTACGACATGGCAGCCACCAAGACCATGACGGGCAAGCTCACGCGGTTCATTCCTGGAAGCAATCATGCGCAGCTGATCTTCGAAGTGCTTGGCGACGATGGTAAGCCGGTGATGGAGAAGGGCAAGCCGTTGGTGTGGGGCGTGGAAACAGGATCGGCGGCGGCCATGGCACGGCAGGGAGTCACCGTCGACAGCTTCCCTCAGGGCACCATCGTCACCGTCAGCCTTCATCCGTTGCGAGATGGCCGTCCGTTCGGCGCCATCGGCGGCCCGATCATCAACTGCGGGACCACGCTTCCCGCGGGCGGATGTAATGAGAAGACGGGGAAGAGCTTCGGCGCACCGGCGAACTAAACATGAACGCCCGACGGAGGTGAAACCCGCGCCGGGCGTCTCTGTGCGTGACTGCCGTCACGCCTCCTGACGAACAGCCAGGATTGCAGATTGTTGTCGCGTTGTGTTGTTGAATGGCGCATCAAGCGAATATGCCCTTCGGTGAAGGACCTCTTGATGCGCGCGACTAGCCCGGTGGTCTCTCCATCACGAAACCTCCGCGTCTGAATTGACCGGCCACCAGTACCAATACGCCCACCACGCGCCGGTGTCAAGCGTGCAACACCTATAATCTGCGTCGAGAGAGATCCCAGCGCGGCTGCGCCGCAACCGACGAGCGCATCCGCGCTGGGACGAACCGGTATCTGCTAGTGACACCAACGCGCCATCATGTCTTTGGCAAAAAACAAACTCTGGCGCGTTAGTGTCACAGTGACCTCACGTGCGTATTTCTACCGAGTCGTCGGAGTCGTCGCAGCCCTCCTGATGATGTTGGCCTGCAGCCCTAAAGGCGACACGCCACCTTCGTCCGCTTCCTCGCAGTTGCCGCGCGATATGTCTACCTACGCCAACATCGACGCCTTTGTCACCAAACACCTGGTGCTCGACCTCACGGCGGACTTCGAATCCAGGACGTTGTCTGGCGCCGCCGAGCTGCAGTTCGAGCGACGTGATCCGAGCGCGACAGAGGTCGTCCTCGATACGCGAGATCTCCGGGTCCGCAAGGTCGAAGCTGCAGCGGGTAGCGGATCGTGGGCGGAGACGACGCACCGACTCGATCCAGCGACAGCCGCATTTGGCAGCGCCCTTCGAGTGACTCTTCCACGTGGCGCAGATCGCATCCGCATCACATACGCATCTTCGCCGTCGGCACGAGGGCTTCAGTGGCTGACGCCCGCTCAGACGTCAGGGAAAACGCATCCGTTCCTGTTCAGTCAAGCACAAGCGATTCAGGCTCGGTCGTTCATTCCGCTCCAGGACACACCGGCTGTGCGCATGACGTACGACGCCACGATTCATGTGCCGAAGGAGCTCGTGGCGGTGATGGCCGCGGAGGCGGCGCCCGTTGAAAAAGGCAGCGGCGTGTTCAGGTTTCACATGCCGCAACCGATCCCCTCCTACCTCATTGCGATCGCGATCGGAGACCTGACGTTCCAGCCGATGAGCGAGCGCACCGGAGTATGGGCGGAACCGGCTGCGATCGCGGACGCGGCGAAAGAGTTCGAAGACACCGAGCAGATGATCAAGACGACGGAGGCGCTCTACGGTCCGTATCGATGGGGCCGCTACGACCTGCTGGTGCTGCCGCCGTCGTTTCCGTTTGGGGGCATGGAGAACCCGCGCTTGACGTTCGCGACGCCGACGGTCATCGTTGGAGACAAGTCGCTCACCGCGCTGGTCGCCCACGAACTGGCGCATTCATGGTCCGGCAATCTCGTTACCAATGCGACGTGGGCCGACTTCTGGCTGAACGAAGGTTTCACGACGTATCTCGAGCGCCGGATCGTCGAAGTCGTCTACGGCAAAAGACTGTCGGACATGGAGCGGATCATCGGCCTGCGGGATCTCGCGCAGGCGCGCGCGGAACTCTCCGTCGCCGGCGATCGAACACTGCAGCCGACATTGGGGGATCGCGATCCGGACGATGCCTACTCAGTGGTGCCGTACGAACTGGGGGCGTTGTTCCTGTCGTTCCTCGAGGACAAGTTCGGTCGCGACACCTTCGACCAATTTCTTCGCCGCTGGTTCGATGAGCACGCCTTCCAGAGCGTGACGACCGCGCAGTTCCTGGAGTTTCTGTCGAAGCATCTGTTGTCGACCAAACCCGGAGCCGTCACCGACGCGCAAATCCAGGAGTGGCTCCACACGGAATCGATCCCGTCGTTTGCCGTCATGCCGAAATCGGACGCACTCGAAAAAGTGGAGCAGGCGCGCGATCGCTGGCTCGGAGGCGGCTCGCTCGAGGAACTGGCAAAGACGTCGTCAACGTGGTCCACACAAGAGTGGGTGCACTTCATCGACGCGTTGCCACGGAAGATGGAGGCCGATCGCTTGAGCGCACTGGATCGGCGTTTGAAGCTCACCGACTCGCCGAATGCCGAAATCGCGCACGTCTGGTTCCGGCTGGCGATCGCCAACCGCTACACCGCGGCGTTCCCGGCGATGGAGCGCTACATGATTCGAATCGGCAGGCGGAAGCTGATCGTGCCGCTGTATCGCGACCTCGCGACAACGGCGGAAGGAAAGTCGCTCGCGACCAGAATCTACGCCAAGGCACGCGACGGCTATCATCCCGTCGCGCAGAGCACGGTCGATGGGTTATTGAAGTAGACGATGGGGCTTCAGCCGCCGCGCTGAAACCCGATGCGCGGGCTCATACCGACTTGCTCGTACCAGAAACCATCCACTGGTCGATCGAGCCGCCACACATAGAGTGTTCGTGGCTGGTTGCGGCCGATGCTGCCACTGAGCACGAGGCGATCACCGGGCTTGAGCGAGTCGTCGTTCATGCCGATCGCGACGAGCTCCCAGCGGTTGTCCAGTTCGCCTCGCCAGCGGACCGTGTCACGCCCGTCCTTGATGTCGACGACGACGTACGGGTGGGGCTGAACCATCGCGAACTGGACCAGGATGCCATCGAGCTTAACGGGTCGATCGCGGTCGTATGCCGCGGCGATGGAGTGGTGACCCTGGGCGGCAACGCCGCCCAGGATCATCGCAATGGTGAAGGTCAGAAGGCCACGCATCTCGCGGGTCTGTGTGCGGCTACTTCGTTTCGTCCCAGACGATCTGCACATTGGCGCGCAGTCGTGCGGCCGCTGGCTCCGCGTAGCCCGTGTACTTTGCTGGAGTCTTCCACGTCGATGCCACCTCGTCCGGCGTCTTCCCGGCCTTCTTTGCCGCCTGAACCGCCGCCGCGAAGTCGTTGTTGAACTCCGCGTACTGCCTGAGATCGGCAACGGTCATCACGGTGCTATGCCCCGTGATGATCTGATCGACGTCCTTGACGTCGGCCGCTTTGGCCAGTGTCTTGCCGATCTCGACGCCGCTGCCGCCGTTGTTGGCATCGAGCAGCGGGATGTTCTTGCCGGAGAAGATGTCGCCCGCGTGCATCACGCGTAGGGCGGGGAACACCACGAACGCGTCGCCGTTCGTGTGTCCGCGACCGAAGTAGTGCAGGTCGATTTGATCACTGCCTTTGCCGAGCGTCAGCTTGTCCTTGAAGGTCCGCTTCGGCATCCCGCGGCCGCCGTTCTCCTTGAAGATGTTCTTGGGCGCATCGGGCGCTGGCGTGATGCCGGTCGCGGGGCGCATCGCTTCCATGTTCTTGGCGGTGTTCTCGTGGGTCACGACCTCGACGGTCGCCGGGAACTCGACGTTGCCGCTGACGTGGTCACCGTGCGTGTGCGTGTTGATGATCATCGTCACGGGCTTATCGGTGACGCTCTTGATCTTCTCGAGGAGCGGCTGACCCCATCCGGGGTTCTTCGTGTCGACGACGACCACGCCGGCCGCGGTGATGAAGACGGCGCTGTTCCCTCCACCACCGGCGCCACCCATCATGTAGAGGTTGTCGCGGAGCTTCTCGACCGTGACCACACGCGGCGCTGGCTGCCCGCCGGCTGCCGGCGCCTGCTGCAGCGCGGCCGCGGACATCGACAGCGCACCCGCCGTGAACAGCACACCCAGCACGACTAGTCTCTTCATGAGGCCCTCCTGGAAGCGGGAGGATCATAGCGCGTTTGGGCTCTTGCAGTCGCGAGACGTTCGCTGGGCAAGCGTGCCTCCACCGCGATTTGTGTGATGGGTTGGTGTTACACACCAAAGGTGGCAGCAGTATTATTCGCCAGCGTCGGCCGTCTAAAACGCCATCTGATAGACGGGAGGAGTGATGCGTATCAAGCTGATCGTTGCAGGATTCGTCGGTGGCATTCTGAGGGCCGGCCCGGTCGTGGTGGCGCGTCAAGGCGGGCAGACGCAGCCGGACAGTTCGAAATCGGAGCTGGGAAGTTGAGCCCGACTCGACGCGACTTCATCAAGACGACCGCGGCGACCGCCGCCGCCCTCGCGGTGCCGACTGTCGGATTCGGCTCGGCACAAACTATCGCCGCGCCCGCGGCGGATCCGCTCGCGCTGGAGCTCGCCAAGGAAGCGCTCGACGCTGCACGGGCAGCGGGCGCGTCGTATGCCGACGTGCGAGTGGGGCATTACCGTCGGCAGACGATTGGCACGCGCGAACGCCAGGTCAGCGGTGTCAGCGATAGCGAATCGTACGGCATCGGTGTCCGGACGCTCGTAAACGGGTGCTGGGGCTTTGCCTCGACCAGCACGATGAGCCGTGCAAGCGTTCGGCAGGTGGCACTCGAAGCGGTGGCGCTCTCCAAGGCTGCCCGAGCCGTGCACACGCGTCAGGTCGAGTTAGCCCCGGTCAAACCCGTTGTTGGCACGTGGATCACTCCAGTGCGCAAGGATCCACTGGAGGTCGCTCTCGAGGACAAGATCGCGCTCTTGCTCGCGGCGAACGAAGCGGCACTCAAAGTCAAGGACGTGCGATTCGTCAACTCTGGCCTGGCACTGCTCAGGGAGGTCAAGACGCTGCTCACCTCGGAAGGCACCAACGTCACGCAGACGATGATTCGCGTCGGACCGTCGTTTGCCTGTACTGCGACTGCAGGAGGCGACTTCCAGACTTACGAAGAGGAACTTGCGCCGCGAGGGTTGGGGTGGGAGTACGTCGAGTCCCTCGATATGCCCGGGAACGCCGAGCGTTGGGCGTCACTTGCGGCTGAGAAGCTGACTGCGAAGTCGGTCGACGCTGGTTCGTACGACCTGATTCTCGAACCGACAAACCTCTGGCTCACCATCCACGAATCGATCGGCCACGCCAGCGAGCTGGATCGCGCCATCGGCGAGGAGGCCAACTACGCGGGCACGAGCTTTGTCGCGCCGCCAGAGAAGATGCTCGGGCAGCTTCGCTACGGCCCCGACTTCATGAACGTGCAAGCCGATCGCACACAGGAGGGCTCTCTCTCTCAGGTCGCCTGGGACGATGAGGGCGTACCGGCCGACCGGTGGCTGCTCATCGAACG
>Ga0075421_100013249_pt1 | contig 10270 bp, 7 predicted proteins | sample SoiMetdeltSBSDD5_FD_75292 | JGI IMG/M metagenome (GOLD analysis project Ga0075421, IMG submission 75292) | Bulk soil microbial communities from a Populus tree surrounding site in Tennessee, USA - Soil MetaG P. deltoides SBSDD5 | ecosystem: Environmental > Terrestrial > Soil > Tree plantation... | reverse complement strand
ACAACGTGGCGGGCACCGCCGTTTGCGACGACGGGATCGTCATCGACCTCTCGGCGATGCGGGCCGTGCGGGTCGATCCCGCCGACCGCAGGGCCTGGGTGCAGGGTGGTGCGCTGTGGGAGAACGTCGACCATGAGACGCAGGCGCACGGTCTGGCTACCACCGGCGGAATCGTGAGCCACACCGGGGTCGCCGGGCTCACCCTCGGTGGTGGCGTCGGCTGGCTGATGCGCAAGCACGGCCTCACGGTCGACAACCTACTCGCCGTCGACGTCGTGACGGCCGACGGCGAGCTGCTTCGGGCGTCCAAGGACGAGCACCCCGAGCTGTTCTGGGCATTGCGAGGCGGCGGCGGCAACTTCGGCGTGGTCACCTCGTTCGAGTTCCGCCTCCACTCCGTCGGGCCCACCATCCTGGCCGGGCCCATTCTCTGGGACGCGACCGACGCCGGGGAGGTTCTCCGCTTCTACCGCGACTTCATTCGCGACGCTCCCGACGAGCTCGGCACGATCGTGAGGTTCGGCGCCACGCCGCCGCTACCGGTCATCCCCCAGGATCTGCACTGGCGCCCGGTGGTGATGGTGGGTACCTGCTACGCCGGGCCAATCGAGGACGGTGAGCGGGTACTCCACCCGCTCCGCGCATCCCGGACTCCTCTCCTCGACCTGGTCGGGCCCACGCCGTACGTGGGGTTCCAGAGCGCGCTCGACTCGACCGTCGTCCACGGTTGGAACTACTACTGGAAGTCCACCCACCTTGCAGAGCTCCGCGACGACCTCGTCGACGTGATCGCCGACCACGCATTCTCCTGCTCTTCGCCGCGGTCGTACGTGGCGATGTTCCATTTGAAGGGCGCGGTGAGCCGAGTGGCCGAGGGCGCGACGGCGTTCGGGAACCGGCAGGCGTCGCACGCGATCACCCTCGATGCTGTGTGGCGGCCCGGCGAGGACTTCGGCGACCGGGACACCGCTTGGACGAGGAGGTTTTTCGCCGCCCTCGGCCGCTTCCGCGAAGGCGTCTACGTCAACTTCCTCGGCGGCGAGGAAGAGCCCTACCGGGTCCGCGAGGCGTACGGCGACTCCGTCTACGACCGGTTGGTGGACGTGAAGGCCAGGTACGACCCCGATAACGTTTTCCACCACAACCAGAACATCCGTCCGAGGTTGAGTGATGGCGTGGGTGGTTCCGATCGCCGTCGCCGAGCAAGGCCGATCGAGCCGCCTGCAACGCGCGTTGCAGACGGTTAGCCGACATTCGGTTAATGCGTGCAGGTACGCGAGTACGCCAGCGCGCAGTCGTCGTTCCGCATCGTCGCCGAGCACCTAGACCTCAATCCGAACTGCGATAATCAAGGGGCGCTCGCCTCGCGATACGCAGCGTCCGACCTTCAACCCACGAAAGAGTAGACATGACGACACGCCTACCGCTGAACGGTTTCAAAGTGATCGACCTTACTGCGGCTCGTGCCGGGCCAACGGCGGTGCGTCAGCTCGCCGATTGGGGGGCGGACGTGATCAAGATCGAGGTGCCTGGAGGCGCCGCCGTCGATGCGACCGGCAGTCGGCGCCACGGACCCGACTTTCAGAACCTGCACCGTAACAAGCGCAGCCTGACGCTCAACCTGAAGACTCCGGAAGGTCTCGAGATTTTCTTCGCGCTGGCGAAGACCGCCGACGTAGTCGTCGAGAATTTTCGTTCGACGGTCAAGCACAAGCTCGGTGTCGATTACGAGGCCGTGAAGAAGGTCAACCCGCGCATCGTTTACGGCAGCATCTCCGGCTTCGGACAGGATGGCCCCTACGCTGGACGGGCGGGGGTCGACCAGATCGCGCAGGGCATGGGCGGCCTCATGTCGATCACGGGTCATCCCGGTGGTGGACCGATTCGCGTCGGCATCGCGATCAACGACACCTCGGCCGGGCTGCTTCTGGCCAACGGCATCGTTCTCGCCCTTCTCGACCGCGAGCGCACCGGCGAAGGCCAGTGGGTATCGACCTCGCTCATCGAAGCGCAGATCTACATGCTCGACTTCCAGGCGGCGCGGTACTTGATCGCAGGCGAGGTCCCCGGACAGGAAGGCAACAACCACCCGACCGGTACCGCCACCGGCATGTTCCAGACGAGCGACGGCTACATCAACATCGCGGCGGCGGGCGACGGTGTGTGGGCAAAATTCTCCAAAGCCCTAGGCGACAGGGAACTCCTGGAGAACCCCGATTACGCGACGCCGGCCGGACGCTCCAAGCACCGCAAAGCGATCAACGCACGCCTCGTCGAGATCGTCCGCGGCCGACCCAGCGACTATTGGCTCGAGCTGTGTAACAAGGCCGGGGTGCCGGCCGGTCCGATCAACACCCTCGACAAGGTGTTCGCCGATCCGCAGGTGCAGCATCTTGGCATTGCGACGCCGATCGACCACCCCAAATACGGCCCGCAGAAAGTCGTTGGTCAGCCGATCCACATGAGCCGCTACCCGCAGCCGGAAAAGCTGAAGCACACACCCGAGCCTGGCGAGCACACCGACGAGATCCTGAAGAACCTCGGCTACGACGAGTCGGCGATTGCGGCGCTGCGCGCGAAAAAGGCGGTGTAGAAGCGGCATTTCGGGGACAGACCACGGTTTTCCAACTCACGTTGAGAAAACGTGGTCTGTCCCCGGTTTTTAGTCGATCTTCACCTTCGCCATTTTGATGACCTTCCCCCAATTGGCGATTTCGGTTTTGAGGAACTCCATCGCTTCGCGCGGCGTGTTGCCGAGCGGCTCTACGCTGGCGCGCGCCATCATCTCGCGCATGTCGTCCGCGGTGAGCGCTTTGACCATTTCTGCGTTGAGCTGATTGACGATGGCCGCCGGCGTTTTGCTCGGCGTGAGCATCATGTACCACGAGGTCGCTTCGTAGCCGGGAACCCTCGATTCGGCCACGGTCGGCACGTCGGGCAGCGAGTTGACACGTTTCAGCGATGTGACCGCGATCAACCGAATCTGCTTCGCCTGCACCTGGTTGATGACGGCGAGCATGGGGTTGATATAGAACGAGACGCGGCCGGCGATGAGATCGGGCATGACGGTGCCAGTGCCCTTGTAGGGGATGTGCGTCATTTCGACGCCGGCCATGTGCACGAACATCTCGCCGGCGAGGTGCGAGGCCGAGCCGTTGCCCGGCGTCGTCGGAATGATGACGCGTATGGGTCTCGTTGGATACCGCTGCTCCGCGGCTTGAGCCTGTCCACAGAACGCAGCGCACACCGTCAGGCACGACAGGGCCGGCGGGATCTTCGACATGTCTCCCCCCGTTAGAAGCAAACGTACGATGTGGTCGACATTCTTAAAAGCACACTGGAAGGTGCCTGGATAGCATATGTTCGGTATCGAACGGAAGACCTCAGAACCGGGAGAGGATCATATTCGCATGAACACCTGGCCGAACGCATAAAAGACGATCGAGCTGCAACGCCTGGCCCCTTACGGCGACAGGATCTTCATTCACGTCGATGCAAAGTGCGCGAGCTGGTTCGGATCGATTCATCGGTGTTCCATTTGATCCTGGAGTGACGGCCCCGTCTCTCCCCGCTGTGTGCGTTGGCGAGCTATACCTGAAGGCGATCGTCGGCTCGTCACCGCGGCGTTTGATATCGATCAAACGACTATGTTCGCTACCGAACGGAGGTGTGGCGCGGAGCGATCTATGATGTTGTCGTTTCGATGATACGTAGCCAATTCTGAAGGAGCATCGCCATGAGACCTGTCCAATAGCGCGTCCGTCGCAATGCCGAATACACGAAGGGTCTTCAAAGAACTGCGGGACCAATGGGTCAATGGTTAGGATCGGCGCTCTTTAGCGCTGCTGTTGCACTGGTCTCGACGCCGGCGCGTCGCGTGGGTCGGCGCAACATCATGGGATGCCTTGCGGCGGGATTACTTGCCGCCCTTGGAGGCTGTGGTTCGCTGCCGACTATCGTTCCCGACATGGGAATGCGCCCGGATCGGCCGGTGCAACTCGATGGCGCGTCCGGCCCCCTTACCCGCGAGAGAAGCAAAGCGATCCTCGAACGGCTCAAGAGCGGTGGCGAAGAGACCAGCATCTTCGACCGGCATCTTGCGCTCGAACAAAGCATCTCCGGGAGCCCGTTGGTAGTAGGCAACAAGGTGGTGCTGCTGCAGGACGGCCCGGCTACCTTTGAGGCCTTCCTCACCGCTATCCGCGATGCGAAAGACCATATCAACATGGAAACCTACACCATCGAGGACGATGAGGTGGGAAATCGCTTTGCGGACGCGTTGATCGAGAAGCAATACCAGGGCGTGCAGGTAAATTTCATTTATGACAGCGTGGGGGCGATAAACACATCGAAGACATTCTTCAAGCGCCTCACCGACAGCGGCATCAAGGTACTGGAATTCAATCCCATCAACCCGCTGACGGCTAGGACGGGCTGGGACGTAAATCAGCGCGACCATCGCAAGCTGCTGATCGTCGACGGACAGACCGCGTTCCTCGGCGGGATAAACATCAGCAGTGTGTATTCCGGCGGGTCTTTCACTCGGCGATCCAGCGGACGCCCCGAGGCGAAGGCTCCCTGGCGTGATACCCATATGCAAGTGGACGGACCCGTGGTCGGCGAGTTTCAGAAGCTGTTTATCGCGACCTGGGAGAAGCAAAAGGGGGAGCCGCTCGCGCCGCGAAATTATTTGCCGCAGCTCCGCAACAAAGGCAAGGAGGTCGTGCGCGCGATCGGCAGCTCGCCGGATGAGCCCTACAGCCTGATCTACGCGACGCTGATTTCGGCAATCGGCAGCGCCGAAACCAGCGTGGATCTGACGAACGCCTATTTCGTGCCCGATCCGCAGTTGCTGGCCGCGCTCAAGGATGCCGCGCAACGTGGCGTGGACGTGAAAATCATCCTGCCGAGCTACAGCGATTTCTGGCTGGTGTTCCAGGCCGGCCGTTCCTACTACGAGGAGCTGCTGAGCGCGGGAGTGAAAGTTTACGAGCGGCGCGATGCGCTGCTGCACGCCAAGACCGCGCTCATCGACGGCGTGTGGTCGACCATCGGATCGACCAACCTCGACTGGCGCAGCTTCCTGCACAACGACGAGGTCAACGCCGTCATCCTGGGACAGGAATTCGGCTCGCAGATGCAGACCATGTTCGAGAAGGACCTGGCCTCTTCCAACCCGATCACGCTTGAAGAGTGGAACCAGCGTCCGATCGGCATGCGCGTGAAAGAGTTGGTCGCGCGACTGTGGCAACGCGCGCTTTAGGCGCGATGTAGCAACTTTCGCCTTCCTTCGCAGACAGCACCAGCAGCAATCCGGGAATCTCTAGCGCTTGGAAAACACCTCGTTCTTCCGCGTAATGCCACGCATTCTCATTGGTCAAACGCGCAGCTTGATGTCTCGACAGGCCCCCATCCTTGTATTGCCACTCCGAGAGCGCCGTAAACGAGTCCGCGATGGTTGATAACAACCGCATCGACTCCGATAATGCAAACATGCCTTCGCAGCGCGCCCGCCCGGAAAGGCAGGCCGAAGAGGTCGCAGAATTGGCGTTACGCGATTGGCAAGGCTTGGCCGATCGCCTTTCGCCCATCATCGGTGAGCGGGGATTCGGCGCGCTCTACGCGCGCAGCCTGCATCTCACCCAGGACGCGTATCCCTGGCTGTCACTCCCGCCACCGCAGTCTCCCGCATCGGAACCGTTTTTCGCGACCTTGAGGCGCAGTCTCGAGCTCCAGGATCCCACCGTGGCTGCAGACGCCCATCGCGCGCTTCTGCATACGTTCACCAACTTGCTCAATTCGTTGATCGGGAAAGTATTGACAGCCCGTCTTGTCCAGGAGGCGCCGCCCGACGGCAGCACCGACGGACGCTCGCAGGAGTTCAGAAATGACCGATAAAGTGGCCATCCATCGCCTTGAGACGGGCGTGCCGGGACTCGACCTGCTACTGGGTGGCGGACTGCCGGAGTGTTCCTTCAACCTGATCGCGGGCTCGCCGGGCTCGGGCAAGACGACGCTTGCCCACCAGATCATGTTCGCCCTGGCGAAACCGGACCGGCGCGCGCTCTACTTCACGGTCCTCGGCGAACCGCCGTTGAAAATGCTGCGATATCAGCAGCAGTTCACGTTCTTCGATGTCGATAAGGTCAACGGGTCGATCCGCTTCGTCAATCTTGCGGACGAAGCTCTGCACGGCGATTTCGATCGGATTCTGGGACGCATCCAGCGCGAGATTGAAACGGACTCGCCTGCGCTCGTGGTCGTCGACTCGTTTCGGTCTGTCATGCTGAGCGCGAGAAACGAGTCGGACGGCGCGGTCGCGCTGCAGCACTTCGTGCAGCAGCTCGGTATGTATCTCACGAGCTGGCAGGCGACGACTTTCCTCGTCGGCGAGTACGAGTTATCCGTGAGCGAGACCAATCCGGTTCTTACCGTGGCGGACGGTCTGATCTGGCTCACTCAGCATGTCTACCGCGAGTCGATGGTACGCAAGATCGAAGTGAAGAAAATGCGTGGGCAACGAACGCTCCCGGGCCTGCACACGTTCCGCATCAACGACGACGGCGTAGACGTCTTTCCGCGCGCGATCATAGGTGCAGGCATCCCACCGGAGCGTCCGGTGGACGGAGGGCGGCGTGCGCTCAAACGGCTGAGCCTCGGCGTGCCGCGACTGGATACGATGCTGGGTGGCGGCCTGCCCGAGGGCTATTCGCTGCTTGTCGCCGGGCCGGCGGGCTCCGGCAAGACCATACTCGCAACCCATTTTCTCGCTGAAGGCGTGCGTCAGGGAGAACGCGGGGTCATCGCGGCGTTCGAGAAAAACCCGAGTCAGTCTCAGAACCCGGTGCTGGACCAATTGGTGCGGGCAGGCGATGTCGGCGTCATCGATACCCGCTCGCTCGATTTGTCCATAGACGTGACCCTGAACGATCTGAGCCACATGATCCGACGGCTGCAGGCGAAGCGGGTCGTAATCGATTCGCTGTCCGGCTACGAGCTCGCCCTGGCGCCGACCGATAGTGCGAATTTTCGTGATTCCCTGTATCGCATGGTGGCCGTGTTGACCAGTATGGGCGTGACGGTCCTCATGACCTCGGAGCTGGAAGACCGCTATACCGATCTGCGGTTCAGCCCCCACGGCACGGCGTTCCTCACCGATGCGATCATCGTGCAGCGTTACATCGAGGTGGAGAGTCGGTTGAAACGCATCATGGCGGTCGTGAAAGTACGCGGCAGTGCGCACAGCGACGAGTTACATTTGTTCGAGATTACCGGCGAGGGTATCGTGATCGGCGAACCGCTCGCTGAGTACCAGGGCCTGCTGAGTGGGCAGCCGGCAATGCGGGCGATGAAGCGACCGACGGGCCGCGGCGGAGGGACAAAGCGATGAAAACTCCTGCTCCAGGCGATGACCCCGCGCTCACCGGTGGTGAGTCGACTCACCTCAGTGTGGAGGTCACCCCGGTGCAAGAAGAGGGCCACGCGCGCGACAAGGCCGTGGAAGCACGAAGCGAGCGCGAAGGAACCATGGATGAACTGCGCGACGCGAATGAACACCTCGTGATCGCGACAATGAATGCGCAGGCGCTGACGGAAGCCGCGGAGCGCGGCAATCGGCACCGGGAGCAGTTTCTCGCGATGCTTGCCCATGAATTGCGCAATCCGCTGGCGCCGATCGTCAATGCACTGGCCGTTCTGCACCGCGTCGCGACACCGGAGCCGCTGGTGCCGTGGGCTCATGACGTCATCAAGCGTCAGGTAAATCACATGACGCGGCTCTTGAACGACCTGCTCGACGTTTCCCGGGTGACCAGCGGCAAGATTACGCTCCAAAAGCGGCCCACTGCGCTCTCGGAGCTCATGCAGCATGCGATCGAAACCTGTGCTCCTCCTATCAGAGACCGCAACCAGAATCTGAAAGTCGTTATCCCTCCGCAGTTACTCACCCTCGATGGCGACCCGGCACGCCTGGCGCAGGTGTTCTCCAATCTCCTCAACAACGCGTCAAAGTACACCCAGGAAGGCGGCGCGATTACGTTTTCGGCGGAACAGCAGGGGGACGCCGTGGTGCTGCGCGTCGCGGACAACGGCTTCGGCATCGCTGCCGACGCGCTGCCGTTGATCTTCGACCTCTTCGCACAGGAAGACCGATCGCTCGCCCGCGCCCATGGCGGCCTTGGGATCGGACTCACGGTGGTCCGCGCAATCGTGCAAATGCACGGCGGTACCGTGACGGTGAAAAGCCCGGGGCCCGGCGCAGGGAGCGAGTTCACGGTGACGCTTCCGCTGATGACGAGCGCTCTACCCGAAGTTGCTGCCAAGGTGGAGGTGGAACCGGCCTCGAGCAAAGTGCCTTACCGCATCGTGCTCATCGAAGACAATGTCGACGCCAGTGAGAGCCTTAAAACGCTTCTGCAGCTGATGGGCTACAAGGTCGCCACCGCCTTCGATGGCGTGACGGGAGTGCAGCTGGTGAAGGCGGACCGGCCGCAGATCGTGCTGTGCGACATCGGCTTGCCGGGAATGGACGGATACGCGGTCATCGCGCGACTGCGGGCGGAAATGAAACCGCCGCTCCCTATCATGATCGCGCTCACCGGCTACGGCCAGCCGGAAGATCGCGCGCGTGCATTGGAGGCAGGCTTCCACCATCACCTGGTGAAGCCGGTCAACGCCGACGACCTGCTGCGCCTGATCGCTGCCCAGGGCGATTCCATTCCTGAGATGCGCGGCGGCTGAACAGGGTTGTCGACGACGATAAGACCTCGCGGGGAACGCGAACAAACAGTCGACCATGCCGTGAGTTTAAAGGATCACTGACGGTGAGGCGCGAGCGCGCAGCCTGCGTGCGTTCGCCGTGCTGCTATCATCCTTGTCATCCCGAGACATTCCAGCAAGACATAGTCTCGACCTCAGGAGGAGCGCATGAGCGGGGTTTACGCAGACCTCACGGTCGTGGAGCTTGCCGATCGCCGTAACCAATGGGCAGGGAAGCTCCTCGCGGACGGCGGCGCGCGTGTCATCCAGATCGAGCCGATCGCGGGCAGTCCCGGTCGCTGGTGCGGCCCTTTCGTGAAAGACAACACCGACCCGGACCGCTGTCTCGACTACTGGTGGAACAATACGGGTAAGGAGAGCGTGGCCCTCGACCTCAAGCGCAAGCCCGCTCAGGATCTCCTGCGGAAGCTCCTCGCGCACGCCGACGTTTTTCTCGAGAGCACCCGGCCCGGTACGCTGGCGAAGCTCGGTCTCGACTACGACGCCGTCGCGACGAACCGCGCGCTGATCTACGCCTCTCTCACCGACTTCGGTCAGGACGGGCCGTGGCGCGATTACCAGATGAACAGCGCCGCCCATCTCGCGCTCGGCGGGCAGATGTCGAGCTCGGGTTACTCGGACCCGAAGGTCACCCCAATCGGCGGACAGGGCCATCACGCGTGGCAGATGGGCTGCGCGTTCGTCCTCCACGGCATCACCGTTGCGCTCTTCGACCGCATGACGTCCGGTGAAGGGCAATACATCGACGTCTCGATCCACGACGCCTGCGCGATCGGCACCGAGGCCGCGGTTCCGCAGTGGATGTACTACGGCCAGACGATGTACCGCCAGACCGGCATGCACGCCAATCCCAGGCGGCAGCCTCCCCTGCAGCTGCCCACCGCCGACGGCAAGTACATGATCGCCGTGATGCAGAACTTCGGTCCGCGGGTGTGGGAGAGGCTCATCAAGTGGATGGACGAGAAAGGCGTAACGGGCGAGCTGCACGACGCGAAGTACCAAGACGAGGCGTTCCGCATGTCCGAGTACCGTACGGGCACCGTCATACGCGACGCCATCGCGCGTCTGATCGCCGCCAGCAACGGCGAAGAATGCTTCCATCGCGCGCAGTCGTACGGCATCTCGTGGGGCCTCGTGCATGCCGCTGAAGAGAACTACGCCATCCCGCATTACCAGCAACGCAACTACTGGCGCTCGATCGAGCATCCGGAGATCGACCGCGCCATTCCCTATCCGCGCGGGCCGGTCGCGTGCGATGCGCTTCAGATAGAGCCGCGAGGCCGTGCGCCCCGCCTCGGCGAGCACACGAAGCAAGTGCTTCAGCAGGATCTCGGCCTCAGCGATCAGGACATCGCGTCATTGACCGAGTCGGGAGCGATACGATGAACGCGCAATCGCCTGTGCGTCCGGGCGTCCTCACCGGCGTGCGCGTTCTCGACTTCAGCTGGAAAACCGTGGGCCCGTGGGCGCCGCGGCTTCTCACGCATTACGG
>Ga0075421_100013248_pt1 | contig 10270 bp, 9 predicted proteins | sample SoiMetdeltSBSDD5_FD_75292 | JGI IMG/M metagenome (GOLD analysis project Ga0075421, IMG submission 75292) | Bulk soil microbial communities from a Populus tree surrounding site in Tennessee, USA - Soil MetaG P. deltoides SBSDD5 | ecosystem: Environmental > Terrestrial > Soil > Tree plantation... | reverse complement strand
AGCCGCAGCCCAGGCCGTGGTCGAGCAGCAGCGCCAGGCTCGTGTCGTCGTGCGGATAGGCGGACGTGCCATCGACGGCGCACGGGTCGTTGGGATCGGCGCCGGCCTCCAGAAGCAGTCGTGCCAGCGCGAGGCTGCGCTGGTGCGCGGGCTGGTTGACCGGGTCGCGGTAGCCGCGGAACACGCCGCTCAGCGCAGTCACCGGCGGCGGCGAGCCGTCGGGCAGGTAACCGGCGTTGGGGTCCGCGCCGTAGGCCAGCAGCAGCCGGGCCACCTCCACGGGCGAGTGCTCCGGGCTGTTCACCCGGGACGATGTCAGGTAGAGCAGCGGCGGCCAACCGTACGGGCCGCCTTCGGTGTCCGCGAGTGACGCATCCGCGTGCAGGAGGGATCGGGCGGCCGCCACGTCACCAACGGCGGCCGCGGTATAGATGTCGGCGGCGGCCAGTTCCGGGTGCGTGGCCAGCATCTCCCGGGCGCGGGCGTGGCGGCGCAGGTCGTCGGCGTCCTCATCGGCGCCCCACCCGAGCCGGTGGGTCAGGCAGGCCAGCCGCAGGAACTCGCTGGCCGGGTCGGCGGCCAGGTTGTCCTGGCCGGTCGGTGGACGGGTGGACCGGCTGTACCGGGCGACCAGGTCCAGGTGTTCGCGCAGCCGACGCCAGCTGGCGAACTCGTAAAAGCGGGCGACAACCAGCTGCGCGTCGGATAGCGCGAACGCGTCCCAGCCGGCCGCGGCCGCATCGGCCGGGCGCGGATGCAGCTCGCGGACGAGATCAACGAACTTGGCGTGACCGGTGCGTACGCCGTCCCGGATGTCCTTCGCCTGCTTGCGCAGCTGCTCCAGAGACGGGTTGGCGGGCAGATCGGCAGCCAGTATGACCTTCATGACGGACTCCTCTCGAAACGCGCCTGAGGTCCGCAAGCACAGGCCGAAAGGAGAATCCACGATGGCCAAGCAAAATCAAGTGCCGGGTGGGCTCCGCCCTTCGCGCGGACCGCGCACGCCCCGGATCGCCACCATCATGCTAACCCAGCGACCCCCGGCCCACAGATAAGGATCTACTGCTGGAGTACCCAGCGGGGCTGCGCCCGTCCTCCGCAACTGCCACGCCGGTCAACTGTCATCTCCGCGACCGCAGCCTATCTTGCGGCGGCCACTCGACAGCCGCCGAGATCCACCGAATTCGCAAGGTGTAGCCGGGTCATATCCGGATCCGGATGTCACAATGCTTCGATGCGGGCAAGGACCTTCGCCGTCAGTTCCGCGCTGCTCCTGGCTGTGGCCGGGTGCGGTGCGCAGACGTCCGGTGATCCGCCGCCAGAAAGCCCGCCGTCCACCTCTTACGTTCCGGTCAGCGTGCACCAGACCGGGGGCATCGCCGGCATTGACGAACGGGTCACGGTGGACCCGCACGGGGCGTGGACCAAGACCACCCGCGGCGCCACGACCAGCGGCCGGCTGTCCGGCGAACAGCGCGCCCGGCTGCAGGTTCTGGCCACCGATCCGCGGCTGGCCGCCGAGGCCCTGCGCACCGGCACCGCCAACCTGTGCGCGGACGCTTTCACCTACACCGTGACCGTGGCCGCCGTGACCGTCAAGTATGGCGACTGCGGGGCCGACCCGGAACAGCCGCAAGCGGCCATGGCCATCGTCGCCTTTCTAGATCAGGTCATCCCGGACTGACCCGCGCACCGCTCTCGCTTCACCGCTCTCGCCACGGTGTGTCACGCTCCGTAGGCCACCCGCCGGGAGATTGACGATCGCGCACCCCCCTGCCACAGTGCGACGCATGTCAATCTATAGATGGGCGAGCCCCCTCGCCGCCCTGATCCTTGTGTCGGCGCTGAGAACGCCACAAGCGGCGGTTGCGGCGGGACCACCATCTGCTCCGACACGTTTGAGACCGCGACCGGCTGGACGACCAACCCCAACGGCACCGACACCGCCACCACCGGCCAATGGGTACGCGGCGACCCCGCCGCAACCTCAAGCGGGACAACGGCACTGCAGCTCGGCACGACCGTCAGCGGCAGCAACGATCTGGTCACCGGTGCGGCCGCCGGCGCAGGCGCAGGCGATTTCGATGTGGACGGTGGTACGACCTCCATCCAGTCGCCCACCATCGCCCTGCCGCCCACGGGCAACCTCAGTCTGTCGTTCGCGTGGTACCTGACGCATCTGACCAACTCGTCCAGCGCCGACTTCTTCCGAGTCAGCGTGGTGGTCGGCACCACCCCGACCGTGGTGTTCACCCAGGCCGGGGCGGCCACCAACCGGGCGGGTGCATGGGCGACGGCCAATGTGAGCCTCAACAGCTTCGCCGGGCAGACCACGCATCCGTGTCGAAGCCGCCGACGCCGCCACCGCGAGCCTCGTGGAGGCCGGCGTCGACAGCGTCACCATCACCCGAAGTTAGCCCGCGAGTCGTGTTCCGACCCGGCCGGATGGACCTTCACCTGACCCTGCACCCTCTAAAGGCCAAGCTGCGGTCCGGTCAACCAACAACAGACGGTCACGGCGACCGGCCAGACCCGGCCGGTCGCCGCTTTCCGATCAGCCCCCTCCGTTAGGCGCGGAATGCGAGCCAGTAATCGTGCGCCCGCTCGGCCTGTCCTCTGGTCAGCTCCGTGTAGCACTGGTCATAGGAGTAATCCATGAAGTTGTGGATCGGATCGAAGCCCGGATCCCGCGGGCAGGTGTCCTGCGTCCCATCGGCTGGGCAGCCGCTGGTCGGGATGCCCTGCGCCGGTGTGTCGTCGACGTAATCGCCCTTCGCGTTGCAGCCGCCGTTGAACGTGTGGTGCAGCCCGAACCAGTGACCCGCCTCGTGCACAGCCGTGAAGCCCAGGTCGTAGCGGCCTTTGTACCTGTCGGAGGTCTTATACATCGACTCCCAGTCGACGACAAGCCCATCGAGGTACGCCTGCCCATTACTGAGCCCTGGGAAGTACGCCCAGCCCAGGAACGGGCCGGCCGTCGTCGAGTAGTAGTTGAGCGTGCCCATGTCGCCCACCCGCAACGCCGTCTTCATCGCACGCTCACCGGAGGTGGTGGGGCCGGCGTAGAACCACTCGGCGTTGTTCGTCCGCGTGATACCGCCAAGCTCGAAACGGAAGCCCTGGTCGTAGCCACCATAGAACCCGGAGAAGCCAAGGTTCATGATCCGGATCTGCCGGCTGACGTCCTCGTCGGACACATTGCCGATGCCGTTGTCGTGCACAATGTGGAACCAGACAGACACGACCACGACGTTGTCCCACTTCTTGCCCTTGCCGATGGCACTGGCAGGCAGCTCCTCATAGGTCATATTCAGGTGGGGCTCACGCGCGGAGTCGCCCTCGCCACGTGCCATCGCAGGCAAGTCTGTTGGCGACATGCTCTCAAGAAGACTGCTGTCGTCGCAGCGGTTGCTCTCATTCCACTCGCCGCCGGCTCGTGCTGGGGACGCGCTCATCGTGAGCGCGACTGCCGCGACCACGAGAAGAGCGCGCATGCGCTTTCCCATGTTCTCCTCCTCCCGGGTGGTGCGGTGTAAACCGACATGGGCACCGTATGAACTGCGCGGATCGCCGGTCAAGGTCGCAAAGCGGACATCGGCCACCTCTTTCAGATCATCGAAAGTCTGCATCCTGCCGAAGCATTGCGGCCGTAGCCTTGGCTGAGCGAGGATGCCTTGCCGCCTAGAGAAACTGCCTATGGCGCGGTCCTAGGCATCGTGTGCTAGGTGTTCGCCGGCCTCCTGCTGGCCGCGGCGCTCGTCGTCCCCGTCGTTGGCTTCATGGCGGCTCTGATCGTGTCGGCCTGGGGCGCCGCGGCCGTCCGTATGACGCTCATCGACCAACCGGCCTCAGCTACGGCGGTTGAAGGGCGAGATGGAAGGCGCATCGTAGGTCTTTTGTAGAAGGTCTGTAAGGCGGTCGTCTAACACATCTGCATGAAGCTTTTCCGACTCACCCTGGCCGCCTTGGCCGCGGGCGCGGTGGTAATCCTGCCTGCCTCACCCGCGCTGGCGGCACCCGCCTTCAAGCTACCGTTCCGATGCGGCGAGGTCTGGTCCGGGCAGACCCGCACCAACCACAGCCCGGCCAACGCCATCGACTTCAATCGCACCGACGACGTCGGGGACCCGGTCGTGGCCAGCGCACCCGGCACCGTCTCGCTCGTGCGCGACCTCGGCGGCGCCAGCTACGGCCGGTACGTCGTCATCGACCACGGCAGCGGATACAGCACGCTCTATGCACACCTGCAGAGCTGGACCGTGTCCGTTGGTGACCGGCTCGAGTACGGCACCCGCATCGGGTACGTCGGCACCACCGGCGGGTCGACCGGGCCGCACCTGCACTACGAGCAGAGGCTCAACGGCAGCGCGATCCGCGTCTACTTCGATGGCGGGCAGGCGTTGTACTGGGGCACGAAGAACTACACCAGCACCAACGAGTGCGGCGCCAACCTCTACAGCCCACAGATGGTCTGCGGCAGCGGGTACAACGTGGTGAACAAGGCCGGCATCGTCTCCGGCGGCGTCAGCTACGGCAAGGTCTACCTGCTCTACAACAGCGGCAACGGGTACAACTGCACAGCCACCATCAAACACCGCAGCGTCGGCACGCCCAGCTCCACCTCCACCTACCTTGAACCGCAAGGCAGCACCAGGACCACCGACTCCGGCAGCTACTCCTGGTACGCCGGGCCGGTGAAACGCTCCGCGCCCGGGGTCTGCGTGCGCTGGGGCGGCTCGGTCAACGGCGTCGCCTACAACAGCGGCTGGACCAACTGCGGATGACCTCAACCGGTGCGGCGCTAACGGAAGACCCCGCCTCGAGGGTGAGCCGGGGACCATTGCGCCGCACCAGTCCTGCCCGGCATCGATCTGTACCAGCAGTGCTCGGCGACTGTGCGTGACAGCGCTTTCCCAAAGTGATACGCCTTGTCGAGCAGCCGCAGAGGTGACCCGGTTCTTGCTTAGTCGAGCTTGCCCCCGACTGTCGTCGCCGACGCCGTGCGCACCGACGGCGCGCGGATAGCCAGCACAACGACTGATGACCGCGGAATCTCCGCTCAACGCAACGTCGGACTAGCCACGAGTACCTGGAGCAGCAGCGACCCCCAGTCGGACGACCCGACCAGGGATGACCCGGGAACCAGAATGCCTGGCATCTTCCCGATACGCAGGATCGGCGCCGACGGACCCACCCTGGGAAACTCCAGCGGACAACGACAGCTACCCTGCGGCGGTGCTCGTTTTACCGCCCGGCGACTTCGCCGCCTACCTGTTCGATTGCGACGGAACGATCGTCGACTCGATGCCACTGCACTACCTCGCCTGGCGGCAAGCGGTAGCTGAGTGGGGATGTGAGTTCGACGAGGATCTGTTCTATGCATGGGGTGGCCGGCCGGTCGCCGAAATCATCACCGACTTGAATACCCGCCATGGATTGGCGATGCCGATCGCGGCGGTCGATGAGCGCCGGGAGGCTCTCTACCGTGAGACCTTGCCGAAGGTGACCGCCGTCCCAGAGGTGCTGCAGCACATCGAGGCCGCCCATGGCCGGATCCCATTCGCGGTCGTCTCCGGCGGCGCGCGGGATTCCGTCACCGCGTCGCTGACCACGCTCGGCCTGCTCGATCGGTTCGACATAATGGTCTGCGCTGAGGACTACATCAAACCCAAGCCTGACCCCGAGGCGTTCCTTCTCGCCGCGAGCCGGCTTGGTGTACCGCCGGAATCGTGCTTGGTCTTCGAAGACACCGAAATGGGCATCCAGGCTGCGACCGCCGCTGGCATGGCCTCCGTCCGGGTGATCAGCCGAGCCTCACCCTCCGTGTGACCCTCGCCGTTTCATCTGCCGCAAGTTGTGCCAAGTGCCCCCGGCTATACCTGGTCGCTGCGGTCCGAGGCCTTCGCCACGGTCCGCGGGCCTGGGTCTGCTAGCCGGGCCGGGCTTGACCCTCACGGGTGTCGATGGTGCTGGTCATCGTGGTGCTTTCTGCGGGACGGGCTTTGCCGGGGTAGCGGTCGTGGTGCCCGTTGGGCTGGGCCGGGTGGTCGGTGTATGCCTTGGCCTGCAAGGTGAACAGCTCCGCGTAGGTGCCCGCCATCGCGATCAGCTGGTCGTGATTACCGTGTTCGATGATGCGGCCACGATCGAGGACGTAGATGTGGTCTGCGTCCCGGACCGTGTTGTAGCGATGCGAGATCAGCAGCACGGTTCGGCCCGCGTAGAGGGATCGGATGCGGGTGAACAGGTCGTGCTCGGCGCGGGGGTCCATCGACGCGGTGGGCTCGTCCAGGATGATCAGCGGCGCGTCGCGGATGAACGCACGGGCGAGGGCTACCCGCTGCCATTGTCCGCCTGACAGGTCCCGGCCACCGTCGTACTCGGCGGACAGGATCGTCTCGTACCCGCCCGGCAACGCTTGCAGGTATCGGTCGGCTCCGGCGTGGACGGCGGCGGCCCGGATGGTGTCCGGCGAGTCGAGGTGTTCGATCGCGCCGAGGCCGATGTTCTCCCGCGCGGTCAGATGGTAGCGAGCGAAGTCCTGGAAGATGACCGCGGTCCGCCGGTGCAACTGTGCCGGATCGAACTCGGCGATGTCGGTGCCGTCCCACCGGATGGCGCCTTGCTGCGCCAGGTAGAGGCGGGACAGGAGTTTGGCCAGGGTGGTCTTGCCAGAGCCGTTCTCGCCTACGAGGGCGATCACCTGCCCGGCCTGGATGGACAGCGAAACCTCGCACAGCGCCGGTCTGGACGAGGCCGGGTAGGTGAAGGTGACACCCTCGACGCTGATCCGATCGAAAGACTCGGGTGCGGGCCGGGTGCCGTTCGCACCAAGGGTTAGCGGCGCGTTGGCCAAGAAGCTGGTGAAGTCCTCGACGTACAGGCCGGACTCGTACATGTCGCCGACACTGTTGACCGCGTACATGATCCGCTCACCGAGCAGCAGCAACGCGCCGGCGGCGGTCGCCGTGGCCGCCAGCTCAAGCCGACCGGACAGGGCCAGTGCGAGCAGGCCAGTGATGCCCGCGCCGAGCGCGGTCGCCAGGCCGAAGGTGGACGCTACCGCGATGCGGAACCGTTTCCTCGTTGTCTTGCGCAGTTCGGCCATGTGCCGGTCATAAAGCGCGTTGTGCTGGTCGGTCAGATAGCCGCCGAGGCCGAACGCGCGGACCTCCTTGGCCGGGTCCTTGCCGGTGAGCAGCCCGAACAGGTAGTTACGGGCGCGGGTCGCGCTGGTCATGCGCATCTGGAACCCGAACATCGCCTGCCCGGCCTTGACCACCCCGGCCAGCAGCGGCAGCCCGGCAAGGAACAGCAGCGGCACCAGCCACGGCTGAATCGCCAGCAGCGCCACCACGATGCCGCCGATCGAGGCGAGCGCACCGATGCTGCCGATCAGCCCGTCGACCAGTTGCAGGGGCCGGTGCGGGTTGGCGGTGACCCGCTGCAGCCGATCGTGGAATGCCGGGGTTTCGTACGCCGACAGCTCCACCCCGGCCGCGACGTCGATGATCTGCTGTTTGGTGTGCCGCACGGTGGTCTCCGAGAGCACCTCCCGGACCTCCCGCCCGAGCGCGGTGAGCAAGCCCATCACCGCGATCACCGCGACCACGGCGGCCAGCTGCGGTGCCACCGACCCGATCCCCGCCGAGGTGTCCGCGCCGGTCGTCGCTGTCGTGGTGTTTGCGGTCAGCACCGACCCGATCAGGTTCTTGGAGAAGATCAGCGCAAAAGCGACCCCGGCACCATTGGCAAGCTTCAAGGCGATGCTGGCCACGAGGGGACCGGGCGCGGCGGCCCACACCATCCGAAGCGCATCGCGGGTGATGCGGGGCAGCAGCCGCAGCGACTTCGGGCGCTCCTCGGCTTCGCGGGACAGGTCCTCACACGAGGGCGATCTAGGCGGCTCGGCGGAGTCGGCCATCTCCCGTGGTGGCGGCAGCTCGGTCATCGGCGCTCCCAACAGCGGACGGGGCGGTTCAAAACTGGTGGTCGAGCAGGGGTCCGAAGATGTCGGCGCCTAGTCGCAGCGCCTGTCGCTGAGTCAGTATCACCCCGGTCACCTCGGGGTGCGCGGCCTGCCACGCGTGGGCGCTGTCGGGGCTGGTGAAGAAGTTCATCACGCCGCAGCATCGGTCTGCCGCCGCAATGACCCCCGCCTGATCTTTGTCCGGCGGGCAGCAGCCGCCGGCCCCGGCCTGGACGGTGGTGTCGGAGCCGACGAACGCCACCGCGGTGTCGGGAGCCCAGCTTGCCTCCCCGCCGGTGACCGTGACTCCGATCGGCTGCCCGGACATCGGGTCAGCGGACGTGATAGCGATGTCGCGACCGAGCATGTCGGCGATGCCGAGCGCGTCGATGGCGCACATCGCGTACACGGTCGGCCCGCCGTCGATCACCACGACGTGCGCGGTGGACACGGCGGAGAACGGGTACGCCGCCCGGACACGGCCGTGCTCGTCCAACCGGACCACGTCGTGGTCGTGTAGCTGGGTCAGCGACGCCTCGAGGTCGGCGCCGGCCCCGTTGGTCGCCGCGAGCTGTGCGAGGTCGGGCGCGTGGCCGGTGGTCGCGAAGCCGCGCAGGATCGCCTGGTGCAGGGCGCGGGCAGCCGCTGACACCCGGGCGATGCGATCTCGGCTCACGCCGACAGCCAACTGCGGCGGGTAAGCGTCCGGATCGACGGCCGCCGCGAGGGCGGCGCGCAGAGCGGCCATCACCGCTTGTTCGGTCGGCACGTCCAGACGGCAGGCATGCACTAGCGGTGTGCTGGTCTGGCCGGTCATCACATCGACGCCATCGACCAGGATGGTCGGAGACTGGTATTCGCCGACCCGCTCGGTCACCGGCACCTGCAGCCCCAGCGCCCGCAAGCTGGCCGCCAGAAGCGAACGGGCGGCGTCGGCGTGTGGGCACTCCTCCACCAACAGCAGCTCGACCTGCACCGCGACCTCCGGCCGTACGATGCATCCGCCTAGTCGGATACATCCTCAAGGGCATAGTATCCGCTTAGACGGATGAGTTGAAGGCGAGGCACCCGATGAGCGCTCCAGGAGCCCGCGCCGCCGCATTGCTGCCCGCCGAAGGGGACGCCGTCGTCGTGGTGGCGAAGTTCTTCCGCGCCCTGGGCGACCCGAACCGGCTGCGGCTGCTGGAATTCCTGCTGGACGACGAGCACACCGTGACCGAATGCGTGCAGCACATCGGCCTCGCGCAGAGCCGGGTCTCCACCCACCTGGCCTGCCTTGCCGACTGCGGCTACGTCCAGGCCCGCCGCCAAGGCCGCAACACCCACTACCAGGTCACCGACCGACGTGTCGCACAACTCATCCTGCTCGCCCACGCCCTGGCTGCCGACAACCACACCGCCCTGTGCGCCTGCCACCGCATCCCCGGTACCCCGGCCAGCTGAAGGCCAAGACTGCGCCCGAGCGTCGCCTCCCAGCTGCCGCAGCGCGGTAGCCACGCTGCCGCCTGCCTGCCTTGTGCACCCACTGCGAGGCGTCTTACCAACGCAGAACTTGGAAGTAGCCCTCAGAAAATCTCGTTCAGCAGCAGAAACAGAAGCGAGGCATCGTCGATAGGATGCCTGGCGGGGCTTGCGTGTCCGAGGCGACACGCGGATGCAAGTGGATCAGAGAAGGGTGTTGCGCCCGCCGGGTTCGCACGGGCGCAACAAAACTGACGACTCGTGTCACGCGGACAAGAACGGAGACGAGAACGTCCAGGATACGGGGGCGAGCACCTTCCAGCCGTCCCCGTCGTTTTTGACATCACCCATGACATCCTGGGCATAGATCGTGTACCTGCTGAAAGAGTCGTCGTAGTAGCTGGTGCGACAGCTCCGGGTCATGGTCTGACTTGAACTGCCGTCCCAGTTTCCTGCGCTACAGGTGATGGCCCTGACGGTTGTGCCTCGCCTGATCTTGACCGTGATTTTGGTGCCGTACATGTCAAGATTCGCGGATTTGTAGACGATGCTCCCGGGGCAGCTGACGCCGGCGCTCGGCGGCAGGCCTACCGTGAGACTGCAGAAGGATGGGTAGTCGAGCTGCATGTCCACTCGACCGCGGACGAACCCGCTGATGTATTCCAGACACACACGTTCGCGGACACGCCCCCATCTGGTCGAGGTTTGCCAGACCTCGCCGTTGGTGTAGGCGCTGCAGATCGATGATACTGCGGAGGCCGGGCTAGCCTCAAGGCCGTGAAGATAAGACGTTAGGCCCGGTGTCAAGGGGTTGGCGGGGCGAGGATGTCGATGCTGAGG
>Ga0075421_100013247_pt1 | contig 10271 bp, 10 predicted proteins | sample SoiMetdeltSBSDD5_FD_75292 | JGI IMG/M metagenome (GOLD analysis project Ga0075421, IMG submission 75292) | Bulk soil microbial communities from a Populus tree surrounding site in Tennessee, USA - Soil MetaG P. deltoides SBSDD5 | ecosystem: Environmental > Terrestrial > Soil > Tree plantation... | reverse complement strand
TGCTGAAGGCCGGTTTCGGCGGCGCCCGTGCCAATCTCGAGGGAAAACTGAGCAGCTTTACCGACCCGAGGTACGTGACATCAGTCGTCGACGAAGTTGGCCGCCTCAGTGAAAGAACTGCTGCGGCGACATCTGCGGCGGAGTCATCGCTGAAGGTGCTGCCGGCCTGATGTAGAAGTTGACCAGATCGACGTGCGCCACCAATCAAGGCGAACGGCAATTCAGTGGTTCGGAGAACCGAATCGCCGAGGACATTCGGTTCCGGATAGCGAAGTCTTCGCTGGACGACTGCCCGCTACGGGTGCCGCCTATTCCTTGCTCGTCCAGATCGATCAACCGGCTTTGTCAAGGCGTTGCGTCGCGGCTCGGACTTTCTCGACGCCGAACGCTGCCCCGCCGGCAACAGTGATTTGCGTACGACATCGGCGAATGCTCGAATGTCGTTCGAACTGTGGTCACGCCTCCAGACCGCAATGGTTTGGAGCGGGTGTGCCTCAGGACGTAGCGAGACAAAGGCGACGCGGCGAGGTCGGACCCTTTGGAGGAACGCGGGAACGAGCCCGACGCCGCAGCCCGCGCCAATGAAGCCGACCAGCATGTACAAGTGATCGACCTCGTGAAGGGCGTTCGGTACGAAACCGGCCTGTCGACAGACCTTGAGCACGATGTCGTGATAGACGGGCACGTGCTCGCGCGACGTCAGCACGAAGCTTTCGTGCGCCAGTGCGGCGAGCGAGACCTTGTCTTTCCCCGCGAGTCGATGGTTGGGCGGAACTGCGACAATCAGTTGTTCCGTGTGGAGTGGCTCGCTCTCTAACGTGCCTTCGGTTGGCGGGTATCGCACCAAAGCCAGATCGAGCCGCTCGTCACGGAGCTCCGCAAGCTGCCGTATCACAGACATGGTTTGCAGTTCCACGCGAACTTGTGGATGTGCGGCGCTGAACATACTGACGGCCTTGGCGAGCGCCAGTTGGTCCATGCAGTACCCGACACCCACGCGAAGTTTGCCCCCGCCCTGACGACCGATGCGGTGGGCGATCACCGCCGCACGATCGGCCCGCGCCAAGATTTCTCGCGCCTCGGCGAAAAACTGTTCGCCAGCTTCCGTGAGCTCGACTCGACGCTTCGTCCGGCGCAACAAGCTTGTCTGCAGTTCGCCCTCGAGCTGACGAATCTGCTGGCTGAGCGACGGCTGCGAAATTCCGAGCTTGGACGCAGCCTCCCCGAAGTGCAAGGATTCGGCGACGGCGACGAAATAGCGCAAATGTCTAAGTTCCATACGAGTTCTCGGGCGATCACTCTACGATAGGTACCGCCTATTAATCCTTGCGACGCAACTATTGGACCCGCCAGAACCGCGCACGCGATAATCGACGTTCCTTGAGTATACGGGCGGCCGCTCGGACCGTGTCGATAGGGGGCGTGGCCGGCCGTTGGTCAAGAGACTTCAAGACCGACGATCGCAAGCCGCGCTGGCGGCGGCGTCTCGGAACAGGCCGGCGCTTGAATGGACAACTCTGGCACGTTGCGTCTCACGCAGTCGGCGGACCCAATCGGCGAGTCGTCTGACCCTGTTGGCGGATGCTTGGACGAACCAATCAGGCTTTGGGACCCTGCAACAACCACTAGACGGGTCTGTCGTCGGTTTGCGGCCGGACGATGGTGTCATGGTCCGTGCGGCGCCCCCGGTCGGTAGACGCGCGAATTCCGACACGAGCCGGTTGGCGAAAGCGATGACCCCTGAGACTGGCACTCCCGATGACAGGCAGCCGACAGATGCGCAGCTCGAACGGATGATTGACGACACGCCGTTCATGATGACGCGCTGCAGCCGCGACCTGCGGTACCTGTTCGTGAGCCGCGCGTACGCCGAGATGCTGAGCCGCAGTCCGACTGACATTCACGGCAAATCGATCGCCGAGATCATGGGGAATGACGGGTTTGCCGTCATTTGGCCACACGTTCAGTGCGTCCTGCGCGGCGAGCGCGTCGAGTTCGAGAGTGCCGTCACCTTCGCTGGCGTCGGAACGCGCGTTTTGCGCGTCGGATATACGCCGGATCGCGACGGTCAGGGGCAGGTGATCGGCTGGATCGCTTGGATCGTCGACATCACGGACCAGCATGGCGTCAGCGAAGCCCGCGCGCTCGTGGCGAGTATCGTCGAATCCTCAGCGGACGCCATCATCACCAAGGATCTCGACGGGATCGTCTTGTCATGGAACGGCGGCGCCCAGAACGTGTTTGGATACTCCTCGACCGAAATGGTCGGGACGTCGCTGCGACGTGTGATTCCTGCCGAGCGCCAATCCGAAGAGGATGACATCCTCGAGCGGTTGAGGCAGGGAGAACGAGTCGAGCACTTCGAAACGGTCCGAATTGGCAAGGACGGCCGACGCATCGATGTCTCCGTTACCATTTCTCCGCTGCGGAATGCTTCGGGCACGATTGTCGGCGCCTCGCACATCGCACGGGACATTTCCGCCGCCAAAGCAGCAGAAGCGGAACGATTGCGCCTGCTCGAGCAGAACATCGCCATCACCGAGGCCCTCAACCGTGTCGGCGCCGTCGTGGCCTCCGACCTTGATCGCGACAAGGTGGTCCAAGCCGTCACGGATGCCGGGACCGAGCTGACGACGGCTGAATTCGGCGCATTCTTCTACAACGTCGTCAACGACGCTGGAGAGTCGTACACGCTCTATACGATCTCCGGTGTGCCACGAGAAGCCTTCGCGCAATTTCCGATGCCTCGAAACACCCAGGTGTTCGAGCCGACGTTCAAGGGCACAGCCGTCATCCGAAGTGATGACATTACGGTAGATCCTCGATACGGACACAACACACCGCATCACGGGATGCCACGCGGTCATCTGCCGGTGCGGAGCTACCTGGCTGTCCCCGTGAAGGGCCGGGCGGGAGACGTCATTGGCGGACTGTTCTTTGGACACTCCGGCGTGGCCCGGTTCACGGAGAATCATGAGCGCGTGGCCATCGGCATCGCGTCATGGGCATCTGTAGCGCTCGAAAACGCGCGCATGTTCAGCGCGGTCCAGGAGGCAAGTCGGCTCAAAGACGACTTCCTGGCGAGCCTCTCCCATGAACTACGTACCCCGCTCAATGCGATCCTCGGATACGCGCGCATCCTGCGGGAGGGCATTCTCCCCAAGGAGCGGCACGACAAGGCCATCGAGACGATCGAACGGAACGCGACGTCCCTGGGCCAGATCATCGAAGACGTCCTTGACGTCTCTCGCATCATCTCCGGGAAGATCCGGCTCAACGTGCAATCGGTCGACTTTCCTGACATCGTGCGCCGCGCGATTGACACGGTCATTCCTGCCGCGGACGCCAAGAACGTTCGCATTGAGACCGTGCTTGATCCCCGTGCGTCGCCAATCTCCGGCGATCCTGAGCGGCTGCAGCAAATCCTGTGGAACCTGCTGTCGAATGCTGTCAAGTTCACCAACAGGGGCGGCAAGGTGCAGGTTCGGCTTGAACGAGTGAATTCTCAGGTGGAGGTCGCCGTGAGCGATACAGGCATTGGCATTGCCCCCGAGTTCCTCCCCCACGTATTCGAACGGTTCCGGCAGGCCGACGCCGGCATGGCACGCGAAAGGGGAGGGCTAGGATTGGGACTCGCAATCGCGCGTCAACTGACGGAGATGCACGGTGGGACGATCGAGGCGGCCAGCAGCGGAATCGGAAATGGTGCCACGTTCAGAGTGAGGCTGCCGGTGATGATCGTTCACCCGCTACGGGACGAGGCGGAACGCATTCATCCCCGCAGCACGGTTGCGAGGCGCGAATTCCCTCTCGCTGACCTTCGTGACATTCATGTTCTTGCCGTGGATGACGACGCAGACGCGCTTGCGCTCGTGTCCGAGCTATTGGAAGCGGCCGGTGCTCGTGTGACGAGGGCGCGGTCCGCCGGCGAGGCCTTGGGGCAGTTGGGCGCAGAAGCGCCCGACGTTCTTCTGGCCGACCTCGGCATGCCGCACATCGACGGCGTCCAGTTCATCGAGCAAGTCAGGCGACACCCCAATCCTTCCGTCCGCAGCGTTCCCGCGGCGGCATTGACGGCGTATGCGCGGTCGGACGATCGTGTCACCGCGCTACGAGCGGGGTTTCAAATTCATCTTGCGAAGCCAATCGATCCCGCGGAACTTGTCACCACGGTTGCGGCTCTCGTGAGAAAGTTCGTGCCCGAGGGAGGCGACTTTTCGCTGCCGCCGTCATAACGTCGAAATCGAAAAGTCGGGAAGATGATGTCGGCGGCATCGGCAAAGCAAACCCCGACACCGCAGTTTGCCGACTTCGGTGGAAGGCCAACGTTAATCCCGGACGCGTTTTTGCAGACTGTGGAACCGGCTGCTGGAGCGAACCTCGCACGTAACGCGAAGCTCAAGTCCTGCTCCAACGTGCAAGGCCGTTGCGCTAGCCGCAGGCAGCCGCAGGCCGGCGGACGATGCCAGGGATGAGCTGGATGTACCTGCCGTTGCCGTTACAATCTGTCTCTGTCGCAGCCACGGCAACCAGCGCGTAGGGTTCCCGATCGGATTCAAGGAGCGCCATGGGCTTCAAGCGTGGTGACCACATCTGCGCCATTTATTCCACAACGGCCGAACTGACCCGTGAGGTCGCTGATTTCCTGTCCGAAGGGCTTCGCAGCCGCCAACGCTGCTGGTACGTCGGAGCAGGGGATGAAATGAGCGGGGTCAGGGCCGCACTGCGCAAGTTAGGGATCGACATAGCGGCAGAAACAAGGCGCGGGGGCTTGAAGCTAATATCCGGAGACGGCGCCTACGTCGTTCACGGAAGGTTCAATCCCGAAGTGACGATACAGATCTTCAACGACGCGATCGAGCAGGCGTACACGGATGGCTTCACGGGATTCCGCGCGGCGGCAGAAATGTCGTGGGCGCTCGATTGCGAGGACGGAGCGCACCAAGTCATCCTATACGAGGCCCTGCTCAAGTCCCTGTTCGCGAGCTGCCGGGCGATCGGCTTGTGTCTCTACGATCGCACGCGGATGCCGCTCGGCATCCTCAACGGCGCGCTGGCGACTCACCCTATCGCCGGCTCGGATGGGCACTACAGCGTGAATCCGTTCTACGACCCGGCAACGACTGGCAGTGCTCCGGCTCACAATGCTGACGTGTTGGGAAGGCTGGAGCAGCTGGATCGAACGGGTCGTCGCCATCGCAACGGCCTGTAACCTCGGCAGGCGGTGGACAGGCCTCCTGAAGGACTTCGCGCACGCGCCGCAGGAGATCGGCGCCCATTCCTGGCGTTTCCCTCGCACCTCGTCGGAATCGAGAATACATGCTCTCGTCCAGTAGTACCGCTGCGTTGTTGAGGAGGACGTCGACGGAGGCCCTTCGTTCAGCCTTGTGCATCCGCGAGTTCTAACGGCTCGTCGCTTGAGTCGGTGCCACACCGGCGTGTGGACGAATCGTGATGGAACGCGGGGCATGCCTGAGGTCAGCGCACGCCAAATTGGACATGCTAACGGAGGCTAGCGACGAGTTGGCGGGCGGCCTCGACGTGTTTCAGTAACGGACCACACGTTGGCAGCGGCTTGGACAGAGTCGCTTCGCCGAGCAGGATCCAAAGAGCGATTGCCGTTTGGTTGAGCCTGTATTGCCGACCCGCGTCGCTCACCTTCGGGAAGGGTGAGCCTTTCGTCGGAGGAACAAGTTGGTCCGTTGCGGGGTCCTTCATGCGCCGGCCGAAGAATGCTTGCGGAACTCACTCGGCGACATCCCATTCCAGGACCGAAACGCGCGATAGAACGAATTCGGGTCGTCAAAGCCCAGCAAGAACGAAACCTCGCCGTCGCTGAACGATGTCGAGGCCAGATAACCGCGCGCATGCTCGTTGCGGACTTCGTCGAGCAGCCGCCGGAAGGTCGTGCCGTGGTCGTTCAACACGCGCTGCATGGCCCTGGTGCTCATGGCGAGCTCTCGCGCGACGGCGGGCGCGGTCGGTCGCTGACCACGCACGCGCTCCGCGATCACCGAGCGGACGCGCGCAAGAACCGACGCTGAATTGGATGGCGTGTTCGCCTGCAAATGTGGGATCAGCGCATTCAGTAGTTGTGGATTGTGCGTCAGAAATGGCCGGCGGGTGTCGTCGGCGGTGAAGACGACCGCGTTCTGTCCGGCAGCCAGACGAATCGGACAACGAAAGAACGCGGCATGGCCGGCGCCTTCTTCGAGCACGGGCGTCCTCAGGGACAGCTCGCGCGGTGAGAGGTCGGGACAGCGCGTGCCGCGCCGGCTCACTTCGACGAGAAACGCCAGTTCGGCATCGACCAGCACTTGCGGCGGGGCGTCCTCTGCTTGCGTCCATTCGTAGCTCACCACCACCTGTCCGGTGTGATCGGCGCGAATGATGAGATCCTGCGGCTCGAGCAGGCGCTTGAAGCGCGAGACGACAGCCAGGGCGCCCGCGACGTCGGCGGCGCTCAAGATGGCCAGAAACAGGGGCTCGGTGAGTTCGGGCTTGACGGCTGTCGCCAAGCGGAGACCGATACCGGCGTCCCCGCTCACGCTTCGAATGGCACGCCACAGGGCAAAGTAGTCTGCTGGTGGCATGTATCGACCAGGGATGTCGAGCAGGCGCGACGGCAGTCGTGCCGTGGCGAGGACGTCAGCCGGAGACACCCCGGTGTCGAGGAGCGCCGCGGCGAGCCCGATCGGGATCTTGCAGGCGCCCTCAGCCGCCATCGACGGCCCCTGTCCGTGGGATCCCTGGTGGTGGATTCACTGTCCCGCCGATCGCGATCACGAAGCGGATCGGATCGAGATCCTCCATGAACGACACGATCTTGCCGTCACGGCCGGTGAACCGCCCGATGTATTCGTTGCGGTACGGGAAACTCGTGCTCTTCATCGCCCTCGCACTTCGATAGTGGGCGACAACCTCACCAGGATCGCTCGCATACGTGTCGAGTCTGAGGTCGTGTAGGTTCTCAGCATCCATCAGGTCACGGACGCGATCAAGAAAAGCAAGGGCGTGCTCTCGGCCGTGGTGCCGGACGCGAAACCAGTCGGGCGCGAAGGGAATCGCGAAGAGGAAGTCTTCCGTCACCATGTCGCGCATGGCCTCGACATTCCACGAGTCGTTGATCGCCTCGATGAACCGCCGCACGACATCTTTGTTTGCCGCACGAAGGCGTTCGACGTCGAACTGTTGCTGGATCATGTTCTAACCCCGGGCAACGACCGGCACGTGAGCGGTGCCGGTCTGAGACGCTGCCCGAATGGCGAGCACGAGCAGAAGCCCGATGGTGTAGTGCGTCGGTATCGATGCCAGCACGCCAAACCTGGCGGCGGCCGTCGAGAACACGTCCTGGTGTGCGAGTGTCAGCCACATCACCCAGTCGGCGGTGGCGCTGCCGACCTGGTAGAACGTCAGCGCCTTGGCGACCCCGAGATGTGGTTGATCTCGGAGTGTCCACGCGACCCAGGCCTGAGACGCTAGCGCCACCGACAGGAGTTTGGCAACCCACTGCCCGTCGGGCGACAGCACCCACCCAGTGACCGTCAGCACGGAATCCGGCGGCGTGAGAAGGCCGATCAGCGCGTACAGTGCCTCGACGACGGCGACCAGTCGGAACAGGAACGAAAGCGAGGTGAATCTATGCATGTGCCCTCCGGGACCAGCGTAGGGCCACCGCGTCAGCCCACCATATGCGAGTTGCGCCAACACACTTGCGGAATGCGCCGACGTTTGAGATGGCGCGCCGATCCAAAAGCAGCGGCTTAGTAGACCGCTGCACACACCGCCGTCCGCCGCAACGCGCATACTTGTGCTGTTCCCTGTTTTGTACCTGATACTCAGGTTTCTAGTGAATTTGGGGACAATTCTTCCTCCTTCCCGTCGCCCTCACCGATCGCTCCCTGCGTAACTGACACGACTTTCTGCGGTTTCTCTTAGTCGCACGATGGGTGCACGCCTTGCTCATCAGCGGACGTGGCCTATCCTGCGAAGCGGTTCGTCTACATCATTCGAAGCGTGAACCATCCTGAGCAACGCTACGTCGGCCTCAGCGCAGATGTCGCGGCGCGTGTGAGCGCGCACAATGCGGGCAGAATCGTTCGACGGCCAGTGGGGCCGTGGGCGCTCGAAGTCAACATCGAGTTCCGCTCTGAACAGATGGCCGTGCGCTTCGAGAAATTTCTCAAGTCCGGCTCAGGCCATGCGTTCGCCAACCGCTGTTTCGTCGAGTGAACCGCTTCGCCAGCCCGGTCAGAACATCGTGTTCGCGTTCGAAGGAATCGAACCTTCAACCCGCAGATTAAGAGTCGGATCGAGCGCCTTTTCGCGATCCCGCGAGTTGCCTAACGAACTCGCGGGATCTGCTTGCCTTACAGCCGCTCCAGCGGCGTTCGACGACGGCCGCAAATCGACCGCAAAGAACCGCACAAGACCGCAGCGGACGGAATCCGTCACATCCCCTTCGCGGCCGAGGCCGACCAAAAAAGAACGACATGCCGAACGCCAGATGGATCGACTGAGCCCGGTCTGGAGGCGCCCGACGCTGAGGTATGCTGCAACCGTTCCTGCCCGTTTGCTGGCGTTCGATCGGACCCGGCGGCGCGTCGTTGGTGGGAATATGGACCAAAAACTCACCTCTCCTTGCGCTTCCAGACGCAGACCAGCCGTGAGCGATGCCGCGCGCGCCACGATCGGGTCCGGTGCTTCATCGCGGCAGGTCACAGGAGTTTCGATATGAACCCGACACCAACGAAGTACGTGACAATCACGGCCGCCATCGTTGCGGTAGGCGCCTTGGTACTGACCGATCGACAGACGGCCATGGCGCAACCGCCGGTGCCGCCCCCAACGGCCGTCCGGATCGTTTCGCCGCTGCCACTTCCCGTGACGGGCGGGCTGATCGTGAAGAACCTGGACGAGCGCGGCCGCAACCCTTACTTTCAGCGTGTCCACTGCGAGAGCCCGACGAGCAATGGCTGCAGCGGAGACACGCCACCGATTCCTGCGGGAAGACGCTTGGTGCTTGAGCACGTCAACGCCAGCGCCCAGGTGTTGAACGGCGGCACGATCCAGTCGCTCAGTCTGTTCATCAACGGCGTTGCCGTGGCCGACTTGCAGCCTCTTTTGATCTCGAATTCGAGCGGCACTGCCAATTATGTTGCCAACGATCCGACGTTGCTCTACGTGGAAGCCGGCGACGTAATCACGCTTGCGGCCAGTTCGTTCAGTGTGACGAACATCAATGCCTCCGTGCGCCTGTCCGGCTATCTGGTCGATCTCGCGCAGTAGCGATCCGACGCTAGACCGCAGCTGACGGGGCACGCTGGTCGTGGCCAGCCCCGTCAGCCGAACTGGCTTACGCTGGCGCCCCGTTACGCCAGAGCTGTGGTTCACCGACAACGGCCGTGACGGTCTCGGCGTCGACGTGCCCGATGATGAACTCAACATCGCGCCCAAGGCCGGACGTCATTTCGGGTTTCCGTTCTGTCAGCAGGCGATGTTCCGGACCCGCAGTTCGGCGCGCAGCGCGCGCGTTCGACCACCGAGCCGCCCGTTCAGAAGCTCGGCGCGCACGTGGCGGTCATCGGCATCACGTTCTACACGGGCAAGATGTTGCGCCGGTCATGCGTTCGCGAACCACCATCTCGTCGACGAGGTGTGAGCCCTCACCCCTTGTCGAGAGCGGTCGGGGACCGTCCGGTTGGTTGGGACGTATGATCCGAGATTCAACGACAGGCTGAAACAAGGGACAAGCCCTGATGAAGACCGATGCCGCCACGCTGAAGCGCGTCTACGCCATGAGCCTTGCGGGCGTCTATCCACACTATGTCGCCAAGGCCGAGAAGAAGGGACGCACGAAAGCCGAGGTCGATGAGATCATCTGCTGGCTCACCGGATATTCCCAGAAGCAGCTCGAGAGCATTCTGGAGAAGCGGACGAATATCGAGACCTTCATTTCCAAAGCCAAGATGAATCCCTCGCGCACGCTCGTGACGGGCGTGATCTGCGGTGTCCGCGTCGAAGAGATTGAAGATCCTGTCATGCAGGGAATCCGCTACCTCGACAAGCTGATCGACGAGCTGGCCAAAGGCAGGCCGATCGAAAAGATCCTGCGGAAGGTCTGAAGAAGTCTGGCTGAACCCGCCAATCGGAAAGACAGCAGTAGTTCCCGTTCCATAATCGGCTTAGGCCTGTCGCAACGTGCGCATGGGATCGACCTTTGCGGCGCGTGCGGCGGGAATCCACGCCGCCAGCAGGCACACCGCCACGAT
>Ga0075421_100013246_pt1 | contig 10271 bp, 8 predicted proteins | sample SoiMetdeltSBSDD5_FD_75292 | JGI IMG/M metagenome (GOLD analysis project Ga0075421, IMG submission 75292) | Bulk soil microbial communities from a Populus tree surrounding site in Tennessee, USA - Soil MetaG P. deltoides SBSDD5 | ecosystem: Environmental > Terrestrial > Soil > Tree plantation... | reverse complement strand
CGGCCGCATGGCGGGAAAGATGATCACGTCCCGAATCGATGGTCGGTCGGCAAGCAGCATCATGAGCCGGTCGATTCCCAGCCCCATTCCCCCCGCCGGTGGCATGCCGTATTCGAGCGCGCGGATGTAGTCGGCATCGTAGCTGTGCGCCTCGGCGTCGCCTTCGGCACGCTGACGGACCTGTTCCTCGAACCGCCGTCGCTGATCGTCGGGATCGTTGAGCTCGCTGAACGCGTTGGCCAGCTCCCGTCCACCCACGAAGAGCTCGAACCGCTCGGTGAGGCTGGGATCGTTCCGGTGCTCCTTGGCCAGGGGCGACAGGGCCTTGGGATAATCAATGACGAACGTGGGCTGGACTAGCTGCGGCTCGACGTAGGTCTTGAACACCTCGTCTTGCAGCCGACCGCCGGCCAGCGGCTGAATCGCTTCGGAGTCTACCCCCGCCCGCAGCAGGGACCGCTTCAACTCATCGTCCGACGCGATGCGAAGATCCAGTCCGGCTCGGCTTCGCACTGCATCGAGGAAGCGGACCCGGGGGAACGGCGGAGTAAAATCGAGGCTGGCGCCGAACCGCTCCAGCACTCTGGTCCCCAGACAGTGTTCCACCACGCCGGCCACCAAGCCCTCGGTCAGGGTCATCATGTCGCCATAATCGGCATAGGCCTGGTACACCTCGAGCATGGTGAACTCAGGATTGTGGGTCCGGTCCATTCCCTCATTCCGGAAGTCATGCCCGATCTCGTACACCCGTTCGAAGCCGCCAACCAGCAGCCGCTTAAGGTAGAGCTCGTCGGCAATACGCAGGTAAAGCGGCATATCGAGTGCGTGGTGGTGGGTCACAAACGGGCGTGCCGCCGCCCCTCCGTAGAGAGGCTGAAGCACCGGCGTCTCCACCTCCAGAAATCCCCGCTCGTCGAGGTACCGCCTGAGGAACGCAGTGGCCTGAGCCCGAAGAAGAAAGATCTGACGTACCTCGGGATGGACCGCGAGATCGGCGTAGCGCTGGCGGTACCGAACCTCAGGGTCGGAAAGCCCGCCGAATGTGACTGTCCCCTCCTCGGTGGTCTGAGTTTTTCCTCGCGGCAGAGGCCGGAGGGACTTGGCGAGGAGGGTCACATCCGAAGCCTTAACCGTGATCTCGCCCGCCTTGGTACGGAACACGGTCCCGGTGACTCCCACGTGATCGTCGAGATCGAGCAGCTTTACCATCTCGTATGACTCGTCGAGCTCATCCTGCCGAAAGTACACCTGAATCCGGCCGCTCTGATCTTCGAGGTGACCGAACACCACTTTGCCTTTGGGGCGCCATGACACGATACGCCCCGCTATCGTCACGGAGGGCCCGTTCTCTCCCATTCCATCCTTGAATGACTCGGCCGCTTCCTGACTGGTGTGTGAGCGCTCGAACCGGTAGGCGAAGGGCCTGACACCCAGCGCCTCTAAGGCCGCCCGCTTCTCCCGCCGCGCTGCTTCAACGTAGGAGCGCTCCTCGACGGTGCTCACGCCGCCTTGCCCCCGAACCGCTTGAGGTATGCCTGAATGAAGGCATCCAGATCCCCGTCCATGACCCGCTGCACGTCGCCTACCTTCACCTCGGTCCGGTGGTCGTTCACCATGGTATAAGGCTGGAACACATACGACCGGATCTGGTTGCCCCACGAGTTGTCGGTCTTGGTCGCTTCGATCGCCGCGCGCGCCGCCTCCTGCTCTTCCAATTTTTTCTGATACAGCGCCGCGCGCAGCATCTTCATGGCGGTGGCGCGGTTCTTGGTCTGGCTGCGCTCCTGCTGGCAGGACACCACCGTACCCGTTGGGATATGGGTCAGCCGCACCGCCGACGAGGTCTTATTGACGTGTTGTCCGCCTGCGCCCGAGGCCCGAAACACGTCCATCCTGATGTCCTCGTCGCGGAGATCGATCTCGATGCTGTCGTCGATGTCGGGATACACGAACACCGAGGCGAACGAGGTATGCCGGCGGGCCTGGGAATCGTAGGGCGAGATACGCACCAGACGATGGACTCCCTTTTCCGCCTTCAGGTACCCGTAGGCGTACTGCCCTCGGATCTCGATCGAAACCGACTTGATTCCGGCCTCTTCCCCGGGAAGCAGATCCAGCACCGACACCTCGAAGCCGTGCCGCTCGGCCCAGCGGACGTACATCCGCATGAGCATTTCGGCCCAGTCCTGGGACTCGGTCCCACCGGCACCTGGATGGATCGTAAGGAGTGCGTCGCGCGCGTCCTCCGGCCCCTGCAGCATGGCCTGCAGCTCATAGGCCTCGGTGGCCGTCTCCACCTCGTCGGCTTCGCGAACCAGCTCGGCTTGCAGCGCGTCGTCCGGCTCGGCGTCGAGCAGCTCAGCCATCTCGAGCGCTCCCCGCAGCCTCTGTTCCAAATTTTCGTAGGGAGTGAGCCAGTTCTTGAGGGTCTTGATCTCCTGCACCGAGACCCGCGCCGCCTCGGGGTCGGCCCAGAAGCCGGGCGAGGCCTGCTGGGCCTCCAGGCTTTTCAACCGCTCGGATTTGCCAGGCAAGTCAAAGAAAGTCTCGAAGTTCAGCGACTCGGCGTTGCAGATCGGTGAGGCGGTCTACCAGCTCGGACATGGACATCGCTCCTGGAATGAGGAGCTGAAATCTAACGGGGGTACCAAGCAGGAGGAGAGAAACCGCTCAGAAGATCTGCCGCCCTCCAGCCAGGATCTCGTTCAGCGCTTCGCGAAAGTACGGCGTTGATTCCGCCACTTCCCGGCCTACCTGCTCCGCATACTCCTCCCAGCTCTTCTTGATCTCCTCCTCGAACAGATCCTTCAGTGTTCCGTCCCGCAGCCCTTCCTGACGCTTCCCGGGATGATACACCACCATGTCGGAGATGAGCGCCCGCGCGAGCCGCCGGGCTTTGAGGGAAGGATCCTGGGACAGAAACGGATTGGTCGGGCGGCTCCCTGATGGTGTGGGTGGGGCCGGCTTGGGGGCCGCGGGACCGGCAGCCGCCGGACTCGCCGGCCGAGGTGCAGCTGGCGCCGCGGGCGTGGACGGCGGTGGCGGTGCGGCCACGGGGCGAGACGCGGGGGCGGCTGGCGTGGGCGAAGCAGGAATTGCCGGGGCTGGCCGGGCCACCGGCCCCGCAGCCGGCGCAGCCGGACGAGGAGGAGCCGCGGGTCGAGGTGCCGCCGGCGCTGGGCTCGCCGGACTGGCTAGCGGCGCAGCTGGACTGGCTATCGGCGCAGCCGGACGGGGGGTGGCTCGAGGTGGCTCGGGGCGGAGCGACTCCGGCGCCGGCTGGGGCCTGGGCGGCTCGGCCCGCGGCGGTGCGGCAGCGGCCGCTACCGGCTCCCGCAGGACCGGAGCCGGAGCTTGAGCGGGAACCGCCGGGGCCTCCCCCTCTCGGCGCACGGCGAACACGGCGCTGCACACGTTACACCGGGCTCGGACGCCTCCGACTGGTATCTTGGCCGGATCCACGCGGTACACGGTGGCACAGTTGGGACAGGAAACGTTCATCTCACGCTCCTCTGGGCTTCTCGCGGGCGGCCGAGCCGGACCGATCCTCACCGTCGGACCCATGACGGCGGTCTACCACGAATACCGAGCCGGGAAGCGTTTTCGCGTAACTCTTCATTTCAGTGGCAAGCTCGCTGACCTGGGCTGGATGTGCAAACCGGCGATGCCGGTTGGTGACAATTCCGATCGACAATGTCATCAGAGGGACCCGGTGGAGCTGCCCCCGGCGATCCTTGCCGAAGAAGTACCCTGCCCGTCGATCCTGATCATTGTACTGAAGCGGAATCAGGGAGTCGAACACTCCCAGCACCTCGGTGCACACCGGGCTGATATCCCCAGCCGGGATGATGAAAATGAAATCGTCTCCCCCAATGTGGCCGACGAAGCCGCGGGGTCCGAGCAGCCCCTTCACCACATCGTGCAGAATGCGGCTCAGAATGTAGATGACGCGGTCGCCCTCGTAATAGCTGTAGCGGTCGTTGAATTCCTTGAAATGATCCAAATCGGCGTAGCAGACCGCGAACTCCTGATTCGACTCCAACCGGCGGCGGATCTCCCGCTCGATCTCGGTGGTACCAGGCAGCCGGGTGGAGGGGTGAACCGACACGTCTCGCTCCGTCCGCACCAGCATGGCGTCCAGCCGGGACCGCTGCTCCGCTGGAGCAAACAGCCCGGTAATCACTTCGTCCGCGCCGGATGCAAACCAGGCCTGCACCCGGTCGGGGTGGTGAGTGGCGGCCAGGGTCGTAACCGGGACGATGGCGGTAAACGCGTCGCTCTTGAGCCGCCGGACCAGTATCAGCCCCTCCTCGGACTCGGAATTGTCGCCGTCGACGAACAACAGGCAGGGGTGGCCCCGGAGGACAATGGCCTCGACCTCGTCAGGCTCGTTGAAGACCAGGAGCGGAAAGGCGTGAACGCCTGCCCACTGACGGACCAGCGCCGGAACCGGACATCCGTCCGGCGAAAAGAAGAGAATCGTCGGGCGAGTCCGCACCCCATGGCCTCTCGTAAGAAGTTATGTCTAGCTAACTTACAAGCGTTAGCCTGCCAGTCAAACCAGGAAGTATGCCCCCACGGCCACCATGCCATAAACTGCAAGGAGTTGCACTCCCTCGAACCAGTGGGATTCGCCATCCAGGGTGATCACTGCCGTAACGATGGTGCTGAGACCGAGCGCCATGACCTCGAACGGGGTGAACACCAGGTTCATGTCCCTTCCCAAAAGCAAACCCGCAAAGACTAGTATCGGCGCAACCAGCAGGGCGACCTGAGTGCTCGAGCCCAGGGCGATCTGGAGAGCCAGGTCCATCTTGCCCTTCCGGGCCACCACGACGGCGGTGGCGTGCTCGGCCGCATTCCCGATGATCGGGATCACGATCAGCCCTAGAAATGTCTCAGTCAGCCCGACGGTGCGGGTCGCCTCGGTGGCGGCATGGACCAGCAGCTCCGACTCGACCGCGACTCCCACTGTGGCGAACCCCAGGATCAGGGTGGCCTTTCGGGTTGTCCAGGCCGGCCCCTCCAGAGGATGAGTCTCACAGGAAAACAGACGCCTATGAGTCCTGAGGGTGAAGAGAAGCGAGAAGCCGTAGGTCGCCAGCAGGATCAATGCGACGGCTTCGGACATCCTGAGCTCCGACAGCCGGGCCGCGCTCTCCGGATGTAGAGCGTGGAATAAGGCCGGAAAGACCAGGGCCACTACTGCGAGGGAGAGCATCCCCGCACTGATCCCGGCGTTGGTCCGATTGAACCGGAGCTGATTTTGCCGAATGCCTCCGGCGACGAGTGCCAGTCCCATGATCAGGAGCAGATTTCCCAGGATGCTGCCGGTGATGGATGCCTTGACCAGGGTGACCAGGCCAGCCCGCAGAGCCACGATGGAGATGATCAGCTCGGCTGCGTTGCCGAATGTGGCATTGAGCAACCCGCCAACGGTAGGGCCGGTGCGATGCGCCAGATGCTCGGTCGCCTCACCCATGTACCCGGCGAGCGGGAGGACTGCCAGGCAGGCGGTGATGAACACGGCCAGCGCCGGTGCGTGGAACACCCGATCGAGGACAATGCTGAGTGGAACCGCCAGAAGCAGCAGTGCCCGCCAGGAGATCCGGCGAGGCCCGGATCTGGAGTGTTCGTCTGAGGAGCCGGCTCCCGATGCAGACGCCCTCATGTGGCGTTTCAGCTCGGCATCCGAGGTCGAGGAGGATTGGTCAGAGCGGCTTGGCTTCGTCGATCAACATGATGGGAATGCCGTCTTCGACCGGATACACCAGCCGGCACGAGTGGCAGACCAGGCTCTCGGGGGAGGTCCGATACTCCAGTTCGCCCTTGCACTTAGGGCAGACCAGAATCTGGAGCAGCTCAGGCGCGAGTGTCATGCTGATTCCTCGAGGAGATGGCGCCGGCAGAGGCCGGCGGCGAGGGACTGGGAAAACCGAAGCGCGTCAGGGCCGCGGCACTCTTGCGCCAATTGGGCAGTGCCTTGACCCAGGAGTCCAGGTAGACCGGAGCGCCGAGTAGCTGTTCCAGCCGAGCCCTAGCGTGGGCCCCAATAGCCTTGATGGTGGCACCGCCCTGGCCAATGACAATGCCCTTCTGCGACTCGCGCTCGACAAACAGGGTGACCCGAATGTATATGGGCCGTTCGGCTTCGCGAAACTCCTCAACTTCGGCGGTGAAAGAATAGGGGACTTCGTCACCCAGCTGTTCAAACGCCGCCTCCCGAAGGTACTCGACCACAAAGAAGCGAAGGGGCTGAGTTCCGATGTCTTCAGGGTCGAACTCGAACTCTCGCTCCGGCAAGTATCCGCGAATCCGGTCCAGGAGCTGCTCGATTCCCCACTCTTCACCGGCTGATAACACCAGCGCCTCCTGCTCGAGCTCGGTCCGGCGGGCGGGAGCCAGGAGATCGCCCTTGGTGTACACGGTCAGGAGAGGGACCGGCAGCGGCTCAGGCAGGCCCGCCAATCGCTGGAAGGTCGGAGCGGGCGCCTGAGAAGCGGGATGGAGATGGAGAATCAGGTCCATTTCCCGAGCCGTGGCCACGGCTATCTCGCGCATCCGCTCCTGAAGCAGGTAGGACGGGTCCAGCAACCCAGGCAGATCGTGAAAGATGTACTGGGTCTCTCCGTCGGTGAGGATGCCGGTGACGGGGAGACGGGTCGCCTGCGGCTTAGGGCTCACGATGGCGAGGTGCTCGCCCACCAGCGTGTTGAGCAGGGTGGATTTCCCGACGTTGGGCGCGCCGGCGAGGGCAATATGGCCGGTCCTGGTAGGCATTCCTGAAGTTAGAAGGCTATTGTGCCCTAGTCATTGGCGACACCGGCGGGCCGGGTAATTCGGGCAAACTCCTCGCCGGTCCGCCGCACATCGGCAGTGACCCGATCCCAGTTGAAGTAGCTTTCCACCCCCCTGCGGCCGGCCTGGCCCAGCCGGCGGGCGAGCTCCCCGTCCTGCAGCAGCCCCTGCACCACCGGAATGACGGCACGCAAGTCGGTTGAATCGACCAGCACTCCGGTCTCACCATCCCGTACCGCATCCGGAATCCCTCCCTGGCGCGCCCCGACCACAGGAATGCCACAGGCGGAGGCCTCCGACAGGGAGATCCCGAACCCTTCTATAAGGAGCCCTTCGGGACGAGAGAGGCCGAGGTACATCTCCGCGCAGTTGTAGAGGGCAGGCAGATCCTCGTCCGGCACGCTGGTGAGGAATCGCACCGACTCCAGAACTCCCAAATCACGGGCGAGCGTTTCCAGCTGAGGCTGAGTTGGGCCCGATCCGACAATGGCGTACCGGAGATCGGGATAGGCGCCACGCAGAGCGGCCAATACCCGAAGCCCGCTATCTATACCTTTATGGCCCACCAGTCGAGCCACGGTGATGAGCCAGCGTCCATTATCCAGTCCGTACCGGGCTCGAACCCTGGTCGTGTCCACGCCCGGGCGGAAGTGCACCGGGTCAGTTCCCAGGGGGATGGTCCGGACCTCGATTTCGTCCGCCTTCCATTCCAGTTCGCCCAGGACCTCTAGGCAGAGACGACGGGTCCAGTCACTGATCGCCACGAGAACCGCGGCGTGGCGGAGCGTCAGCTCGGCGGCGGCGCGCTTTAGTCGGGAGCTGCGGATCCGCTGCTGCAGCAGAAGCAGCTCGGATCCATAGAGCATGATCCCGTAGGGAATCCCCTCCCGCCGGTGCAGCCAGAGTGCCGGAAACCCCGCGGGCTTGAGGTTGCCACACCAGACGAACCCGGGCTCGAACCCGTGGGCCAGCTGCCTGGCTCGGCGGGACCAGAGCACCAGCCCCTGCAGGGTGCGCAGGCGAGTGCTCCGGATTCCGAGCCGGTCCACCCGATTGGGCAGCTGGGAGTCCACCGCTGCACTCCCCGGAGAGCGGCCGGTGGAAATCAGCAAACTCCCCGCTGGGTAACGCCGGGCTAGCTCGCCGGTGACCCGTGCGATTCCGCCTCCGATCGGCGGGAAATCGTAACTGAGAAGGAGCTGCCGCTGTTTGTGGTAGACATGCATGCTCCCGGAATGTGGCTCTCGCCTAGGGGCGCGCCAGAGGGCAGTCTCGATGAGTTCCCCTAGATGGAAAAAATGAGCACGGGCCGCAGGGGCCCGTGCTCAGAGAGCTTGCCAGACTCGACCGAACGCCGGTCTACTCGATGACGATGTCCACTCGCCGATTCTTCTCCCGGTTGGCCCGGGTGTCATTGGGCGCGATCGGCCGGGTACGGCCGAATCCCTGAGTAGAAGGAATCCGCTCTGCCGGAATCCCCTGGACCACCAGAAAGCTCCGCACCGATTCTGCTCGAGCCTGAGACAGCTGCTGGTTGTAGGCATCGGACCCGGTGGAGTCGGTGTGCCCTTCAATTTGAAGCTTGTACTCCCCCGGGAAACCGAGCAGGATGCCGCTCAGCTTGCTCAGTTTCTCCCGCGCGATCGGCTTGAGAGTAGCCTTGTTGGTTTCGAAGTTAACCCCGGATAAGGCCGCGATCAGTCCTCGCGCTTCCTTGCGAGTCTCCATGATAGCGGAGATGGACGAGTACAGCCGGGCCTGCAGTTCGGCGGCCTTGTGCTCCGCCTCGGAGCGAAGCTGGGCTTCCCGCTCTGCAGCGGCGCGAGCCCGGGCGGCAGACTGGGCAGAGCTGTCGAGCGCCGCCTGCTGGGCGGCGGCCTCACGCTGCCGTTCCTCCTCCAGGCGCCGCCGCTCCTCTTCGGAGCGCTGCCGTTCCTCCTCCTGCCGAGCCTCCTCGCCCCGGGTTACCGCCAGCTCCCGGGCGACGTCGGCCCGGCGTGCGGTCTCCCGGGCAAGCTCGGTGTATTTCTTGTGGTCCTTGGGCTTCTTGATCCAGGTCCGCTCCAGCGAGTCGAGTAAGCTGATCGCTGCGCTGAACTCCGGGCGAGCGTGCTGTCCGGCATCGAGCTTTCGGGCGATTGCCACCGACCGGCGAGCAGCCAGCACCGGCAGCGGGGTTACCGAGTCCGCTGAGGCCGCCGAGGGTTCGGAGAGCCCCGACTCATACAGATCCTCCGGCACAGCCTCGTAAGTGACGGTTGAAGACTGGAGCCGAGGATCGGAGGATTCCGGCAGCGTCAGCTCGGCCACCACTACGGGGGATGGGAGCCGGACCGCGCCATACGGCTCGGCGGTGATGATCAGACCGAAAGTACGAGCAGCCGTGGTCCCGAACACGGTTTGCTTCTTCAGCGGGACCTCGGCGAGACTCTCGATCTCCTTATCCCCTCGCACCACCCAGGCTACGTAGGTGGTGCTGAACCCACCGATGCGCCGCGGGTCGGGCAGTCGGTCGAGAGTAAGCTTGATGCGGGACTGTCCCCCGCGGTACTCGATTTCGGCGGTGCCTTTCACCGCGGGAGTGGCGGGCGTGCCGGCAATCGGAAGCTTGGTCTTCTTCCCGTCAGGGAACTGAACGACCAATGTCATTCCGGATCGCGGGGGCGCTGGCGGTAGCAGCTGAGAGCCAGTTCCCAGCGTGAGCACAGCTAGACCGATGCGTACTACTCCCCACATTGGGGCCTCCTAGCGGCATGGGGTTTGAGCAAGGGGTGGAAGGGCTCGCTACCGGGGAGCTTCGGTGGCTGGCTTCGGGTTCTTAACCCTCAGCATGTAACGATCCGGGATTCTCGGGACCCGGGTGACAGCAGCAGAAAGCCCCACCGAGCCACGCTCGGTGGGGCTTTCAAAGGAAAGGCTGGCGACGGCCTACTCTCCCGCAACCTCTCGATTGCAGTACCATCGGCGCTGCAGGGCTTAACTGCCGTGTTCGGAATGGGAACGGGTGTGGCCCCTGCGCGCTAGTCGTCAGCCGATTTTTAAGTCGCCAGTCGCCAGTCCTCAGTCACCAGGATTAACTGGCGACCGGTGACTGTCGTCTGGCGACCGACAAACGAGGAATGGATGGTCTTCGATGTGAAGAAGGAAGAGATCAAACTTCACGGGCGATTAGTACCGCTCGACTGAAGCGCTTGCGCGCCGTGCATCTGCGGCCTATCAACCTGGTAGTCTCCCAGGGCCCTTTAGGGAGCTTATGCTCCAGGAGTGTTCATCTTGGGAAGAGTTTCCCACTTAGATGCTTTCAGCGGTTATCTCCGCGCGACATCGCTACCGGGCGATACCCTTGGCAGGATAGCCCGTACACGAGCGGTCGCTTCGTCTCGGTCCTCTCGTACTAGAGACGACGTCCCTCAACACTCCCACGCCCACGACGGATACAGACCGAACTGTCTCACGACGTTCTGAACCCAGCT
>Ga0075421_100013245_pt1 | contig 10271 bp, 8 predicted proteins | sample SoiMetdeltSBSDD5_FD_75292 | JGI IMG/M metagenome (GOLD analysis project Ga0075421, IMG submission 75292) | Bulk soil microbial communities from a Populus tree surrounding site in Tennessee, USA - Soil MetaG P. deltoides SBSDD5 | ecosystem: Environmental > Terrestrial > Soil > Tree plantation... | reverse complement strand
TGCGCCTCGGGAAGCGGGTAGGTGCCCTCGAGCTCGATCGGGTTCTGCGTCGCGATGACCATGAACGGGCGCCGCAGTCCGTACGTGTGCGAGTCCACCGTGACCTGCTGTTCCTCCATGGCCTCGAGCAGCGCGGACTGCGTCTTCGGCGACGCACGGTTGATCTCGTCGGCGAGGACGACGTTGCCGAACACCGCGCCGGGCCGGAACTCGAACTCGTTGGCGATCCGGTTCCAGACCGAAACCCCGGTGACATCGGACGGCAGCAGGTCGGGTGTGAACTGGATCCGGCTCCACGTCCCGTCGATGGAGCGGGCGATCGCCTTCGCCATGGATGTCTTGCCCACCCCCGGGACGTCCTCGATGAGGAGGTGTCCCTCGGCGAACAGGCACACGAGCGCGAGTCGGACCGGGTCGCGCTTGCCCTGGATCACCCGCTCGACGTTGGCGAGCATGGCGTCGAACAGGGCCCCGAACGACGTGTGGCGCGGGGCCGGCGCGGTCTGCACGGGCGTGATCTCCCTTCGCGAACCCATCAGCCTAAGGGTTCACGTCCACCTGTCGGGTGCCGCCGCTGTCCTACCGTGCGCAGGCGTGGGACGACGGAGCGGCACTGGCGGGCCTCGGTTCTGGGCCGGCGCTGCAGTTGCCGTCGCCCGCCGTCCCCGGCTCTGGGCCACGGCCTTCGCGCAGGCGCGGCGGCTCGCCCGTCCACGCTGGTGGCGCAGCCCGCCGTTCGTGCCCGCGCCCTCCCGCGAGTACCTGCGGCACCGGCTCGAGACGCAGTACGGGCGCGACCCCGAGCCCGACCCCGACGACGTCGTCGCCTACCTCGAGTGGTGTCGCGCGATGACGCATCGGCGGCGCAGGACCCGCCGGTAGACTGCCGCCGAAACGGCCGACGGCCGCGGAGGAGGTCTCGAAGGCTTGGGGAGAGCCCTGCTGCTCAACGCCAGCTTCGAGCCGCTCTGCGTCGTGCCGATGCGGAGGGCCGTCGTCCTCGTCCTCAAGGACAAGGCCGAGATCGTCGCCCGCAACGGCGGTGAGCTTCACTCCGAGCGCGCCACCTTGCCCGTCCCCGCGGTCATCCGGCTGGTGCACTTCGTCCGCGTGCCGTTCCGCAACCGAGTGCCGCTTTCACGCCGGGCCGTCTTCGCCCGTGATCGCCACCGCTGCCAGTACTGCAACCACAATGCCGAGAACATCGACCACGTCGTCCCGCGATCGCGGGGCGGCGAGCACACCTGGGACAACGTCGTGGCGTCCTGCCGCTCCTGCAACGCGCGCAAGGAGGACCGCCTGCCCCAGGAGTGCGGTCTTTCGCTCCGGCGTCACCCGCGGGCGCCGCACGCGTCCCTCTGGCTGATCGCCACCGTCGGGTCCATCGACCCCCTCTGGGAGCCCTACCTCCCCAACGGCGACGCGCACGGCGACCACGCCGCGGTCGTCGCCTAGCTCTCCAGCTCCACGCGCCGCCACACAGCGCCTGAGCGCCCGCGCGCCCCGGCGCCCGTAGCCGGCGTGACCAGTGGGGCCGGTGGGGCACGAGAGGGTTGACCTGTGGGGTATTGGGGCGTAGGGTGGCGCGAAGTGGGGGAACGGGGAGCGACATCCCGTCTCCAGGGCGACAACCGGAAGCTGAGGGAGCGGAATGTTCCTCGGGGAGTACCAACACTCCCTCGACGCGAAGGGGCGGGTGATCCTGCCCGCGAAGTACCGCGACCAGCTGTCGGGAGGCGCCTACGTGACCAAGGGGAGAGGCGGGTGCCTCTCCGTGTACCCGGAGCAGGAGTTTCAAGAGGTGGCCGACAGGGCTCGAGAGGCGTCGAAGCGAGGCGGGCGAGAGCTCGATGCGGCCCGCTCGTTCTTCGCGGGGACGGCCGAGGTCAGCCCGGACAAGCAGGGCCGGATCGCCATCCCGCAGCAGCTCCGTGAGTACGCCGGCCTCGACAAGGACGTCGTCGTCGCGGGGGTGTTCTCCCGGATCGAGATCTGGGACGGCCGCCGGTGGCGCGAGCGCGATCGGGAGGGGGAGCAGAGCCTCAACGAGTCCGACGAGCTGCCGGACTTCGGGATCTAGACGGGCGCGGGGACGCGCAGAGAAATCGAGAGCCAGAGCAACGGCAATTGACAACCAATTTGGTGAGGTCCTCCGGGCCTGCCACCAGCCCCCTGGGACACGCGGTTGAGAGCCCCTACTCCGCCCGCTTTCCAACCGAGTCGATTCGGGGAGACATCCGAGCGGCGATCGTCGTCTCGGGGGGCTGGTCGCAGGCCTGGGGACGCACGAGGGAGCGAGGGGTGCCGGAGTTCGTGCATCGACCGGTGATGGCAGAGGAGGTGGTCGAGCTCCTCACGCCGGTTCCGCCCGGACTGATCGTCGACGCCACCGTCGGCGGCGGCGGCCACGCCCGGCTCCTCCTGGGGGCCATGCCCCACGTGCACCTCCTCGGCATCGATCGTGACCCCGACGCCGTCGTGGCGGCGAGGGAAGCGCTCGCCGGGTTCGGGCGACGAGCTCGGGTCGTACGTGGAGGGTTCGAGGATCTCGCCGGCATCGTGAGCAACGAGAGCGAGGGAGACATCGTGGGGATCTTGTTCGATCTGGGCTTGAGCAGCCCGCAGGTCGATCGACCCGAACGCGGCTTCTCGTACTGGGCAGACGCACCGCTCGACATGCGCATGGACAGCGCGCAGGAGCTGACCGCCGAGCAGGTGGTCAACACCTACTCCGAAGCGGATCTGGCGGCGATCATCGCCAACAACGGCGAAGAGCGCTTCGCCCGCCGCATCGCGCGCGGAATCGTCCGGGCGCGCCCGTTGCACACGACACGCGATCTCGCGGACGTGATCAAGGACGCGATCCCGGCTCCGGCGCGGCGTCGGGGACGCCATCCGGCCCGACGGACCTTCCAGGCGATTCGCATGGAGGTCAACCGGGAGCTGCCGAATCTCGGCGCCGGTCTCGACGAGTCGGTGCACCTCCTGACCCCCGGCGGCCGCATCCTCGTCGTCGCCTACCACTCGCTCGAGGACCGGATCGTGAAGCAGCGCTTCGCAGGCTGGGCGGCACGGACCGATCCCACGCCGCCCGGCATGCCCGTCGAGAGACGACTCGATCCCTTGGTCAACCTCCTGACTCGCCGACCTCGGCGGCCCACCGCCGCTGAGATCGCCGACAACCCGCGCTCGGCGAGCGCGCGCCTGCGCGCCGCCGAGAAGCTCCCGGTGCCGTGAGCGCTCCGGCGACAGTGCTCCGAGCGGCGCGTCCGGCCGCGCGACGTGCGACAACGACGTCGCGCGCCGCGCGGCCTGCGCTGCTTCGCGCACCGGCACGAGCGCGCTCTGCTGCGCTTCGCGTCGCCGACACGGACGCGCGCCTGCACGCCCGTCGTGTGCGACGGGTGATGTGGCTGGTGGCGGTGTTCGTCGTTCTCGCCCTGTTCGCAGCGGTCGTGTTCCATGTGCAGCTCGCCCAGGGCCAGCTGGAGCTCGATGGGCTCGAGCGGCAGACGGCGACGGCGCAGGAGGAGTACCAGCGCCTTCGGCTGCAGTACGCGCAACAGTCGTCACCGGCCGCCATCGAAGAACGCGCCAAGGCGTTGGGGATGGTGCACGCCGGCGACGTGCCGACGTACGTCCTCGTCCCCGACGCGCCACCGCCGGCATCGACGCCTGACCAGACCTCGACGACGCTGCGCGAGGGATGGGAGAAGGTGAAACCGCACCTTGGCACCCAACCGTGACCGCCGTGCAACCGGCGCGCGCCGGAGTGAAGTCCGAGCCGGGCGTCCTGCCCGGCTCGAGACGCGCGCGCGGCCGCGCCCGGCGACCCGTACGCGACGCGCCACCCAGCCCGTGCGCGTCGGAGCCAAAGCGCTCACAAAGCCCCGTCGACCGTCGGGAGCAGCTGCGCGCGCAACTGCGCGCAAGAGTGCGGGCTCAACTGCGCGCAAGAGCAAGAGCACGCGCGCTCTCCCGCGAAGACGTCCGCCCCGTCCCCAGTGGCGACCGAACCCGAAAGCGACCCGTCGCCGCCTGATCGGCCTCCTGGTCGTCCTCGTCCTCCTGTTCGCGGCGGTCGGCGTACGACTCGTCGATCTGCAGGCGCTCGGCCGCGATCGCTACACCAGGCTCGGGCTCGACCAGCGGGTGCGCACCGTGCAACTCGCCGCCGAGCGGGGGAGCGTGTTCGACCGCAATGGCCACGACATCGCGGTATCGGTGCCGCAGCAGACGGTGTGGGCCAATCCACACGTCGTGAAGGATCCAGCCGCGTACGCAGCGCAACTGGCGCCGATCGTCGGCGTCGAGGAGTCGGTGCTGCGCGATCGGCTGTCGCAGCGCGACAAGGGCTTCGTGTACCTCGCTCGGAAGGTTGACGATCCCACGGTGCTCAAGGTGAAGGCGCTCGGGCTGCCGGGTGTGGATCTCGTCCCCGAGTCGAAGCGCTTCTATCCCGCCGGGGGGCTGGGCAGCTCCGTTCTCGGCTTCGTCGGCACCGACAACAACGGCCTGGGCGGCCTCGAGGCGCAGTACGACAACACTCTGGCGGGGAAGCCGGGCAAGCTCTCGGTCGAACAGGACCCGCAGGGACGTCAGCTCCCGGGCGGCACACGCGACATGGTCCCGTCGCGGCGCGGCGGTGACCTGGTGCTCACCATCGATCAGGGCGTGCAGTACCACTCCGAGCAGGTCCTCGCCGAAGAGGTCACGAACGCGAAGGCCAAGGGCGGCGTCGCCATCGTGTTGGACGTGACGACCGGCAACGTGCTCGCCATGGCGAGCGTGGACGGCCCGACGGGGTCGCGTCCTGCCGGCCCGGCGCCCGCGAACGAGAGGAACCGCCCGGTCGTCGATGTCTACGAGCCCGGTTCGACCAACAAGGTCATCACCGTTGCCGGTGCGCTCGAAGACGGCGTGATCACGCCCGACACCACGTTTCCGACCCCAGGGGAGTTGAACATCGGCGGGACCGCCTACAAGGACGAAGCCACACACCCATCATCGATGCCCGTGCGCGACATCGTCCGGCTGTCGTCGAACGTCGGAACGATCCAGATCGCGCGTCAGCTGCAGAAGGAGCGATTCGACGCGTACCTGCGCGCGTTCGGGTTCGGCTCGCCGACCGGGCTCGGCTTCCCTGGCGAGGCGAACGGCCTCGTCCTGCCGCTGTCGGAGTACACCGACACGAGCCTGGCGTCGATGCCGATCGGCAACGGGCTTGCCGTCACCGCGATGCAGATGCTCGACGTCTATACGACAATCGCCAACGGCGGGGCCACGCGACCTCCGCGCCTCGTGACCGCAACCGTCGGGCCGGACGGCACCCGCCGCGACGAACCTGCACCGGCGTCGCGGCCGGTCGTGTCGCCTCTGACGGCGGCGACGATGCGCGGCATGCTGCAAGGCGTCGTGGAGAACGGCACGGGGACGAACGCGCAGATCCCCGGCTACCAGGTCGCGGGCAAGACGGGAACAGCGCGCAAACCGCCGTACGACAAGCCGCCGTACAACTACGTCGCCTCGTTTGCGGGCTTTGCACCTGCCGATGCACCGCGGCTGGCGTCGATTGTCGTGCTGGACGAGCCTCAGCACAACTACTTCGGTGGTCAGGTGGCGGCTCCCGTGTTCGCTCGCATCATGGAGTTCGCGCTCCGAAGCGAGCGGGTACTCCCGGGCGCCGCGGGCGCCGCCGTGCCGGCGGGGCCGGCCGCCACGCCCGCGGGGGCGAAGGGCGGCGCGTCATCGCCGGCCGATACCCTGACGCCCACCCCGTGAGCCTGTGGAGAGGACGGCCCGTGCGGCTGCACGAGGTCCTCGGCGGAGTCGACGTTCTGGGGTGGGTGGGGGACCGGGGCGTCGACGTCACTGCCATTACGCACGACAGCCGCCGCGCTGTGCGCGGCGGCTGCTTCGCGTGCATTCCCGGCGCCGTGACCGACGGGCACCTGTTCGCCGAGGATGCCGTCGCGGCCGGCGCCACTGCCCTGCTGGTCGAGCGCGAGCTCGAGCTGGCCGTGACCCAAGCCCGGGTAGGGGACGTCCGAGCCGCGTTGGGCCCGGCCGCCGCGCAGCTCCACGGCCATCCTTCCCGACAGCTGCACTGCCTCGCGGTGACGGGAACGAACGGCAAGACCACGGTCACATACCTGCTGGAGGCGATTGCCCGAGCGGCGGGCCAGCGCGCCGGCGTGATCGGGACTGTCGGGGCGCGGGTCGACGGCGTGCCGCTTCCTGCCGAGCACACCACACCCGAAGCCGACGACCTCCAGGCCCTTCTGGCGCACGTGCGCGACGAGGGCGCTCGGACGGTCGCGGTCGAAGTGTCCTCGCACGCGCTCGATCAGCGACGTGTGGACGGGACGTGGTTCACCGCCGCGTGCTTCACGAACTTGAGCCAGGACCACCTCGACTATCACCGATCGATGAACGCGTATTTCGAGGCCAAAGCGCGCTTGTTCGACCCGGCAAGGGTTGCGACCGCGGCCGTCAACGTCGAAGACCGGTACGGATTGGAGATCGCGCGCCGCGTGAAGGAGGCGGGCATCCCGCTCCTCACGTTCGCCAGCTCCGACACCCGTCGCAGTACCCCTGTCGACATCGTCGCGGAGGACGTGACGTTGGACGATTCGGGGACGCAGTTCGTGCTCGTCGACCAGCGCAGCGGCAAGCGGGCGCCGATCGCGTCACCGCTGCTGGGCCGGTTCAACGTCACGAATGCGCTCGCGGCCGCCGCGACGGCGCTGGTCTCCGGCCTGCCCATGTCTGCGGTCGTCGCCGGCCTCCAGGCGCCACTGTCGGTTCCGGGTCGGCTCGAGCCCGTCGTCGCCGGACAGCCGTTCACGGTGCTCGTCGATTACGCGCACACGCCGGACGCAATCGCGCGGGTGCTCGAGGCGGCCCGTTCGCTCGCGCACCGAGGCCGGGTCCTGATCGTCTTCGGCTGCGGCGGCGATCGGGATCAGGACAAACGGCCGGCGATGGGACGCGCCGCCGGTCATGGCGCCGACGTCGTGGTGGTCACGTCGGACAACCCACGCGACGAGAGCGCGGAGGCGATCGCGGGTGCGGTACTGGATGGGCTGCGAGACGCACGCGCGTCGGTGGTCGTCGAGCTCGACCGGCGCGCTGCCATCCGCTCGGCTTTGAAGGAAGCCGGCTCCGGTGACGTCGTCGTGATCGCCGGCAAGGGTCACGAGACCGAGCAGATCTACCGCGACCGCACCATCCCGTTCGACGACCGGGTCGTTGCGCGAGAGGAGCTGGAGGCGCTGGGATGCGCCTGACGGCAGAGGAGGTCGCGGAGGCGACGGGCGGTGAGCTGCGCGGCAAGCGCGCGGCCACAGCCGACTCCTACGCCATCGACACCCGGCGCCTCGACAAGGGCGGCTGCTTCGTCGCGCTCCGGGGTGAGCGCGACGGGAACCAGTTCGTCGCCGACGCCTGGAAGCGCGGTGCGACGATGGCCATCGTCACCCGCGCGCCCGCGCGCCTCCGTGCCGGCCGGGCGGTCGTCGTCGTCCCCGACTCGCTCGCCGCGTTGGGCGAACTGGGCGACTACGCCCGCCGCCGGTTGACGGCGGCGACCGTCGTCGGCATCACGGGCTCGGCGGGCAAGACCGCGACCAAGGACCTCCTCGCAGCAGCCCTCGCCGGGAGTCACCGCGTCCACGCCAGCCCGGCCTCGTGCAACAACGAGGCGGGTGTCCCGCTCACACTCCTCGCCGCCGACAGCGAGACCGAGGTCGTCGTGACCGAGATGGGCGCCAGGTTCCCCGGCAACATCACCGAGCTGTGCACGATCGCCGAGCCGCAGGTGGGCGTCATCACGCACGTCGGCATGGCGCACGCCGGCCTGCTCGGCGGACGGGAAGGGATCGCGCGCGTGAAGGGCGAGCTCCTCGAGGCGCTCGATCGCGACGGGACCGCGGTGCTCGACGCCGCCGACGAGTTCACTCCCGCGCTGGCGGCGCGCACGCGCGCCAAGGTGCTCAAGGTCGGCGTGGGCGACATACCCGGCGCTGACGTTCGCGCCGTCGACGTCGTGCTCGACGACGAGCTCCGGCCCCGCTTCCGGCTCGAAACCCCCTGGGGGACGACCGATGTGTCCCTGGCGGTGCGGGGTGAGCACCAAGCCGTCAACGCAGCGATGGCTGCCACCGTCGCGCTCGACCTCGGCGCGCCACTCGACCGTGTGGCGGAGGGCCTTGCGCACGCTGCGACCGCAGCATGGCGCATGGACGTCACCCGCACGCCCGACGGCCTCACGGTGGTCAACGACGCGTACAACGCGAGCCCATCCTCGATGGCGGCTGCGTTGCGTTCGTTCGCCCGGCTCGCCCCCAAGAAGCGGCGTGTCGCGGTCCTCGGCGAGATGCTCGAGCTCGGTGAGCACGCGCGCGCGGAGCACGAACACATCGGGCGCCTGGCGATCGAGTCGAACGTCGACGTCGTGATCGCGGTCGGCGCCGGCGCGCGTCCGATCGCGGACGGCGCTCGTGCGGCCGGCGCCGACGGCGCCGAAGTCCTCGAGGTCGACGACGCCGACAGTGCATTGGCAGCGCTGTCCGAGCGCGCGGGCCCCGGTGACGCCGTCCTCGTGAAGGCCAGCCGCGCAGTGGGGCTCGAGCGAGTCGCGGAGGCACTCACCCCAGGAGCGGGCGCGTGATCGCTCTTCTCCTCTCCGCTTCCGTGGCGTTCATCCTGAGCATCCTCGGAACGCCGTGGCTCATCCGGATACTGCGCGCCCGCGGCATCGGCCAGCAGATCCGCGACGACGGTCCGTTCCAGCATCCGCACGTCGGCAAGGCCGGCACACCGACGATGGGCGGCATCGCCATCATCGTCAGCGCGTTCGGCGGCTACGTCGTCGCGCACATCCGTACCGAGCAGATCAAATTCGCCCGCGCCGGCACCACCCTGATGCTCCTCATCATCGCCCTCGGGATCGTCGGGTTCATCGACGACTACCTCGGGGTGCGAAAAGGCCGGAACCTCGGCCTGCGCAAGCGGGGCAAGACCTCCGGTCAGCTCGTGGTCGCGGTCGGCTTCGCGCTCCTCGCGCTGCACTACGTCGACACGTCGACGCACCTTTCGTTCACGCGGATCATCGACCTCGACCTCGGCAGCTTCCTGTGGACCGTGTGGGCGGTGTTCATCATCACCGGGGCGTCGAACGGCGTGAACATCACCGACGGGATGGACGGGCTCGCCGCCGGCGCCGCCGCCCTCGTGTTCTTCGCGTTCACGGTCATCGCCTTCTGGCAGTTCCGCCATCCGGCCGTGTACGGATCGGTGTCGATGACGACGGTCCCGAGTGGTTTCGCGGCCAACTCGCTCGACATGGCGGTGGTCGCGGCTGGCATGGCGGGCGCGTGCGCGGGCTTCCTATGGTGGAACGCGGCGCCGGCGCGCGTCTTCATGGGCGATACGGGCTCCCTCGCCGTCGGCGGCGGGATGGCCGGGCTCGCGCTGCTCACCAATACGAACCTTCTGCTGCCGATCCTCGGCGGGCTGTTCGTGCTGGAGACCGCCAGTGTCATCGCCCAGGTCGTCGCGTTCCGCGGCTTCCACCGGCGGGTGCTGCGCATGGCGCCGATTCATCATCACTACGAGGTCGGAGGCTGGCCCGAGTTCACGGTGATCGTCCGCTTCTGGCTGTTCGCCGGTCTCTGCGTGGCGTTCGGGCTCGGGTTGTTCTATGCCGACTTCATCCGCATCCCCGGAGTGATCGATTGAGCCGCGTGCTCGTCCTCGGGCTCGGCGTCACGGGGGAAGCAGTCGTACGCCACTGCACCGAGGCGGGTCACGACGTGACGGTCGTCGAGGACGCGCCGGGCAGCGGCGACGCCTACCGGCACCGCGTCGAGGCGGCGATCTCTGCAGGGGCCGAGGTTGTGGAGCGGGCCGACCGCGATCGGCTCACCGACCTCGTGCGCGACAGCGATCTGCTCGTTCCGAGCCCCGGCGTGAACGAGCGGCATCCCGCGATCGCGGCGGCGAAGCAGATTGGGGTGGCGATTCGGGCCGAGGTCGACCTCGCCGCCGAGCTCGCGTCGGCGCGGGGCAAGCCCTTGGTCGCCGTCACGGGTACGAACGGCAAGACGACGGTGACGACGCTGATCGTCTCGATGCTCGACGAATCGGGCGTCGGCGCGTTCGCTGCCGGCAACATCGGCGTCGCACTGGTGGACGCCGTCGCCTCGGAAGCCGAGGTGCTCGTCGCCGAGGTCTCGTCCTTCCAGCTCGCGTTCACGACTGAGGCGTTC
>Ga0075421_100013244_pt1 | contig 10271 bp, 7 predicted proteins | sample SoiMetdeltSBSDD5_FD_75292 | JGI IMG/M metagenome (GOLD analysis project Ga0075421, IMG submission 75292) | Bulk soil microbial communities from a Populus tree surrounding site in Tennessee, USA - Soil MetaG P. deltoides SBSDD5 | ecosystem: Environmental > Terrestrial > Soil > Tree plantation... | reverse complement strand
GCATGCGCGTATTCGTGAGCGATGGCAAAGAAAATACGCCCTCGATCGGCAGCTTCCAAAAACGACCGGTCGACAATAATAATGCCGCCGCTGTTGGCCATCGCGTACTTACGGGTGCTGCCAATTGAAATGGAGAACTCGCATTGAAACGAAAGGTTCAACCGCTCTTGGATCTCTTTGATTAGCTGGAGCCTTTCGTGAGAAACGGTCCTGACGGACGCTGTCACCGCGGGAGCGAAGCTCATTACCAATAGCGCTCCAAGCCAAAGACATCGGTTTAGTTTCTTCATCGAGCCCCCTAAACTTCCGTCAGTCGGATTCTTCTATCGGCGGCACCGCAGAGAACAATTAGAGGCTTGCCATCCCCAACTGGAGTATTTTCGGTACGACCTAAGTCGTCCCTCTGGCCAACCAGCCCGAAAACGGATTCGTTCTGGCAGGTCTTGGCTGGGGTCTCTCCCGACGAACAAGAAAGGAAATCGAACAGCAGGTGCTGCTACTCCTCTTCTTGCCTGGTTCTCTTTTTCCCGAAGATCCAAGACACGAGTATTCCTACCAAGTATAGCAGGAGCATTGGTGTCGAGAATATCAACATATTTGGAATATCGGACGTAGGCGTGAGAATTGAAGCGACAACGAAGATAATGAGGATGGCGTACCGGAGATTCCGGAGCAGGAATTTCGCATTAACGATGCCGAAGATTGTAAGAAAGAAGATGAGGACGGGTATTTGGAAGATCACGGCACAACCCAAGATGACAGTCAGGATCAAGTCCAGGTACTCGGTGATCGTCACCATGGGCGCAAAGTCGCTGCCGAGATTGATAAGAAACTTCAAGGACATGGGCAGTGCAATGTAGTAGGCAAAAGCGCCGCCCAATATGAACAGAATGCTGGTCGAGATGATGAAGGGCAGGGCAAGCTTCTTCTCGCGGGCGTACAAGCCAGGTGAGATGAACAGCCAGAGTTGAGTCAACACCACGGGCGAGGCAACAAAGACCCCGGCCAGCAATGCGACCTTCATGTAGATGGTGAACGGATCGGTGGGATTGGTGAAAACGAGCTTGGCGCCGCTAAGGCTCTGTTTGATGGGTACTGCCAGGAAGTTATAAATTCTATCGGAGAACGCCCAGCAGGCGAGAAACCCGACGCCGATTGCCGAGATAGAAACGATGAGTCGCCGCCGAAGTTCGTCCAGATGGTCGAGAAACGACATCTTCGCCGACGACTCAAGCTCGTTATCATCCAGGTCGTCAGTGTGCATCCACGTTTACTTCAGAACTCGAGCTGGTGCTGGATTTCGATTCTGGCTCGGCGCTGGGGTTGGCGGGCGTTTCTGCTTGGATGGTACTCACTTCCCCTTCGGTGTTTGCTGCAGGGGCAGGTCTGGAGTCGGATTTCGATCCTGGTGCGGTGTGGGAGCTTGCGGGCACGTCTGCTTCAATAGCACGCACCTCCTCTTCGATCGTGGACTTCAATTCGTTGGAGGCCCTCCGAAATTCTGCTAGCCCTTTGCCCAGCGATTTGCCGAGTTCGGGCAATTTGCGAGGTCCGAAAACGATCAAAGCGACGACAAAGATAATGATCAATTCTGGAACTCCAATCGGGCCCATTTTCTCCCTCCGGTTAAGTTGGCATCATAGTGGAGAGAAGAACTCAAGTCAAGCGAGGCTTGACCGCCAACATAGCTCCCGCCGACGCTTCGGAAACTGCGACGCCGAACTCTCTTTCCACAGATCCCCCAAAACGCACTGACCGCTTAGAAGGACGGCTTCGAAAACTCAGATCCACCATCTCGGCTGATCGCTTTCGTTGGGAATCGCCTTTACATGAAATTTTTCGAATGCTATAGTTCTTTCAGTTTCCAGACTAGGACCGGAGAAGCCAGTGAAGAGAAATCATTCTTTGACGTATGCCTCAATCGTCATCACCATTGCCTCTTTGGCAGGAGGGTTCTGGGGCAACCGTGTCCAAGCAACCTCTAAAGTATCCGAAGATTTCAACGAACTCCTTCGGACCTATTCTCAGGTTGTCAACGTTGCGGAAGAGAATTATGCCGATAGGATCGACGCACAGAAAACAATCTACGATTCCATCCGCGGGATGTTGAGGACCCTAGACCCTCATTCAAACTTTTTCGACCCGAAGAGCTTTGCCCAGTTCCGGGAAGACCAACGCGGCAACTTCTTCGGTCTCGGCATCACCATTGCCATCCGAAATGCTAAACCGACCGTCATTTCCCCAATCCCCGGGACCCCAGCCTATCGGCTGGGAATCCGCTCTGGAGATATCATTGCAAGAATTGAAAGGGTTTCGACCGACGGACTCAGTATTCAAGACGTTGTTGAGAAATTGCGCGGACCAAAAGGAACCACGGTCAATATTTCGATCCAGCGTGAAGGCATCCCCGAGTTACTTGAATTCTCGATTGTTCGCGACGAGATCCCACACTACAGCATTCCGTTCACTTTCTTCATCCGTCCGAAAGTCGGCTATATTCGAATCGACACGTTCACTGAAACTACCGAGAAGGAGATTACCGACAGCCTGAAGAAATTGGGAACCGATCTGGAGGGTCTCATCCTGGACTTGCGAGGAAATCCGGGTGGTTACCTTCAGGCAGCCATCGCTGTAGCTGACAGGTTCCTGAAGAATGGCCAGGCTGTTTTGGTGACGAAGGGCCGCCTCAGCAGCGCGAATCACAGCTACCCGGCTCCGCGAGGCTCGGAGAATTCCGGCTACGCGATGGTCGTGTTAATCAACAGCGGCAGCGCGAGCGCTTCTGAGATTGTTGCAGGAGCGATTCAAGACCACGACCGCGGGCTGATCCTCGGAGAGACCAGCTTCGGCAAGGGCCTAGTCCAGACGGTCTTTCCTCTGAGTCAAGGCGCTGGAGTTTCTCTGACCACAGCCAAGTGGTATACCCCCAGCGGCCGATTGATTCAGCGGGACTACGAGCATAAGTCCTTTTATGACTACTATTACAGCAAAGGCAAAGAGACGCAGCCGACCGAAATCAAGCTGACCGACAGCGGTCGCGAGGTTTACGGAGGGGGCGGTATCATACCCGACATCAAGGTCGAGATTCCCAAACCTAACCGATTTCAGACGCTGCTCTTCAGCAAAGCGACTTTCTTCCGATTTGTTCGGTCATACAACGCAACCCACCAGGGGTTCGACAAGGACTTGGATGTGAGCGAGCCAATCCTGAACGACTTCCGCGGCTTTCTGACAAGCCTCAAGATCGACTTTGAAGAAGCAGACTTCGGCGCGAATCTGGACTTCATCAAACGCCAGATCCGCTACGAATACGTTCTCTCTCATTCCGGTCAGGAGGAGGCGCAGAAAGTGTTTCTAGAAGGCGATCCACAGGTGGCCAAGGCACTGGAAGCTCTGCCACAGGCTAAAGCCCTGTTCCAGAGCGCCAAGAAGGCCTTAGCCAGCAAGAGATAGTTCTGGAAGAGTCCTCCAACTAGATCTTTAATTCTTCATGGCCTGCAAGCTCTTTGCAGGCCATTTTTTTGGCGCAGAGTGAGGCGAACCTAGCCCGGGTGAAGCTCGAAGCGAGCCTGGCGGCGAACGGTCTCAAGCCCGAGCCATCGTGTCTCAGAGAAGTGCGATGAATCAAGCACCACGACTTCCTCGCGATCGGGTTAACGTATTGTTGGCTCCTGGGCTCGCGACATTGAAAGAATAGCCCTTAAAGCGTTGTGAAGAAAGGCGATGGCACGGCGCCCCCCAGCTGAGCTCCGGCAACTAACGAATGTGGAGACACGCCTCACCGGGCAGCTTTCTCGTTTCGACTCTCTGCAGCTGGATGAATACGCCTGCCCATTTTCCTAAACGAGGTTGTAAGCCGTCTCTGTACCGCCTCGCTAGTTAGTTCCTTGAGAGCGTCGGCGGCAATCCAGCGCGCCGCCTTTGAATCCAGTTTTTGAATGGCCTTGGCGCTTCGAAGAGCAGCCCGATTCAATTTACGATTCCGTTTCCCAATCTGTCGCAAAGCCCAGTTGACGGCTTTTTTCACGAAGTTCCGCTCGTCCCAGGATTCTTGCTCGATGCAGGAGAGGAATTCCAGCATTCGCGAGTCCGGCGCCTTCTTGTCGTGGAATGCCAGAGAAGCCATGAGCGCAAAACCAGCTCGCTTTTCAAACTCCCTCGAGCGAGTGCTCCACTCCAGGGCCTTTGTGTGGGCGAGCTCGGTCTGACCGAACAGATTAAAGCAGCAGGCATCGCAGATCGCCCACGAGTCGAGGTCCTTGACCCAGCGCTCCATCTGTCCTTCAGAAAACCGGACGGGGTCAGCAACCAGACTCGCCAGGACGCGCGCTTCGTGGATTCCAGTTTTCCAAAGGTCCAGCGCCAGGCGATGCTCTCTACCAATTCGCCGGGCGATCCCTTTGAGCTCGGGCGTGGCAATTCCGTAGACCTTCTTCGGTCGAATGCCGAAGCGAGCCATGCCTGCGACGTTCGCAGGATCAGCCAGGGATTGCAGTCTCTTCAGAACTTGTTCAACAGGCGCCGAACGACTCATGCCTTGAGCGTTCCCTGCGCTGCGTCGCTGACGCCCCGAATCTCGTCGCTGGTGCGGAGTTTTGTTGTCAGTATCGCGGCCTCGCCTGCCACTCCCAGCGGACCACTTCTCACGTGTCACTCGTATCTCAGCGCCTCCATTGGATCGATCTTCGCAGCCCGACGGGCAGGTAAGTAGCACGCGAACAGCGCGACAACAGCCAACAAGCCAGCTGCTCCCAGGAAAATCGAAGGATCCCGACTGTCGACTCCGTAGAGCAAGCTCACCATGAACTGCGTCAGGCCAAGAGCTGCGACTATGCCGATCGATAAGCCCGTCAACGTGAGCCTCGCTCCCCTCCTAAGCACAAGCCGAACCACGTCGCCTGGCTTGGCTCCCAGGGCCATGCGAATACCGATCTCGTGCGTGCGCCGGGCCACCGAGTTAGAAATGACGCCGTAGATCCCCACCGCGGCTAAAATCATGGCGACAGCGGCAAACACACCTACCAGCACCACCGATGATCTTGGCTGCGAGAGTGATTCCGATGCCACCTGCTCCATGGTCCTCAAATAGGACACGGGTTGGTTCTTGTCTACACCCAGAACTTCAAGGCGTACAGCGGTTGCTAAGCCCGACAGGTCAGCGGACGAGCGCACGACCAAGCTCATTAGGGATGAGGGACACTGCAGGTAGGGCAGATACAAGTGAGGCCAGACTTCTCCCGAAATCCCATCTTCCTTGACCGATCCCACGACTCCTACAATGGTCCGCCAAGTATGACTGATGTCGGCACCCCAAGGGTTGTTTGCGTCTGGGGGATTGAGCCAAATCCGCTTTCCGATGGGATCGTCATGTCGAAAAAGGCGCGTAGCCAAGGTTTTATCAATGATCGCCACTTCCGGGGCCCCCTTGTCGTCTCGGTCCGTGAAATGTCGTCCCTTCAGCAGTGGAATGCCCATCGTACGAAAGTAGGCGGTCCCAATCACCGTGTAGGCTGTCAGAGGCGCTTGATCCAGGGTCGTCTCTGGCCGTCCTTCGATGACGAACGTCGTGTTCGTTCCCCACCCGCTCAAAGGGAGAAACGATATGGCGCTGGCGGACTCGACTCCCGGCAAAGCTTCAACCCGCTGCAGCACTTGTCGGTAGAAATTGGCAACTGCGTGTCCCTTACGATAGGCAGACTCGGGAAGCCAGATCTGCGTCGTGAGCACGTTCTTCAAGTTGAGACCACGATCCACGTTGTATCGGCGAATGAAACTCGTAATCATTAGGCCCGCGCCAATGGCGAGTAGCAAAGCCAGAGCAATTTCGGAAACCACGAGCGAATCCAGCTTATGCCTGCTGCGTCGTCCGCCAGCACTCTCTCGAGTTTCCTTTAAGGTCTGACACTGGTTGACTGCGGAGGCCCTGAGAGCCGGGAGCAGTCCAAAAAAAATACCCGTAAGAAGTGAGAGTGCCAGCGTGAACACAAGCACCGTGATATCAAGACCGATCTCATCCTTGCGCGGGAAGTTCGCCGGACTTAAGACGACAAAGAGTTTGACTCCCAGAACAGCGACAGCCAGGCCTGCCGCTCCGCCTAGCAGGCCTATGAGGGCGCTCTCGGTGAGGAGTTGTCGAACCAAGCGGAAGCGGCTGGCACCTACAGCCAAGCGGATCGCGATTTCTTGCTGGCGGCCCGCTGACCGGACGAGTAGCAAGTTGGCCACATTAGCGCAGGCGATCAACAGCACAAAGCCGACGGCAGCGACCAACAGAAGAAAGGTGGGGCCCAGGGCTTTGCTGTTTGCTTCGACCAGACTGAGAACCTGGACCCCGACGTCCTTATTCGTCTCAGGGTACTGCTGTGCCAATCGGCGGTTGATGGTGTCCATTTCCGCCGCCGCCTGGGCAAGGGTGATTCCCGGCTTGAGCCGTCCATACACGCTGACAGAGTGTTCCGCACGACTCAGCTGGCTGGGTTCAAGAGCCAAAGGCATCCAAAGTTCGAATTCGCCTCCCCGAAAGAAGCGTATGAAGCGGAACTCAGGGGGTAAAATCCCGACAATCGTGAAAGGCCTGTCGTCGATCGTTACCGTTTTCCCGATAGCGGTCGGATCGGAACCGAAGCGGCGCTGCCAGAGCCCGTGGGTCAGTAAGACCACCTGGTCGCGGCCAGGCTGTTCTTCATCAGCTAGAAAGGTTCGACCTAAGGCAGCGCCTATGCCGAGGAGGTGGAAAAAGTTGGTCGAGGTCCGAACGCCCAGGACGTTCTCAGCTCCATCGGTTCCCGCAAGCGAGTGGAACCAGACGCGGAAGGCGGCAATTTCGTCGAAGACCTGATTTTGCTCTTTCCAATCCAGGAAGTCGGCGGGCGAGGGAGGAACCCAGCTCCAGCCCTTCTTCAAGTCGGTTTGATGAATAATTACCAGGCGATCGGGTTCCTGGTATGGCATCGGCCGAATCAGCACCGCGTTGACCACACTGAAAATCGCAGTGTTGGCGCCAATGCCCAGTGCCAGCGTAATCATGGCCACAGCTGTAAAGCCAGGGCTTTTGAACAGCATGCGAATCGCATAACGAAGATCGTCAAGCATCGCAGTTCGGGTCGGTGGGAGGTTATTGAAGAACGCAAAGGTTCGACGGATGCTTCAACACCTTTTGCAGTCCGGGTGGGTCGCGAGTCCTGAACCCACTCTACCCTGCCTTACTCCAACCGAAAGGCCACCAGGGGGCCGATCTACGCAGCGCGTCGAACAACTCATGCCTTGAGCGTCGCCTGTTCCGCATTTACGGCCGCACCGATTACTCCAATCTGGTCGCTGGTCGGAATGACTTCAAAAACGCTCCCCTGCAGCGGACTCATTTTGACCATTTCCTGGAGCTGCAGGTTGAGCAGACCCAGCTGAATGTATTTGGCCTTGGGGCCCGAGATGAAGAAACGGCCGGAACCTTCCAGGTGGATGCTGGTCGCCGTGGCCGCCGCCAGGGCCCGATGCCAGAGCTTTACGAAGGCCAGGCAACGAGCTTCTCCCGCCTTGGCACCTTCGAACACTTCTTCGGGCTCCATGTCCAGAAAACGCAGACGCATCGACCGATGACCCATGATTCCTTCCAAGTGCCCTTCACCTCCACAGCCACAGAAGCGCTCCTTCGGGTCGAGTGTGACCACAATATGTCCCCCCTCCCAAACTCCTTCAGTCCAGGGGTAGCGCCCATACCCAACTCCGTCCCCTAAGGTCCAGCAACGGATGAGCTGATCCAGATGGCCCTCGGTGGCGGCAATGCCTGCCGCCATGACATCGGCGTCGTTAAAGATCAGCACAGGGGCTGAGATCCTCAGTTCCTCGAGAGCTGCGGTCAGGGATGTCTGGAAATTCACTCCCTTGACTTGCTGCAGATTAGGTGATTCGTGAATGACACCTCCGCGGATGATACCGGGAAAACCGACCCCTACGGCCTGAATGGTTTCTCCGCCAGCCGCCTGCTGAACCAATCTGCAGATCGTTTGGGCGATGTTCTCTGCAGGCAGCTCCTGCAATCCCTGATAATCATCTGGATTCTTGGGAAATACTAGAGGGGAGCCCACCAGCTGATGTTTCTCGACTGCCCCAACAGCGATGTGCTCTACTGCCAAGACGCCAATGATCCGCCCCATGTTGCTCCTTTCAAACACCCCGAGTGGTCGATTTCATAAGCTATCTTGGGCTGGCATGCCCGAGGACCCTGCAGGTATCCCGTCAGATTGACCGGAGGCCGCCACTCGGCGGGGTCGCCGACGCCTTCTCAGCACTACTGCAGCCAACAGACTAAGACACTTGTTGCCAAGAGGGTCCTACACCTGGTCTCGCAGCTTGGAGAATCGGGCGACCGGCCACTTTGGAGTGTGTCCGTCAGTCGATTCTTCACGCCAGTAACTGCCTCGCCACGTCCTCTCATAGCCTTGTCAGCTTGTTGAGCCCATTGAACGCGGCTGCTTTGTAGCATTCAGCCAGGGTCGGATAGTTGAAAACAGTATTCACGAAATAATCTACGGTCCCTTTCAGGATGAGCACAGCCTGCCCAATATGAAGCAGTTCTGAGGCGCCTTCTCCAATGATATGAACGCCAAGCAACTCCTTGGTCTCCCGATGAAAGATCAGCTTGAGCCGTCCGGTGGTGTCTCCACGAATCTGGCCGCGCGCAATTTCCCGGTAGTAAGCGATGCCGACTTCGTACGGTACATCATCGTCTGTAAGCTGTTCCTCGGTTTTGCCAATGAAAGAGATCTCGGGAATAGTGTAAATCCCGTAAGGATAGCTGGCAGGGTTGGAACTGACCGAAACACCGAAAGCGTGTGCAGCTGCAATGCGTCCCTGCTCCATGGAAACTGAGGCAAGGCTGGGAAAGCCGATCACATCACCTGCAGCATAAATGTGTTCTTGCTTCGTCCGATAGTTCGAATCTACCGTCAGTCTCCCGCGCTCGTCGGCCGCGAGCCCGGCCGCTGAGAGATTCAACTCATCCACATTGCCTTGCCGTCCCACCGCATAGAGAAGGGCATCCCCGGAAATTTTCTTCTTGCTGTGAAGATTCGCCACAACCGTCCCCTCGGGAGTCTCTTCCACGCTCTCCACCTCTTCGTTCAGGCGCAGGGTGACACGACTGTCGCGCAAGTGATAGGAGAGCGCTTCCACCATCTCGCTGTCGGCAAACTCCAACAACCGTGGGCGCTTTTCCACCAGAATAACTCGGACACCCAGCGTCGCGAACATGCAAGTGTATTCCACGCCGATCACGCCGCCACCCACTACGATCATGCTCTTGGGGATCTCGGGTATCAGCAGAAGCTGATCGCTGTTGATGATAGTCCTCTGATTGAATGGCACCGCGGGGGAAACGGCTGGGTGTGTTCCCGTGGCAATGATAATGATCCTCGCCTCGTACTCGGCATTTCCACGCGAGTTTTCAACACGGATATGGTTCGGATCAACAAAACTGGCGATGCCAGTAATAACGTCGATCCCGTTGCGGGAGAGTTGGGCTTGGGTAACGTCACACTCAGTTTTGATGACATGTTGCACCCGAAAGGCCAGATCGGCCATCGTGATCTTGTCTTTGACTCGATAACTGACCCCGTAGACACTCTGGTAGTTATAGCCAGAAAGATGCAGTACCGCTTCCCGCATAGTCTTGCTGGGAATGGTTCCGGTGTTGATGCAGGTCCCCCCTAGTACCTCTTTCTTTTCGATCAAGGCGACTCGTCTGCCACACTTTGCTCCCTGAATGGCCGCCCGATGCCCTGCCGGTCCCGAACCGATTACAATCAAATCGTAGGTTTGCATAGCTCGTGCTGTTTCCAACCCGTCCGTTCAGAATAGGATTCGAGACGACATTTCGAGCCAACAGGCCAAGCAGAGTTTCTCCGATACGCTGAAGCAGCGAAGTGTTTGAATGATACGTTAGCCGCATCAACTGTTTCAAGTCAGGAAGCAGAACGTGGATGCGCGCTCGCGAGCGGCCTTGGCGCCCGGCACGAGTCATTGCAGAAATGCGGACTGCGAAACCTACGATTGCTAATGCCCTTGTCGATTGAAGCCGATTCCGGATTTGGCTGTACAGGCAGATCAACGACAGCACTTCTTCTTTGAGGCGTTGGAGACCGAAAGCATCCAACCTTTTCCCTTTGATCGGCCCAAGCCTCGTTGCTATACTGCCCAACATGTTGAAAATAAAACTCATTCTGTTGCCGATGCTCTAGGCGTGTTGCAGCAAGTCGTCATCCATTGGCAATGGG
>Ga0075421_100013243_pt1 | contig 10272 bp, 11 predicted proteins | sample SoiMetdeltSBSDD5_FD_75292 | JGI IMG/M metagenome (GOLD analysis project Ga0075421, IMG submission 75292) | Bulk soil microbial communities from a Populus tree surrounding site in Tennessee, USA - Soil MetaG P. deltoides SBSDD5 | ecosystem: Environmental > Terrestrial > Soil > Tree plantation... | reverse complement strand
ATCGTTAAAAACACAGAGACACAAAGACACAGAGGCACAAAGAAAACGCCGCACCAAAATATGTTACTTGCGTCGTTTTCTTTGTGCCTCTGTGTCTTTGTGTCTCTGTGTTTTTAACGATACTGCACCGGCGATTCTCTTTCCTAATCGCCTTTCTTCTTCCTATTCTTGCTCCAGCCCTCTTTGACCACCTGGCGGCCGCGGGCAATCGCGAGTGAATCTGCCGGCACATCCTCCGTAATCGACGATCCTGCGGCGACGTATGCATTCTTGCCGACACGAACCGGCGCGATTAACTGCGAATCGGTACCGACGAAAGCGCCGTCTTCGACGATCGTGGGGTGCTTGTTCACACCATCGTAGTTGCAGGTGATCACGCCTGCGCCGATGTTCACGTGATTACCCAACGTCGCATCACCCAGGTACGCCAGGTGTTTGGATTTCGTTCCAGCTCCGAACGTAGATTTCTTGACCTCAACGAAATTCCCGACCTGCGCCGAATCGCCGAGCGTTGTCCCCGAATGAAGATTAGCGTACGGCCCGATCGACACGCCTTCACCAATCGTGCAGTCGGAAACGAGCGATCCTTCCAGAATCACCGCCTTGGCGCCGATTTTTGAATTAGAGATACGGCTGAAGGAACGAATGGTTGCTTCGTCACCGATGACCGTGTGTCCATACAACTGAACCGAAGGGTAGATGACAGTGTCGGCTCCGACCTGCACGTCGGCGTCAATGTAAACGGTATCCGGATCCAGGATCGTCACGCCGTCACTCATTAATGAGTCACATTTATTCCGCCGCAACACGCGATCCACCGCCGCCAGTTCCTGACGCGTATTGATCCCCAGCACCTCTTCAGCCAATTTCACCTTGAAAACACCGACCTTCTGTTTCTTGCCAACCAGAATTCCGATGACATCGGTGAGATAGTATTCTCCCTGCGCGTTTTCGTTCCGGACTTTCGTCAATGCCTCAAACAGAGCTGCAGCGTTGAAGATATAAATGCCGGAATTAATTTCCCGAATCTCCCGCATCTCCGGCGTTGCGTCGCGATGTTCCACGATTGAGAGTACTTCGTCGTTACTTTGCCTGATGATGCGTCCATAGCCGCCTGGGTCATCCAGATCGGCTGTCAGAACACACGCCCGAAAACCGCCGGCACGATGAAATCGGACGAATGCTTCCAATGTCGAGACCGCAATAAGTGGTACATCCCCGGGCATCACGATGACATCTCCGGTGTACCCCGAAAAGTGATCCCGCGCGGTTAATACGGCATGACCGGTACCGAGCTGCTCGTGCTGGTCTATGAAAGTGACTTCAGATGCGGCCGACTTGACCTGATCCGCAGAATGGCCGACCACAACGGAAATATTGGTGGAGAGCGATCGTGCCGCTGCAAGTACATGCTCAATGAGTGTGCGCCCGCCGGCACGATGGAGGACCTTGGCATATCTCGATTTCATGCGGGTGCTCTTACCCGCAGCTAGTATGAGAACTCGAAGGTTTTCCATGGTTTGATCTCTACTGCTATCGAAGCTTGCGGGGCCGTCGCCCCTCCCGCCGCTCGGCCGCACGTACTCGCGGCGGCCTCATCCCGAACACGACATCCGCAAGACGTTCCGGATCGTGGCGGATCATTCCGTCCTCATCCAGCAAATCCACTTCCACGATATTCAGGCCCAGAGCACGGAGCTTCGCGTGATCCGCTTCCACAACACCGGCGCGCTCGGCCTCATATTTCTGGATTAGTTCCGCCGAAGGACGGCGATTGTTCACGATGATGTTCGGAAACAGCATGCCGCCACAATGTTCAGCCAGAGCCAGGACATGATCTGCCGCCGAAAAGCCCTCGGTTTCACCGGGCTGCGTCATGATGTTTTGAACATACACTTTGACTGCTTTTGAGGAGCGAACGGCGCCGATCACTCCCTTGACGAGCATATTCGGAATCAAACTGGTGTACAGCGAACCTGGTCCGATCGTAATCAGGTCTGCCGAGGAAATTGCATCGAGAGCATCTTTCAGCGGAAGGGCATCCGGTGGATTGAGCTGTACCCGGCGAATCCGCCGGCCGGCGGAGCTGATACGCGTTTCTCCTTCGATCCAGGATCCGTCTTCCAGCTCCGCGCACAGCTGAACGTTGGAGTTCGTCGACGGATAAATCACTCCCTTTATTGCCAATACTTCCGACGCCAGCCGCACGGCTTCAGCAAAATCGCCCGTGACGCTTGCCATTGCAGTGAGAAATAAATTGCCGAAACTGTGATTGTGTAACGCGCCGTCGCTGTTGAAACGGAAGCGGAAGAGGCGGGACATCAAGTGCTCATCTTCGGAGAGCGCCATCATGCAATTGCGGATATCGCCGGGTGGGAGCGTCCCCAATTCTTCGCGAAGCCGTCCGGAGCTGCCGCCGTCATCGGTGACCGTGACAATCACGGAAAGTTTGGCGCGGAACTTCTTAAGTCCCCTCAGCAGTGTAGACAGACCAGTCCCACCGCCGATGGACACAATCCTGGGCTCTGAAGAATTCACTTCTCTGATGGTGCGACCAGTTGCCTGAACTCCGGATCTTCCTGGAGCGATTCGAAATCGCTATCGCGCGCTGCTAGAAACCGATTTTCACCGCGGTACTGAATGGACTGTTTCAGATAACCAAGCGCCTGCTCCCGATTACCCTGCAGTGCACTTGCGGTGGCAAGCGCGTAGAGTATGTGGTCGCCCTTGGGCATGAGCTTCAGGGCGTGCAGAAGATGCTCCATAGCCGCGTTGAGTTCGCGACGGTTGAGATCCGCGATACCCACATTGTAGTGATCGTCGGCCGACCGTAGCACCGTCCTTCCTCTTTCTTGAATTTTTTTCTCACAAGCAAGAATGAGAACCTTGGCACGTTCCTGAATTTCAGGTTCCTCCGTGTGTGCGGCAATCAAATCACTGAAACAGCGGATGGCTTTTTCGAATTCTTCTCCGTGCATCAACCGGATACCGGTTTCGTACGCCACAATCGCAGTTGAAATATGCTTCGGGCGCGGCCGTTCCGGTGGTGCCTGACGGGTTGATGAAGTGGGTTCCAATTCTACTGAAGGGCGACGCAATTCCGTCCCAGATCTCTTTGCCGGACGCCGGGCCGCTGTTTTCGAACTGGCCTTCGTTCCATTTCGGGAGCCGTTGGACGACAAGGACCTGGAAGCTTTCGCCTTCAAACGCAAAGACTTAGAGGCCACAGGCGCACGTTTGGTTGTTTTCTTGGAGGCTTTTCCCTTGGGTTTGCTCTTCGTCGTCATCGATGCCGCAACTTATAAGGTCATTGGCCCGTCAAAGTCAAGGACCGGCAAAGACGCGGCATGCGATTTGCTAATCATTGGACGGCCGATCGCGGTGATACGACCGGACCTAGAGTCGTTAGTTAGTAATCGGTGGTTCGCCGCTTGGGAATGCCCACGGCTGCGGGTAAGCCTTCAAGCGGCGATGTTCTGCTCTCCAGTTCAATAATCTGGCCCCCTTGTTCGGGAACCGGAGATGTTTTCAAGCGTGTATGAATTGGGATGTGTTTAGGTGCTTTGATTCCAAAGCGCACTCGATTTCTGCCAACTTCTAAAATGGTGATCTCAATGTCGTCGGATAGGATGATCTTCTGGTCTTTCTTACGGCTAATAATCAGCATTCCTTACCCCTTCCATAAGGTGCTATCCACTTTTAAGGAGAAATACAGATTCAAGAAAAATACACCCACTTTTGTCTATAACCCCTTCAAATTTTGGAGTCTTTCTGGCAAACTGAACACGCTGTTGACATGAAGAAGTACTTCTTGCTGCCAATCTCGTTGATCTTGCTACTGTTTTGGCCCATTCACGCGCAAGAAATTGTCGTACCGAAACCGCAAATCACGCGTCTTGCCACCGTCAGCGAAACCAATTACCTCAACCAGCTCGCGCTTAAAGGCTTCAGCCTCGAACGGCAAGGTATTCTTGTCGAGTCACTCGATGGACGAACCATTTATGCCGACCTGAACAGCGAGATCGGTTTCAATCCGGCATCCGTGATCAAAGTGGCGACGTCGTTTGCAGCGATTGCGAAATACGGGCCGGAATACCACTTCGAGACGACCTTTTACGCCGACGGCTTGGTCGACAAGAAGAAGCGCACATTAACCGGGGACCTCATTCTCAACGCGAGTGGGAATCCGGTGCTGACCTCGGTTGACGTTTCGCGTTTGGTGCGTGATGTGGTGCGTGCTGGCATTACTCGCGTCTCGGGCAATTTGATAGTAATCGGGCCCTTCACCTATGCATCGTATTACACAACGGATCGTGCAATAAAGGCTTTGAATCAGGTTCTTAGACGCGCCGGGGTCAAAGTGAACGGAACAATCCGTTGGGGAGCACAGCGCGGGACAAGGATCACGACTCATGTTTCTGCCAGCTTGCGAGACATTCTCTTTTATCAGAACGCGCATAGCGTAAACACGACAGCAGACCGCCTTGGTGAAGCTGTGGGTGGACCGAGAGGCGTCGAGCAGTTCTTGATCAAGAGTCTCGGTATCGAACCGGACCAGATCAGTATCAGCCGTTGCTCCGGACTCGACTACAATCGAATCACACCGCGTGCTACAGTGTTGATGCTTCGCGAGCTGATGTTCTGGCTGAACCTGAACAACATGCAGCCGCAGGATGTCCTTCCGGTAGCGGGAGTCGATCCTGGAACGCTTCACCGCCGCTTTACGGGGCAGGAATATCGCGGGGCGGTCATTGGCAAAACCGGAACGCTGCCGGCAACTGACGGCGGCATCAGCACATTAGCAGGCATCATCTATACACGCACGTACGGTCCGGTTCTCTTTGCCATCTTTAATACAAAGGGATCGGTATCCACATATCGCCGGCTGCAGGATGATTTTCTAAAGGGATTTATTGCGGAGAGCGGCGGTATCCCGGACGTCAGTGCGTCATTGCATAGACTAAATAATTAATCGACAAACGAATGGCGAGGGCGGACCACTTCAGCGGTTTGTCGCCGTGGTCCAATCCTTCCATAAACTCCCCCAGATCGTTGTTCTGATTTGCGATCATCGCGAGCCGGCCCGAATCGTCGTTGATTCCCCAGAATTCCGGCTTGCCACCTAAAAACCGGACGTCGTAATAGGGCGGATCCATCTCGATAGATGGGATCTCATAGAAAGAATGGAAAATGGGGTGCGATGCATCGAGCCGGAACATCTCCTTGCCGGGAAGTACCTGCCGCATGTAGGAACGCAGAACTTCAAGATCACGGCCTCTGAAATCGTCACACACTACGAATCCACCGCGGTTCAGATATTCGCGAAAATTCGCGATTTCTTTGGCCGACAAGGAAAAGAAACCTGGCTCCGAGATATAGACCCATGGGTACTTGAAGATCTCCGGACTGTCGAGCCGTACAACCTCGTAAGACTCGCGAGTGGTGCGAATTCCTGTAAGTTCCGACACCATCGACAGCAACAGGTCTTCGGAGAACGGATAATCGTGATGCCACGGAGCTTCACCCGTTTGCAGTATCCAATTTCGGTCCATGGTAAATTGAACTCGGGCGAACACGAACTCTGCGCCCGCCTTCTCAGGGACATCGGACACGGCTAGCGATGCGAAAACGACGATTAGAGCTGCCAACGAGAACAGCTTCTTCATAGCCTCCTGAGTATACGCCTTATGACATTGTTGGATCGAGTCATCGCCCGGACGCTGCCAGCAGTTCCGAAGACCGTGGTCCGACGCGTCGCCAACCGCTACATCGCTGGAGAAACGACGGATGAGGCGCTTCGGGTGGTGGCAGACCTCAATGCACGGGGCTTTCGCGCCACACTCGACATCCTCGGGGAACATATCAGTCGTTGGGATCAAGCCAACCGCGCGATCGAGAACTACTTAAACCTGCTGGAGGAAATCGCGCGCCGGAAAGTCGATTCGACGATTTCTATCAAGCTCACTCAGCTCGGCTTGAAACTTGACCCTCAGGCATGCCTCGAAATGACCCGCCGCCTCATACGCCGTGCTGCAGAACTGAACAACTTCGTCCGTGTGGATATGGAAGACTCCTCCTGCACCACCGCAACGCTTCGGGTCTACCGCGAATTGAGGCGTGAATTCTCGAATGTCGGCGTCGTGGTGCAGGCGTATTTGCGCCGGACTCTGGATGATGTGTGCGCGCTCGAGGACCTGCGTCCGAACTACCGGCTGTGCAAAGGCGTCTATGTGGAGCCGCGGGAAATCGCATACCCTGACATGCGCGTCATCAATCGGAATTATGCTCTGCTGCTCGAGAAGATGTTGCGCAATGGGTCCTACGTCGGCATTGCGACTCACGACGAGTTCATGGTCTGGGAAGCGTACCGGATTATTCGCGAACTGAAGCTGCCGGCTACGGCTTACGAATTCCAGATGCTGCTCGGCGTCGAGGAAACGTTACGCGATATCATCCTGGCCGCCGGACATGCCGTTCGCATCTATATTCCATTTGGCCGTGACTGGTACGCTTATTCGGTCAGGCGCCTCCGGGAAAACCCGCGTCTGGCAGGTTATGTGTTCAAAGCGATGTTTAAGTAACCAACGGTTGCGGATCTATAGTTGTTCACAACTTCCATGACCGCGCGTCTTCTACCGAGGCATAGAATTTGAAAATTGTCCTGCTAGGAACCAGCTCTGCTGTCCCAACGCTCACACGAGGATTGTCTTCAACGGCATTAATCCGCGCAGGCGATGTCTTCCTGTTCGACTGCGGCGAAGGCACGCAATTGCAACTGATGCGATCGTGCGTAAAGCGCAGCCGCATTCATTCGATTTTCATCGGCCACCTCCACGGAGATCACCTCTACGGCATCGCCGGCCTGCTGAGTACGCTTCACCTCGATGGCCGCGAGAACCCTTTGAATGTATTCGGCCCGGAAGGGCTGCGCGTGTTTCTAAATGCGGCTTTTCGGACGTCGGATCTTCAATTCACTTTTAAGCTGACGGTGCGTGAATTCCCTCGCGGCTATCGCGGCCGCGTCCTCGATGAAGAGGAGTACTACGTGGATGCGCTGCCTCTCGACCACTCGATCTTCTGCCTCGGCTGGAGATTTCAGGAAAAGGACAAACCCGGTGTGTTCAATCTGGAACGCGCCCAGGAGCTGGAGATTCCACGCGGACCGCTGTACGGAAAGCTTCAACACGGAGAAGCGATTACGCTCGAGAACGGCCGCACGATCACTCCGGACATGGTGCTGGGAGCGCCTCGGCCCGGCAAATCCGTCGTCTACTGCCTCGATACGCAGTTTTCACAACGATCGATTCAGCTTGCCGACCACTGCACGGCCCTGATCCACGAAACAACCTTCGGGCCGGATGCGATCGACCTGGCTCGCGACCGCAAGCACTCCACCATGGAAGACGCCGCACGCGTCGCGAAAGAAGCCGGCGCTCAACATCTCATCGCGACGCATTTCAGCTCGCGCTACGATGGGCGTCAGATTGTGGAGATCAGAGACGAGGCTAGAGACGTTTTTGAGAATATTACGCTCGGCAGGGATCTATTGGAGATCGATTTATAACATCAGTATCTCGGTATCGACGAATCAATCTGCTGCGACCACGCTTCAATCCCACCCGACATACTCTTCGTATTCGAAAAACCATGTCCGCGCAGGTAAGCGGCCGCATCCAGGCTCCGCATCCCGTGGTGACACATCGTGACAATCGGAGTCTCCTTCGACCACGTCTGCATGATTTCTTGAGCAAGACTCTGATCGACCAGGACACTGCCCGGAACACTTGCAATCGCAAACTCCTCCGGTGTCCGCACATCCAGCAGTTTGATTTTCCCCTGCTTCAGCAACTCAGCGGTTTCGCGCGGCGTAATCTCGAGATCCCTTTCCATGTCCTGACTCCTGTGAATATGTTCGACTACTTCGTTGACCTCGAGACCGTGGTTCAAAGCCACCGTCGCCAGCGTATCCGTCGGCTGAAAACCGCAGCTGCTGCATCCGCCGACGTGATACTTCTGAAACAACGCACGCTGGGCAGAGGGAAACACCGTGGTTACCTGTTGCATGGTCCACTCACCGGACAAGTCTTTCGGGTCGGTGCTGACGACCGCTTTCGGCTGCATCAAAGGCTTTAGCGCGGTGACATCGAGTTCGTTACTGTCTCGAACGGGTACGGCCGGCGTCTTCTTCCCGAAAATTCTCGAAAGTAATGTTGCCATATTGTAATTCTCCTTCCAGAGTCGCGCGCTGCGCGTTGGTGATGCAGACCGGAACAACTTCTCCAGGGGCGACGTTGCCGTTTACATGCACTTTGTAATTCGCCCGCGTCCGGCCGAAATTGTTCTCTTCAACAAGGACGTCCTGAATCGTGCCGGCCAGCTTCGATCGCTGCTTCAATGCAATCCGATCGACAAGTTCGAGACAGCGTCGATGACGTTCTTCAATCAACGACTCGGGATGACATTCCAGGTTCGCTGCTGGAGTGCCTTCACGAGTCGAATACTTGAAAACGAAGCCCCAGTCGAATTGCACTTCTTCGATTAGCGACAAAGTGTGCTGAAAATCATCTTCTGTCTCTCCGGGAAATCCCACAATGATGTCGGTGCTCAGCGACATGCCCGGCATCGCTTTTCGCATTTTCTGCACTAACGCCACATATTGCTCGCGGGTGTAGTTGCGCGCCATCGCTTTCAACATCGTGTTGGATCCGGACTGCACCGGCAGGTGCAGCGCCTCGCAGAGCTGCGGCACGGACGCCATGGCCTCGATGACGCGATCCGACATGTAATACGGATGCGGGCTGATGAACCGGACCCGATCCACACCATCGGCAGCAGCAACGGCTCGGAGCAGATCGGCGAATCGGTAGTCGCCATGCCGATAGGAATTCACCGTCTGGCCAAGCAGCGTAATCTCGCGCGCGCCCTCGCGTACGCGGTCACGAACTTCGCCGAGAATCTGTTCCATCGAATGATAGATCTCGCGTCCGCGCACATAAGGCACGATGCAGTATGTGCAGGAGTAATTGCAGCCGCGCATAATGGTAACGAAAGCGGCGACTTTATCGTCGATCGCGGGCACTGCGTAATCGAGCCCTTCGTCGGTTTCCCGGCGATCCAGCAACCGCTCCGCCATTTGGCCGAAATCCTCGATGGACTTGGCACCGATAACGAGATCGAGAAATGGAAACCGGTCCTCGAGATATTCCTTCGTGCGCTCGGCGGCACATCCCGTGACGACGACTTTTCTGCCCGGCCGTTTATCCTTCCAGCGTTTGAGGCGACCGATTTCCGAAAACGCACGGTCCTCGGCATGCTGCCGCACCGTGCAGGTGTTTACAAGGATTACCGATGCCTCGTCCGGATCCGCGGTTTCGGACAACCCGTGGGCCTTGAGATGCCGTGACATTTCATTCGAATCCGCCACGTTCATCTGGCATCCGTATGTGCGTACGAAAAACTTCATAACCGCCGATTATACTGTATCGAATGCACGAGGTTCCGATCGAAGACTCCATCGACCTGCACACCTTCCAACCCAGAGAGATCCCGATCGTCGTTGAGGAATACCTCTATCAGGCCGTCCAGAGGGGGTTCCGCGAGGTGCGCATCATCCATGGGCGCGGCATCGGCGTGCAGAGGGAAATCGTTCAATCGATTCTGAAAAAGCATCCATCGGTGCAGTCGTTTCGAGATCTCCCCGACCGCGGCTCGACGTCGGTAGTGCTCAAGGAACTGTAGGCGCGACTTATGCCCGCCGCGCAAGAATCTGTAATTGTAATTATGACGTATGTGAAAGGGCAGGAGCCCTCTCCCGGAGGGAGAGGGCGCTCGCCTTGTACATGTCACCGTCGTTGCGAACCACAACAGCCTTTCTGCAGTTAACGAATCTTCCCCTCATCCCGCAACTTTTCCAGGTGCGCCATCACGCTCCGCTCCGCCAAACCATGCATTGCCGGCGCAACATCCGTATAAACCTTCCCGACAATGGCCGCCGGCTCGCGGTGCCCATACTCCCAGGCCGCCAGGATCTTTCGCTCCCGATCCAGCCGATGATCCAGATATACCTGAATCTTCTCCTTCGCATGTGCCATCGCCGGCCCATGTGCCGGGAATAACGTAGTCACAGGCAGTGCCTGCATCCGCCGGAGCGAGTCCAGGTACGTCGCCATGTGCCCCTCAGGCGGATCGATCACTATCGTTCCCACTCCCGCCATGAGATCTCCCGTGATCAGCGCCCCGCTTTTTTCCTCGAACACACAGACATGCCCGCGC
>Ga0075421_100013240_pt1 | contig 10272 bp, 8 predicted proteins | sample SoiMetdeltSBSDD5_FD_75292 | JGI IMG/M metagenome (GOLD analysis project Ga0075421, IMG submission 75292) | Bulk soil microbial communities from a Populus tree surrounding site in Tennessee, USA - Soil MetaG P. deltoides SBSDD5 | ecosystem: Environmental > Terrestrial > Soil > Tree plantation... | reverse complement strand
AGGGACTCTACACAGACGGCCGCACGTTCGAAGGCGCCGTCGGCAAGGACACCGCGACGCTCGTCGCCACACGGCTGAAGGACACCGGCATCCCGATGGAAATGATCCGGACGATGAAGCCGTGGATGGTGATGTTGATGATCACCGCCTTCGAGGCGCAGAAGGCCGGACTGGATGCGGCGCTCGGACTCGACAAGTACTTCTTCGACAAAGCCCGCGCCGCGGGCAAACCGGTACAGGCGCTCGAGACGGCGGAATCGCAGATCGATCGCTTCGACAAGATGCCGGATTCGCTGCAGGAGCAGATGCTGCGCAGCACGCTCAGCGAGCTCGACGTGGCGCACAACAGCGTCGCCGCGATGATCAACGCCTGGCGCACGGGCGACGCTCCCACCCTCGAAAAGATGTCGCTCAGCTCATTCGACGGCTATCGCGGCGCCTACACGTCGCTCATCGTCGAGCGCAACAACAACTGGATCCCGCAGATCGAGGCGTGCATGACGAAGCCGCAGCCCTGCTTCGTCGTCGTCGGCGCCGCGCATCTGGTCGGCCCCGACGGCCTGCTCGTACTCCTGGAGAAGAAGGGGTACAAACTCGAGCAGCAATGACGCGACAGGGTCCCTTGGGCGCCTACCGCTTGTAGTCCTGATCGCTGACCGGCTCCATCCAGTTGGTCGTTCCGAAGCTCAGTGAGATCTGCGTGATTCCCGCGCTCGGCAGCGCGCCGTGCCAGTGCGCCACGTTGGCAGGGACATGCATCGTCGCTCCCTGAGCGAGCTCCTGCACTGGCTTGCCTTTCTCCTGCACGCGCAGCCGCCCCGTCTCGACGTAAATCACCTGACCGCCCTCGTGGCTATGCCACTTGGTGCGTGCGCCCGGATCGAAGTGGTAGCGGTTCATCCGGATGTCGGCGGTGCCGTGCGGCGTGACCGTGCCGGTGAAATTGGCCGGGTTGAATGTCTGCGCGGGTGGGGACGCGGCAGGTTGCTGAGCTGCCTGCGCCCACACGCCCATGACACCAAGTCCGAGGATCCCGAGGAGCACGACTGAGCGACGCATCTGATCCTCCACTCATTTTCTTGTGCGAATGCCCGCCAAGGCGCGTTATTGTCCCATGACTGGCAGCAAGGAGGCTTCGCGGTGGCACTCTACGCGTTCGACGGCACCGGCAACGAGGAGCAGGTGGACGATGCGTTCGACAGCAACGTCTGCGATTTCTTCCAGGCGTACGACGACCCGCTGAAGAACGACGAGCCGAAGAAGGAGCGCGGCAGCCTGTATCTCAAGGGCATTGGCCAACGCGCCAGGACCATGGTCGGTGACAAGCTCTCCGAAGCGTTCGGCATCGGCGGCCACCGGCGGGTTCGTCAAGCGATGGATCGGCTCGAGAACAACCTCGAAGCCGGAGACAAGGACATCGATATCGTCGGCTTCAGCCGCGGTGCGGCGCTCGCCATCTCCTTCGCCAACGAGATCGGCGAGCACCTGCCGCGCCTGCCGATTCGCTTCATCGGAGTGTGGGACATCGTCGGGCAGTTTGGCGCACCGGGTGAGCACATCAACGCCGGCCACAATCTCCACTTTCCAGGGAACGTCGAGCACTGTTTCCATGCGATGGCGCTCGACGAGAGCCGGCTGCTCTTCCCGCTCACGCGACTCGGCAAGGGCCGCAACACCTCGGCCAAGCTGCAGGAGGTGTGGTTCCGCGGCGTGCACTCCGACATCGGCGGCGGCAACGGCAATCGCGGTTTGAACTGGATTGCGCTCAACTGGATGTACGAAGCGGCGCTGCGGTGCGGTCTGCCGATGGATCGGGCGGCGATCGCCAAGAACCTGGCGGACAAGGCACTCGCGCAGCAGATCAGCGCACACAAGCTCGATGCCGGCCGCATCCGGTTGATCCTCGAACAGGACCTGCTCCATTCGAGCGTGCAGCTCTCGCCCGGCATCACCGGCCGGCCACACAACAACCCGGGCTTCGCCTGCGCGCGTATCGACGATACGGGTCTGATCACTGAAGCGGTGGCGCATACGTAGTGTCCGGCTTCAGCCGGACGAACGTAGTGTCCGGCTTCAGCCGGACGAACGTAGTGTCCGGCTTTAGCCGGACTGGTGCTACCTTATGGGCCTGCGAAAGGGGGGCTGCCGATGCGCGCTGTGCACGTAAAGCTCTGGCTCTTCATCGTCTTCGTCGTTCTCACATCCTGGGTTCCTTCGACGGCTCGCGGCGTGGCTGAGAGCGGACAGGGTCCGGCACTCACGTCGATCGGCCCGCTGACATTCGGCGCCGACGGAACGCTGTTCGCGGCCGACAACCAGGCGGCGGCCGTATTCGGACTCGATCTCGGTGCGCAGGCCAGCGGCGCCGTGCCGGGGACCAAAGCCATCGACGGCATCGATCAGAAGATCGCCGCCATGCTCGGCACCGGCGCGCGGGAGATCACGATCACCGATCTCGTCGTGCATCCGCGCACGCACAACACGTTCGTCTCGGTGATGCGCGGACAGGGCTCGGGCGCGGCCCCGGCGCTGCTGCGCGTGGACGGCGCGGGCACCATCGACCTGATCTCCACGCAGTCGATGAAGTTCTCGAAGCTCGAGCTGCCCAACGCGCCAAGCGCCAACCCCAACGATCGACGGAGCCCGCGCGGAAGCTCGATCACCGACATGGCGTTCAGCGACGGCCGGCTGTGGATCGCCGGGCTGTCGAGCGAAGAGTTCAGCTCGAAGCTGCGATCGGTGGCGTATCCGTTCAACGGGATCGATCGCGGCACCAGCGTCGAGATCTTCCACGGCAACCATGGGCAGCTCGAGACGCGGTCGCCCGTCTATACCTTCCTGCCCTACACGCTGAACAACCAGCCGCATCTCATCGCCGGCTATCTCTGCACGCCGCTCGTGAAGTTCCCGATCGCATCGCTCAAGCCGGGTGACAAGGTGCGCGGCACGACGATCGCCGAGCTCGGCGCCGGCAATCGCCCGCTCGACATGGTTCTCTACAAAAAGAACGGGCGCGACTTCCTGCTGATGTCGAACAACAGCCGCGGCGTGATGAAGATCGCCGCCGAAGCGTTCGCGTCGGCAACCGCCATTACGTCGCCGGTCGCGGCGGAAACGGCCGGTGTGCCCTACGAGACGATCGCGAGCATGAAGGGCGTGGAGCAGCTGGACCTGCTCGACGCGCAGAGCTCGATCGTGATCGCCCGCGCCAGTGCCGGGCTCAACCTGCAGATCGTGCCCTTGCCGTGACCATCCACGTGCTGCGCGTCGCGGCGCTGGCGAGTGTCGTCGCCTGCGTCGCGGCCTGCAGCCGTTCGGCGGCGCGCGAATCCGCGCCGGCCATTCGCCTCAGCACGAACGCTGGAGTCGCAGTGGTCGAAGTCGTCGGTCTGCCCGGCACAACCCTCGATCGCCTCTCGGACGCGCGCTACTCGCCGCAGGAGTGGGCATCCATCCTGCGCGTGTCGGTGGACGCCAGTTCCCCTCCGGTCGTCGGCCGCTACGAGGTGGCTGACGCTGCGCTGCGATTCACTCCCCTCTTCGCGTTCGACCGCGGGCGCAGCTATCAGGTTCGTTTCAATCGATCGCGCGTGGACGGCGAATCCTCCGCCAGCGATCCGCTGCTGACCGCGACGGTGGCTCTGCCGGCATCGAACACCATTCCAACGACGGCGGTCGCGCAGGTGTATCCAAGCGGAGACGTGCTGCCCGAGAACCAGCTCCGCATGTACATCGAATTCTCGGCGCCAATGGGGCGGCGCAGCGGGATCGAGTACGTCGCCTTGCTCGACGACCAGGGCAAGGAAGTGGACGGCCCGTTCCTTCCGCTCGATTACGAGTTCTGGAACGCCGACCGGACACGCTTCACGGTGTTCTTCGATCCCGGACGCGTGAAGCACGGCATTCTTCCCAACAAGCAGATGGGCCGCGCGTTGAAAGTCGGCAACAGCTACACACTGCTCGTGCGCGGTGAATGGCAGGACACCAACGGACTGCCGCTCAAGGAGTCGTACCGCCGCACTTTCCGCGTCGGACCGGCGGACACGATGCCGCTCGACACCACGCAGTGGCGAATCGATCCGCCCAAGGCCGGCGGACAAACGCCGCTCGTGGTCACGTTTCCTGAACCGCTCGATCATGGGCTGCTCTTCCGCGCGCTCGGCGTCAGGCTCGGTGGCAAAGTCGTCGATGGCGATGTCGCCATCGGCGCGAACGAGACGCAGTGGTCGTTCACGCCTCACGAGCCATGGACGGCAGGAGCCTACGATCTGCTCGCACTCTCGATCCTCGAGGACCGCGCTGGCAATCAGATCGGCCGCGCCTTCGAAGTAGACAACTTCGAGACGGTCGACAAGGGACCTGACCCGCGAACAGTCACCCTGCCGTTCAACGTCACTCGATGACGTCACGCGCCTTCGCGGCCGCTCTGATCACGGCGCTCGGCATCTCACTCTCGACCACACACGCTCAGTCGCTGACGCAGCTGCGTCTCATCGCTCCGGCCGCACCGGGCGGCGGATGGGATCAAACCGCGCGGGTGATGCAGCAGGCGCTGCAGCGTGAAGGTCTCGCGCGGCTGGCACCGGTCGAGAACATCCCTGGTGCCGCGGGCACGATCGGGCTGGCGCGATTCATCGGCGCCGAGCGCGGGCGCGGCGACGTGCTGATGGTCTCCGGGCTGATCATGCTCGGCGGCATCGTCACCCACCAATCACCGGTCACACTGCGCGACGTCGTCCCGATTGCGAGGCTCACCGGGGAGTACGAAGTCATCGCCGTGCCGGCGGCATCGCCGCTGCGTTCGCTGCAGGACCTGATCGCGGCGTTCAGGGCGCAGCCGGGCTCGATCTCATGGGGCGGCGGTTCGGCAGGCGGCAGCGACCAGATCCTCGCCGGCCTCGTCGCCGACGCTCTGGGGATCGAGCCGAAGCGCGTCAACTACATCGCCTTCTCGGGCGGCGGCGAGTCGATGTCGGCCATCCTCGGCGGCACGGTCTCGGTGGGTATCAATGGCTATGCGGAGTTCGCCCCGCAGCTCGAGGCCGGCACCCTTCGGGCATTGGCGATCTCGAGCGCCGATCGCCTCGCCGGCATCAACATCCCGACACTGCGCGAGCAGGGTGTGGACGTCGAGTTCGAGAACTGGCGATCGCTGGTCGCGCCACCCGGCATCACGCCGGCCGATCGCGCCCGCCTCGAGACCGTCGTGCGGTCACTGGTGCAGTCGCCCACCTGGCGCGAGTCGCTGGCGCGTTACCGGTGGCTCGATCGCCATCTCGATGGCGAGGCGTTCGCCCGCTTCGTCGACGCGGAAGAGGCCCGTGTGCGATCGATCCTGAAAAAGCTCGGGACAGGCGTCACCGAAACGAACTCGATCGTGCCGTCGGGCGCATATCCACGGCTGGTGTTGGCGGGCCTGATTCTCTTCGGACTCGCCGCGGTCGGCCGGGCGTGGAGATCCGATCGTTCACCTCACGGCGCATCATCGGGCATCGGCGCCACGTCCATGGTGCTCATTACCATTGGCGTGGTACTGCACCTGTTGCTGGCAGAACGCGCGGGCTTCGTCATCTCGGCCACGGTGCTGTTCTGGTGTACGGCGCGTGCCTTCGATCATCGTCATCCGGTGCGCGACGGCATCGCGGCGCTCGCCATCTCGCTGGCCTCCTACCTCCTCTTTGCGCGAGTGCTGCAACTGTCGCTGCCATGAGCACCCTGGGGCTTCTCCGCGACGGTTTCGCGAGCGCGCTGACCTGGACGCATCTCGGGTGGGCGTTCGCGGGCGTGACGCTGGGCACGGCCGTCGGCGTGCTGCCGGGCATCGGGCCGGCGCTGACGGTGGCGCTGCTGCTGCCCATCACGTTCACCCTCGATCCGGTCAGCGCCTTCATCATGTTCGGAGGCATCTATTACGGCGCGATGTACGGCGGCTCGACGACCAGCATTCTGCTCAATACGCCGGGCGAGACCGCATCGATCGCGACGGCGATCGACGGCTATGCGATGGCGCGTCAGGGACGCGGCGCCGCGGCGCTGACGACTGCCGCGATCGGTTCGTTCGTGGCTGGCACGCTGGCAACAGTGGCGCTGACGTTCTTCTCGCCGCTGCTTGCCTCAGTCGCACTTCGCTTCGGCCCCGCCGAATACTTCGCGCTGGCCGTCGTCGCATTCGCCGCCGTGACGACGCTGCTCGGCGGATCGCTCGTGCACGGGTTGTTGAGCCTGTTCCTCGGGCTCACGCTGGGCCTGATTGGGATCGATCAGCTCACCGGGGATGCGCGCTTCTCGTTTGGCATCCCGCAACTGCTCGACGGTATCGACGTCCTGATCCTCGTCATCGGCCTCTTCGCCGTCGGCGAGACGCTGTATCAGGCCTGGCGATACGGGCGCCAGGAATTCGAGGCCGTCCCCGTGCGCGGCTTCGTCGGCATGAGCCGCGACGACTGGCGGCGGTCGTGGAAGCCGTGGCTGCGCGGAACGGCAATCGGGTTCCCGCTCGGCGTGCTGCCGGTCGGCGGCTCGGTCATTCCGACTTTTCTCTCCTACACGACCGAGAAGCGGCTGAGCGATCGGCCCGAGCAGTTCGGTCACGGCGCGATCGAAGGCGTCGCCGGGCCGGAAGCGGCGAACAATGCCGCGGCCGCCGGCGTGCTCGTGCCGCTGCTCACGCTGGGCCTTCCCTCCTCTGCGACAGCAGCGGTGCTGCTGGCGGCATTTCAACAGTATGGGCTGCAGCCTGGCCCGCTGCTCTTCGCCTCGCGCCCCGATCTCGTCTGGACGCTCGTCGCGAGCCTGTACATCGGCAACGTCATGCTGCTCGTGCTGAACCTGCCACTGGTCGGCATCTGGGCCCGCGTGATGCTCGTGCCGCGTCCGCTCCTCTTCGGCGGGATCCTGGTGCTCGCCTCGCTTGGGGCCTACAGTCTCAACCGATCGATGCTCGACCTCACACTGTTGTACGTGGTCGGCGGTATCGGCTGGGTCATGCGGGTGTACGACATCCCGCTGGTGCCGGCCGTCCTCGGTCTCGTGCTCGGTCCACTCGCGGAGCTCCAGTTCCGGCGCGCTGCGGCAATCAGCGAGGGCGACCTCTCGGTGTTCGTCACGCGGCCGATCTCTCTGGCATTCCTGCTCGTCGCCTGTCTCATACTCGCCGGACCCTGGTTGGCTTCGGGGCGGCTGGCTGCGCGGCTGTTGGCTGGGAGGCAGCCGGTCAAGCGACGGTCATGACGAACAGCATCGCGTACGACGTCGTCGTCGTTGGCGGCGGCAACGCGGCACTCTGCGCGGCGCTGACGGCGCGACAAGCGGGTGCTCGCGTCGTCATCCTCGAGCGCGCGCCGCGCGAGTTTCGTGGCGGCAACAGCCGTCACACACGCAACCTGCGCTGCGCCCACGACGCGCCGACGGCGGTGCTCACGGGCTCGTACTCCGAAGACGAGTTCTACGCCGACCTGCTGCGCGTCAACGCCAACGAGACCGACGAGGCGCTGGCGCGTCTGCTGATCTGCCAATCGAAGACCTGCACCGAGTGGATGGCGCGCTTCGGCGTGCGCCTTCAGTCGGCGCTGCGCGGCACGCTTCATTTGTCGCGCACGAACGCGTTCTTCCTCGGCGGCGGCAAGGCGCTGATGAACAGCTACTACGCCGCCGCCGAGCGGATGGGCATCGACGTGCTGTATGACGCGGAGGTCGTCTCGATCGACGTGCACGAATGTGGTGTCCGCCTTCAGGCGGACCGCACCATCCACGGAAAAGCACTCGTGCTCGCGAGCGGCGGTTTCGAATCGAACCTCGCGTGGCTGAAGGACGCCTGGGGCGATGCCGCCGACAACTTCATCGTGCGCGGTACGCCCTACAACACCGGCGTGCCGCTGCGCGCGATGCTCGACGCCGGCGCGCAGGCGATTGGTGATCCGCGCGCGTGCCATGCGATTGCCGTCGATGCACGCGCACCGAAGTTCGACGGCGGGATCGTCACGCGCCTCGACTGCATTCCACTCGGCATCGTCGTCAATCGGCTGGGCAGGCGCTTCGCAGACGAAGGCGACGATCTGTGGCCGAAGCGATACGCGAGCTGGGGCACGCTCGTCGCGCAGCAGCCGTCACAAGAGGCGTTCTGTCTGATCGACGCCAAGGTCGCGCACTCGTTCATGCCGTCGGTGTTCCCGCCGATCGTCGCGAATACGATCCCTGAGCTCGCGGTCCAACTCGGGTTGTCTTCGGATCGTGTCAGCGAGACGGTCGCTGAATTCAACGCCGCCGTTCGCCCTGGAACGTTCAACCTCGACACACTGGACGATTGTCATACGCATGGACTGACGCCGCAGAAGAGCCACTGGGCCCAGCGGCTCGACACGCCGCCCTACTGGGGGTACCCGCTGAAGCCCGGCATCACCTTCACGTATCTCGGCCTGCGCGTGGACGAGACGATGCGCGTGCTGATGACGAATGGCCAGGCCATGCAGAACGTGTACGCAGCCGGCGAGATCATGGCTGGCAACGTTCTTCGTCGCGGATACATCGCCGGCATCGGCATGACGATCGGCACCGTGTTCGGCAGGATCGCCGGAGAAAGCGCAGCTCGTGCAGCCCGACCGTCGTAGGGACCGCGTTGAGGCGGTCCAACGAGATGACCTGACCGCGCACGGGGCGCGCGTGATGACCGTGTGCAACGCGTGCCGCTACTGCGAGCAGTACTGTCCCGTGTTTCCGGCGATGGAAGAGCGGCAGACGTTCGCGAAGGCCGATCTCGCGTTGCTGGCGAACCTCTGTCACAACTGCGGCGAGTGTCTCTACGCGTGCCAGTATGCGCCGCCGCACGAGTTCGGCATCAACGTGCCGAAGACGTTGGCGCAGATCCGGCTGCAGTCGTATCAGGATTACGCCTGGCCGCGCGCGCTGGGCGTCGCTTTCACGCGGCACAATCTGCTCACCGGGATCGCGTTCGCTGCGACCTTCAGCGCAATGTTCGCACTCACCGCGCAGAATCTATCGCCCGCCAATCGCTCCGCCGACTTCTACGCCGTCGTCTCCCACGGTGTCATGGTCACGCTTTTCGGCCTGATTTTCACGTTTTCAGTCGTGGCCATGACCATCGGCCTGGTGCGGTTCGTTCGCCACACCCGGAGTCCCGTTCGGGGTCTGACCCGGGGTCAGACCCCGGGTCAGACCCCAGTTCCGTTTCGAGACACTCTGACGCTCAAGCATCTCCACGGCAGCGGCGCCGACTGTGTTTCTGCAGAGGAACAGCGGTCGCCGTGGCGACGCTGGCTGCATCACTGCACCTTCTACGGCTTCCTCCTCTGCTTCGCCTCGACGACGGCCGCCGCGATCTATGACAACGTGTTCGGCTGGCGCGCGCCATACGGCTACGCGAGCCTGCCGGTGATCCTCGGCACGATCGGCGGCGCCGGTCTGCTCGTCGGTTCAGCGGGACTCTGGATCCTGCGTCGCCGTCGCGACCCGTCACTCACGGACGAAGCGCAGCGCGGACTCGACGAGTCGTTCCTCGCACTGCTGTTTCTCACGACGTTGACCGGACTGGCGCTGCTCGTCCTCCGTCACGAACGTGTGATGCCATGGCTCCTCGTCATTCACCTCGGCACTGTGCTCGCACTGTTCGTCACGCTCCCGTATGGCAAGTTCGTGCACGGCCTGTATCGCGCCGCGGCGCTCTCGATCGCGAGCGGCGGTGAGGCCGAGTCCTCGGTTCGATTGGCAACAGCATCAACGGATCGTTCGGCGTAGAATCTGCTCCATGCGCAAGCTGCTCACACTCGTCGCCATCCTCGCCGCGACCACGTCGACGCTGTCCGCCGACTGGAGTCCCGAGGCAGCCGCACGCTATCTCGACGGCCGTCAGAAGGAGTGGTTCTCGTGGAAGCCTGCACTGCAGGCGGACGGTCCGTGCGTGTCCTGCCACACCGGGATGACCTACCTGCTCGCCCGCCCCGCGCTGCGCCGCCGGCTCAAGGAAAGCCAGCCGACGATGTACGAAACGGGTTTGCTCGATCGGCTGCGCGCGAAGGTCGGCGAGAAACCGGCTGGGGCGCTGCAAGGCGTCGAGACGATCTTCAGCGCGATGTTTCTCAGCCGCGAGGACGCGCTGTTCGCCAGCCGCGCGGACGCGGTGAAGACAATGAGCGTACACACGCAAAAAGCGTTCGATCAGCTGTGGGCGCTGCAGGGCGCCGAGGGCGCGTCGAAAGGCGGCTGGCGGTGGTACGCCGCGAACCTCGATCCATGGGAGAACGCCGAGTCCGGGCGCTA
>Ga0075421_100013239_pt1 | contig 10274 bp, 12 predicted proteins | sample SoiMetdeltSBSDD5_FD_75292 | JGI IMG/M metagenome (GOLD analysis project Ga0075421, IMG submission 75292) | Bulk soil microbial communities from a Populus tree surrounding site in Tennessee, USA - Soil MetaG P. deltoides SBSDD5 | ecosystem: Environmental > Terrestrial > Soil > Tree plantation... | reverse complement strand
CCCGCGCTTATAGAAGCCGGCGCCTACCCCACCTTCGAGGTACTTACCAAGACCGAACAGCCACTCGCCACTGAAGGTGAAGCCGTTGAAGTCGTTCACTTCGAAGATGAGATCGTCGAGGTCGCGAACGATGACATCGCCGTCGACGCGGCCATCTTCACCTCTCGGAAAAAAGCCACCCAGCGTGACGCCGACGGCGTTGCGATGATCAGAGGAAGAGACCCGGCTGATTTGTGCGGACGCCGAGGCAGGCGCGAGCAGGACCATCATCGCCGCTAGTCCAACCGCGCACTGAACCCCGCGCCGTAATCCAGTCAACATGAGAGGCTCCTAACAATTGGTGAATTGGTGAATCAGTGAATTGGTGAATTGGCGCCGAAGTGACGCAGGGCGCTCTCGCTCTCAATTCACCAATCCACCAATTCACAAACTCACAAATTCCACCAATGTCACTGCTGAGCGGTTCAGCATGAACAATGCCACGATCACCAGTGAAATCCTGCCAACTTCAAGCCCAGCATGGCTGGAGTGTGTCTAATCACGTGGTCAGATCGTCCTAAGAAAGAGAACGCGCCTGCGGCCCGAGCGAGCGGTCGGAGGGAAGCGACGCGTAGCGGCGCCCGCGAGCGAGAGCGCGTGGGGGTGGGGCCCCACGCGCACTGATTAATGCAGACAGCTCACCGTCCCTTCAAAAACCCTTGAATCACCTGGACCATGGCGTCATGGATATGACCGTTGGTGGCGATCAGGTTTCCCGCACGCGAACTATACGGACCTCCCTCGAGATCCGTCACTCGTCCGCCTGCCTCCTGAATGATGAGCGCACCGGCCGCGACGTCCCACGGGTGAAGCGACTGCTCCCAGAAGCCGTCGAGACGGCCGGCAGCGACGTAACAGAGATCAATCGCGGCAGATCCCAGCCGCCTCACTGCGCGCGAGACCTTGAGGAACTCGCCGAATAGGCCGACCAGCGCCTCCGCGTCGCGTTGCACGCTGTAGGGAAATCCTGTGCAGAGAAGTGAATCGATCAGCGTGGTCGCGCTCGATACGCGCAGCGGCGCACCGTTCAACCACGCACCATGCCCGCGCTCGGCAGTGTACAGCTCGCGCCGGCTCGGATCGTAGATCGCCGCGACCGACGGCTCGCCGCGAATTTCGAGCGCCAGCGATGAGCAGAAGATCGGCAGGCCGTGCGCGTAGTTGGTCGTCCCGTCGACGGGATCAAAGACCCAGCAGTACTGGGGGACGCTGTCGCGATCCTCGACGTCAGAAAACTCCTCCCCGAGCACGACGTGGGTCGGAAAGCGTGATGCGATGAGGGCGCGGAATTCACGTTCGACGCGAAGATCGATTTCGGTGACGAGATCGATCGCACCCTTCTTATCGACGCGCAGGTCGCTGCCGAAATGCGCCATCTGAATTTCACCGGCGCGGATGACCGACTCGACTGCGGTAGCGAGAAAAACTGGGGGAAGAGGATCAGGCACCGGTTGCCAGTTTCTTGACCATGCGCACTTCCATGCCGCCCTGCTCACCGCGCTGCAGCACGACATCATCCATAAAGCTGCGCATGAAAAAGATGCCCCGGCCGCTCGATTTCAGGATGTTTTCCGGCGCGAGAGGGTCAGCCACCTCGTCGGGCTCGAATCCTTCACCCTGATCGACGACACGGACGACCAGTTCGCGAGGATCGACGACCGGCGTGACGGCGAATTCGACGAGGACCATCTTCGCGAAGTCTTCCCGATTGCCGTGTTTGATGGCGTTGATCACCGACTCGCGCACCGCGACGCCAATCCAATGAACTGTGTCCTCGTCCAAGCCTGCCAGCTGACCAATGCGGTCGCTGATGACCTGGACGAAGTCCACCATGTCGAACTTGCTGTGGATGTGAAGCCGGACCGTGCCGCCGCGTTTCAGCATGCGGGAAGCACCCGCCCGCGTCGGCGGCAGTGATGCAAAGAGGCGCGGCCTGACGACCGCGCCCCACAACGAAAAATGAAGCGCCCAGGCTTCAGTCCGGGCGCGGCTACGGTCTCTCGAGGCACGCGAGTGAATAACATACTAAACCGGATCCCATCAAGAGTGCGAATGCTATAGTGCGGTGCATGCTCCGCACGCCGGCCGATTTCGTGACAATTGCCCCTCAATCCCGCGCCTCCGGGCGTGTCCGCGTGCCGGGCGATAAATCCATTTCTCATCGATATGCGATGCTCGCCGCGCTTGCCGACGGCGAATCCGCCATCACCGGCTTCTCGCCCGGTGCGGATTGCGCCGCCACCCTCGAGTGCTTGCGCGGCCTTGGTGTGACCATTCGGCGGACCGGCCCGGGGTCGATGACAATTTTGGGAAGGGGCGTCGGCGGTCTCCAGGCACCCTCGAGCGTCCTCGATGCCGTGAATTCCGGGACGACGATGCGGTTGCTGTCGGGGATCGTGGCCGGACATCCCTTCCGAACGGTGATCACCGGGGACGCCTCGCTGCAGCGCCGGCCGATGCGCCGCATCATCGATCCGTTGACGAAGATGGGCGCGCGGATTGAGGCACGGGATGGCCGTCCACCGCTGACCATCGACGGCGGATCGCTGCACGGAATTACGCACGAACCACCGGTACCGAGCGCACAGGTCAAGAGCGGCGTCCTGCTTGCCGGACTGCACGCATCCGGCCGCACGCGTGTCGCCGAGGCGATCCCGACCCGAGATCACACCGAACGTGCACTCGACGCATTCGGCGTCAGGGTGATACGCGATGGCAGGGGTGTGGAGGTCGAGGGTGGACAGCGCCTCCAACCGCAAACGCTCATCGTTCCCGGGGACATCTCTGGGGCGGCATTCTGGGCCGCGCTTGCCGGCGGAACGCCGCGGGCGTCGATTCATATCGATGGCGTTGGTCTCAATCTCTCGCGGATCGCGGTGCTCGAAGTGCTGCGCCGTGCCGGCGTTCGCGTTGATTTTTCACGCGATGAGGAGCGCGCTGGCGAGCCCGTCGGTACCGTCAGTTTTTCGTTCGCGGACTGCGAAAGCTTCACCGTCGATCGGGACGAAGTGCCGCTCGTCATCGACGAGATTCCGGCTCTCGCCGCACTGGCCGCGATGATGCCAGTGGGACGGACGTTCACTGTTCGCGGCGCCGGTGAATTGCGCGTGAAGGAAAGCGATCGGATCTCGTCACTGGCCGCGGGATTTCGCGCGATCGGCGCGCAGGTCGAGGAATATGACGACGGGTTCACGCTCGAAGCGCGGCCGCTCAGAGGCGGCGCGGTCGACGCCGCCGGCGATCATCGCCTGGCGATGGCATTCGCGATTGCCGCGACGCGCGCGGCGGGATCCACCACGATCAGCGGTGCGTCGTCGGTCGACGTTTCGTATCCCGGGTTCTTCGACGAGCTCGCGCGGCTCACACGGTGACGGCGGACAAAATCTATCTCGTTGGATTCATGGCGGCGGGCAAGACAACCGTCGCGCGGATACTGGCTGAACGGCTCGGATGGCGCGCCGAGGACATCGACGAGCTGATTGAGGCGCGCGAACGGCGAACTGTGGCCGAGATTTTTGCCAGGAGCGGCGAATCGTATTTTCGTTCGATCGAGCGCGAGATCCTGCGGCTCCTCCTTCCCCTTCGACACTGCGTGGTGGCGACTGGTGGCGGAACCTTCATGGATCCGGAAAATCGCGCCGCGATCGTCATGGACGGAGTGTCGGTTTGGCTCGACGTACCGCTTGAAGAACTGGTGGCCAGGATGCCGGCCGATGGCCGACGGCCGCTCGCCGCAGATCGCGCGCAGATGGAGCGGCTGTTTGCGGCGCGGCAGGTCGCCTACGCCAACGCACAACTTCGTGTCGACGCGAGGGGCGCGCATCCTGAGACGATCGCTGAGCGCATACTCGAAGCGGTCAGCTGAACGAAGACCGCTGTGCGCTATCTCATTCTCTCGGACATTCACGCCAACATCGACGCGCTCGATGCGGTGCTCGACGCCGCCCCCGCCGACACGTGGGATCGCGTCCTCGTCCTCGGCGATCTGGTCGGCTACGGCGCCGAACCGTCGGCCGTCATCGATCGCGTCCGGTCGCTGAATCCGCTGGCCACCATCCGTGGCAATCACGACAAGGCGGCTTGCGGCGTCGAAGACGGCAGCTCCTTCAACTACGTGGCGCGCCTTGCCGCTCAATGGACCTTCGAGATGCTGTCGCCCGAGCATCGCGACTACCTACGAGCGCTGCCACAAGGCCCAATGTCGATCGACGAAGCGATCGAGATCTGCCACGGGGCGCCGTTCGACGAGGATCACTACATATTCGACGCGGAAGACGCGAGCCATGCACTCGACTCCGCCGCGAGGCCGGTGTGCCTGTTCGGCCACACGCATCTACCGGTCGTCTTTCGACGCAATCCAAACATCTTCGACGGGTTCCTGCCTGAAGGACCGAACGAGACGCTGGTGCGGATCGAAGGCGGGCTGAATTACCTGATCAACGTTGGCTCGGTCGGACAACCACGCGACGGCGATCCGCGCGCGGCATTCGGCATCTTCGACTCGTCGGGACCATCGGTGCTGATCCGACGGATTGATTATCCTGTCGAGATTGCGCAGCGGCGGATTCTCGACGCAGGACTGCCTGCGAGCCTCGCCAACAGACTCGGTATCGGGAGGTAAGTACCGGGATCCGTTGTCCGGGATCCGTTGTCCGGGATCCGGGATCCGGGGATTCAGTGATTCACGATCAGCGATTCGCGATAAGTTTTCGTCGACCTGGTTTTGAAACCGGTTCAGGGATTCCGTTTGGCGCGCTCTTCTCTCCTTCGAAGTTCCGCGGCAAACGCGTCCTGCGCCGCACGCGAACCCAGTATCCAACCAATCACGACGCCGATCAGCAGCACCGCGGGAATGAAAATCAGGTGCGCCGACGTCATGTTCGAGAAGTTCATCGGCGCTGACCTGTGGCCAGGCGTCGACTGACGTCCGCCAGTTCACGCTCTGCTTGTGTCAAACGGCTCCAAATCGACCAGAGATAGCCAAGGACCAGCAGCCATACCACCGCATACGCGATGATCACGAGCGGCGCGGCCGGCAGCTGTTCCTGCCCCGGCACGCTGCTCGCGGGGACGAATCCTTCCGGTGGCGACGGCGGCTGCTGCAGTGCGAACGCAGGCAGCGCGACGAAAATAAAGGCAAACGACAAGGATAAGAGGCGTCTCATTGTTAATCCTCGAGCGAAAGGTAGAGTTCATCGACCGAGCCGCGCACGGTCTCGAGCCTCACACGCGCGGCAAGCAGGACGGCGAACAGTCCCACAAATGCGAGCGAGCACAGCAGAAACGGAATGCCCATCGACGGCTCCAGCGTCATGACGACGGAGGTTTTCGGATGGACCGTTCGCCACACGTTGACGGACCAGTAAACGAACGGCACGTTCGCCATCCCAAAGAGCGCGAGCACGGCCGAAAGCTTCTCGGATCCTGCGCCGCCATACTTTCGGAGCAGCAAATAGGCAACGAACACGAGCCACATGACGAGTGCGGAAGTTAATCGCGCATCCCACTGCCACCATACGCCCCATGCTTTGCGGCCCCACAGCGGACCGGTGATGAGCCCCATCAGGCCGAACACCACCGCCAGCTCTGCCGCCGCCTGCGCGACGCGATCGGCATCCTTTCGGCCAGCAAAGATCACGATCGCGCCCGCGATACCACAGACCATCGCCGCCAGGAACATCGCAATCCACGCCGGCACGTGAAAGTAAAAGATCTTCTGCACGAGTCCCATCGTCGACTCGTACGGCGCGTTCTGGATTGCGAACGGAGCGTAGGCAAACAGCGCGGCGGTGACGATGAGCAGTGGAGTGAAAAGTTTTGTCATCTGTGCGCTCTCGCTTGTCCTTCTCCCTTTTGCCTTTTGCCTTTTCCCTTTATTCCGTCATTGCCGGTTCAAACGTCCATAGCGCCAACGTGATGAACACGATATCGAAAAAGACGAGCATCGAGAGCCACATGCGCGCGATTGGAAGATCCGCTTGAGGTTGCAGCAGCGCGGCTGTGCCGCGAACCCCCGCGATGATCACGGGAATTGTAATCGGATACAGCAGGATCGGCAGTAATACGTCCCGACTACGGGCACGCACGAGCATCGCGGCGAAAAGCGTTCCCACCGCCGCAAACCCAATCGTTCCCGTCGCCAGCAACAGGCCCATCAGCAGCGGGTGTGCGAAGAGTGGTGCGACGAACATCAATGCGACCAGCGGTGTCACAATCACCTCGACCGCAGCCAACAAGAGAAGCACACCGACAAGCTTTCCGACATACAGTGCCGGGCGATCCACCGGCGCGAGCATCAGAGCGCGCAGCGTATCGTTCTGCCGTTCGCGTTCGAAAGTGCGACCCAGTGCGAGCGTGCCGGAGAAAGCAATGGCGATCCACAAAATACCGGCCGCCGCATCATCAACCGCGATGCCCTCGCGCACAAACCCGAACGCAAACACCAGGACGCAGGCAACGGCGAAGAACAGCGTCGTGTAGACGACTTCGCGGCTGCGGAATTCGATCAGCAGATCCTTTCGTGTAACCAGCCAGACCGTCGCGACAAACGATGGCCGTCGCTCAGGACTCACGGCTCGCTCGACGGTAGCGCTCGCGCAACGAACCGGGACCGTCGTCGATCGCCGTGAGACGGCCGCCGCGCAACAGGACAGCATGGTCCGCGACGCCATCGATGGTCTCCAGATCGTGGGTCGCGACCAGAACAATGCAGCCTGCGTCGCGGAGATCGATTAGCCGGCCACGAAGGGCCGCCGTCGCGGCGTCGTCCAATCCGGTGAACGGCTCGTCGAGCAGCACGAGCCGCGGCTCGTGCAGCAGCGCGCGCTCGAGCGCCAGCCGCTGACGCATGCCGCGCGAGAAACGGCCGGCGGGATCGTCGCGTTCATCGAGACCGGCGCGCTCGAGTGCGGATTGCACGACGCGGGTGACGTCGCGAATGCCGTAGGCGCGCGCGAAAAATGCGAGATTCTCAGCTGCCGACAATTCGGGATAGATGAACAGATCGTGGCCGAGGACGCCAATCCGAGCGCGCAGTTCGGCCGTGCTGGCCGACACCGAATCGCCGTAGTGAACCCGTCCGGACGATGGAGTCAGCAGCGTCGCCGCAATCCCGAGCAGCGTCGACTTCCCTGCCCCGTTTGCGCCAACCAGCGCCACAGTCTCGCCGGCAGTGCATCGGAAATTGATTTTGTTGAGAACGCGGCGGCGGCCGAAGTGTCGGGAAACGTCGGTGAAGCTAATCGACTGAAAATCCATCAACTCGCTATGCCGCCTCGTCGTCGAGCTGCGCGTAGACGCGTTCGAGCGATGCCAGCAGCTCGCGACGCCGCGTCGCGTAGCGTTCCGGATCGATGGTGTTGTCGCGATGTTGTTCTTCGATCGACGTCAATTCAGCAAAGAGACGATCGCGCTTCGCGTCGAGCCGCGTGCGGCGGTCCTGGTCCGAATGATGTGCCGGCGTTCGGCGGCGGCTGGCCCAGGCACCTGCGGCCAGGATTACGCCGGCGAGAACGAGTGCCACGTTTCGCGGCCATACGGGCGCGTGCGGCAGTCCGCTGAACGAGAAGCGAATCACCTGTCCGGCGGGGACGGCCGGTCCCTTGCCGACGATGAAGGTCGATCCCTGCAAGGGCATATCGCGATGTTCCGCGACTTGCGGCGACTCGAGCTGCATGTCGCCCATTTTCTGCACCAGAACGCTCACCTGCCCGAGCGGCAGCGGCATGATCTGCTCGACGGTCATCGAACCGCCGGTAATGGGCAATGAATATCCGTATTGCACGACCGTCGACCCGGGCGCGAATGGACCATTGACGATGATCCGCCTGCCGGTCACGCTCGCCTGATTCGTGGAGCCCTCGAGAAGACCCGCACCGACGGCCGAGGAGGGCAAATCGAACACGATCGGGTTGACTGTCTTGACCGGCACCTGTGCTGCGTTGACGATTTCCAGAAGCGCGAACGAGTTGAGTGCTGCATCGCCCATCTCGAAAACGAACCGAGAGCGATCGCTAAACACGACGGAACCAGCTTGGGCGGCGCTCTCCGCTTGCTGGCGTTGGCGATCCGCTTGCTGCTGAAGCTGCGCATCGGTAGCAACCAGGGCTACTCGAATTCCACCAGCTGCAGGAACCGCGAACTCCTGCGACTCGAGCCGCTCACCGTTCACGGTCGTGGAGGCTCGAACTCGTGTGCCGGGCTGGAGACCGCTGAACTCCGCGCGTCCCGCGTCGTTGGTCTTCGCGGACAACGTGGACGGACCGCCAGTGAGCTCGACCAATTGACCGGGGATGACGTTGGTCATCGCACCGCGGACGACGCGGACGGTTACAGTGCCTGGAGGCAGATCGGCAACAGGAAGAGGTACGCCGGACATCTGGCGTGCGTCCGGCATCTGTGCCTGCACGGCACGCGGCGCAACCAGAACGCTCGTCACCAACAGCGCGATGAAGACCGCGCGCGCGTTCATTGCACTGTCACGAGCGACGAGCCGCACCGTTTGCAAAACCTTGCGTCGGGATCGTTGATCGTTTCGCACGAGGCGCACGTGCGAGGAGCCGGGGCGTTGGCACGGTCTAAAGTCCCTGCCCTACCTTTGTCTCCCGACGCGACAACGGCGGTCACACTTTGGGCTTTCCCGATTTTGCCGGCCTTTTGGAGCCGCTCGCTCAGCTCGTGCTCAATGGCTTCTCGATAGCCAGATCCACCTGCGTCGAGCTGCTTCATCAGATTCATCGCGCGGGCGCGAAGGCGGCCGGCCATTTCGTCGAAGTCCTTCGGCGAGACCTTGCCCATTGCGCGATCGAACTCGAGCTCTTTGATCGAGCGGAGAACCAGCGTCTTCTCCCGTTCGAGTGTTGCCCGCAGCCGGTCGGACCGTCGTTCGACAAGAGCTGACGCATCGCGCACCGTCAGCGGCACAATCGTTCGATAAACAGCAGCGGCGGCAAATCCCGCCGCTCCGATTGTGAGACTGATCAAAATGAGATGTTCGGGTGCGGACTGCCGCGACAGCATCACGGCGATCGTGGACGCACCCAACGAGGCAAGGACGAAGAAGTGCCACGGCCGAAAGCCCTGATCGGTCATGGTAGTGTGGCTTCCCGCCGCACTTTTGTAGCTTCGGCCTTTCGGCGGAAGCTCCCTATTCGGCGGAAGATCGCTCCGCTCAATCGAGGTCGCGGAGCTCATCATCCAGCCTTTCACGGAGGGTCGGATCCTCGGGCGGGTCGGTCGGCGTCTCTGGAGTTTCACTGACCGCTTCGCGACGCGACCATCGGAACGCGACGACGGCAATCGTTGCCGCACCGGTCGCACCGATCAAATAGGGAAAGAACCAGGCAAGCCGGTTGAACCCTTCGTCGATTGGAGACGCCAGCGGCTCCTGGCTGCCGTATTTCGCGATGTAGTACGCATAAATCTGTTCGCGCGTCTTTCCTTCCGCGACCAGCTTCGCAACCTCACCGCGCATCTGCGCTGCATCCGAGCACGTGCATTCGCCAATGCGTTTGCGCCCGCAGGTTCCGCACATGCAGATGATCTCGCGCTGCAGGTCCTTCTCGAGCTGTGACTGCGGCGGAATGATGACGGCCTGCGGGTTCTCGACGTGCTGCGCCCGCGCCGCCGCAGGCAACAGCACGAACAGTAGCAGAAGCGAGGTCGTGGCGGCGCCGGCTGGAACCTTCGCCGCGGCAAACGCAAAGGCGCTTTCCGGCAACAACGCGAGCCCCGTTCCAAGCGCCATGACTGCAAACCCGAACCAGATCCAGTTGACGAGCGGATTGATGACGATCTTGTAGGTGGCTTCCTGCGTGCTCACGTTGTACGAACCGAGCACGAGATACAGGTCTTCCGACACCGCACGCCGAATCGCGACTTCGGTGGTCGGGTCGTCCTCGTGTTTGGCGAAGAACCACCGCGCCGGGTGCAGACGATCGATCTGCTTGCTGCCTTCAAACACGCTCACGTCCGCGGTGACCATCTGCTTCTGCGCGTCGTTGGTCACGCGCAGCGCATCGTGTCGAACCGTGAATGGTCCCACTGTGGTTTGCTGGCCGACCTTCAGTGGCACCTGCTCTTCGCGATGAAACCCCTGTCCGGCGAATCCAAGGAACATCAACACGATCCCGACGTGCACGATGTAGCCGCCGTATCGCCGTCGCGAGCGGCCGACCAGACCGATCATGGCGGTAATGATGTCGGTGCCTGTTGCTCCCTTCCGCACCTGTGCGCCG
>Ga0075421_100013238_pt1 | contig 10274 bp, 3 predicted proteins | sample SoiMetdeltSBSDD5_FD_75292 | JGI IMG/M metagenome (GOLD analysis project Ga0075421, IMG submission 75292) | Bulk soil microbial communities from a Populus tree surrounding site in Tennessee, USA - Soil MetaG P. deltoides SBSDD5 | ecosystem: Environmental > Terrestrial > Soil > Tree plantation... | reverse complement strand
GCCAAGTTGCTGCTGCACGTTGAAACTCCACTGGTAGGTGTTCAGCATTTTGTAATCGCGTTCCATCGCCTGTATATTCGGCACGCCCGAGGTTGGACCGCTGAGAAGGTTGGGCGTGGGGAATGCCACGAGGTTCGGAGAGTCGATCGCCGTAAGAACCCGGCTATAGCCGACACTCGGGATATTGGCAGGGAGCCATTGGGGCAGCGAGTAGTTGAACGAGGCGAAAAGGATTCCCGCGCCGCCGCGAATCACAGTTCGCTTAGAGCCGAAGGGGGTATACGCGAACCCAAGTCGAGGCGAGAAGTTCTTTGCCGGCATATTCATGATTTGGGTTCCAACAGGGTCGAGCTGGCCCGTTTGGAAATTGAAGTTGGCAAATCTCCCGTGGGATTCCGTTGGGGTTGTGTCGTACTGATACCGCAGGCCGAGATTCAGCGTGAGGTTGCTTGAAGCCTTGAAATCATCCTGCGCAAAGAAACTGAACGCCGTCCCGCGCATACCTACTCTCGGCCAACCCTCGGTCCGAACAGAAACCGGTTTGTTCAGCGCGTATTCGGTGAGACTGGTGAAAGTGATGTATTGCTGGAACAGGACCCCCTTGTTGTCCCAATCGCGGCGGGCTTGGCCGCCGAACTTCAGTACGTGACGGCCCTTCACCCAAGACAGTGAATCGTACAACGTATAAGACGTATTGGCCACTGGCATGTTCCAGGCGCCGGGCCCAATAGACGGCACGCCGCTGCCGACGGCCACTGTCGGGAAACTCCTGACTTCCTCGCTCCCGGCGTTTTGCGTCCACGCGTCCATCCGGTTGAGGTAGGCAGCGACTTCATTCCAAACTGTAGGAGAGATCGCTCGCGTGTAACCAACTTTTGCCGTTTGCACGGTGTTTGGGTTGGGACGGAACTGGTCTTTGGCAACGCCAAAATAGTTCTCGGCATACGTCTTGTCGCCGGTATGCCGAAAGGTCAACCGATCTTTCGAGCTTATTTGGTAGTCAATCTTCCATGTCCACGCGTCTTCCGTAAGCTTGTTCGAGCGCGAGGTGCTATAGGCGCCTATGCGAGGATCAGTTGTAGATGTGGGTCCGTTCGGCAAGGGCAGGTGATCGATTGCAGGCCGAAGCGCAGGGAGCAAGGTCTCTCGAAAGGCTTGCGTCGGAGTGAAGGTGCTGAAGAATGCTCCCGCCCGTTGCCGAACCGCTTCGTAGTTGGCGAAGAAGAAAATCTTATCTCGCACGATCGGTCCACCGAGCGAGCCGCCAAACTGGTTGAGCCGATAGGCAGGCTTTGCGGCGGGAGGCGCATTGAAGTAGTTGCGGGCGTCCATTACGTCGTTGCGGAAGAACTCGTAGAGCGTGCCGTGGAGGTTGTTGGTTCCCGATTTGCTGATGTAGTTGATCAATGCGCCGGACGTTGAGCCGAACTCGGAGGAGTACGAATCGGTCACCATGTTGACCTCCTCGACAGCATCGATGCCGATCTTGTTCAGGCGACCGCCCCCATAGGGCATGCCGGCTCCGTCGATATCCACAGAGGAAGAGTCGCCGCCATCGACCTGGTATCGTATCCCGGGCTGCTGGATACGGGAATCGCTCGCGCCGTTGATGTTGGGAGTCGCCCCGGTCATCGACAGGCCCGGGATAACCATCATCAACCGCGTGGCGACGCGACCGTTGACGGGTAGGGTTCGAACCGTGCTCGTGTCAACCACTCCTCCAGAGGTTGACGTGGCCGTTTGCACCAACTCGGTCTGACCGACAACCGTGACCTCCTCGGCGACGGCGCCCGGAGCGAGGATAATCGGTAGGTTGACTCGATCGTAGGCGCTTAGGCGAATCCCTTCTTGAACGAATGACTTGAAGCCATTCATCGAGGCCGTTACTCTATACGTGCCCACGGAAAGCAGGGGCGCGGTGAAGTTTCCATTTGCATCGGTAACAAATTCGGCCGTTATCGACGTACCTATGTTCCGGACCAGGACCTTGGCGCCGGGAACGACTCCCCCGGAAGAATCGCTGACCGTTCCCAAAATCGTCGCCGTATCGAGCTGAGCTTGGCAGATTGAACCGAGCCCAAGAAGAATTGTCACCAGTACCGAACAGCGTCTCGCAACCATATTCTCTCCCTCTCCCTGCCCGGGAGAAGGACGGCCGGTGGCCCGCTGGTTCCGGATCGTGCTCCTCTGCTGGGAGGGATACGCAAAGGCGAGTAGCCTCTGGCGGGAGTGTCCACCAAAGGACTCTGAAAGTCAAAAGCGATTCTTCAGTATGCGAGACGTTTTACTGCAAGAATCATTGCCAGTTGCACGCGCAGGTCATCATCTTTTGTTTTCCAAGATATTGGGGCATTTAGAAAGAGGATCTTGGTTCGCTTCAATCCGGCCGAAGAAGGACGGGTTTCACGGTGTGAAAAGGCCCCCGAACATCAATCCGGGATATTCAGAGCAATGAGGCCAGCTCCACGAAGTCAGACGTCATCAGATCGAACGATTCGCCCGACGCAATGTCCGGTTTTTCGTTCGGGCCAAACTCCAGCGGACGGGCCACGAACGCGGTGCGCAGACCGCACTTGCGCGCCGCTTTGAGGTCACCGCCATGCGCGGCGACCATCACCACCTCGGCGGGTTTGCAGCCGAGGAGGTCGGCGGCGCCCAAGTAGACTTCCGGATCCGGCTTGTAATGATGAAACAGTTCCGCTGAAAGAACCGCATCCCAAGGTAGCCGGCCGCGCTTGGCCATATTTACCAGCAACGAGAGGTTGCCGTTGGAAAGCGTCGCAATCACGAACTTTTCCTTGAGCCGCGTGAGGCCCTCCACGGCGTCGGGCCAGGGCCCCAGCCTATGCCAGACACGATTCCAGTGGTGCTTTTCCTCCGGCGACAATCCGCGGATCTGGAATTCTTCCAGCAGTTCGTCGAGAATCAACTCGTGCAGATCGTCGAGCTTCATCCACGGGAGCGCGCCGCTACGCACCTTCTGCATCGATGGATCGTAGCCGGCCCGCCATCGGTCGGCGAAGTGCGCCCAATCGACCTGGACGCTGAGAGCCCGGCCCCATTGTTCGCCTTCCCGAATGATCGAGCCGCGCCAGTCCACCACGGTGCCAAATACGTCGAACACCAGAGCCTTCACGTTGAGACTGTTCGCTCCGCGCATCTGGTCCATTTTAACGACAAGAAGCTGGGACGCAGAATAGGACGGAGCGCAGCAGACAGAACCGTTTCAATAGATAAAACGGTGATAGCCGTAATTCCTTACTAATCGCTGATTCAATTGATATTACTAGCAAGATAGTTAAATCTAAACGGTTCGAATCTCATTGACTCACGGGATCTGCGCATGTAGACTGGTCTGCAGTTCGCCCTCAACCATCGGGAAGGAGCTCAGAGTGAGGATTTCAACAGTTGCTTTGTTCTTGTTTTTTGCGGCGCTCTCCGCGAACGCCCAAGAAGTCCGCGCGACCCTGTCGGGGATCGTGACGGATTCGTCCGGAGCCGCCGTTGTCGGCGCGACCGTGTCCGCCAGGAACACGAACACGAACCTGTCGGTCTCGACGCTCTCGAACACTTCCGGCGCCTACTTCCTGCCGCCGGTCCCCAGCGGACCGTATGAATTGATCGCGGAATTACCCGGCTTCCGCAAATACAGCCGTACCGGGATCACTCTTGCTGTTGCGGACAAGGCCACGATCGACATCCGGTTGGAGGTCGGGGCCATGACCGAGTCTGTGACCGTAAGCGGCGAGCTCACGGGAGCGGAAACCAGCGGCGCGATCACCGGGCAGCTCTTGAACGCTCAACAAGTAGCCGACATTCCTCTCAATGGCCGCAACTTCATCACCATGCTCAACCTGTCGGCGGGCGTCGCTTTCACCCAGAAAGTCGGCCCGAATGTTGGCTGGGTAGGTACGCGCCAGTGGGAGAACGGAGCATACGCGGGCGCATTCTCCATGAACGGCGGAAAGGCGAACACGAATGCGTTCTTCGTCGACGGCAGCGCGCTGGGCGTAGAGGGTGGCGTCACCTGGATACCGCTCAACGACGCGATCGAGGAAGTGAAAGTTTCCTCGCCGACCAGCGACGCCTCGCTCGGCCTGAGTGGCGGCGGCGTCGTGAACGTCATCATGAAGGGGGGCACAAACCAATTTCACGGAGTGCTGAGCGAATTCATCCGGAACAATAAGTTCGAGGCGCTGCAGACACAAATCAGGCGGAGCGGCGCGACGGCGGCAAAGCACATTTGGAACAGCTACTCCGCCATGGTCAGCGGTCCGATCATCAAGAACAAATTCTTCTTTAGCGCTGGCTATGACGGCTTCACCGAGCGTCAGCCATGGTCTGCCGTCCAGACTGTCCCGACCGCCCTCGAACGCACCGGCAACTTCACGCAAACCTTCAATGCCGCCGGTCAGAACGTGGTTATCTTTGATCCTCTGACCACCCGCCAGGTAGAAGGGAGATTCGTGCGCGAGCCTTTCGCGGGCAATGTGGTTCCGAATGCGCGCGTCAGCCAGCTTGCCCGGAGCTACATGCAGTTTTATCCACTTCCCAACGCCCGCGGCGATGCGCCGACCACCACCCGGAACTTCGTGGACGTCACCAACGCGCACCTCGGCAACGACGCATGGCACGTGAAATCCGAATATCTCTGGAGCGAAAGACACCGGACCAGCGCTACCGTCACTCAAAATTGGGGCTACGCGAACGGCGCCAGAAACGGACTGCAAATCGACAATCCAGCCGGAACCGGCGCCAATCCGCTGCTCCGGGTTCACTATGGAGCGATTCTTGATCACACCTGGACGCCGACTCCATCCATGGTGGTCAACGGCCGGCTCAGTTGGGACCGCTGGGCGGAGACCAGCACTCACAATCTGGCGCTCACTTACGACGGATCGAGCCTCGGATTCCAAGGCGCCGTCAGCCCGGTCGGAACCCGCTTTCCGGCAGCCAACGTGACGGGCATGATGGCGCTAGGCTACGCCGGCCCTTCGTTCCGGCCGGACAACAACTATACCGCTCTGGTGGACATCTCGCAGTCGGTGGGACGCCACCTGATCAAGACGGGCTTCAAAGTCATCGAGGGAAGGTACAATTTCTGGACCGCGCCTAATCTGATGGGAGGCTTCAACTTCACCTCGGGCTTCACCCAGCGGGATCCCCAGCTTGCGGAGCCGACCTCCGGCTATGCGTTCGGATCGTTCCTTCTGGGCAATCCGGCCACTGGTTCGGTGAATATCGTCGACAGCATCGCTGCCCTTACGCGAACGTACTCCACTTACATTCAGGACGATTTCAAAGTATCGAATCGGCTTACGCTAAACTTCGGTTTACGCTGGGACATCCAGACGCCGCCTGTCGAGCGATTCAACCGCTCGGTCCGGACCTTCGATCCGAACGTCAGCTACACGTTGAACGGCGCGGCCGCAAAAGGCGGCCTTGTCTTTGCCAACCAAGACAATCGCGGGCGTTATGGAACCGACTACAGCACCTTCCAGCCGCGGCTCGGCGTCGCGTATAAAGCAACCACCAGGATGGTCATCCGCGCCAGCTACGGCCTGACCATGCTGCCGAACAACTTCTTCGGCGGCCTGGGATCGACCGCAATCGATCAGACGGGGTATTCAAGGACGACTCCTTTCGTCGCGACGCTCGGAGCAGGTCTCGATTCGTTCATCCCCAATCGGCCTGGAACGGGCCGCTGGGAAAATCCTTTCCCAGGAGGATTTCTGCAGCCCTTCGGCGCCACGCTCGGATCGAGGACCAACGTAGGGCAGTCAGTGAGCTACGTCGATCCCGGGTACCGCATACCTCGCGTGCACCAGTTCAACTTAGGCCTCGAGTTTGAGTTACCCGGAAGAATGACGCTGGCCAACTCCTATGTCGGCAGCCGCACGCGCAAGTTTCCGATTTCGAGGGAGACAAACATCGTTCCCCTGAATTTGCAGCTTGAATCTCTCGGTGTTGCCAATTATTGGAATCGCGCCGTCGCCAACCCGTTCTTCGGCGAGCCGCTACTGGCGGGCTCCGGATACGCAGGTTCGACAATCACCAATGCGCTGGCGTCCACGCGGTATCCACAGTTCTCCGGCGTCAACCAGCTAGGTATTTCGACCGGTGGCACCAACTACAATTCGCTCCAGACTCGCCTCAGCAAGCGGCTCAGCAAGGGCCTCAATTTTTCCGCGAACTATACATTCTCGAAGATGGTTTCGTCTACGTTCTACCGGACCAACTGGGATAACGAACCCACCTGGCAGATCGACCCGTTGGACGCCACCCATCATTTCGCGCTCTCCACTTTTTACGATCTTCCGTTCGGGAAAAACGGGATCGTGGGCGCCAACTGGAACAAGGCGCTGGATCGCATCGCGGGAGGCTGGTCGTTGAACTTCACGGTCGAGAAGCTGACTGGCATTGCAATACCCATGCCGGGAATTCCCGTCAATGACGCGCTCAGTTCGGCCCCGACTGATGGCAGATTTTTCAATACCTGTTCTCAGCTAACCAATGGAGCGCGCTTTAACTGCTCGTCCGCCACCGAGTCGGTTTATTGGCGGCAGCCGAACTTCAACGAGATCCTGACCTACTCCACGCTGTGGGCGCAGGTCCGGGAGCCCAGCCGCGCGATCTGGAACATATCGATGTTCAAGAAAATTCCCATCACCGAGCGCGTGGGAGCCGAATTTCGCGCCGAGGCTTACAACGCGTTTAATACGCCGCAGTACAACGCGCCGAACACCACCATCACCAACGCGCTGTTCGGGAGAGTTGTGCCGGATCAGTACAATTTTCCGCGTGCGTTTCAGTTCGCGCTGCGCCTGAAGTTCTGAGGTTGGACCTATGAATTCCCGACAACTTTCATTGCTATTGGTTTTTGCCGGACTACTGCCGGGCGCCCCCATCCCCCAAGTAAGCTACAGCAAGGACGTCGCGCCCATACTCAACAAATACTGTCAGAGCTGCCATCGCGCCGGTGAGATTGGTCCCATGCAATTACTCACCTACGAGCAGGTCCGGCCTTGGGCGAAAGCGATTCGCAATGCCGTAATCAAGAAAACTATGCCGCCGTGGGACGCCGATTCGCGTTATGGCCACTTCCAAAACGACCGGTCCATGCGCGATCAGGAGATTCAGACCGTCGTCGCCTGGGTCGATCAGGGCGCGCAGGGAGACGCTGCGGAATCCCGCAAGCCGCAGCAATTCACCGATGGCTGGCAGATCGGCAAACCGGATGTGATTTTCGAAATGCCGAAGGAGTTCCAGGTACCGGCCACCGGCACAGTGGGGTACAAATGGATCAAAATCCCGTCAGGATTCACCGAAGACAAATGGGTTGTCGCCTGCGAGGTTCGTCCTGGAAACCGAAGCATCGTGCATCACGCCGTTGTATACGCCCGCGAGCCGGAGGTTCCCTATGCAAAGGATGCGCCTTACGGAGAATTCTTTGAACTAACCCTCGAATCGTTCCGCGGCTTGTCACGGAAGAACAAAATGTTTTCCGCCGAATGGGAGCCGGAGCATCTGCAGGTTTATGCGCCGGGCAGCAATCCGCTTGAGCTTGGGCCCGGCCAGGCGCGACTGGTTCGTGCGGGAGCGGATATTATTTTCGAAATGCACTACACGCCAAACGGAAAGCCTGAGGCCGACCGCACGCAAGTCGGGCTGATTTTCGCTAAGCGTCCTCCCAACGAGCGCGTCAAAGAATTCAGGACGGGCCGATCCGACCTCGCGATTCCCCCTGGCGAAGCGAATTATGCCCGGGAATCGCACATCGAAGTGATGAAAGATTTGAAGCTGGTCGCGTTCATGCCCCACATGCACCTGCGTGGAAAAGCGATGGAATTCAGCGCCACCTATCCCGACGGATCGAAGGAAGTGCTGCTCAGCGTACCGCGCTATCGCTTCCAATGGCAGATGACGTATCAATTGAAGGAACCCAAGCTCTTGCCGAAGGGAACCATCCTACACTGTGCGGCGGTTTACGATAATTCCGTCAACAATCCGCACAACCCCGACCCCAAGGCGACGGTCAAAAACGGCCGCCAGAGCTGGGAGGAGATGATGGCCGGATTCTTTGATGTAGCCATTGAGCCGGCGGTGGAAGTAGGTGAGCTGTTCCGCGACGCTGTCAGTGGCGACAACTCACGGCCCCAGTCGGCTCCGTCGCAATAATTCGTCACATGGAGATTGCTCGAATCGTTACGGGCGAGTTGTCGGCGGCCTTGGAAGATTACGCTACAATGAGAAACGATAGCTGGGTCGCGGCTTCGGCTTGAAAGCGTGTATGACTCCATGAGAAATCAGCTTTCAGGGCTGAATTCGGTGTTGCTCCGAACAGCCCAAGCCTTGCAGCGTGATCACGCATTTTCGTATCGTTTCAATTCAGTTAGCCACGCTGCCCCGGCGGCATTTGTGAGGACATTCTGACGTGAGCTTCAAACCCATTCATGCTGTTGGCTTGCTCTTCGCTGCCGTGATGGCCGCGAGCGGCCAGGAAGCTCCGGTCTCGTTCACGAAAGACATCAAGCCGCTCCTTGAAAGCCGGTGTCTCAAGTGTCACGGCGCAGCAGTACAACTATCCCGTCTCGATCTGCGAACGCGTGATTCCGCCCTAAAAGGTGGCGAGAAAGGGCTTTCGATCGTCCCGGGGAAGGCGGATGATAGCCGCCTGTACCGCTTGATCGCCGGCCTGGAGAAGCCTGCCATGCCGCTAGACGGCAAACTCGCCGATTCCGAGATCGCAGCTGTTCGAAACTGGATCAATAGCGGCGCCGCCTGGGATGAGAGTCTCGGCAAGGAAACCCCACAACAGGCTGCCACTCAACTGGCTGCGCTCGAAGAGATGCCCATTCCTCCCGAGGCGCGGAGTTACTGGGCATTCCGGAAGCCGGTGAAGAGCGCCGTTCCCGCGGTTGCTTCGCATCCAGCGAATCCGATCGACGCGTTTATTGAGAAGGCGCGAGCCGAACACGGAGTCAAGGCAGCCCCAAGGGCGGATCGGCTCACCCTGCTCCGCCGCGCTTACCTGGACCTGATCGGTCTTCCCCCGTCGCCCGCCGAGGCCGCCGAATTCCTGGCGGACACTTCCGCCAACTCCTGGGAAAAGCTCATCGAAAAACTCCTCGCTTCGCCGCATTATGGAGAGCGCTGGGGACGCCACTGGCTGGACGTCGCGCGCTACGCCGATTCCAATGGCTTCGAGATGGATTTCGACCGGCCTAACGCCTGGCGCTATCGCGACTACGTAATCCGTGCGTTCAATGCGGATAAACCGTACAACGCGTTTCTCAAGGAACAGATCGCCGGCGACGAGTTGGAGAACGTGACGCACGACAGCCTGATCGCCACGGGCTTCCTCCGCAATTACGCGAAGGTAGGTTATCGCGAAAAGGACAATCCGGAATTCCGCTACGAATATCTCGACGATATGATCGGCACGATCGGGCGCGGCATCCTCGGCCTGACCGTCAACTGCGCCCGATGCCACAACCACAAGTTCGATCCGATCGCCCAGAAAGACTACTACAAAATGCAGGCGGCGCTTTTCCCGTACATTGAAGTCGATTTCCCACTGGCGCCCCCGACCGAGGCGGAGGAGTTTCAAAAGAAGACAGCGGCAGTCGACGCCCGGATTGCGGAGCTGAGGGCGGCAATCCGCGCGCTCGAGGAACCCTATCGCGCCCAGGTGGCGGCCGCGAAGTATAAGAAATATCCCGAGCACATACAGCAGGCGATTGCGACGCCCGAGGAACAGCGCACGGAAGGACAGAAGCTGCTTGCCAGCCAGGTGATCCGGACGACCGCAATTTCCCCGGCGGAAGTCGAGCGCCTCATGCCCCCCGAGGCGGTCGCCAAGAGGAAAGAACTGGCCGGTCAGATCGTCGCGACGGAAAAGCAGCGGCCCAAGCCGATCCCCATGGCAGCGGGCGTGACCGATGGAGATTACCGTTTTACTCCGCTCGGGCCGGGGGACGAGCCGGCGCCGGGCAAAGGAAGAGGTCAAGCGGAGGCCCAGGGTAGCTTCCGGCATTTTGGCCCGGGACCCTATGAGCCGCCACCCTCCTATTTCCTGATTCGCGGCGATATCAACAGCCGCGGTTCGCTGATGAAGCCCGGGTTCGTCGGTGTGGCCACGTATGGCAATCCACCTGTCGAGCTGCCGCCGGCAGGCGCACGCACTTCCGGGCGCCGGAGGGCGCTCGCCGAATGGCTCGCATCTGAGGACAATCCGCTGACGGCTCGCGTGATCGTCAATCGGATCTGGCACC
>Ga0075421_100013237_pt1 | contig 10274 bp, 9 predicted proteins | sample SoiMetdeltSBSDD5_FD_75292 | JGI IMG/M metagenome (GOLD analysis project Ga0075421, IMG submission 75292) | Bulk soil microbial communities from a Populus tree surrounding site in Tennessee, USA - Soil MetaG P. deltoides SBSDD5 | ecosystem: Environmental > Terrestrial > Soil > Tree plantation... | reverse complement strand
CGGATGGTCGCCTCGATCGTCTCCCGCGTCTCGCCGGGCAGGCCCAGGATGAAGGTGCCGTGGATGGTGATGCCGAGCGCGCGCGCGTGCCGTGTGAACTCGCGCGCGCGATCGAGGCGGATGCCCTTCTTCACGTTGTTGAGGATCGTCTGGCTGCCCGACTCGTAGCCGACCAGGAGCAGCCGCAGCCCGTTGTCACGGAAGACCTTCAGGCTCGCATACGGGACGTCGGCCTTCGCGTTGCACGACCACGTCACCCCGAGTCGGCCGAGGCCGCGGGCGATGGCCTCCGCGCGCGGCAGATCGTCGGTGAACGTGTCGTCGTCGAAGAAGTACTCCTTCACGCCCGGGAACAATCGCATGGCGTACGCGATCTCCGCCACCACGTTCGAGATCGAGCGCGTGCGATAGCGCTGGCCGCCGACCGTCTGCGGCCACAGGCAGAAGGTGCACTTCGACCGGCACCCTCGCCCGGTGTAGAGCGAGACGTAGGGATGCTGGAGGTAGCCGATGAAGTACCGCTCGAGGTCGAGGTCGCGCTTGTAGACGTCGACCACCCACGGCAGCCGGTCCATGTCCTCGAGCGGCGCGCGCTCCGGCGTGCGCCGCAGCTCCCCCGCCCCATCCCGGTAGCTGAGCCCGGCCACGTCCGCGAGCGGGCGGCCCTCGGCCACCTCGCGGATGGTGAAGTCGAACTCGCTGCCGCACACGAAATCGAGCGCGGGCGACGCGCCCAGCGCCGCCTCCCGCGCCACCGCCACGTGGGCGCCCACGAGACCGACGCGCAGCTCGGGATTCTCGCCCTTCAGCGCCTCGGCCACCTTCACGTCGTGGGCGAACGAGGGCGCGCTGGTGTGCAGGACGGCGAGCTCGTAGTCGCGCGCGAGCGGAAGCACGTCGGCGAGGGTCAGGTCGGCCGGTGGGGCGTCGACGAGCCGCGAGCCCGGCACGAGGGCGGCCGGCTGCGCCAGCCACGTCGGATACCAGAACGAGCGCACCTCGCGCCGCGCTTGATAGCGCGAGCCGGCGCCGCCGTCGAAGCCCTGGAACGACGGAGGATGCAGGAACAATGTCCGGAGATACGAGGTCATGGCCGCCATCTTAAACGATCCCTCAGCGGTTGACGTACAGGCGGCGCCCGCCCGCGCTCGCCGCGAGCCGCGCCGACGGCAGCGTCCCCGCCACGCTGGCGGCGGGCGTGCGTCCGGTGACGAGCCACACGCGCCGCTCCCCGCGCCACGCGGCCGCCAGCCGCTCGCGCTCCCAGAACGTCTCCGCCGCGTCGGCGCGCGTGGCGCCGAAGCCGAGCACGCTGCGGCGGCCGTCCACGATGATCGGCCGCGCCCCGCCGTACCACTCGAGCGCCCCCGAATTCTCGAGCGGCCCCTCGTGGACGACCACATCGCCCGGCGCGAGCCGCGCGCGCAGGGCGAGGGCGAGCGGACGCACGGCGCGCGACGACGCCGAGGCGGCCAGCCCGGCCGCCACCGACGGCAGCACGAGCAGCAGGGTGGCGATCACCGCGTAGGTGGCCGCCGCGCGGCGCCGGGCGACTGCCAGCGCCGCCAGCAACAGCGCACCGCCCCCGAACACCAGCGCGGTGACGCCCAGCAGCGGCACGAACACGGCGGGGTCGAGGGTGGCGCTGCCCGCGCTCGCGGCCTTGCGCGTGGCGACGTCGGTGGCATCGACGACGCCGGTGAGCGCGGAGGCGCCGTGGAGCCAGGCGAAGCCGCACGCGGCCCCCAGCACGCCGAAGACGGCCGCGTGCGCGAGCGCGAGGCGCCGCGCGTCGAGCTCGGCCCAGCCGCGCGCGGCCAGCAGAGCGATGGCGGGATAGGCCGGCAGCGCGTAGTGCGGCAGACGGAAGCCGGAGAGCGCCGTCGCCGTGAACACGCCCAGCGCCCACACGGTGAGAATGGTCCACGCCACTTCGTCGGGCTGGCGCCACGCGCGCCGCCGCGCGAGTCGCCACACCACCGCGGCCGCCGGCACCAGCCACGGCAGGGCGCCCACCGCGCCCACGCTCAGGAACTCCAGGGCCGAGAGCGGCACGTCCTCGTCGGGAAACCGGCGCGCGCGCGCGACGTTCAGCACGTGGTTGTCGACGACCGTGTACCAGGCGAAGCCGGGCGTGGTGAGGCTGACGGCGACGTACCAGCCGAGACCGACGACGAGGAGCGCGGCCAGGCCGGACACCGGCAGCCAGCGACTCACCGGGCGCACGCCGCCGCACGCCCACAGCGACAGCCCCACCGCCACCGGCGGCAGCAACGCGCCGAGCGGATCCTTGGCGAGCCCCGCCACCCCGAACGCGGTCAGCCCGAGGGCCACCAGCCCGCGCCGATTGTCGAGCAGACCGGTGAGCAGCAGCGCGAAGCCGGTGGCGAGCGCGGCGACGAAGAGCGTCTCGGGCCGCACGTAGCGGCCGTAGACGAAGAAGCCCCACGACGTCCCGAGCGCGATGCCGGCCACCAACCCGCAGCGCGCGCCGAGGAGCCGCGCGCCGAGGAGGGCGGTGGCGGCCACGGCCACGAGCCCCGCCAGGGCCGGCACCACGCGCGCGGCCGCCTCGCCGGCGCCGCCCACGGCGAAGGCGCCCGCCAGGAGGACGTAGAGCAGCGGCGGCTTGTCGACGTAGCGCACGCCGTTCAGCGTGAGACGCAGCGGATCTCCCGAGACGACCAGCTCGCGCGCGATCTCGGCGTGCATGCCCTCGCCGGGATCGTCGAAGGGGACGGCGCCCAGGCCGATCAGGAAAAAGGGCGCGACGACGAGCACGCTCGCCACCGCCGCCCCGAGCGCCCGGCGTCGCTCGCTCAGGTGCGCCCGACCAGGAGGACGCCCAGCACGATGAAGCCGATGCCCGTCCACCGCAGGGCCGTGACGGGCTCGGCCAGCACGAACTGGGCGAGGAACGCGACCACCAGGTAGCTCATGGTCGTGAGCGGCAGCACCTTGCTCACGTCTTCCCGCGACAGCAGCGCCATGTACATGAAGAAGAAAGCCGCCTGCAGCGCCACCCCGAGCAGCACGTAGGGGTTGGTGAGCGTCCGCGCCAGCGCCGAGCCCGCCGCCCCCGCCCCCACGAGCTTCATGCCCTTGGCCAGCACGACGTGGCCGAGGCCGCCCAGCAGGCTGGCGATGGCGACGAGCATCAGCGTGTTCGACATCAGAGCGACTTGGCGATGGACGCCAGCACCGCCTTCTCCACCTCGGTGCCGCCGCCGGCGTTGGCGGGCTCGTCCTTGTCGATCCACAGGATGCGCTCGCGGCGGAAGGTTTCGCGCTCGACGGTGACGGTCGTGCGGTTCTCGCTGGCCGCCTTCACGTGCAGGGTGAGCTTGTGGCGCAGGCCCTTCGCGTACACGCCGTAGTCCTCGCCCTCCAGCCGCCGCGACTCGGTGGTCATCATGCCCACCGTGCGGTCCTTGCGGTCGATGTCCCAGCCGAGCTGCTTCAGCACGGCCTCCGTAGTAGCCCAGACGCGGTCGATGGGGGCGTTGTAGGTCTGGGCGACGGGCTCGCCGGCCGTCGCCGGCGCCGCCACGAGGGCGAGGAGCAGGAGCAGAACGCTGATCAAGCGCTTCATCTGGTCGCCTCCTTCACTGACTGCCGGCGCGTCAGGGCGCCGCCGGCGAGGGTGAACACGGCGGTCGCGTCATGCGCCGCCTCCGCTCGGTGACTGACGACCACGACGGCGCCGCCCGCCCGCGCCCGATCGCGCAGGCCGGCCAGAATGACCGCGCCGTTGTCGTCGTCGAGATTGCCCGTGGGCTCGTCGGCCAGGAGAAGCGGCGGATCGTTCAGGATCGCGCGACAGAAGGCCACGCGCTGCTGCTCGCCGCCCGAGAGCTGCGCCGGATAGTGATCGCGACGGTGCGCCACGCCGAGCCGCTCCAGCAGCAGCTCGGCACGGCGCCGGACGTCCCCGCCCGCGCGCCCCACGTAGCGCGCGGCCAGCAGCACGTTCTCGATGGCGGTGAGGGACGGCAGCAGCAGGAACGCCTGGAAGACGAAACCGAGCCAGCGTCCGCGCTCGCGACTTCGCGCCGAGCGCGAGAGCCGGCTCACCGCGCGATCGCCAAACCAGATCTCGCCGGCCTCCGGCTCCTCGAGCAAGCCCAGCACGTTGAGCAGCGTGCTCTTGCCCGAGCCCGAGGGGCCCTCGATCACGACCATGTCGCCCGGGCCCACCTCGAGGTCGACGCCGCGCAGGATCTCGATCGATGGCCCCGCCGGCGCCGGGAACCGCTTGACGAGCCCGCGCGCGCGCAGGGCCGGCTCAGGCGGCATTGCCCCTCCGGATCGCCTCCGCGGGCGACAGCCGGACGATGCGAAGGGCGGCGTAGGCGGCCGCCGCCGTGCCCAGGGCCAGCGAGAAGACGATGGCGCCGGCGAGCAGCCGCGGCGAGAAGAGGAACAGCTCCTGGCCGCTGCGCTGCGCCCAGCGATCGATGGACGAGCCGAGCGCGATGGCGAAGCCGACGCCGAGCGCGCCACCGGACACGGTGACGGCGAGAGCCTCGGCCAGCACCTCGCCGCTGAGCTGCCAGTCGGTGGCGCCGAGGGCGCGCTTGACGCCGAAGTCCCGGATGCGCTCGAAGACGGCGGCGGCCACCGTGTTGGCCAGCGACAGGCCGCCGATCACGAAGGCGAGGGCGCCGATGCCGACGAGGAGGGCGGAGAAGAAGGCCGTCGACGAGCGCAGGAGCGCGGACAGCTCGCTCGGGATCTGCACGTTGACGCCCGGCACCTGCTCGCGGATCCGATGGGCGAGCACGTCCGGATCCTCGCCGGCGCGCCAGCCGACGGCCACCCCGGTGTTGAGATCGTCGGCGCGCAGGGCGGCCGCGCCGGAGGCCAGCAGCGTGCGGAGCATCGGATCCTTGGCCACCCACTGCTCGCGCGCGTCGGCGATGGACACGATGACGAAGCGGTCGGGCGCCGTCATCATCCGCTCCAGCACCCCCACCACCTCGTAGCGCTGCCCCTCGAGCACGAGCGTGGCGCCGCGGTGCAATCCGTGCGACGCCGCGAACGAGGCGCCCACCACGGTGCGCTTGCGGTCTCCCTCGCGCAGAAACCGGCCGTCGCGCACGGGCAGCGTCGCGTAGAAGCGATTCGGCATCGGGACCGAGAGATCGAAGCCGAGCACGATCTCCTGCGTCAGCGTCATGAACTGCGAGGTGCTCGGATTCAGCGGCAACATGACCTGCGGCTGGACGCCGGCCACCCCGTCGACCTTGCGGATGGCCTCCACCTTCGCCGCCGGCAGCAGGCCGCCCGCCGTGAAGCCGGCGCCCATGCCCATGCCGCGTCCGGCTACCGAGATCTGGCCGAGCACGAAGCGGTCGCCGCCGTCGATGAAGGCCACGATGCGCTCGGCCATCGCCCCCAGCGCCACCACGCCGGCCACGCCGATGGCGATGCCGGCCACGGTGAACGCGTAGCCGCGCAGCGCGTGCAGCAGGCCACGCGCTACCACTCGAGACGCGATTCGACGGGCAGACCGCGACGGCGGCGCGCCCACGCGTGGACGCGGGTGATCCCGAACAGCACCCGGAGCGACAGGCGCACCCGCCACGGCATCGTGATCCAGCTGCCGCCGGAGAGCACGTTCAGGACGGCCACGTACACGCCGAACCGGCCGCTCGGGTGCATGAAGATGTGGAAGAACGACGGCTCGTAGTATTTGTGGATGAACTTGAACAGCGGCTGGAGGCCTCGCCGCACCCGGCGCGCGTAGCCGGCGAAGCGTCGCCGGCTGAAGTCGTTGGCGGCAGCGGCGGCCGCGATGGCCTCCGCGGCCAGCTGCCCGGTCCGGAGCGCGATGTACACGCCACCCGAGAAGATGGGGTCCACGAAGGCGACGGCGTCGCCGACGGCGACGAAGCGGTCGGCGATGACCGGGGAGTTCTCGTACGCGAAGTTCGCGGTCGAGTACACCTCGGTCACGCGCTCGGCGCCCGCCAGGTTCGCGGAGACGCCGGCCGAGCGGGCGAGCATCGACTCGTACAGGCTTTGCATGTCGCCCGACCAGGCGCGCACGGTGCGAGCGTGGCACACGGCGCCGACGCTCGTCCGGTCGCCGGCGAGCGGGATCCACCAGCACCACCCGTCCTTGAACACGTAGACGCGGATGTTGCCTTCCTCGAGCCCGGGGGCACGGCGCGCCGACCGGTAGTGCGCGAAGAGGGCGACCTTGCCGAGGTTCGGAATCCGGCGGCGCTCGCCGTAATGGGAGGCCATGAAGCCGTCCCGCCCGCTGGCGTCCACGAGCATGGAGGCGCGAAGGCTCACCGGCTCGCCGTCGGCGCGGGCGGTGACGGTGACGCCGTCGGCATCGAACACGGCGGATTCCACGGTGGCCGGCTGGTACACGGCGGCGCCGCGCTTGCGCGCATGCTCCAGCAACACCGTGTCGAACTCGTCCCGCGGCACCTGGTAGCTGTAGTTCGGCCAGGGCTGCCCGGGCAGGAAGTAGAACGTCTCGCTGGTGCCGCTCTCCTCGTCGACGAAGGTGGCGCCGTACTTCAGCTGAAAGCCGCGCGCGTCGATCTCGTGACGGACGCCGAGCTGGTCCAGCAGCAGCATGGTGGCCGGCATCAGCGACTCCCCCACGTGGAACCGCGGGAACCGCTCGCGCTCGAAGAGGGCGACCCGTAGACCGCGGTCGGCCAGGAAGGCGGCCGTGCTGGAGCCGCCGGGGCCGCCGCCGATGATCGCGACGTCCGCGCGGTCCATCACGATCCGGTCGCCAGCGGGTCGACGCCGAAGGACGGCGCCGTCGCCGGGAGCTCGTCGAGTCGCTCCGGGGCGTACAGGGTCGCGACGAGGCCCGCCAGTCCGTCGGACAGGCGGCGGCCGGCGATGCCCTGGAGGAGGAGCATCGGCAGCACCAGCGGAAGCGCCAGGGCGCCCGTGGCGGCGGCCGCCGTGCGGCGGCGTCGCGGATGCTGCCACCACCCGCTCACACGAGTCGCCAGCCGTTGCATGGCGGCGGCACCGATGGCCGGGCCCCAGGCGGGCCCACCACTGAACGGAGCCGCCGCCTGCAGCATCGCGAGATGACGCTCGCGGCGCCGGTGTCGGCCGACGAGCGCGACCGCCTCCCCAATCCCGCTCGCCGCTTCCGTGCCGAATCGGGCCGCCGCCCGTCGCGCCACGAAGGCCCCGATGGCGACGCCGTCGACCACGGGGCGAAAGCGGCTGCGGGCCGCCGTGCGCGCCAGCGCGCGCACGGCGACCTCGCGCACGGCCCAGCCGCGGGCGGCGGCGGAGAGCAGGATCTCGGTCTCGAAGACGAACCCGCCGCGGCGCGTGGGCGCCGCGTCGAACACCGCCAGCGGATAGACGCGAAACCCGGACTGCGTGTCCTGGATGCGGAGCCCGCTCGCCCAGCTCGCGAAGAAGCCGGCCACCCGGAGCGCGTCGAGTCGCTCGGGCGGGACGGCGCTGTGCTCCGCGAGACGCGCGCCGACCACGATGGTGCGCTCGGCGACCGCGGCCAGCAGCAGCGGAATCTCGTCGGGATCGTGCTGCCCGTCAGCGTCGAGCGTCACCACGTGCGTGGCGCCACGCGCGCGCGCGGCGGCGATGCCCGTCCGCAGCGCCTGCGCCTTGCCGAGCCGACGGGCGTGTCGCAGCACCTCGGCGCCGGCCGCGCGGGCCACCGAGGCCGTGTCGTCGCCCGAGCCGTCATCGACCACGAGCACGGGGCCGTGACGCCGCGCGGCCGCCACCACGCGGGCCACGGTGGCCGCCTCGTCGAAGGCGGGGATGAGCAGCAGTGGTGTCATGGCCCGCCAACCACGAGCGCCACGTGGGCGCCGCCACGCGCGAGCCCGTGCACGAGCCCCGTCGGCGAGGCGACGCGCGTCAGCCCGGTCGGCGGCGCGCCGGCGGCGGGCAGCAATCCCGAGCGCGCCGTCCAGGCGGCCGCCGCCACGCGAAGCACGCCCAGGCCGGCGTGACGACCGAGCAGGCGAGCGAGGCGGGCCACCGGCGGCGTGCTGGCGCCCAGCGCGGCGCCGAGCACCGCCGCCTCCCAGGCGTCGCGGGCGCGATCGCCGCTCGCGGAGCCGTAGACGGCGCCCACGTCCTCCGCGGCGATACCGGCGTGGTCCAGGGCGGCGGTGACGGCCTGCGAGCGGCGCTGGCGCCCCACGCCCCACGGTCGTGCCGGCAAGGCGCGCCACGTGGCGGCGGCGATCTCGCCGAGAATGGTCGCGCCGCGCGCCTCCGCGGTGGCGCGCGACTCCAGCACGACGAACGCCGCGCCCTCGCCGAGCGTGTCGCCGCCGAAGCCGAGGTCCGGGAGGTGACGCTCGACGACGGGATCGATCTCGTCCACGCCGCCCGCGAGCACGGCCCGGGCGCGGCCCGAGGCGACGGCGGCCGCACCGCGGGCCACCGCCAGCTCCCCGGCCACGGTGGGCGCGTTCAGCGTCAGCGTCAGCTCGCGCGCGCCGACCGCGATGGCGGTGGTGGCCGCCATCGTGTTCATCACGGTGTTGGGAAAGAGCAGCGCCGAGAGGCCGGCGGGACCGCGCTCCAGAAAGCCGTCGGCGAAGACGTGGGTGGAAGCCAGATCCCCGAACTCGGTGCCGATGACCAGCCCGAGTCCGCCCCCCGCGTCGATCCGCGACTCGCGCACCGCCAGCCGCGCCGCCGCGATGCTCAGCTGACACACGCGCGAGAGCCGCCGCGCGTCGCCCGCATCGATCAATCCCGGCAGCACCGACGAGGGCACGCGTGCCACGCCGCCCTCGGCCACCCCGCTCGCCGGCCGCGGCGCGGCCAGGAACGCCCCGAGGGCCGCGGAGTCGCCGACGATGGCCGCGTTCACGACGCCGACCCCGGTGATCACCACGCGGACGGGCGCGCTCATCTCACCGCCGCCGGAACAGCAGGGTGACGTTCTGGCCGCCGAAGCCGAACGAGTTGGAGATCGCGCAGTCGACGGCTGACTCGCGCGACACCCGCGCCACGCAGTCGAAATGCACCTCGGGGTCGGGGATGTCGAGGTTGGCCGTGGGCGGCACCACGCGGTGACCGAGCGCGAGCACGGTGGCGATGGCCTCGAGGCTGCCCGCGGCCGCCATCGTGTGGCCGATCATCGACTTCGTCGACGACACCAGCAGGCCGCCCTCGCCGAAGACGCGCTCGAGCGCCCGCGCCTCCACGCGGTCGTTCTGCGGCGTGCCGGTGCCGTGCGCGTTCGCGTAGCCGACGGCCGCCGGCTCCTCGCGGGCCTGGGCCAGCGCCGCCTGGATCGCGCGCGCCATGCCCTCGCCGTCCGGCTCGGGGGCGGTGACGTGATAGGCGTCGGTGGTCATCCCGTAGCCGGCGAGCTCCGCATAGACGCGCGCGCCGCGCGCGCGTGCGCGCGTCTCCTCCTCCAGCACGACGAAGCCGGCGCCCTCGCCGATCGACATTCCGCGGCGGTCGCGGTCGAAGGGGCGGCACGGCGCGGGATCGAGCAGCTTGAGCGCGTTGAAGCCCATGAAGCAGATGCGCGTGATCGAGTCGACGCCGCCGGCCAGCGCCGTCTCGGCCACCCCCGCCTCGATCAGCGCCGCCGCCTCGGCCAGCGCCACCGCCCCCGAGCTGCACGCCGTCACCACCGTGTGGCGGGGTCCGCCGAGCCGGAAGCGCGCGGCCAGCGTGTCGGCGTGCGCGCACGGGAGCATGCTCCGCACGGCGGGCAGCGCGCGCGCTCGGCGGCCGCGCGAGGCCGCCCAGTACCACGCCTCCGCCTCCAGCATGCCGCCACCGACGGCGCCGACCACGAGCGCGGCGCCCTGGCGTTCCGGCTCGCCGAGACCGGCATCGGCGAGGGCTTCGTCGGCGGCCGCGATGGCGAGGCGGTCGGCACGCGTCCGCCGCCACGAGCCGCCGACCGCCTCCGGCACTTCACCGCCGATCCGGCAGCGAAAGCTCTCGGTCTCGATCACGGTGAGAGGCCGCAGGGCGCACGTGCCGCTCGCAAGGCCGGACCAGTAGGCTTTGACGCCGAGGCCAAGCGGGGTCACCGCGCCAAGGCCGGTGACGACGACCCGCCTCATGCGCCGGGCAGCTTCCCTGCGATGAACTGGGAGAGCGTCGCGAACGAGACGAAGTGCTGGGTCAGATCTTCCGACTCGTCCATGGTGACGCCGAAGCGCTCCTCGATCGCGATGGACAGCTCGATGAAGTCGAGCGAGTCGAGGCCGATGGAGCCCTCGACGCCCTTCGCCAGCGGCGTCGCCTCCGTCGTCTCGGCGGCCCGG
>Ga0075421_100013236_pt1 | contig 10274 bp, 11 predicted proteins | sample SoiMetdeltSBSDD5_FD_75292 | JGI IMG/M metagenome (GOLD analysis project Ga0075421, IMG submission 75292) | Bulk soil microbial communities from a Populus tree surrounding site in Tennessee, USA - Soil MetaG P. deltoides SBSDD5 | ecosystem: Environmental > Terrestrial > Soil > Tree plantation... | reverse complement strand
CTGTCGTTTGCGTCGATTGGCTTCAAGCGGATCGTCTTCCTCAACGGCCACTACGACAATACCTACGCCATCGCCTATGCGTGCGCCAACGTCGCGGCGCGGCTGCCGGACGAAGTCAAGGCGTTCCCTGTCAACTATTGGGACGGGATGACCGCGGCGGAAGCGGCCGAGTTCTTCGACATGAAGACCGGGCTGCACGCCAACCAGGCGGAAACGTCGGCGGTGCTGGCGATCAATCCCGATCTCGTCGACATGGCGCGCGCCAACGTCGAGTTTCCGCCGTTCCCGGAATTCAAGGTCAACCCGGGTGCGGTGCACACCGCGTTCTTCTTCTCGTCGCCGGGATCGGTATTCCGGGCCACCAAGTCGGGCACGTGGGGCGACGCCCGCGAATCGACGCCAGCGTTCGGCAATCGTTTCCTCGAAGCCGGCGTGCGTTCGACCATTGCCGTGCTCGACAACATCGAACGCACATTCGCCGCCATGCCTGAGCGCTAGTCAGAATGAGAGGACTACACAGATGATCAAGGGAGTTGCACTGGCCGGCCTCGTGGCGCTGACCACCGTGGGTCTGCCGTCAATCGGTCGTAGCGTCCGGCTTCAGCCGGACCACAGCGAAGCGCTGCAACAGAAGCGTCCGCTCAATCAGGCGCCGGCCGGATTCACCACTCTCTTCAACGGCAACGATCTCTCAGGCTGGCGCGGACGCCAGCCGAACTACAGTCCGTACGAAGAAGACAAGCTGACGCCCGAGGAGCGCGCGGCGAAGCAGGCGGCGTGGAACACCGAGCGCGACGCCCATTGGCGCGTCGACACCGCCAAGGGCGAAATCGTCTCCGACGGCCAGAGCCCGCACCTCGCCACCGAGAAGAAGTACGGCGACTTCGAGCTGTGGGTCGACTGGTTGATGGTCAGCCCCAATGGCGATTCCGGGATCTATCTGCGCAGCTACCCGCAAGTGCAGATCTGGGATCCGGCCAATCCGCGCGAGGTCAAGAACGGCGTCGAGAAGGGGTCGGGGGCGCTGTGGAACAACAACGCCGACAATCCGGGCAAGTGGCCGCTCGTCAAGGCCGACAATCCCGTGGGCGAGTGGAACACCCTGCGCATCAGGATGGTCGGCGCGCGCGTCTGGATCTGGCTCAACGGCAAGGCGACCGTCGAGGGCCAGGTGCTCGACAACTTCTTCAAACGCGGAGAGCCCGTGCTCCCGACCGGGGCGATCGAGCTCCAGACGCACGGATCCGAGATCCGCTTCAGGAATATTTACGTTCGCGAGATTCCAGCAACCGAAGCCAAGGACATCCTGTCGAAGTAATTGGTCGTTCCCGGTCATAGAATGTCGGACCGCAGATGGAGGATCGGAATGTCGAACGGAGCCACCGTCGCCAACCAGAAACAGATCATCGCCAATCAGCGCAAGATTCTCGCGAATCAGAAACGGATCGAGGCCAATCAATCCAAACTGAACAAGGTTCTCGGGAATCAGAAAAAGCTCGACCTGATTCTTGCCAACCAGAAGAGAATCCTGTCCAAGCTCACCTGAAGATCAGCCGCGTCAACCCTCCAACTCTTCAATTGCACGCCCCTCAAGGCGCGCTAATCGTCGAACGGAGAGTTCAGCAGCAAGTCGACCGTCGAGACTGCCTTGTAGCCCGGCACGAACCGTTCGCCGAAGTCGCGAAGGAAGTTGTCGTAACTCGTCTCCGGCTTGGCGGTGACGAGCCGACAGCACGTCTCGGCAAACCGCTGCTTCATCCCCAGGCGGGGAAAAGCGTTGAGGATGCGCTCGACGTCGCCGGCCTGAAGTGAGGCAAGACCGAAGCCGCCGTAGTCGAGGCCAATGCCCATCGTGCCTACGGCTACCTCCGGCTCCTTGTGCAGCGCGAGCGATGGCGTCGAGTTGAGCGCAACCAGGTCCCAGATCAGTTGCGCACGCCGATCCGAGAGGCCCTTGCCCTTGATGAAGGCCAGCGCGGCATCGGCGCCGTTCACCTCGAAGCGGTGGGGGCCCGACACGCTGGCTGTCAGGCCGATGTCGTGGAGGATCGTGCCCACCGCCACAATCTCGCGGTCGTAGTCGATCGCCTTGATGCGGCCGACGGTCTCCGCGAACAACCACGAACGCATCGCGTGATTGAACAGATACGGCTCGGAGAGCCGTTGCGCATGCTCGATCGCCGCCGCGACGAGCGGCGTGTCCGGCACGCTGACGCCGGCAATCAGTTTCTGTGTGTCGCGCACGGTTTCAGCATTCATGGTGACCTCGTCACAGGGCGACGCCGCGCCTTACCGCTGGAGCACGGGCTGATTCAGCCACGCCTGGAACCGGATCTCGCCGAGTCGCGCGTCGCCGGCGGGAATCAGCGAGCGCTCGCCGAGCTCGGCCCCGAAGTAGCGCGCGTGCGGATCGGCGACAACCTCCCGCGGATCGTTGCGCCCGACGAGGCCTTCGCGGATCAGCTCGTCGAAACGGAACTGCTGGGGACCGGCCACGTCGACCGTGCCATTCAGCGGCGCGCCGACGGCGATCCTGGCGACCGACTTGGCGACGTCGTCAGCCGCCATCGGCTGAATGAGCACGGGCGGCAGCCGAACCGTCGTTCCATCGGTGGCTTCATCGGCGATGCGCTTGATGAACTCGAAGAACTGCGTCGCATGCACGATCGAGTACGGGATCCCGCCGTCTTTGATGAGCGCTTCCTGCGCGTTCTTCGCCCGGAGATAGGGACTGTCGGGTATGCGCTCGGTTCCCACCACCGACAGCGCGACGTAGTGCCTCACGCCGGCTGCGGCACCGTACTTCAGCAGGTTGCGCGTCGAGGTCGTGAAGAACTCCATGACGGCCGCTTCCTCGAACGATGGGGAGTTGGACACGTCGACGACGACCGCCGCGCCTTTGAGAGCCGCGGCCAGGCCGTGGCCGGTGAGCGTGTTGACGCCCGTGTCCGGCGACGCTGGCACGGCCTCGTGGCCATGTTCCCTCAGTGTTGTCACGAGCTTCGATCCGATGAGTCCGGTGCCGCCGATGATGACGAGTTTCATGGTCGATGTCCCTTCTTGGCGCTCGCGATCGTGCCGCGCCCTCTCTACCGATAGTGGTGCACCAGTTGCTGTTCGGCGGACAGCCAGTCGTCGACGTCATGGCCCTCTTGCCGTCCTCTCGCCTCGTAGAAGTGATAGGCGAGCCGCGCGACCTCGTCGCGCGACGGGCGCTCGCCGTCACCGATGTGCTTGGCTGTCATTTGCTCGCCGATGACCATCGTTGCGATCTCTGCGGCCGTCATGGCTGAGACCCGGTCTTGACCGGCGTGAGAATCGGTGCGCCTTTGTCCTTCACCAGGACCACCACGAACGTGGCCGGCGCAGTCTGACTCGCGTTCCGGCTGACGAGGTGCACGTCATCCAGTCCCTCGTAAAAGGTCTGGCCCTGCGTCAGGGTGACGGGCGACCCACCTTTGACCTGCATCACGATCGAGCCTTCGACGACGTAGACCATTGCCTGCGCGCGATGGGTGTGCACCGGAGTCGATCCGCCTGGCGGATAGTCGACAGTGATCATCGAGATCTCCCTGCGGGAGTCCCCTGCGAGATCCTTGGACAACAGTGATCGAACCGTGCCCTCCTCCGGGGCGAGTGTGCTGCCTGCAAGCGACAGCGAGAGTGCCAATGCTGCTGTGATCCTCATTGCGTCCTCCGACTATTCGTGGCCGTTCTATGAGACATGGACCGGATACGAGGAAGCGTTGTGACAGCATCCGCGCAGCGAAGCGGCGTCAGCCGTCACGCTCGAACCGCGCAGGCGCTTGCGGGCGCGCGTCACGACCTGGCGCGCGTTCGCTTCCTCGAGCCGCAGGAGGTCGGCGATGTCGCGGTACGGGTAGTCGAATGCCTCGCGCAGGATGAAGGCGGTTCGTTCGGTACGGGTCAGCTTCTCCAGCAGCAACCGCACGCCGGCCGCCAACGCCTGACCTCGTTCGGCTTCCACGTGGGGGCCGGCCCCGGCATCGACCGGGTCCGGCAGGCAGGGCCCGAGGCAGGTTTCCCGGCGCGCCCGTGCCGACTGCATGACGTTGATCGCCAGTCGTGTTGTCGCCGCCGCAAGGAACGCCGCGGCATCACGAACCAGACTGCGATCCGCGGTCTGCCAGCGCAGCCAGACGTCCTGCACGATCTCCTCCGCCTCTGCCGCGCTGCCCAGCATGCGATAGGCGATGCCGAAGAGCCGCGGGCGCACAGTAAGGAATGGCGAGAGCGCATCGTCGAAAGTAGACATCATGATCTCCTGTGCACGGCGTTCGATCAGTCGCCGTTACAGCGGAGACATCGCAACATCGACGCCGTCGAAAGGTGTAGAAAGCCCGCGTTTTTACACAGGTACGACCATGAGATCTCATGCAACGTGAGCTTTCATGGTGGTGACTGGCAAACGAGTGCCCGGTGCATTAAAGTGAGGGTTTCGATCGCCGCGATCGGACATGACGATGCGTTTACGAACACTGCTTGCGGTCGCTACGTCGTCGTTGGCGTGTCTGTTCGTGATTTCCTGCCGCACTCCGGATGTCGCTCCATCGATCGCGTTTACCACCATTCCCAAAGCTGACGTTGGCGGCCCGGGAGTCCTTGCCGACGTTGCCGGCCGCGTGACCGGCGCCCGGCCCAATCAGCGCGTCGTCCTGTTCACGAAGAGCGACGAGGGGTGGTGGGTGCAGCCGTTCCGGAGCCGGCCGTTCACCGACATCGAGCGCGACTCGACGTGGAAGAGCGCGATCCATCTCGGGCAGGAGTACGCGGCGCTGCTCGTCGATGCGGATTATCGTCCACCGGCGACGGCGCAATCGCTCCCTGAACCGGGAGGCGGCGTCGTGGCGGTGGCGCGGGTGGGCGGCGCGGGCAAATACGTGCCTCCCGCACCGAAGACCATCAGCTTCAGCGGATATGACTGGCTGGTTCGCCAGACGCAGAACGACCGGCACGGCATGAACGACTACGACGGGCGCAATGTCTGGGTCGACGATCAGGGACACCTGCACCTGCTGCTGACCGAGCGCGATGGACGATGGACGAGCGCAGACATCCGGCTGACGCACAGTCTCGGCTACGGTACGTATTCGTTCGACGTGCGCGACACGTCGCAGCTCGATCCGTCGGCCGCGTTCAGCATGTACACGCTGGACCCGCTCGGCTCCGACCAGAACTTCCGCGAGCTGACGGTCGACATCAGCCGCTGGGGCGAGCCCGGCAACTTGAACGCCCAGTTCGTCGTGCAGCCCGAGACCGTGCCCGCGAACGTGTTCCGATTCGCTATTCCGGCCGGCTTGGTCACTCACTCGTTCCGCTGGGAGCCGGGACGCGCCTCGTTCAGATCGGTTCACAAGGGCGGACCGCGCGGGGACAGCGTCGTCGCCGAGCGGCTGTTCACGGCGCGCGTGCCCACCGCGGGCGCCGAGTTTCCGCACCTGACGCTCCTCTACGATCGCAACGCCGCGCGGCCGCCCTCGAAGGCCGTCGAGGTGGTGGTTGAGAAGTTCACCTTTCTTCCTTAGCCGAAGGGCTTCGTCCCTCGGACTCGTGATTCTGGTCGCGACGATTGCGCCGTGGCCGCTTGGCGCGCGCGCCCTGGATCCGGACCGCGCGCTCTCGCAATACATCCGCGATCGCTGGGAGAAGAGCAGCGGATTCCTCGCCGGTCCCGTGTATGGGATCACGCAGACTCGCGACGGGTATTTGTGGATCGCGGCCGAGCGGGGCATCGTGCGTTTTGACGGCCTGCGCTTCCGCCTCTTTCAACCGCTCCAGCCGACGGCAACGACCGACAGCGCGGCGCTGGCCGTCCTGCCGGATCCGGAGCAAGGACTGTGGACCGGCCTGCGGCGTTCGGCGTTGATGCGCTTGCGCAACGGCGCATTCGAGAACGCGTTGAACGTTCCCGGACCGCCCATGACCTGGGTTGGCGCCATCGCCACGGGCAACGACGGCGCGGTTCTCATCGCCGATACGCGACTCGGCCTGGTGGCGTGGCGCGCCGGGCAGCTCGAGACGGTGCTTGCACGCGAGGCGCTCCCGCGGCCGTTCGTCACGGCCATCGCGCAATCCCCGGACGGTGACATCTGGCTCGGGACCCGCAATATGGGCCTGGTCAGGGTCCAGCGCGGTCAGGCCGCCCCGGTGCCCGGTGATCCTCTGAATCAGATCAACTGTCTGGTCCCGGACGGCCGCAACGGGCTCTGGATTGGCGCCGACAACGGCATCTTCCGATGGGACGGCGGCAGCGTGACGCGCGCGGTGACGACGCCCGAGGCCGGGCGCGCGCGAGCGCTCGCGATGGTCAAGGACCGCGACGACAACCTGTGGGTCGGCACCTCCGATGGACTGGTTCGTATCGACGCGCGCGGCGTCCTGTCGTTCGAGCGCCGCGACTCGTCGTCGGCCGTGACCGCGTTGTTCGAGGATCGCGAAGGCAACCTGTGGATCGGCGACACGGCCGGCATCGAACGTTGGCGCGACGGCGCATTTGCCTCGTACCGGACCGTCGATCCCGTCATGGCCGGCAGCATCGGACCGGTGTTCAGCGACGCCACCGATCGGGTGTGGTTCGCGCCGGCGAGCGGAGGTCTGTACTGGCTTCACGAGGGACGCGTCGGCGCCGTCGAGGGCCTGCGCGACGATGTGATCTACTCGATCGCCGGCGACGGCGAGGACATCGTGGTTGGCAGGCAGCGCGGCGGAGTGACCCGCGTCCACGCGCATGGCGACACCTCTCCGGCGTTCAGCACCGAGACGTTCACCGAGCGCGACGGCCTCGCGCAGAATCAGGTGTTCGCGATCCACCGCGCGCGCGACGGCGTCCTCTGGGCGGGAACGATCAGTCGCGGCGTGAGCCGTCTCGAGAACGGCGTGTTCACGACCTACACGGCGAAGGACGGGCTCGCCTCCAACACCGTAGCGGCCGTACTCGAGACGGAGGATGGCGCGGTCTGGTTTGCGACGCCGAACGGCGCCACCGTGAAGTCGGCGAACGGGTGGCGGCAGTACTCGACCGCTGATGGCCTCCCGTCGGACGACGTCACCACGCTGTTCGAGGATTCCGGGCGCAACCTGTGGATCGGAACCGCCGACGGCCTCGCGGTGATGCATGAAGGGCGGATGCAATCGTTGAAGAGCATCCCGGCCTTGCTGCGCGCGCCGGTGCTCGGTCTGGCCGAAGATCCCGCCGGCGGTCTCTGGATCGCCGCGGTCGATCACGTACTCCGCGTCGATCGTGAAAAACTGCTGCGCGGGACGCTCGGCGCCAGCGACGTGCGCGAGTTCAGCGCGGCGGATGGTCTGCTCGACGCCGAGGCGATCAAGCGGCACCGCATCCTGACCGCCGATTCCCGCGGCCGCGTGTGGCTGTCGACCAATGGCGGGTTGGTGATGGCCGACTCGGATCGGGTGGCCGCGGGCATTGCGCCCGCACTCGTCCAGGTGGAAGACGTCTCGGCCGACGGCACTCATATAGAGGGAGCGAATGCGAGCTCGCCAGGCAAAGAGCGAGTTGAGGCGATGACCATTCCGCCGCGGCCCTATCGCGTCACGTTCGCGTTTGCCGCCTTGAGCCTGTCGGTGCCGGATCGCGTGCGCTTCCGCTACCGCCTCGATGGATCGGATCGCGACTGGAGCGAGCCGGTCGCCGAGCGGCAGGCCGTGTTCACCAACCTCGGTCCAGGCACGTATCGATTTCGGGTGATCGCGTCCAACAGCGAAGGGGTCTGGAACAGCCCGGAGGCGGCGCTCTCGTTCACGATCGCGCCGGCGTGGTGGCAGATGGGATCGTTCTGGGCCGCGATCGGCGTCATGGTGGCCGGCGGCATCTGGGCCGGCTATCGCCTGCGCCTCCGCCAGCTCGCGCGGCAGCTCGACCTCCGCTTCGAGGAACGCCTCACCGAGCGCTCGCGCATCGCTCGCGAGCTGCACGATACGTTGCTGCAGAGTTTCCAGGGCGCGGTGCTGCGCTTTCGCGCCGTGACCTACATGCTGCCGGACCGGCCCGCGGAGGCGCGCGCCACGCTCGAGAACGCGATCGATCAGGCGCGTCGGGCGATCATCGAGGGCCGCGATGCCGTGCAGGGCCTCCGGTCGCCGGCGATGGCGACCAACGACATCGCCGTGGCGATCGCGACGCTGGCCGACACCCTGTCCACCGAGGACGACAGTCAGAGGCCGCCGGTGTTTCACGTCAACGTGGAAGGCACGCCGCGGGAGTTGCCGCCAATCGTGCAGGACGAGGTCTACCGCATCGCCGGCGAGGCGCTGCGCAACGCTTTCCGGCATGCGCGCGCGTCGCGGATCGAAGTGGAGGTCCGCTACGATCAGCGCCGCTTCCGCCTGCGCGTGCGCGACGATGGCAAGGGCATCGACGCCGAGGCGGCTGCCGGACGCACCTACGAAGGACACTACGGCATGGCGGGAATGCAGGAGCGTGCGAAACTGGTCGGTGGCACGCTGTCGGTCTGGAGCGAACGCGACTCCGGCACCGAAGCGGAGCTGACGATTCCCGCGTCGGTCGCATACGCGAAGTCGGCGGCTGTATGAGCGATTCACCAACCATTCGCATCCTGACGGTGGACGATCACCCGTTGTTCCGCAGCGGCGTGGCCGCGCTGCTCGCCAGCCAGCCGGACATGCAGCTCGTGGCCGAAGGCGCGGACGGCCGCGAGGCCGTCCGGCAATTCCGCACCCATCGGCCGGACGTGACGCTGATGGATCTGCAGATGCCGGAGATGAACGGGCTCGAAGCGACCATCGCCATTCGCGCCGAGTTCCCCGACGCCCGCATCATCGTCTTCACCACCTTCGCCGGCGACGTTCAGGTGCTGCGCGCGCTGCAGGCCGGGGCCCGCGGGTATCTGCTCAAGACGTCGCTCGACACGGAGCTGCTGACGACGATTCGCAGTGTCCACGGCGGCAAGAGGGCGCTCTCGGCCGAGGCGTCGTATCAGCTCGCCGAGCACGCGACCGACGATTCGCTCACGCCCGCCGAGGTCGACGTCCTCCGGCTGATTGCCGCCGGGAATGCCAACAAGCAGATCGCCGATCGGCTGGCGGTCAGCGAGGACACCATCAAGGGCCGGGTCAAGAACATCCTGTCGAAGCTCGGGGCCAACGATCGCACCCACGCGGCGATCATTGGCATCAGGCGGGGAATAATCGGCCCCGGCGACTAGCGACCCGAAAGGGTGCCTCTGTCGCCCTTTCGGGGGTTCCGCGCGGATGCGCAATCCCGTACGCTCGCGTGGGGGTGTTGTGCGCCGGCTCTTCTCGACCTTCGCTGGCGGCTGGCCGGGCGTGGGCCTCCTCGTCATGAGGCTCGTGGGCGGAGCCGCATTCGTCGCGCGTGCCGTTGCCACGCTGCACAGTGGGCCGTCGTCTGACGCGGCGCCCGCGCTGGTGGCAATCGCCGCGGGTCTCCTCCTGCTCGCCGGTTTGTGGACGCCCATCGCCGGTTCGCTCGTCGCGGCGATCGGGATCTATTGCGCTTTCACTCACCCTGGGGATCCTCTGGCCAGCGTTCTCCTCGCGACGATCGGCGCCGCCCTGGCGCTCCTCGGTCCCGGCGCGTGGTCGATCGATGCGCGGCTGTTCGGCTGGAAACGCATCGAGCTCCATGAGCGAATTCGGTAGGTCGCGCCACCCTTCGGGGGATGCGTTTTCCGCCCGCCCGGGTCGTTCGGCGTCTCGATTGAGTCCACGCCCGACTCCATCTGGGGTTTCGATCAACCAAGGTCACGCCATAGTCTTGGCGAAGGCGTGACCAAGGTCGCGCCGTAGCTTTTAGCTGACGCGCAGGAAAGGAGCGCGGCGCAATGAACGCAGCATCTCTCGTGGTTGATTTTCCCGACGTCGGTCGGGCCGACAGCGCCATCTCCTCCGGCAGAATCGTCGGCGACAGTCGCGCGTTGCGACAGGTCTTGCAGCAGGTCGATGACGTGGCGTCGACCGACGCGACGGTGCTGATCACCGGAGAGTCCGGCACGGGCAAGGAGCTGCTCGCGAAAGAAGTCCACCGGCGCGGACCGCGATCCAGGCGGCCGTTCGTCAAGGTCAATTGCAGCGCCCTCCCGCACGAGATCTTCGAGAGCGAGTTCTTCGGGCACGCGCGCGGAGCGTTCACCGGCGCAGTCCGCGAGCGCCCCGGCCGCTTTCAGATCGCGGACGGCGGGACGATCTTCCTGGACGAAATCGGCGACTTGCCGGTCGAGTTGCAGCCGAAGCTGCTGCGCGTGCTGCAGGAG
>Ga0075421_100013234_pt1 | contig 10275 bp, 7 predicted proteins | sample SoiMetdeltSBSDD5_FD_75292 | JGI IMG/M metagenome (GOLD analysis project Ga0075421, IMG submission 75292) | Bulk soil microbial communities from a Populus tree surrounding site in Tennessee, USA - Soil MetaG P. deltoides SBSDD5 | ecosystem: Environmental > Terrestrial > Soil > Tree plantation... | reverse complement strand
TGCCTGCTTGGTCGAGGGCTCGGGCGATGGCTTGCGCGAGTCGCCGGTCGATGCGTGACGGCAAAGCTCCGCCGCCTCGGGGCGTTGTCTCGGTGAGGCCGCTGAGCACACAGAGGATGTCCGGAAATCCTTCGCCAGCAGTGTCTTGCCGCAGGCAGATGCCATGCCGTGCGGCCCCCTCCAGGTCACAGCGGAGACCTGGAGCCGACAGGAAGATGAGCGGTTCGATATACGGCACGCGGCAGCCACGCAGGGCACTCTGATGCTGCAGTAGCGATTTGAGCTTCTTGGCTTTGCGGTTCGCCAGGAGCAGAGGGTTGTCGTCAGTATACGTGCGGCTTTCGTCTGTCCAGGTCCAGGTGCCGGCATCGCCCGATACGCGGCCCGGCCGACTCTTGATCTCGACCAGGTAGATCTTGTACAGCGAGACCACCAGCAGGTCGACTTCGTTGATGCTGCCATCTTCCGCCATGAACTCAAAGTTGGACCAGGCGCGAAACGGCTCCTGGTCGGGAAAGCGCTCACGTACATAGTCCAGCGCCTCCCGTTCCCAAGGAAATTGCGCTTCCGTGACAGCCATCCAGCGTGGTGACATAGGAAGCCTCAGGGCTTTTGAGAGGTCAGACAATGTTTATATGGCTCATGCCGTTGCTTCAAGGGCTTCAAGATTCCTGAACGTGAAGGGATCAATTGATTCCGCTGCGATGGTACGTTGGCAGATGATCAAATGCAAGATCGACGCACAAACTTTTGGGTTTCTGATCAAGTCTCCCGACCTGTCATAGCTGACCTGATACCATTCCCTACGCCACAATGCCCTGCAACGCCTGTGGTTGCGCGTCCGCAGGGTCTGCTGCCGGAGATCGCGGGCCATGCCGTCCCCATAGCCGGCGCCGTCCCCACGTCTAATGGGCCTTCGACCGCATTCGCTCGCGGCCGACACCGGTGCAGGCGCCTGCAGGTGTCCGGCGGCTCAGAGGTGCGACGCAGGCGCGCTCAGCGGTAGTGTCTCAGTTCGATGAAAGTCGTCCTTCCCGCCCCCGCTTCCGCGAGGGCAGGCTGCGGCGGGAATCCAGTCTTTTCAAGATGTTCTGGGTCCCCGCTTGCGCGGGGACGACAGAAACTGAGACACTACCCGCTCAGCCGACCGTTTGCAAATTGGCCGACTGTAGTTTATGCTGCGCTGGTGCTAGTTTCCCATACTCAACAGGAGGCAAGGATGAAGTTTGGACTCTTCCAATCGGTGCAATTACCCGAGCCCGGAGCGCAGGCCAAATATTACAAAGAAGCCCTAGAGCAAGTGCGCTGGGCCGAGCAGTTGGGCTATGACTCGGTGTGGTTCACGGAGCATCACTTCTCCCGCCACGGCATCGTGCCGGCCTCGATGACTGTCCTGGCCTACCTGGCCGGGGTGACGAGCACGATTCGCCTGGCCACTGCGGTCGCCGTCCTACCGTTCCATAATCCCATTCAAATAGCCGAAGAGGCGGCGACGGTGGATTTGCTCAGCGACGGTAGGCTGGATTTTGGCGTGGGACGAGGCTATCAATGGGGTGAGTACCACAAGTTCAACATCGCCATGGATGAGGCGACGCGACGCTTCGAAGAGGCCATGGAGGTGATCACCAGAGCCTGGACCGCCACTGAGCCCTTTAACCATCGCGGCGAGTTCTGGAGCTTCAACGACATGACGCTGCACCCCAAGCCCGTGCAGAGCCCGCATCCACCCATCTGGGTGGCGGCTTCCAATCCCTCCAGTATGGACCGCGTGGCGCGTCACAATTGGAATCTGCTCATCGGCCAGGGTGAGAGTTTCCAGCAGGTTGCCGCCCAGGTGGAGTATTTTCGCACGGGCGTCGAACAGGCCGGGTTCAGTTATAGCCCGCAGCGGGTCATCGCTGCACGCGCCATGTACACCGCCCGCAGTGAGGAACAGGCCCGTCGGGACACCGAAGCACCGTTTATGTGGTTCAAACGCACCGGACAGGAGGTGGGCTCGCCGCCGGATCACCGTGTCGAGTTACTGCCGGAGGATTTCAAGGAATACCGGCGCCGCTTCGCGCGGGGCGTCTATGCCAACTACGACACCATGTGGGAGAACGTCGCCATCTTCGGCACGCCGGAGACGGTGGCGGAGCGTATCGAGCGGCTGCGGCAATCGGGGATCGAGAATCTGATCTTTTTCATCAACTATGGCGGCATCGACAACCGCAAGGTGCTGGACTCCTTGGAGCTGTTTGCCACCAAGGTGATGCCGTTGTTCAAGGATTAGCTCACTGGCGGTATCATTCATAGCCTGCTGCCAACTAATACCCCGGGGCACGAGTTTCAAAGGCCAGCATGGCATAGCGCACAAAGATGGCGCCGCCAGGCTCGCCCAGTGGTCCATTAGCTGCCAGCAAGGCGATAGTATATTGTTGTCCCGGCTGTGGATCAGTGGTGATCAGCACGCGTTGGGGCACGTTGAATCCCTGGATGGCACCGCGTTCGCGATCACACGCGCCGTTAATCCAGATCTCCCCGTAGTCATCGATGCAGGTCTCGAACAAACAGCGGGCGCCGCGAATGCTGGTGCCCTGCACCATCTCCGGCAGGGTGAGCCTAAGACGGTACCAGGCAAAGGTAAAGCCCCGTGAATGCCACCGGGTCAGGTCGTCACAGACGGCCCAGCAGGAGTCGTCATAGTCCACCAAGCGCGCCGGACTGCCGGCTAACTGGGACTGAAAGCCTTCATTGGGCTCTCCGGGGACGAATCCAGGGGCAAATCGCCATTGGCCTTGCACGGCGCGGAGATCGGCGGAATCTTGTAGGTTCAGGATGGCTCTTGGCATGCTTCCCTCCCAGGGCTTTTCCAGAACATACCCTCGCGTCCCCTCACGTCAGCCGACAGATCGCCTCCGTGGGCTGACAATTACGGAGAGGCTCGAGCCGGCGAGAGATTTCATTTGAGCGGGATTTTTCGCAATCGGATGGAGAGGGGTGTGACCTCTACCAATTCATCATCGTTGAGGTATTCCATGGCCTGTTCGAGGTTAAACTGGCGCGGGGGGACCAAGCGCAGAGCCTCGTCAGAACCTGAGGCCCGCATATTGGTCTGTTTCTTCTCCTTGGTGATATTGACCTGCAGATCGTCGGGACGGGAATTCTCGCCGACGATCATGCCGGGATACACAGGGTCGCCCGGCTTCACGAAGATCGTTCCCCGCGGCTGCAGGTGAAAGATCGCATAGGCCACCGCTTTGCCGGAGCGATCCGCCACCAATCCCCCGTTCGGCCGACCTGGGATGACGCCACCATAGGTCGTGAAACCCACCAGCATGGTATTGAATAGCCCGGTACCTCGCGTGTCGGTTAAGAATTGGCTGCGCAAGCCAATCAGACCACGGGAAGGCACTTCGAACTCCAGCCGCACTCGGCCGGAGCCGTGGTTGACCATTTTGCGCATTTGCCCACGGCGAGCGCCCATTTTTTCGGTGACGACGCCAACATAGGCTTCGGGAATATCGATCACGGCAAGTTCGAGTGGTTCCATCAACTGTCCATCGATGGTGCGAGTGATGACTTTGGGCTTGGACAGCGATAGCTCGAAGCCCTCCCGGCGCATCATCTCCACCAGCACGGCGAGTTGGAGCTCCCCCCGGCCGCTGACCCGAAAGGCATCGCGGCTGTCGGTTTCCTCGACATGAATGCTGACGTTATACAGCAGTTCTCGGTCCAGACGATCTTTGATATGGCGCGAGGTGAGCAGCTTGCCTTCCCGACCGGCCAGAGGCGACGTGTTCACCGAGAACACCATCGACAGAGTCGGTTCCTCCACGATGATGGATGGCAAGGGTCGCGGCTGGGACACATCGCTCAGCGTATCGCCGATGAAGGCGTCTGGCACGCCGGCGACGGCAGCAATATCGCCGGCTTCAATTGCCTGCTGGCTGATCCGATTCAGGCCCTCGTAGGTATATATTTGACTCAGGGAAGCCTTACCGACCAAATTGCCGCGTTTGAGCAGCGCCACTTCTTGCCCTGGGCGTAAGACCCCACTGACAAGTTTGCCGACGGCGATACGACCGACATAGTCATTGTAATCCAGGTTGGTGACCAGGAACTGCAGGGGGGCCTGAGGATCACACGACGGGCCGGGGATGTCGGTCAGGATGGTGTCAAACAGGGGCACCAGGTCGTGCCCTTCGTCGTCCGGATCGGTGAGCGCGATGCCTGCCTTGGCGTTGGTATACAGGACGGGGAAATCGAGTTGGTCCTCCCGTGCATCCAGATCGATGAACAGGTCATAGATCTCATCTAGGACCTCGCTGATCCGGCGGTCGGAGCGATCGATCTTATTAATCACCACGATGGGTGAGAGCTTTGCCGCCAGAGCCTTGCCCAATACAAACCTGGTTTGGGGCAGCGGGCCCTCGGTGGCGTCGACGAGCAGCATAACGCCGTCCACCATATTCAGGGTACGCTCAACCTCGCCGCCGAAATCCGCATGTCCAGGGGTATCGACAATGTTGATCTTGACGCCCTGATACATGATGGCGGTGTTCTTAGCCATGATGGTGATACCCTTTTCGCGCTCGAGATCCAGGCTGTCCATGACGCGCTCGGCGACCTGCTCATTGGCGCGGAACACACCGCTCTGCCAGAGCATAGCATCTACCAACGTGGTCTTGCCATGATCGACATGCGCGATAATGGCCAAATTACGCAAATCGTGCCGTGTTTGCATCGGTATCCTCATGCCGCCCCACACCGCTCGGGCTCATGCTGTGGTGCTCTCTAGTGCGCGCCACCCCTGATCACAACGAAACCAGGCGCTGACGGCGCTCTGGCTCACCAGAGCGGCGGCGCGGCGCTGTCTCAGTCGAGGTGGACCTCCCCCTCGGCCCAGGCCTTGATCAGGTGGTACGCAATCGCGATCGGAGCGGGAACATGCAAGTACGGATGGTCGCCCTTCAACGCCGAGAGCACTTCGTCGCGCTGAAACCAGCGAACATCCGTCATCTCCTCGTCGTCCTTGTGAATGTCCGTGGTCAGAGCGGTGGCGTGACAGCCGATCATCAACGAGGATGGAAAGGGCCAGGGCTGCGAGGAGTGGTATTGCACCCGACCCACCTCGATGCCGGCCTCCTCTCGTACCTCACGGCGTACCGCTTCTTCGATCGACTCCCCCTGGTCGATGAACCCAGCCAACGCAGAATATGTGCCAGTCCGCGACAATCGACCTCGGCTCTGCCCCAGCAAACAGCGCTCACCATCGGCAACCAGCATGATCGCCACCGGATCGGTGCGAGGAAAGTGTTCTGCCTTACAAGCCGGGCATTGCCGCACGTGACCGCCGCGGCCTTGCGCCGTGCGCTGTCCACACACACTGCAGAATTGGTGGCGTCGATGCCAGTCGACTTGCGCCCGGCTCTGGGCCAAAATGCCGGCCTCGGCGTGACTGAGCAGCGTGGCGGCGGTGCGCGCCTCTTCAAAGCGCCAGGCCTGATCCAAATTCAGTTCGTGTTGGGGATCGCCAAGTTGCGAGAGGTCGATGGCGAAGTGGGCAATGCCTTCCAATTGCCCAAGAAATACAGGCGGTAGATCGATGCCCAGAGGCTCGAGGTCTCCGGGACTCAGCCAGCCGAGACGCGTTTCTGAGCCATTATGGATCAGCACATTGAGCTGCCAGAGGGGCAAGAAGCGACTTCGAGGATTGGCGGCTTGGGTGTCGAGCCACTGCTGATCTCGGCGTTGTACATCACTCCGGTCAAGAGGGTTTCCAGCAAAGATGTGTGGGTTCATGCACGTTAGTCCGGTTGCTAAGGTTCTTACGACTGTTCTGCCAATGGTTACGAGTTATCGGCTCAAGGTAGCACGAACATGCTGTGCAACACAAGGATGGCCTGTATAACGCTGGGCTTTACCCGCCGGCCAATGATGCATCAGCGCGGCTCGTCACTTGCGGTAGAGGCTCTGCCACCGGCCGTCTTGGCCGATGCACCGGCCATAACACCAGGCCAGCCAAGCCATAGATGATCATGAACGGGATCAGGGCCTCGGTATAACTCTCGGTCCGATCGTAGATCCAGCCGGTGAACACCGCCGCCGGCATGGAGGCAAGGCTTTGAATCATGCCGATCCAACCGCGAATGCTGGCAAACTGCTGACGACCGAAGAAATCTCCGACCAGGGCCCAGGTCACGGAATTGATGCCATCGCCGAAGGAGAACAGGATGGCAAAGCAGACGATGTGCCAGAGCGCTCCGTTGCTATACGTTAATAAAGCGATCCCCACGCCGCCGAGAATGACACCGGTGGCGCCAATCTTCTGTTTCGACCAGCGATCGCCGAGCCAACCGGTCAACGGGCGAATGATGATCGTGCTCAAGGCCATCAAGCCCACAAAGAATGCTGCTGTCGGCTGGTCCAAACCTTTCCAGACCAAAAGCGGCACCAGGTGGACCGTCACGCCCGCATAGGGGACGTTGCGCAAGCCGTGGAACGCCGCCAGTTGCCAGAAGGTTGGGGTGCGCAACGCCTCTCTGGTGGAAAACTCGGGTGTGTCTCTGACCCGGCGCACGGCCCTGACGGTGGCTGCTGGGGGCGGGTGAGGCAGCCTGGGCTCGCCGTCCGGGACCATCCCCATGCTCTCGGGCGAGCGACGGACCAGCAGGCAGAGCGGAATCAGCAGCAGCACACCGATCCCTGAGAGCAGGGCGGCAGGGCGCCAGCCCAGTTTCAGCACGGCAAGCGCCACCAGCGGAAAGATCAGCACCCCCCCGATGGACTGGCCGGTCTGCACGATGGACATGGCGAGTCCGCGTTTCCTCAGGAACCAGTGATTGACGGCCGCCATGCTGGCATGATTGAATCCCGCCTGAAACCCGAAGCTCAGAAGGCCCATAAAAACCAGCAGGAAGGAGATATAGCTGTGCGTCAAAGAGAGCAAAATGAAGCCCAGGCCAGCCAAAATCGTCCCGACCACCATCATCAGCCGCAGATCAAAACGGTCAATGAGATAGCCGATAACTGGGCCTTGCAGGGCGGATTCAAGTTTGGCCAGGGAGAACGGCAGGGAGGTCGCTGCCCGAGTGAGATTCAACTCCGTCAGCACAGGCAGAAAATATAGGGAGAAAGCTGAGTTAAATGTGCCACCCTTCACGGCGTCCTGGATGCAACCGATGGTGACAATCCACCACCCATAAAACAGCCCCTTTGCCTGTTGCCCTTGAGCACTCCGTTGCGGTTGCTCCTGCATGCACACCTCTCGCTCTCCGCCGTGCTCCGACGATTGAAAAAATCCTGCTGGCTTGGTCATGTATCAGTTGATGGCGTCCTCGCCACAGCGGGGACCCAAAACGTTTTCAACAACCTGGCCTCCCGCTTCCGCGGGAGTGACAGTCTTTTCAAACCGCGATACGACCGATGGCGTGGACAGATTGCATGAGCGGGGTTGGCCACTTAGCCGGCGTAATGCTCCACGGGCCGCTTCATTTCAAAGATGTCGTGTATATGGCTATACAATTCCCCAGCCAGCCGACCCACAGGGTGCAGGTTGTACATGTCAATGCGTCCCGTCTGGGCGTTGTACAGGTCGTCACGGATATGAAACGAGACGATCTCGCCCAGTACCAGACTATGGGGGCCGCGCCCGACGGGGAGGATCTGCACCACTCGGCATTCCATGTTGATGGGCGCCTCCGCCACTCGCGGCGCCCTGACCTTCATGCTGGGCGCAGCGGTCAGCCCGGTCACGGCAAATTCGTCGACCTCCGGCGGATACTCACCGGAGGTCAGATTCATCTGCTCGGCCAGGGCATCATCGACCAGGTTGACGACGAAATCCTGCGTGTACTCGATGTTGCGTACCGTATCTTTCATGTTCCCGACCCGTCGACCGGAGGAGAAGGCCAGGGTCGGAGGGTCGTTGCACACGGCCATAAAGAAGCTGAACGGGGCCAGATTAGGCACGCCATCCTCACCGAGACTTGATACCCAGGCAATGGGACGGGGAACGACACAGCCGATCAACAGCTTGTAGATCGATTGCGGTGCGGCGACTTCCGGATCAATGTACATGCACGAGCCTCCTTGTGACGAGCCAGAGTTGTCAAGCCGGCCCGCAGTGTCTCATGCTTTGCCTGTTGCTGGCAACTTTTCTTGCGCCGTGTCGTTTGTCCACGGGCCAGGCCATGGTATTCGGGGTTGGGCAGCATGCCGGTGGCGGAGGCCAGACGCACGGCAACCGTGCAGCATAGCACGGCGCTTGACCAAGCGCTTGCGCTGGACTACCATGGCCACTGTAACCACAGAAAAGCTTCACCAGAAAAGGAGAGCGCAATGGCCACCAGCACATTACAGACTTATGACGTCGGGGGCGTGCGGTTGAAGCAGCCCTTTAAGATTCGGCGGCTGGGCCACTTCGGTTTCAATGTCTCTGACATGCAGAAGGCGGTCCATTTCTATCGCGATCTGTTGGGGTTCAGGGTCTCTGACATCCTGGACTTCAAGCAGCTCCCGCACATGCGGGACGCCCTGCAACATGTGGAGGACGGCCGGGGCTACTTCTTCCATCGCGGCCATGACCACCATACTTTTGTCCTGTTCCCGAAGCAGGTCATGGATGCCTTCACGGCAGCCGGGGGTGGGGGCGGCGGAGGCGGTGAGGTCACCATCAACCAGATCACCTGGCAAACTGGCTCGCTGGCCGAGGTGGTGCATGGGGCGCATTTCTTTCGCGAGCGCGGCATTCCCATTCAGCGTGTGGGACGGGACATGCCGGGGAGCAATTGGCACGTCTATCCCAAGGACCCCGATGGCCACGTCAATGAGTTGTATTATGGCATCGAGCAGATCGGCTGGCTCGGACGGAGTAAGCCCAAGGACATGTATTATCGCAAGTTCAGCGAGGAGCCGAGTCTGCCCCAGATGTCGGAGGAGGCGGAGGTTGAGGAGGCCGCCCACAAGGGCATCGACATCTATGCAGGGTTTCGCGACGAGCCGGACCTGCTCGCCAAATATGACGTCGAAGGCGTCATGTTGCCCAGGCCCTTTGCCATCACCAAGATCGGCCCGGTAGACCTCTTTGTCGCCGATCTCGAAGCCGCGCTCGACTTCTACGTCGATAGTCTGGGGTTCCAGGTCACCGAAGAAGCCGATTATCGCGGTCATCGCCTCATGTTCCTGCGGCATGGGCCGGAGCACCACAGCCTGGCCCTCTTCCCCAAGGCGCTGAGGGCGGAGCTGGGCTGCAGTCCGCATACCACCTCGGCCTCGTTCGGGGTTGAAGTCGGAACCTACAGTCAATTGCGCCATGCCGTGGGATTTCTGAAGGAGCATGGGGTCGTCTTCAAGGAACTGCCGCCGGAACTCCATCCGGGGATCGACTATGCGGCATATGCCCAGGACCCCGATGGCCATCTCATTCAACTGTATTATTACATGGAGCAGCTTGGCTGGGACGGCAAGCCACGCCCGAAGGAGCTACGACGACAGGTAACGAAGGAATGGCCGGAAACCCTGGAGCCCTTGTCGGATACTTACATGGATCAAGTCTACCAGGGCCCCCTGGGCTAGGAATGCTACCGGGAGAGCAGGCGTGAAGCGGGGCCTGCATCGGCAGCCAAGACTGTGACCAACTGGAGCAAAGGAGGCGACCATGGCTATCACCCTATCGCACGGCGGACCGACGATCTACCAGTCTACGACACCCTCCAAGCAAGTTTTGGTCGGAACTGTGCAGGGCGTGGCGTGCATCGAGCGTGACGCTGCTGGTGCTGGCTGGCATGTCGCCTCCCGCACCTTGACCGATCAGCACATCCATGCCTTGCTCATTGAGCCCGACAGTGGCACCATCTTCGCCGGAGTGAACCACGGCTCGATCTTCGCCAGCGACGATGGCGGCCACACCTGGGAGCGGCGTGAACACGGCCTCACCGAGCACGACGTGTACAGCCTGGCCTGCACTCGACTGAACGGCAGTCCGCGGTTGTTCGCCGGCACCGAGCCGGCGCATTTATTCTACAGCGATGATCTCGGCCGTCACTGGATCGAGCTGCCGGCTCTGCGCTCGGTGGATATGTCCAAGTGGGGCTTCCCCGCCCCGCCGCATATCGCGCACACCAAACACATCAATTTCCACCCCCAGCAGCCGCACACACTGTTCGTTGGCGTCGAGCAGGGTGGGCTGTTGAAGAGCAGCGATGATGGCCGGACTTTCCAAGTCGTCCCAGGGATGGATGACGACGTGCACCGCATCGTCGTCGATCCCTTGCACCCCGACCAGATCTATCT
>Ga0075421_100013231_pt1 | contig 10275 bp, 5 predicted proteins | sample SoiMetdeltSBSDD5_FD_75292 | JGI IMG/M metagenome (GOLD analysis project Ga0075421, IMG submission 75292) | Bulk soil microbial communities from a Populus tree surrounding site in Tennessee, USA - Soil MetaG P. deltoides SBSDD5 | ecosystem: Environmental > Terrestrial > Soil > Tree plantation... | reverse complement strand
ATCGTCGACGCGCGGAGCGACCGGCTGGAGATCCTCCGGCCCGGCGGCGTGCCGAAGGAGGCGGTGGAGGCGGCGGTGGGCGTCTCCGTCCCGGTGAGCGAACAGGCCGGGACCCGGGTGCCCGGCGCGCTGGCGTCGCACTACGCCCCGCGCGCGGGGGTGGTGGTGGTGGAGCGGGACCAGCTCCGCGCCCGGGCGGAGGACGCCGCGCACTCCACCTCGGGCCCGGTGGCGGTGGTCAGCCCGTCCGCCCAGGACGCGCCCCGCGGGACGCTGCACCTGGCCATCGCCGCCGACCCGGCCGGCTTCGCGCGCGAGCTGTACGGGGTGCTGCGCGCGGCGGACGAGCGGGGCGCCGCGCTGGTGGTCATCGCCCCGCCCGAGCCGGGCGGGCTGGGCCTGGCCGTCCGCGACCGGCTCCGGAAGGCCAGCGCCCCGCGCTCGGGCCAGTAGGCCGCTAGCCGGTCCCGCCGCTGCCGCTGCCGCCGCCGCCGCTGATGCGCTCGCGCACGGCCTTCACCTTGGCCTTCAGGTCGTCCACCTTGAAGATCCCGCGCTCCAGCAACAGCTCCACCACCGCCCGCAGCGAGCCCACGTCACTGGTGGAGATCTGCTCCAGGTTCTCCAGCCGGGCCGCCAGGCCGGCCAGCTGCGGGTCGGTGGCGATCTGCGCGGAGAGGTCCTGCTTCACCGAGCCCAGGTACTCCTCCAGCCGGGCCACCCGCCGCTCCAGCGCGTCCAGCTCGGCGGTGCTCACCCCGCCCGCGGGCGCGGCCGGGATGGCCGGTGGCGCCGCGGCGGCCGCCGCCGCACCGGGTGGCGCGGGGGCGGCGGCCGGCGCGGGCCCGCCCGGAGGAGCGACGGCCGGGATGCCGTGCGGGTGGGTGTCCCGCGGCTTCGGGCCCTCCCCGTAGTAGTAGCGCCGGATGGCCCCGTTGATGGAGGCGGAGGTGGCCACGTACGGCTCGATCCCCATCCCGCTCAGCTTGGTGAGCTGGGCCAGCATCTCCTTGTTCTCCGGGTCGGACGTGGCCACCCGGAGGAGCTTCTTCTTCAGGTCTCCGGCCACGGCGATGACGCCGAACTGCTCGCACACCTGCACCCCGAGCGCGCGCACGATGTCCGGGTCCAGCTGCTCCTTCTCCGGGTCCACGAAGCGCGTGCCCAGCTGGTGGGCGGTGGCCCGCATCAGCAGGTCCTCGGTGACGTAGCCCAGCTCCACGAAGATGCGGCCCAGCTGGCCGCCCCACTTCTTCTGCTCCTCCCTGGCCTGCTGGAGCTGGGCCTGGGTGATGGCGCCGTGGCGGAGGAGGAGGTCCTCCAGCCGCACGAACGGGCGTCGCGACGGTGCGCTCACGCCTGCTAGCTCATCATCCGGCGGCGGCGCGCGCCAGCCGGACCACCTCCGCCACCCAGGAAGGATGTGCGTTGAGGGACGGAACCAGCGCCAGGGCCTCCCCGCCCGCGCCGCGGAAGGTCTCGGTTCCCCGGATTTCGATCTCTTCCAGCGTTTCCAGGCAGTCCGCGACGAACGAGGGCACCGCCACCGCCAGCCGCTTCACCCCCCGCGCCGGCAGCTCCGCCAGCAGGTGGTCGGTGTACGGCCGGATCCACGGCGTCCGGCCCAGCCGGGACTGGAACCCCACCGAGAAGCCCCCGGCCGCAAGGCCCAGCCGCGAGGCCAGCTCGCGCGCGGTGTGGAAGCACTGCGCCCGGTAGCAGGCGGAGTTGGCGGCGGTGAGCTGCGCGCAGCAGGCCTCGCTGAACGCGCACCCGGACCCCTCGCCCGCGCTCCGCTTCACCTGGCGCTCCGGCAGCCCGTGGAAGGAGAACAGCACGTGGTCCGGCTTCGAGCCGGCCAGCACCGGCCGGGCCACCTCGGCGAAGGCGTCCAGGAACCCCGCGGCGTGGAAGAACGGCGGCACCACGCGCAGCGGCAGCGGGTCCCAGCCCCGCGCGGCCAGCTGGTAGGCGCGCGCCAGCGTGGAGCCGGTGCTGGAGGCCGCGTACTGCGGGTAGAGGGGGAGCACGGTGACCGACTCCACGCCGGCCCGGCGGAGCGTCTCCATCGCCTCCGGGAGCGAGGGCCGCCCGTAGCGCATGGCCAGCGCCACCACGAAGTCGCCCACCAGCGCGTCCGCCACCGCCTCCGCCAGCCGGCGCGAGTGCGACAGCAGCGGCGAGCCGTCCGGGCCCCACACCTTCCGGTACGCCCCGGCGGAGCGGGCCGGGCGGAAGGGGAGGATGACCAGGTTGAGCAGGAGCCAGCGCAGCGGCGCCGGCACGTCGATCACCCGCCCGTCCCAGAGGAACTCCCGCAGGTAGCGGCGCACCGCCTCCGTGGTGGGGGCGTCCGGCGTCCCCAGGTTCACCAGCAGGAGGCCGCGCGGCCTCGGCGGGGGCGCGCCCATCAGTGCAGCGCGTGCGGCTGGGTGAGCGCGAACTCGCCGATCCGCGCCTCGAACGAGGTGCCGTCCGGGCGCCGCATGAAGTAGCTGCCCCGCATGGAGCCGAACGGGGTGCGGAGCATGGCCCAGCTCTGGTACTGGAACCGGTCCCCCGGCGCCAGGTGGGGCTGCTTGCCGACCACGCCTTCCCCCTTGACCTCCTCCACCCGCCCGTTGGCGTCGGTGATGATCCAGTGGCGGCTCCGCAGCTGCGCCGGCACCGACCCCACGTTGGCGATCTCCACCGTGTAGGTGAAGGCGAAGTGACCGGCCTCCGGCGCGGACCGCTCCGGCCAGAAGGCGGGCGTGACGGTGATCCGGATCCCCTCCGTGACGGTGCTGGTCATCCTGAAGGGGCGGATACTACGCCTACGCCGCCCGGGCCAGCATGTCCGCCACCACGCGCCGCACCGCCGCCGCGTCCACCGGCTTCTCCAGCCGCCGCCCGGAGAACTTGCTCAGGAACTCGCTGGCCCCGGGGGTGAAGGCGCCGCCGGTCATGATCACCATCCGCCCCGCCAGCTCCGGGCGCTCCCGCAGCAGCTGCTCGTACAGCTCGATCCCGTTCCGGTCCGGCATCATCAGGTCGCAGAGGATGACGCCGTAGTCGCGCCCGCTCCCCGCCTTGTCCAGCAGCTCCAGCGCCTCGGCCACGTTGCTGGCGATCTCCACCTGGTGCTGGGGCGCCAGGATCCGCCGCAGCGAGCGGCCGATGAGCGGCTCGTCGTCCACCACCAGCACGTGCCCGGACCGCTCCGGCCCCTCGGGCGGGGTGGCCTCCACCTGAGCGGCCACGTCGCTGGGCGGGAGCGAGAGCACGAAGGTGGTGCCGTGGCCGACCTCGCTCTCCACCGAGATCTCGCCCCCCAGGGTGGCGATGATGCCCTGGCAGATGGAGAGCCCCAGCCCGGTCCCCACGCCCACCGGCTTGGTGGTGAAGAACGGGTCGAAGATGCGCTTGAGGTTCTCCCGCGGGATGCCGCAGCCGGTGTCGCTCACCTCCAGCGCCGGCCAGCCGCGCCCGTCCAGCCGGGTGCGCACCCGGATCCGGTGGCGGTCCGCCTGGCCCTCGGGGAGCGCCTGGGTGGCGTTGATGATCAGGTTCAGCACCACCTGGCCCAGCTTCAGCTCGTCCCCGCGCGCCAGCGGCAGGTCGTGCTGCAGGCCCGTCTCCAGCCGCGCCCGGTGGCGGATCTCGTTCATCGCCATGTTGAGCGCCGACTCCGCCACCCGGTTCAGCGACACCCCGCCCGTGCTCACCTCCGGCCGCGAGAACAGCTTCAGGTCGCGGACGATGGAGGCCACCCGCCTGGCGCCGTCGCGGGCCTCCTCCAGCGCGGCCATCACCTCCGCCGGCGGCGGCAGCCCGGCGGCGGCCGCCTCGCGCAGCTCCTCCAGCGCGTACCCGACGTTGGTGGTGGCGTAGGCCAGGGGGTTGTTGATCTCGTGCGCCACCCCGGCGGCCAGCGTCCCCAGCGAGGCCAGGCGGTCGGACTGAACCAGCTGCGACTGCATGGCGTTGTGCTCGGTGACGTCCACCATGGCGCCCACCAGCCGGAAGGCGACCCCGTTCTCGTCGCGGACGATGAAGGCCCGGTCCTGGACCTCCGCCACCGTGTCGTCCGCCCGCCGGGTGAGGAACTCCTCCTGCCAGCTCTCCGCGCCGTTCATCAGCGCGCTCATCAGGCTGAGGACGACGCGCTCCCGGTCCTGGGGGAGGATCCGTTCGAAGCGGTCTCCCAGCGTGGAGGGCGGCTGGCCCCGGAAGATCTGGTGCGCCGCCTCCGCCCAGTGGATGTCGATGTCCGGCAGCGTCACGTCCCACAGCGCCTCGGAGGTGGCGCGCGCCGCCAGGCGGTAGCGCTCCTCGGAGAGGCGGAGCGCGTCCTCGGCCTGCTTGCGCTGGGTGATCTCCTGCGCGGTGAAGACGACGGTGAACGACGACCCGTCCGCCGAAGGGACGCGCTCCACCACCGCCGCGAACCAGTGCAGCCCGTCCCTGGCCGGGAGCTGGCAGTCGTAGCTGAGGCGCTGGCCGCTGGAGATCACCGAGCGGATGACGGGGAGGAACTGGTCGGCGGCGAGGTCGCCCAGCGCCTCCCGGATGGTGCGGCCCAGCAGCTCCTCCCTGGGCCTGGACAGCAGCGACTCGTCGTCGCACCAGGCGTTCAGGTACCGCCCGTCACCGTCCAGCTCCAGCACGATCCGGCAGGTGGCGCCGGCCAGCGCGCGGAGGCGGCGCTCGCTGGCCTCCAGCTCCAGCGTGACCCGGCTCTCGGCGGAGACGTCGCGCACCAGGACGGCGTGGCGGCGACGGTCGCCGGCGCCCACCGCCGCCACGGCGACCTCCACCGGGAAGGTGCTCCCGCACCCCCGCCGGCCGTTCACCTCGCCCCGGGCCGGGAGCGCTCCTGAGGCCTCGCCCTCCGCCGGCGGGCCGCCGCGCGCGAACCAGTCGATGAAGACGCCCAGCGGGCGGCCCAGCGCCCAGGCGCGGTCCACCCCGAACAGCTGCTCCGCCGCCGGGTTGACGTCCAGCACCCGGCCCTGCGCGTCCACCTCGATCACCCCGTCGAAGGCGGCGTCGGCGATGGCCTGCGCGCGGGCGCGGCTGGCGTCGGCCGACGACCGCGCCTCGAGGAGCAGGAGCGACCGCGCCCGGCCGATGAAGAGCGTGGACAGGGTCGCCGCCATGACCACACCCAGGCCCGCCATCCGCCAGGGCTGGCCCAGCACCGAACAGAACAGCGGGACCTGGAAGGCGAAGGCCAGCGCGAACGCCGCCCGCATCCAGGTGCGGCGGCGGTGGTCGAGGGGTCCGGGCGGCGCCGGTTCGCGTAGAGGAAACATTGGGCGCTCGCGTCACCCGCAGCAACTGGTGTGCCGCTCGCACCCCCGCGTCCGGACACGGAGGGCACCGGGTCATCCGGCACTTTCGAGGTCAGCCGGGACCTGGAGCGGATGACCCGGCGGTGCCCGGCGCCGGGGCCGCGCGCCGGAGCACCGCCAGCGACCGGGCGGGGAGGCGGACCTTCTTCGGGGCCGGGCGGGGCGGGCCGGGCTCGTTGGGGTCGGCGGTCTCCAGCAACAGCTCCCAGGGGCCGCCCCACTCCACGTGGGGGACGGTGAACAGGTGCGTCCGGCCGTCGCCGTTGATCAGCACCATCAGGGTGTCCCCCACCACCCGCCGCCCCTCCCGGTCCGGCACCCGGAGCGCGTCCCCGCCCATCATCATCCCCAGGCAGCGGCTGCCGGGCCGGTGCCAGTCGTCGGAGGACATCTCGTTGCCGTCGGCCCGGTACCAGGTCACGTCCTTGAGCGCGGCGCCGGGCGGGCGCTCGCCCTTGAAGTAATCCAGCCGCCGCAGCACCGGCATGCTCCGCCGCAGCCGCCCCAGCGCGCGGGTGAAGGCGAGCAGCGACCGGCGGCGGTCGTCCATCTTCCAGTCCACCCAGGACAGCTCGCCGTCCTGGCAGTAGGCGTTGTTGTTCCCGCGCTGGGTGCGGCCCATCTCGTCGCCGGCCAGCAGCATGGGCGTGCCCACCGAGCAGAACAGGGTGGCCAGGAGGTTGCGCTTCTGCTGCTCGCGCGCCGCCAGGACCTGCGGGTCGTCCGTCTCCCCCTCCACCCCGGCGTTCCAGGCGTAGTTGGCGGAGGTGCCGTCGCGGTTGTCCTCGCCGTTGGCCTCGTTGTGCTTGTGCTCGTAGGTGCAGAGGTCGTGCAGGGTGAAGCCGTCGTGGCAGGTGACGAAGTTGATGGAGGCGGACGGCCGGCGGCCGGAGAGGTGGAACTGGTCCGAGGAGCCGGTGAGCCGGTAGCCCATCTCCCCCGCCAGGTGGGGCTCGCCCCGCCAGAACTTCCGGACGCAGTCCCGGTAGCGGTCGTTCCACTCGCTCCACAGCAGCGGGAAGTTGGCCACCTGGTAGCCGCCCTCGCCCACGTCCCACGGTTCGGCGATCAGCTTCACCCTGGAGAGCACCGGGTCCTGGTGCACCGCCATGAAGAACGCCGCCCGCGGGTCGAAGGAGCCGCGCGCGCGCCCCAGGGTGGTGGCGAGGTCGAAGCGGAAGCCGTCCACCCGGCACTCGGTGACCCAGTAGCGCAGGCTGTCCATCACCATCCGGAGCACCTGCGGGTGCCCCAGGTTGAGGCTGTTCCCGGTGCCGGTGAAGTCCTGGTAGTAGCGCGGGTCCTCCGGCCGCAGGTGGTAGTAGGTCCGGTTGGCCAGCCCCCGGAAGGAGAGCGTGGGGCCCAGGTGGTTCCCCTCGCCGGTGTGGTTGTAGACGACGTCGAGGAAGACCTCGATCCCGGCGCGGTGCAGCTCCTTCACCATCCACTTCAGCTCGTTGATCTGCCCGCCGCGCGAGTCGAGGCAGCAGTAGCGCTGGGCGGGGGCGAAGTAGTTGAGCGTGTTGTAGCCCCAGTAGTTGGACAGGCCCCTGTCGCCGAGGAAGCCCTCGTCCACCGGTTCGTGCACCGGCAGAAGCTCCACCGCGGTGATCCCCAGCTCCTGGAGGTGGCGGATGACCTGCGGCTGGCCCAGCCCGGCGAAGGTGCCGCGCGTCTCCGGGGGAAGCTCCTGGTGCAGCCTGGTGAAGCCCTTGACGTGCAGCTCGTAGATGAAGGTCTCCCGCCAGGGCACGTTGGGCTTCCTGTCGTCGCCCCAGTCGAAGTCGTCCACCACCACCACGCCCTTGGGGACGCCGTGGGCGTCGTCCTCGGTGTCCAGGGTGAGGTCCTGGTCCTTGCCGCCGCGCTTGTAGCCGTGGAGCGGGGCGCGGAAGTCCACCCGGCCGGTGAGCGCGCGCGCGTACGGGTCCACCAGCAGCTTGGAGGGGTTGAACCTCAGCCCGCGCTGCGGCTCCACCGGCCCGGTGACGCGGTAGCCGTAGAGCGTCCCCGGCCCCAGGCCCGGGACGTGGCCGTGCCAGATGCGGTTGGTCCGGGCGCCGAGCGGGTAGCGCCGCACCTCGCGCCCGGGGTCATGGGGGTCGAAGATGCAGACCTCCACCCGCGACGCCAGCTCGTCGGCGTAGACGGCGAAGCTCACCCCCTGCCCGTCGAAGGTGGCGCCGAGGTTCTTCGGCGAGCCCGGCCGCACCTCCGTCATTCGGTCCCGCCCTCCAGCAGGATCACCGGGAAGTCGGCCAGCAGCTCACCCATGTCGACGCTCCCCTTGCGGACGCGCACCTTCTTCCCGGTGAGGGCGCTGCGCAAGGGGACCGCCCCCTGGGCCAGCTCCTCCGGCAGCGCGATGGTGGTCTGCCGGTAACCTTCCCCCAGGGAGCGCCCCCGCGCCAGCAACCGGTGCACCAGCCGGGGGGCGGCGGCCACCACCCAGGCGCGGCCGCGGTAGCGGCAGAACGCCACCGCGCGGTCCGAGAGCGGCCCCTGCACGTCCAGCGGCCGGTAGCCGCCGTCCCGGAAGAGCGAAGCCCACCGCCGCCGGAGCCGGAGCGTCTCCGCGGTGAGGAACAGCTTGGCGCGGCCGTCGTCCAGGCTGCGCGACAGCTCGCGGCAGAGGCGGGCCCGGTCGCGCGCGGCCGCCGCGTCCAGCTCCGAGAGCAGCCGGTCCCGCAGGGCGAAGTCCACCGGCCGCCGGTTGTCCGGGTCCACCAGCGACAGGTCCCACAGCTCGCAGCCCTGGTACACGTCCGCCACCCCGGGCGAGGCCAGCTTGAGCAGCACCTGCGAGAGCGCGTTGTGCTGGCCGGCGCGTTCGATCTGCCGCTTGAAGCGCGCCGCCTCCTCGAGGAAGGCGCCGCCGCGGTCCGGGTCCAGCGTCCCCTGCACGAACGCCGCCACCGCCGCCTCGTAGGCCGCGTCCGGGTTCACCCAGCTGGTGTGGGCCTTGGCCTCCTTCACCGCCTTGGTCATGTAGGCGGTGATCCGGTCGCGGAACGCGCGCAGCAGCTCCGGCGAGTGGCCCTCGCCCATGGGCCAGGCGCCCACCAGCGTCTGGTAGCAGAGGTACTCGTCGTTGGGGTCCGGCGCCGCCGTCCCGTCGGCGAGCCGCGTGCGGTGGCGCGCGTTGAGGCGGCTCCAGCGGCGGACCAGCCGGCGCCACTCCTGCGGCACCTCGGAGAGGACGCAGAGGCGGGCGCGCACGTCCTCGCTCCGCTTGGTGTCGTGGGTGGAGGTGGTGAGCAGCGAGGAGGGCCACTGCTCGGCGCGCTCCTGGTTGCGGAGGTGGAAGGTGGCCACCGAGGTGCCGAAGCGCTCCGGTTCGCCGCCCACCTCGTTGAGCGCGGCGAGCCGGTGGTAGAGGTAGAAGACGGTGTCCTCCAGGCCTTTGGCCATCGCCGGGCCGGTCACCTGCTGCCAGCGCATGGTGAAGCGCAGCTTCATCTCCCGCTCCGCCGAAGTGGCGCGCGGCAGCGACCGCTGGAGCAGCACGTCCTGGAGGAAGTCGTAGATGGAGGCGTTGGAGGCGGGGTCGTGGCGCCGGGCGCGGGCCACGGCCCAGCGGATGTACTGCGCGTCGCGCTCGTCCACCTCGCGCCGGCCGTCCACGTAGGTGCGGTACACCGGGAAGCGGGCGATCACCTCCACCAGCGCGCGGCGGAGCGAGTGGAGCGTGAAGTCGCGGGTGCGGCGGTTCAGCTCCGAGATGCGGTTCAGCTCGCGCGCCAGCGCGTTCACCTCGCTGGACATGGACATCTCCAGCACCAGCCGCTTCTGCTCCGCCACCAGCTCCTGGTAGTCGACCTGCCGGCCGATGAAGCGGTGGTAGCAGTCGGTGAGCGCGCGCTCGGCCGAGCGGTCCACGAACACGCCCCCCACCGCGTTGGCGAAGCGGTAGCCCACGGTGCCGTGGACCGCCCAGGCGGCGGGGATGCGCTCTTTGCCCCCCTGGATCTTCTCCACCACCACGAACAGCGCCTTGCGCAGCGGGTGGTCCTCCCGCTCCCGCACCTCGGCGCGCCACAGCTCGCGCAGCGGGCCCTCCACCGGCTCCCACGCCGAAGGGCCCTCCCGCCCCTCCACCCGCCGCCGCGCCCGCAGCAGGAAGTACCGCTCCTGGAGGTCGAGGAAGTAGGCGGTGGGGTCGAACAGCCCGTCCGGGTGGTCGATGCGCAGCCCGTGCGCCTTGCCCTCCGCCAAAAGGCGCAGCGGCAGCGCGTGGGCCTCCTCGAACACCTCCGGGTCCTCCACCCGGATGGCGGCCAGGCCGTTCACGTCGAAGAAGCGGCGGTAGTTGATCTCCTCGCCGGCCACGCGCCAGTCCGCCAGCCGGTAGCAGCAGCCGTTGAGCAGCGCGTCCAGCCCGTCGAAGCTGGAGGGGTCGGCCGGGTCGCCGTTGAGGCGGCGGAGGCTCTCCTCCAGGTGCTCGCGGATGGCGGCGTTGCGCTCCACCAGCGCGTGCAGGCGCCGCTTCACCACCTCCTTCTCGCGGCGCCGCTCCAGCACCCGGGCGCGGTCCGTCTCGGTGCGGGCGGGCAGGTGCTCGATGGCGGTGAGCACCGACTGCAGCTCTTCCACGTCCGGGTGGTCCGGGGGGAGCTTCGAGGCCAGCTCCTCCATCCGCTGGCCCACCACCTTCCCGTACTGGCGCGGCGCCAGCGGGAAGACGTGGTCGAAGTAGCGGACCAGGAGCGCGCCGCGCTCGTAGCAGAGCCTCAGCTCGCCCCGCTCCAGCACCTGGCCGTACTGCTCCCCCAGCACCGGGAGCAGCACCTTGTCCTTCAGCTCCGCCTTGGGCGGGTCCCAGTCGATGTCGAAGGTGCGCGCGTAGTAGGAGGAGGGGCCGTTCTCCAGCACGTCCGCCCACAGCGCGTTCCCGCGCTCGATGCCCATGTGGTTGGGCACCACGTCCAGCACCTGGCCC
>Ga0075421_100013229_pt1 | contig 10276 bp, 12 predicted proteins | sample SoiMetdeltSBSDD5_FD_75292 | JGI IMG/M metagenome (GOLD analysis project Ga0075421, IMG submission 75292) | Bulk soil microbial communities from a Populus tree surrounding site in Tennessee, USA - Soil MetaG P. deltoides SBSDD5 | ecosystem: Environmental > Terrestrial > Soil > Tree plantation... | reverse complement strand
GAGCTCAAGGGCAACTGCGCCGGGCTGACGGTGACGATCAGGACCCGCATCCAGAAGCTCAAGACGCTGCAGGAGAAGGCCACCGCGGCGCAATGGCCGCCTCCCTCCTTGAAGGAGCAGTGGGCCAGCCGCCCGCTCGGCGGCGACATCGCCCGCCAGCGCGAGCAGGTCGCGAGGCTCAACCGCGCGCTGGGCGCCAAGGGCTGCGAGACCGTCGATGTCAGCGCCGAGCTGAGGCGCGCGCCCGCCGCCAAGACGGCGAAGTAAGCCTCGGCAACCGCCGCATTGGATGGATAGGCCCCGGCGTCGGGAGCGCTGGCGACGACCGCTCAATAGCGCTGTTAGGGCTTGCAGCCTTCATCCGACCTTCCGTGCAAGTAGCGACTGACCTGTGGCCCCCGCACCACATCACTCGGCAAGAAGGGTGTTATGAGTGTCATGATTGTCAGATTGCCGAATGTAGGGGCGTGCGGGTGGGCGAGTTTCTCGAGTTTCTTCGGACTCTATTGGAGGTAGTCGATAAAGCGGTCGATCTCAACAAACCGGGATGGCGGGTGCTTTCCCTGATTGTGAGTCCGATCGTAGCGCTGGTTGCGCTCTTCTTCCACGTCCGTGGGAGAGTGGAACTCAAAGCACAGGCGAAAGACCTCGGCGTGCTGCAGGAACGCGTCAGCGCCTCGCAGAAGCAGCTTGCCGTCGAGCAGGGCCTCCTGGATGCCAAGGATGGCGAGGTCAAGCGGCAGGCAGCTGAAATCGACAAGCTGCAGCGCGACATTGCACTTCTGACGGAACGATCAGACGAGCTTTGGAAGATTCGCCCTGCCGCCCCCTTTGCGGAATTGCGGGCATGGCAACGTGATCCTCGCGGGGCCCGTGTTGTAGCCTTTGGCAATCTGAAGGGTGGCGTCGGCAAGACGACTCTGGCTGCCAACTTTGGCGCTTACGTGGTCGACGAGTTGCAGCTTCCCGCACTCTTTGTGGACCTGGACTTTCAGGCTTCGCTATCGAACCTCCTGATCCAAGCATGCGCTGGCAGCGAAGTCGCAGATCAAGAGATCGAATCGCGAATTGACAAGCTCTTCGGCGAGAATCCACACCTTACCGCCATTCACGAATCAATCCAGCACTTGGCACCAAAGCTGTCTCGTGGATGGCTCATTGCTTCATCGTATCAATTCGCCCAGTTTGAGAATCAGCTCTTGATGCGGCAGCTTCTGCTTGAGCAGGTTGGGCTCGACGTCCGCTATCGGCTCGCACGATCCCTGTTGAGACCAGAGATCAGCCGCAACTATGCAGTTATCATCTGCGACATGCCGCCTCGCATGTCGCTCGGATCGATCAACGCGTTGATCGCGAGTCACTATTTCGTCGTTCCTACGATTCTCGACAAACTGTCGAGTGAGGCGGTTGGCCAATTTCTCACCAATATGCGTGCCATCCGAGAGGACCTGGAGCTTGACTTAGAGTTGGCAGGAATTATTGGGACAATGTCTCTGGCCAAGGAGCTGCGGCCCAGTGAACAACGCATCTGGGATGGCCTTGAGTCGGCGGGACACGCCTGGCGCAACGGCACAGACTATCGTATCCATCATACGATCAGGCGGGCAGCCGCGATCTCCAAGGCCGCGGGAGAAGACCTAGCGTACCTCACTGTTGGTGAGGACAGAGCAATTGCCCGCGGTTTGCTAAAGCCCGTTTTCGACGAGATCGCCAAGCGAATCGGGCTAATTTCCCGGTAGTTGGCAGACCGCCACTGCTGGCACATCCCTTGCCAGTTCCTTATATTCCTCGACGGCTCGAGGTCGCGCGTCGCTGATCGAGATCGCGATGGAGACCAGAGCATGAGCATGTCAACTGCCCAGGAAGAGGCGCAAGCAGCAGAGACCGACATGGCCAAGGCTGCGCCCGCAGATCCCGCCCGTGTCTCGCACTACGCAGAAGCATTTGCAGCCGCGGCGAGAGACCGTGCCGCGTTCGAGGCCGTCCTGTCGGAACTCGAGCAGGATGTATACGTCCGCGCCAACGACGTGATTGCCATTGCCGTGCTCTATCGCGGCGGCGGGCTGCGACCTCGCTCCAAGGCGCAGGCTCTGCAAATGATCGAAAAGCGCTTTGTCGAGATCGTCCGCGATGCAAAGAAGAACGCCCTCGCAAGCCGCGTTCGTCCCTGGTAACGCGGGTCGGCAGGGAGGACCGGCTCACGATTGCGGAGGGTAATCCGCCTCGCGAACTTTGAGCCCGATCAATGTGTCAGCCTCGAAGGGACTGACACATTGACATATCGGGCTTGAAGTCGTGGACTGGTGTCAGACCAGGAGGGTCTGACACCCATCTACAGGCACCCGAAGGTGGTGCTGCCGCACTTGACGTAGTTGATCTCGTGCCAGACGCAGCACGGCTGGTCCTTCTGGCACACCCAGGTCCTCACCTGGCCGGTGTACTGCAGCTTCACCCGGCACACCTTCTCGCCCTTGCCGGCCTTGACGGTGGGGTTCTTGCTCTGCTGGGCCTCCGGCGTTGCCGGTGTCAGCGCCAGGGCGCCGGCGGCGATCGTCAGTCCCAGAAGCAGGCATGCGCGCGTCATTGTCGTCCCTCCGGTTGTGGTTTGCGTGGTCTTGCGATGGCCGAAGCGTGCCCCAGCGGCCGCCGAATCTCGTGTGATTTGCCGTTTTGGGCAAGACGCTCTGTGCGCGTCTCCCGCCTGCCGGAGGTGCCGGGCCGGCCCGGGGAGGCAACGGGGCCTGGCGCAGCCTTGCAGCAGGCGGCCAATTCTGCTGGGGTAATGCGCCGCCGACGCGCGAAGGAGCCCGAGCCGATGGCTGACAAGTCCAAGCCCGACCCCGGCAATACTGCCGGGGCAGGCTACTACACCGGGCCGCAGGCCGGCGACTTCGCCGCAGCCGCCGAGCCGTTCGCCCTGTTCGAGGCCTGGTTCGCCGATGCGACGGCGCACGAGCCCAACGATGCCAACGCGCTGGCGCTCGCCACCGTCGACGCCGGCGGCATGCCCAACGTGCGCATGGTCCTGCTCAAGGGGCTCGACCCCGCCGGCCACGCCGAGCGCGGCTTCGTGTTCTACACCAGCTTCGAGAGCGCCAAGGGCACCGAGCTGCTGGCATCGCGCAAAGCTGCGCTCAACTTCCACTGGAAGAGCCTGCGCCGCCAGGTGCGCGTGCGCGGCCTCGTCTCGGTGGTGAGCGACGCCGAGGCCGACGCCTACTTCGCCACGCGCCCGCGCGGCTCGCGCCTCGGCGCCTGGGCCTCGCGGCAGTCGCGCCCGCTCGAGAGCCGCTTCGCGCTCGAGAAGGCGGTGGCGCTGGTGACCGCCAGGTATCCGCTGGGCGAGATCCCGCGCCCGCCCCACTGGTCGGGCTTCCGCGTAACGCCCCTTGAGATGGAGTTCTGGCACGACCGCCCCTTCCGCCTGCACGAGCGCGTCGTCTTCCGCCGCAGCACCTCCACCGAGGCCTGGAGCAAGCAGCGCCTCTACCCGTAGTCGACGGCAGAGCTGGAGAGCGACCGATGACCAAGCCGAGCCCGGATTCACCTCCCCACTTGCGCCGCCCGGACTCCCCTCCCCCTTGCGGGCAGGGGTTGGGGGTGGGGGTCCCTCAGGTGTCCGCCCCCTTGCGACGACCCCCACCCGGCACGTCGCGCCGAAGGCGGGCCTTCGGCACGACGTGCCACCCTCCCCGCAAGGGGGAGGGTCCGCTGCGCCCCGCGGCTCGCGTGCTTGCAACGGCCGGCTTGCTTGTCGGCATGCTGTCGATCATGTTGCTTGCGGGAGCCCACTCGGTCCTCGCGGGCGAGATCAAGGTGCTGACCGGCGGCGCCATGCGCGGGGTCGTGGACGCGCTGGTGCCGGCCTTCGAGAAGGCGACCGGCCACAAGGTGTCTGTCGACAACGCCACCGCGGGCGTGCTCGCCAAACGGATTGCGGGCAGCGAGGCCTTCGACGTGGCGATCATCACGCCCAAGGTGCTCGCCGACCTCGCGGAGCAGGGCAAGATCGCCGCCGGCAGCCGCACCGACCTCGCCAAGGTGGGCATGGGCGTGGCCGTGAAAGCCGGCGCTCCGCTCCCCGACATCGCCACGGTCGAGGCCTTCAAGCGTGCGCTGCTCGCAGCACGCTCGGTGGCCTACATCGACCCCAAGGCCGGCGGCTCGAGCGGCATCTACTTCGACGGCCTGCTCGTCCGCCTCGGCATAGCGGATCGGATACGGCCGAAGGCCAAGCTCAAGCAGGGCGGCTACGTGGCGGACCTGGTCGCCAGCGGCGAGGCCGAGATCGCCGTGCACCAGATCAGCGAGATCGTGCCGGTGAAGGGCGTGGTGCTGGTCGGGCCGTTGCCCGCCGAGGTGCAGAACTATACGACCTACGCCGCTGCGCTGGGCGCCGCAGCGCGGGATGCCGCCGCCGCCAAGGCCCTGATCGACCACCTTGCCGGCCCCGCCGCCGCGCCCGTCCTGAAAGCGCGCGGCATGGATCGGCCATGAAACGCACGCATTCCCTCTCCCCGCTTGCGGGGAGAGGGTTAGGGTGAGGGGCAGCCTCATACGCCGACGTCGGAGTGTGTGGCCGCCCCTCACCCCGGCCCTCTCCCCGCGCTGTTGGAGCGCGTGGCGACGCTGGCGATGCGCGGGGAGAGGGAGACCCGCGTTATTTCGACGGGGGCGCCTTGCCGGGGCGTGGCGGCAGAGACTTGAGGTAGGCCGCCATGGCGTCCCGGTCGGCGGGCGTCAGCTTGCCCGTGTTGACGACGACGTCGGCCATGTTCGAGCCGACCGAATCGCCGCCCGGGTTGAAGCCCGACTCCAGGAGATAGGCGATGTCCTTGGCCGACCATTTCGCGAGTCCGTCCTCGTGCGGCGTAATGTTGGGCACCCAGCCCTTGCCCTCCGGGTCCGGCCCGCCCGCGAAACGGCGCGCCGTGTCGATTCCCCCTAAGAGGTTGCGCGGGCTGTGGCACTCGGCGCAGTGGCCGGGACCCTCGATCAGGTAGGCGCCGCGGTTGAGCTCCGCGCTCCTGGCGGGGTCGGGCACGAACGGCTTGCCGTCGAGATGGAGGAGCTTCCACAGGCCCAGCCCGCGCCGCACGTTGAAGGGAAACGGCAGCTGGTGCGGCTCCGACGGCGCGGTCTCCGCGGGCAGCGTCTTGAGGAAGGCGTAGAGGTCGCGCACGTCGTCGAGCGCGATGCGCTGGTAGGACGTGTAGGGGAACGCCGGGTAGAGGTGCTCGCCGTTGCGGCCCACCCCGCGCAGCATGGCGTTGGCGAACTGCTCCTCCGTCCAGGCGCCCAATCCGTGCTTGGGATCGGACGAGATGTTGGGCACCTTGAAGGTGCCGAAGGGAGTGGCGAGCGCCAAGCCGCCGCCCAGCCGCTTCTGGTCGTCCTGCTTGGGCGTCGCATGGCAGGACGCGCAGCCCCCGACGTTGAACATGGTCTCGCCATTGGCGAGGTTTGGCGTGCGCTGGGGCAGCGCTCCCGTCACTGCGAGGGTCGGGATCGTGAGAACGTAGAAGCCGCCGGCCCCGACCAGCGCGAGAACGAGGAGCACCACGGCAACAGTTCGCAGGCGCATGCCCTACCTCGCAACGGACGCAATGCGGATGAGGGCCGCCCCGGCGGCAAGCCCCCCACGGGACGCCCAGGGACGCCAAACTGGCCCGGACGCGCCGCTCCGGTCAAGGCAGCCGAACGTACGGGGATCAGACCCCTCGCCGAAGCGCTCGCGTAGATCACGAACGTCGAGGCGAGGGGTCTGCCCCCCTCGACCACCGGCCGCGCATTCATTTCTGCGCGCGTCGCGAGCCACGCGAGGCAGGCAGAGGCGTCACTTCTTCGGCGGAGCGCGGTAGACCTTGTGGCAGCCGCCGCAGTTGGCCGCCACTTTCGGCCATTCGCTCTTCAATGTCGCCTCGTCCTTGACGGCGGCCCGTGCGGCCTTGGCGGAGGATGCGAGCCCGTCGAACTTGGCGAGGAAGTCGGCCTTGTCGGTGAAGGCCACCGCCAGGACCGCCGTATCCCCGTCCTTGGAATCGTCCGGGAAGAGGCCCTTGGCCTTGACCGCCGTCGCCTCGATCGTCGCGAGCGCGGCCTGCACCTTGGCGAGGTCGAACTTCGCCTCGCCCTTGATCATGGCGGTGGGCTCCTTGGTCGCCCCGGCGATCGCCTTCATCGCGTCCTTGCGCTGGGTGATGGCAGCCGTGCCCTGAGCCAGCACAGCCGTCGCGGCAACAGTAAGAGCCGCCAGTCCTAGAACCACTCGAAGCATTCCCGTCCTCCTCCACGTCAGTGAACGCCGGCGCAAAGGTCGGGATGCTCGGCCTCGACCCTGACCTGAGTGCCCGCCCATCGCGCGAGTCTTCCCCTGTGCCGCGCGCGCCAGAATATCGGGCTGCAAACGTGCCCACACACACTTTATTTTGAGGGATTTCGAGCGCGCCGCCGGAATAAACTGGGCCGGGCCAGCGTCTGCGATGCTGGTTGGCAGCCAACAGGGGGACCAGCTTGGCGTCACGTCGGCAAGCCGTCGCTGCAGAGATCCCGCGGCTGCGGCGCTACGCGCGCGCGCTCCTGGGCGACAACTGGGAGGCCGACGACCTGATTCAGGATACGCTGGAGCGGGCGCTGGCGCGGCTAGCCCAGTGGCGCGAGGGCGACAGCCCGCGCAAATGGCTGTTCTCGATCCTGCACAACCTGCACGTGGACGGGCTGCGCCGCAAGTCCCGGCGTCCGCCGCATGTCGGTCTCGAGAGCGTGGGGGTCGACCAGTCGGCACCGGCAGCCGATGCCGCGAGCGGCCGCGACCTCGACCGTGCCCTGCAGATGCTGAGCGTGGAGCAGCGCCGGGTGGTGCTGCTCGTGGGCCTGGAAGGGCTCAGCTACGCCGAGACCGCCGAGGTGCTCGACATCCCCGTCGGCACTGTGATGTCGCGGCTGGCGCGCGGGCGGGAGCGCCTGCGCACGCTGATGGACTACGGGGGCGGCGACCGGGACAGCCGCGCCGCGCTGCGGAGGGTCAAATGACCGGCCCGCGGCGCATCGCCGATGCCGAGCTCCACGCCTTCGTCGATGGCGAGCTGGGGGCAGAGGAGCACGCCGAGGTCGAGGCGTTGCTGGCCGCCGGAGGGCTGGAGCAGGCGCTGGTGGCGGAGCTGCGCGACCTCAACGATGCGATCCGCGCGCGCTATGCCGGCTACCTCGGCGAGCCGGTGCCGCCGGCCATGGCGCTGCCCCTCTCCCGGATCGGGCGCGAGCGGCCAGGCCCGGTGCGCCGGCTGCTGCGTCCGGCTGCGGGGCTCGTGCTCCTCGTCGCCTCGGCGGCGGGGGGCTATCTGGCGCGGGGGTTCGTCGGCCAGCCGAACGGGCCCGAGGCCGCCTTCGTGATCACCGCCATGGGCGCGCACACCGTCTACGTCCCCGAGGTGCGCCACCCCGTCGAGGTCAAGGCCGACGAGGCGCATCTGGTGCGCTGGCTCACCAAGCGCGTCGGCGCCGACGTGCGCGCTCCCGTGCTCACGGGCACGGGCTGGAAGCTGATGGGCGGCCGGCTGCTGCCCGACCAGGAAGGACACCCCGCTGCGCAGTTCATGTACGAGGACGCGACCGGCCGCCGCCTGACGCTCTACATCCGCAAGGAGACGGGCCTCGACAACACCTCCTTCCGCTTTGCCGAGCGCGACGGCTTCGGCGCCTTCTACTGGATCGACCGGCCTCTCGCCTACGCCCTCACCGGACGCCTCTCGCGCGACGAGCTGGAGACCCTCGCCGTCCTGATCTACGGACAGCTCGAGGCGCCCGCCGGCGCCAAGCCGCCGCCCCCGCCGGGCAAGGCGCAGTGACGGGGTCGTGATCCGCCGCCTCGGTCGCATCGTAGTAAGGTGCGACGGAATGAGGTCCGTATACCCCGGCCTGTCAAGTCCGACCGCAATCTGGAGCCAGCAATGACACTCCTCGCGCGCCTTCTTCTGGGCTGCTGCCTCGTGGCCCCGCTGCCGTCGCTCGCGTGGGCCGAGCTGCCGGTCGGCACGATGGCGCCGGCGTTCTCCGCCAACGCGGCGCAGGGCGGGACGGACCTGACCTTCACGCTGTCCAAGGCCCTCGAGAAGGGCCCGGTCGTCGTGTATTTCTACCCGAAGAGCTTCACGTCGGTCTGCACCGAGGAAGCCCACCTGTTCGCGGAGGCGATGGCGGAGTTCGAGACGCTCGGCGCCTCGGTCATCGGCGTCTCCACCGATACGATCGAGACGCAGCGCGAGTTCTCGCGCATGGCCTGCCGCGACAAGTTCCCGGTCGCCGCCGATCCCAAGGGTGACGTCGTAAAGGCCTACAACGTCCTGGTGCGGAGGGACAGCGGCAGCATCCTTGCAAGCCGGACCTCCTACGTGATCACGCCCGACGGCAGGGTTGCCTCTGCTTTGACGGCACGGGATGCGGAGAGCCACATCCAGTCGGCCCTCGCGTCCGTCAAAGCCTGGAAAGCGAGCCAGGTCCGCTAGCTAGTTGCTCCACTCCTTGATGAGAGGCCCAGCCGAACGTCCGGGCACTCGTCCATGGGCTGGCGCTCCAACGGCAGAGGTGAAGACCCCGGCTCTGCGCGCCCTTGGCCTTGATCTTCGATCAAGTCCGGGCGCTCCGGCCGGGGACGCAAGAAGGGAGGCTCGTCCGCAACTCCCCCCTGCGTTCCCGGAAACCGAGGCCCCGACCGCCAGGTCGGGGCCGAGGTTATCCGGGATCTTCCCCGCCAGTGCTCGATCCGGCGACCGTACGGGTGCCACTCGAATGGGTCAGAACGCCAGTGCTGCGTCTCCGCCGAGCCCAAGACGAAGTGCGGGTCCGCGCGTGGGCGGAGGTCCGGGAGCTGCTGGAATTGCAGCTCGCTCCGCTCGGTCGGCGGGGTTTGGAGGTACTTGCGCCAAGGCCTGGCGAGTGTGTCCTCGACATAGGCTGTGGCGGGGGTGAGACAGCGCTGGACCTTGCCCGGGCGGTCGCGCCCAACGGGACAGTCACGGGGGTCGACCTGTCGGCTGCGGTGCTGGCGTACGCGCAGCGCGCCGCCGGGGGGTGCGGGCGGGTGCGGTTCGTCCACGCTGATGCTCAGGTGTTTCCATTCGAGCCGGCCTCGTTCGACGCGGCGTTCTCGCGGTTCGGGGTGATGTTCTTCACCGACCCCATTGCGGCGTTCGTCAACATTCGTCGCAGCCTCGGGCCGAACGGGCGCCTGGCCTGCGTCTGCTGGCGGGCGCTGGAGGAGAACCCGCTCGACATGGTGCCGCTCGGGGCAGCGTCTCCTCACCTGCCGCCGCAGCCCGCTCACGACCCGGACGCGCCGGGCCCCTTCGCGTTCGCCGATCCCGACCGCGTGCGCGGCGTTCTGGAACGCGCGGGCTTCACCGAGATCGCGATCACGGCCCATGACGAGCAGGTCGGAAGCGGCGACCTCGATGCGATGCTGGCGGTCTGCACGAGGGTCGGAGCGCTCGGCAAGATTCTTCGGGAGCATCCCGAGCTGCGAGCCGCGGTACTGCCGGCGGTGCGATCCGCGCTTGCGGCCCACGACGGACCCCATGGCTGCAGGCTGAAGGCCGCGACATGGATTGTGACAGCCCGCCCGGCAGGCGCGCCCTAGCGTCTCGCGAAACGCGCCGCGGCGATCCTGCTGAGCGCGCCCACTTATGGCGCGATGGCCGGGTGTGTAGCGTGCGTGTAGCACCGGTTTCACGTTTGCGCACGTTGCCTCACGTCTCCGCGACACCTGCTGGATTTTCCCACGCCTGTTCGTATCTCAGCTTGCGCCCGGCGATCATCCGCCGAGGCAGAAAAACCGAATACCTTAGGAGATGATCCATGAAGTCCCTTATCGCCACGGCGCTCGTTGTCCTCGGCCTGCTCTCGGCCATCCCTGCTCAGGCCTCTGAGTACAATGGCTACCCTGGGTGGGCGGAGCGCGCCTTCACGAACAACTACGGCGCCTGACGGAGTCTGCCTGGCGCCGTCGCTACGGCGCCAGATATGCCCAGATTTGCAATGTCGCGTTGACAATCGCCCCGGCCCGCAAAAGCCGGGGCTACTGCTGACGCGCCACCCGCTCCTGCACCTGGATGAGCGGACGAGCAACCTGACGCGGCGCGCGCTTGCAAACGCGCGATTTGTACGATGGCTCAGGGCGTACGCCGGGCGACGATCGTGATCTCGATCGGGATGTCGAGTGAAACCCACACGCCTTCGGCGTCGGACAGCTTACCGATACCGAAGTCGAGCCGCCTGAGAC
>Ga0075421_100013228_pt1 | contig 10276 bp, 6 predicted proteins | sample SoiMetdeltSBSDD5_FD_75292 | JGI IMG/M metagenome (GOLD analysis project Ga0075421, IMG submission 75292) | Bulk soil microbial communities from a Populus tree surrounding site in Tennessee, USA - Soil MetaG P. deltoides SBSDD5 | ecosystem: Environmental > Terrestrial > Soil > Tree plantation... | reverse complement strand
CCTCCGTAACCTCGTCACCGCCGCGCAGAGCTTCGGGGAGCCGCTCCCGCACATCCTCTTCGAGGGGCCGGCGGGCCTCGGGAAGTCGTCTTTCGCCCGTGCCATGGCCGAGGAAATGGGAGTCGGGATCCAGATCATCCTCGGAAGCTCCCTCAAGGACGCGAAGGAGGTGGCGTCCCTTCTCACGGGGCTCGGCCGCGGGGACATTCTCTTCATCGACGAGATCCATGCCGTCGAGAAGAAGACGCTCGAAAGCCTCTACACGGCGCTCCAGGAGCGGACGTTCCAGTGGACGGTCCACCAGGGCTCGCGCTCGAGGTGCTTCGAGGTCACGCTCGAGCCCTTCACCTTGATGGGTGCGACGACCGAGGGGGGAGCGCTCCCCGAGCCCCTTCGCTCGCGCTTCTCGCAGGTCGTTCGGCTCGAGCCCTACTCGGAGCCGGAGCTGGTCGAGATCGCGAAAGTTTACGCAGCCCGGCTCTCGATCTCGATGACCCCGGAGGCCTCGCGCGAGCTCGCGCGGAGGGCCCGGGGGACCCCGCGCCTCCTCGAGAACTTCATCCAGTCCGTACGCGCCCATGCGGTGTCGAGGAATCGCGACGGGATCGATGTCGCATCCGTCCTCGAGACGATGGCGGTCCTGGAGATCGACCAGGAGGGGCTCGATCGCCAGGAGCGGGAGATCCTCCGCTACCTCCTCGAGGTCGGGCGACCCATCGGGCTCAAGGCGGTCGCGGCCGCGCTCCGCATGGACGCGCGGACGATCGAGCGCGTCCACGAGCCGTATCTCATCGAGAAGGGCTTCGTCATCCGGACTGCGCGCGGGCGCATCGCGACCGAGAAGGGCCGCGCGCACATCGCGCGGCCGCGGGCGGCCTGATCTCTACCTGCCCCGGCCCCGGCGCGCCGTCTCCCCGAACGCGAGGCGGCGCGCCGTCTCCACGGCCGCATCCAGCATGGCCTCGGTGAGCTTCCCCGTCTGCGTGTTCTGCTGGCTGGGATGGAAGCTCGCGATGATGGGTGGATGGTCCGGACCAAGCCTCGCCTCGGCGCCGTGGAAGAACTTCGGCCGCGGCCTCGGCATCGATGCTCCCTTCTCGACCAGGGCGCGGAGCGCCTCCTCGAAGGCGATCTTCCCGAGGGCGAGGATCGCGCGCACCTGCGACAGAAGGTCCATTTCATCGAGCAGGTACTGGCGGCAGTTCTCGATCTCGACCCGGAGCGGCTTGTTGTCGGGGGGCGCGCATCGCGCCGAGGCGGTGATGTAGACGCCCCGCAGGGCAAGGCCGTCTCCGGCATGGGTGGACGTGGGACGGTTCGCGAGCCCCGCCTTGTGGAGCGCGCGGTAGAGCCAGTCGCCGGACCGGTCTCCCGTGAACATGCGCCCCGTCCGGTTGGCGCCGTGGGCCGCGGGGGCGAGACCGACGATGAGGAGCCGTGCGCGGGGGTCTCCGAAGCCCGGGACCGGTTTTCCCCAGTACTCCCAGTCCCGGAACGCGCGCCGCTTCTCGGCCGCCACGCGCTCGCGGTGCGCCACGAGGCGCGGGCACCGGCGGCACGAGATCACGACATCGGCGATCTCGCGGAGCCCCCGGGCGGGCGCTTCCTTCACGGGAGCGTCACGCGCGACTCGAGCTCGCCGCCCTTCTCCGACACGTACCGGACGACGACCTCGCCGTCGCCCCGGACGAGGAATCTGTACGACACCCTGCCCTTTCCGGGGACCCCATCCTCGAGCCGAAGGCGCCCCGGCTCGCGATCGACGAGGTCCACGGAGCCCCGGAAACGGTCCCGGAGTCGCCCGCCCGCGATCGCGGCGGCTCGGGCGCCCGTCAGCTCCAGCGTGTCCGGAAGCCCGATCTTCCTCTGCGATGCGATCGCGGAGCGCGTCGGTATGCGACCCGAGTTCTCGAGGGTCACGGTGACATTGAAAACGGTCGCAGAGACGCGCTCCACCTCGAGCGGGCGCATGCGCACGTCGGGCATCTCCGAGGCATGGTAGAGCGTGAACATGGCGTTCCGGTGGCACAGCTCCTCGAGGAGGAACGTCGGCGGCATGCGGCCGAAGGTCTTCTTGAAGCCGCCGAGCAGGATGTCGCCGTACAGCGGGTGCCGCGCCGGCTTCAGGGGGACGTACTGCCTTTCGAGCTCGAGGAGGTCGTCGAAGCGCAGGCGCTCCGCGGACTTCTCGTCGAAGCCGAAGTCCGTCCGCGCATCGTTCCGGTACTGGCCCGTGTTCCAGAGCTCGTTCGTGAAGCTGAAGATCCCGAGCTCCTCGAAGGTCCAGGTGATGAACCCGCCGTGCACGCGATAGAGATCGCGCCACAGGATGACGTACTTGTAGAAGGGGAGCATGAACTCTCCAGTCGTCCCGAGCTCGGCGTACACGTTGACGTCCGGGGCGGGATACTCGCCGACGGACTGGTCGCCCGGTCCCCTGAGGATCAGACCTCCCGCGTTGTGGTACGCCTGCACGCCGGCGATGTTCGGGCGCGTGAGGATGAACTCGGCGATCGACCTCGTCTCCGGAAAGGAGAGAGGGTAATCGCCCGCCCCGCCCTGGATGGGCTCGGGCTGCCAGTCGGCCGGCCAGTTCCGGTTCATGTCGTAGCCGCCGGGGGGGTCCTCGTTGATCGCCCCATCCCCGTCGTTGTCGATCCCCTCGGCGCCCAGGGGCATCAGCTCGCCCTTGGCGCCGGGCTTCACGCGCTCGAGGATGCGCGGGTCGTCCGGATTGCGGCGGAAGGAGCCGTCGGGATCGAGCTTCCACATCTCGAGGATCTCGCCGTCCCCGTCGATGTCATCGAGCCCGTCCTCGTCCGCGATGCCGTCGCCGTCGTCGTCGAGCGCCTTCTTGCCGCTCCGACTCGAGTGGCGCGTGTTGGGCGCCGCGAACCAGTGCGCCCGACCGTCCGGGTTCACCATGGGAAGGATATAGAAGACGCGCCTGTCCACGAGCTCGCGCACCTTCGGGATCCTCGATCGGTTCTCGGCCAGGAAGGAGATCGTGTAGAGACACACCTCCGTTCCCTGGACCTCGTTCCCGTGGATGTTGGCGTCGATGTACATCCCGGCCTTCCGCTCCGCGGGGCCGGTGGCCGGGTTCGTCAGGGTGACGACCCACAGGTCCCTTCCCTCGACGGACTTCCCGATCGAGCGGAGCGTCATGATGTCCGCGTGCGCTTCCGCGAGCTTCCGGAGCAGGGCCGTCGTCTCGTCGTAGTCGTAGAAGCGGTTGAAGGCGATGGGCACCTTCGAAGCCTCGACGCGCTGGGCCGGCACGGCCGACAACGGGGCCAAGATGATGGCGGCAGCCAGGAGCGAACGCCGTCTCAAAGGGACCTGCCGCTTTCCAGCCGGAGCTTCATCGAGGCGAGCGGCACCCCGCCGCGACGGACGTCGATCGAGACCTCCGCTCCCCTCGGTGCGAGCGCGATCCAGCGCAGCTCGCGGGCGCCCCCGTCCTCCTCGAGCCGATCGATGGTCCTCCGGGCGTCGTCCCCGAGTTGCTTCGCCCCGCCGCCCGCGAGCTCGATCGTGAGCGGCGACCGCCGCTGGGTGAACGCGCCCTGGACGAGGGCGGTCGGCAGGCGGCCGCGGTTCACGACCCGCGCGCGGACATCGAAGACTCCCTCGGCGATCTCATCGACCTTCGCATCCTCGATGACGAGGCGCGGGAGCCGTTCCGCGAGGCCGAGGAGGAACTCGACCTGGGGAGGCGCGAGGAGCGCCGCTCCGTCCGGTGGGGGATTGCTGCGCGTGTACGGACGGAACCCTCCCACATGAACGAGCCCGAGCTTCGGGTGCGCGACCGGGCGCCACGGAACGAACGCTCCCGCTCCGGGGCCGTCGCTCCAGGCGAGCCATGCGCGCTCGAGATCGATGCCCTCGAGCGGCTTCTCGGGAGGCGCCGCGTTGCCGGCGAGCGGAGGCTCGCCGCCGTGGAGGCTCGCTGCGGCCGAGAGGATGCCCAGATCGAAGTAGAGGCTCGTGGAGAGCGATCCACGGCGCGGCGAAAGGAGCGGCCTCCGCGGCGCCTTTCCCGCGCCCGGCTCGCCGGGCTTCCGGACCGCAGCGTCCCTGTAGAGCTTTCCGATCCTCGAGTGGATCTCGGCATCCTTCTTCCAGAGCCGCCGCTCGCGACGCCTCTCCGGAGGGCCGTCCCGGCCCTCCGGCGGGCTCACGAGGTTGTCCTCCGCCCCGTAGATGACGGCGACCTCGAGCCCCGGAGAGGCGAAGACGAGCTCGAGGATGCCTCGCGACTCCGGCTCGCTCCCCGGATGGGAGCCGGTCTCCGGCTCGCGCGGGGCGTGGTCGTGAGGAAAGTTGAGCGCGATGTCGACGCCGCCGGGCGGGTCCTCGCCGATGAGCCCATCGCCGTCGGAGTCCACCCCCTCGACCGCGAGGCGAAAACGCGCGCTGCCCGCATCCTCGGCCCGCGCGGGGCGCAGCATGCGAGAGTCCGCCGCGTCGATGACGAGAGGACCTTCGGAATCCGGGATGCGCATCGCGAGGATCTCCCCGTCGCCATCGAGGTCTTCCGGCCCGTCCTCGTCCACCGCGCGGTCGCGGTCCTCGTCCAGCGGCCGCGCGTTCCTCGTCGACTCGCGGAGCGGCCTCTCCGAGATGCGCGCGGCCGCATCCGGACTCGCCTGCGGGATGAAGACGAGGGCGGCATCTCCGAGCCGCTCCTTCACCGCCGGCTCGTCGCGGCGCCGCACCAACTGCCGGAGGACCTCGAGGACGACGGCCGTGGAGTGGTGGAGATTCCCCTCGAGGTTCGCGACGACGAGGATGGACTGCCGGTCCCGGAGCACCTTCGGACCGGGCAGGGCCAGGACGGCGGCGGTGATGGGGCGCTTCTCGCGGGTCTCGCCGAGCTTCTCGAGTGTCAGCACGCCGCCCGAGTCGCGCGCGAGCGCACGCAGATCGTCCTCGACTGCCTCCGGAGACGGGTAATCGGCCGCGCCAAGAGAAAGGATGCAGGGCGACCCCAGAAGGAGAGCGGCGATGAAGGTGAAGCGTGGTGGAGCAGGCAAGCGGTGGAACCCCGTCTCGGTGGAGGACGCGGCCATCATAGCACAGGGCCTATTCGCCCTACCGCGGCTCGATCACCATCACCGGCAGGCACACCCGCGGGGGCCGCGTCGCCGCGAAGATCACCGCCTCCGCGACATCCTCCGGCCGGAGGATCGCCCGCCGTCTCTCCTCGCTGACCGGGACCGGCCGCTTGTCCAGGATCGGCGTGTCCACCTCGCCCGGGTGGATGACCGTCGCCCGGATCCCGTGCTCCCGCTCCTCGACCCGGAGCGTGGCCGTGAAGCCGACGAGCGCGTGCTTGCTCGCCGTGTACGCGATCCCGGGCAGCTTCGAGGCGCCGAGGGCCGCCGTCGAGCCGATGACGATGACGAGGCCATCGCCCACGGCCCTGAGGTGCGGCAGCGCCGCGCGTGCCGCATTGTAGACCCCGGTCAGATTGACCGCGATGACCGCGTCCCACTCCTCGGGCGGAATCTCCGCCATCGAGCGCCTGCGCGTGTTCGTGCCCGCGTTGGCAACCAGGATGTCGAGACGCCCCCAGGACTCCACCGCGCTGGCCACCGCGCGATCGACGGAAGCCCTGTCCGACACGTCCGTCCGATGGACGAGGGCCTGCCTCCCGGCCTCGCCGCATTCGCGGGCCGTGTCCTCGAGCGCCGACTCCGTTCTTCCCAGGATCGCCACGCGGGCGCCGGCCCGCGCGAGCGCGACCGCGGAGGCGCGGCCGATTCCCGTCCCCGCGCCCGTGACGAGGGCCGTCTTCCCCGCCAGGGAGCCGTCAACCGCAGACATCGACCGAGTACACGCAGGCTCCCAGCGAGTCCTCCACCGAGTCCGGGCCGCAGGTCGATGGGCCCGGGGGAGCCGGCTCGGGTCCGCTGAGGAAGAGATAGTTGAGGATGTAGATCTTGTCCGTGATGTTGGGCTGGCCGCTGTCGTCCGAGTCGCACGCGTCCTCGCAGGTGGGCGCGGGTCCGCTCAGGAAGAGCCAGTTGAGCCCGAAGATCGCATCCGTGATGGCGACGGTCCCGTCGGCATCGCAATCCCCGCGGCGGAATCCTCCGCTCGGGGGGGCGCTGCCATCCGAGGCGGCCCCCGCAATCAGGCCGATCGTGGCCGCCGCGGTGCCCAGGTTCTGAACGGCCACCGAGATCCTCGACGAGGGCTCGCCGTCGACGATCTTCCTGAACCAGCGCCCCGGGGGCATGTCGATGTCCAGGGTCGCTTCCGGAAGCGCCTGCCCATCGACGGAGATCGTCAGCGTGAGCTTCGCTCTCGCCGTGGTGGACCGGTTGAGGACGTAGATGGCGTACTCGACCGGCCCCATTGCGGTGAACCGCGGCGAGAGGTCGGCCGTGGCCCTGGTCTCCCCCGCGGGGACTTCGAGCTGGGTCTCGATGAGCTGCTCGGCCACGAGGGTCGGGCGCGCGAGCCTCGTCTGGGACTGGATGATGGACTGGAAGCCGAGGAACAGGCTGCCGAGCGTCGGGTTCGACATGACGAAGAGGTCGTTCGAGGTAACATAGGCCACCCCGACAGCCTCCAGAAGCACATCCGATTGCGGGAAGTAGGCGGTATCGAAGCCGTCGACACGGAAGGGCCCGTGTCCCGGCCCGGTGCCGAAGAGCTGGCTCGGCAGGATGAGCCCCTGGGGATGGCCCACGAGCTTCACCGAGGTGGAGGGGTCGCCCGTGAACGGCGTGGTGAGGAGCGCCTCCGTGAAGCTGTTCGAGAACGTATCGGATCCCGCGATGAGGTAGTTCCCGCTCGGCAGCACGGAGACGCCGATCCCGATCAGGGGATCGGTCGTGAAGGCCGTCAGGCTTCGCTGGGGGAAGGGAGCCGAGCTCGTCGCGACGAGGGTGCTTCCGTCGAACGCGATCTTCACGACGACGAAGTCGCGTCCCGATGCGCCCGCCGCAACGAAGTTGTTCTCGTCGTCGGCATCCCAGTCGAGGAGCGCCGGCCGCGGCGTGATCCGGCTCATGTCGATGGTCGGGACCTCCTGGAGGAGGTTCCCCCGGTCGGGACCATCGAGCCCGAAGAAGCCCGCCGCCGGCACGCCGGTGCCGCTCGGGCCGTCGCCGTCGAGGAGGGCGAGGACGTCCTTCTCCCCCAGCTTCGCGAGGGTCACCCCCCGGGCGGGCACGTTGGTCTCGCTGCCCACGACGGCCGGTTCGAGGATGATCATGTCGATCGGCTCGAGCTTGTGGTCGAGCACCATGACCCGATTCGTGTCGCGGCCCATGATGTATGCCCGGAACTCGGCGGGCGTGGCCGGCTCCCGGGTCACCGCCACTCCCGTCAGGTCTCCCAGGTTGATGACCTCGTTGGCGGGCGAGGTGACTTCGGGGAGCAGGGGGACATCCGTGTCCTCGAGCTCGCAGACGGGACGGATCGAGCTGAGAAGACCGCCTATCTCCGTGACCACCTCGACATAGGTCTTCCCTGCCAGGCGCGTGGGCGAGACGAAGCTCGTCTCCACGGAGGTCAGCGATGCCACCTCGACCCCGTTCTCGAGGATCCGGATGGAGTCCACGTCCTGGAAGCGGTCGAACGTCCACTCGAGCTGGTACGCGCCGGTCGCGGAGTCCACGCCGCAGGACAGGGCGTCCACGGGCGGACCGTGCTCCTTCGTCTCGTTCAGGAAGGCGTAGACGCTCTCGTCCGCCATGTTGAGGACGAAGAGCGCTTCGTCGGTGCCGCTGATCCCCGTATCGAGGCTGCCGAAGACGAGGTCGGGCTGGTTGCCGGTCCGCGCCGCTTCCCCCAGGTCCAGGGCGCGCCCGCTGTAGATGCCGCTCGCGGCGTCGTACTCGAGGACGAGACTCGACGTGAACAGCGTCCTGAAGCTCGATGAGACGAGGATCGTGTCCGGCCCGCCGTAGGCGAGGCCCATGTGACCTCCCCGCTGCGAGCTGCCGATGCCCCATTCTCCCGCGAAGAACTGCTGGTAGCCGAGCAGCGAAACCGGCCCGGCGAGCACGCCGAAGGAGAAGTCGAGCACGTAGAAGGCATGGGCCTCCATGTCGTAAACGACGATCTCCTCGCGCTCGGGATTGATGTCGATCGCGGCAAGGACCGCCGTCTCCGACACCGTCACCGGAAAGACGGAGTCGGGAGAGTCGAGGCTCCCATCATCGTTGAAGATGCCGAACGCGGGCTGGGGGGGCGCTTCGGAGCCGAAGCCGGTGTCGAAAAGGATGAGGTTCTTTCCCGCGAAATCGCCGTGCGGGAATTCCGCGATCCCGAGGACGGCGGCGTTCTCGGACCCCGGAGGGAGGGTCAGGGCTATCCGTCTGGGGGGCGCCTGCAGGTTGTCGGCGGTGAACGCGAGGAGGAACGGCGAGGGCTCGCTATAGCTGTCGATGACCCAGATCTCGTTCCTCTGGAGCTTGTAGGTGAGATCGACCCCGCTCAGGTCCCAGTTGCCCGCGCGGCCGCATGCGATGTTATCCGGCGTCTTTCCCAGGATCCGGGCGGGCGCCTGATCCTCCGCGGGAGCACCGGGAGAGAGAGCGAGGAGTATGAGAAGCTGAGCGAGAAGAACCGTCCTGCCTGCGGACATGTGCCGACCCTCCGTGGGAACGGCGTCGATTGTAGCACGGCGTCCGCAGGGATAGATCAGTCGCCGCCGGCGGGATCGGAGGCTCCGCGGGGCCCGCCTGTGTCCGCCTGGGACTTGAACCGGAGCCTCTCGAGCTCGGCCTGCGCCTCGAGGCGGAAGGTGCCCGCCGGGTTCGACTCGATGTAGTTCTCGAGGAGGCGCTCGTCCTTGCGGCGGACGACGGCATGGAACCGGAGCTCATCGAGCCTCGCCAGCGCCCGCCCCGAGTGCTTCCCCGCCGGGTGCCTCAGGAGGAACCGCTCGTAGTCGAGGATCGTGTCCACGGCCGAGGCCTCCAGGTAGGCGAGCCTCTCGAGCGCCGCACGGGCATCGGCCGCCCTTTTTCCGTCCGGGAACTCTTCGAGGAAGAGGCGGTAGCCGGTCTCCTGGTCGATCTTCGCCACCGCGAGGAAGCTGATCTCCTCGAGCCGCTGCTGCGCGATTTCCGTGCGCGGCCCGTTGGGGCACGCATCGAGGAACGCCCGGTAGGCATCGGCGGTGTTCCGCGACGAGGCATCCTCGAAGAGGATCTCCTGCCGGAGGTCCTTGGCCTCCTTCACGTGGCGGCCGTGGGGGTACTCCTCGAGGTAGCGGTCGAGGTCCGCCGCACGCTTGTTCGCGGACGCCTGCGCGAAGAACTTGTCCTCGATGCGGTCGAAGGCCTCGGGGACGTGGACCCCATCCGGAAAGGCCACGAGGTACTCGGTGTACGCCGGGATCGTGTCCTTGGCACAGGCGTCCGTGAACGCCCTCGTGTCCACGCACCCGCAGACTAGGGGAAGGACGCACGCGGCGAGGAGCGCTGCGACGGGCCTGGAGAACGCGACAGGGCTCTTGGACGAGGATCCGCTCATGAAAGTTCACTCCGTTCGGGTGTCTGACGTGGCGGGTGAGCGGCCGTGCCGCGCGCCCCGCTACCATCCCTTCGGCGGAACCGTTTCCGGGACTTGAGCGGGCTGTCGCCGGTCGAGTTGCTTTCCCGCCCATCCAGACTTACTCTCATCGATTCATCATGGGAAAGAACCTCCTCGAGAAGGTCTGGAGCGCCCACGCCGTGCGGGAGCTTCCCACGGGCCAGACTCAGCTCTTTATCGGCCTACACCTCATCCACGAGGTCACGAGCCCGCAGGCCTTCGAGGACCTCCGCCGCCGCGGCTGGAAGGTCCTCCATCCGGAGCGGACGTTCGCGACCGTGGACCATATCGTCCCCACGGACACCCGCTCCCGTCCTCTGGCCGATCCCCTCGCCGAGGAGATGCTCTCCGCGCTCGAGAAGAGCTGCTCGGAGCAGGGAATACCGCTCTTTCACCTGGGGGACGACAGACAGGGGATCGTCCACGTGGTCGGGCCCGAGCTGGGCCTCACGCAACCCGGGATGACGATCGCGTGCGGCGACAGCCACACGTCGACGCACGGAGCCTTCGGCTCCATCGCCTTCGGCATCGGCACGAGCCAGGTGAGGGATGTCCTGGCCTCGCAGTGCCTCGCCCTCGATCGGCTGAAGGTCCGGAGGATTGCCGTCCGGGGACACCTCCCCCCCGGCACCTACGCGAAGGACGTCATCCTCACGATCATCCGGAAGCTCGGCGTCCAGGGCGGCGTGGGCTACGCCTACGAGTACGCCGGCGA
>Ga0075421_100013225_pt1 | contig 10276 bp, 8 predicted proteins | sample SoiMetdeltSBSDD5_FD_75292 | JGI IMG/M metagenome (GOLD analysis project Ga0075421, IMG submission 75292) | Bulk soil microbial communities from a Populus tree surrounding site in Tennessee, USA - Soil MetaG P. deltoides SBSDD5 | ecosystem: Environmental > Terrestrial > Soil > Tree plantation... | reverse complement strand
TTCGCGACGAAGTCGCGTCGCATCGCGTCCAGCCGCTCGGCGCCCGTGACATCCTGGGAAAGAAGCAGGTGCTCTTCCTGGCCGAACGACACGATCTGCAGGGACAGCGTGCGCGGCTGCGGTCCGCCGGGCTGCAGGCGAACCGGCTGGCCAAACTCCGCGCGACGAACGTACTCGACGAAGGCAGGCTCACGCACGAAATTGAGGATCGGCTGCCCACGGTCCTGTTCGGCATCGAGCCCGAGGTGCTCCCGCGCGGCATCGTTGCACCAGTTCACCCGGTATTCCCTGTCCAGCATCACGACTCCGTACGGCAGGGCTTGTGCGCCCCTGCGAGTGCGGACCATCAGCTGCGCAAGCTGCCTGCGCCTGCGAAGCATCGCGCGACGGTGCCGATGCAGCATCGTGAACACTTCACCCCACGCGCCCGATGCTTCGGGTGGGTCGGACAACCGCGGCTGCGATGCCCAGCGCCTGAGCTTGCGGAACTCGCGCCGCTCGCGCCACCAGAGCCACGCCAGCACCGGTGCCGCAAGCGCCAGCGCCATCGTGAGCACACTCATGCGCTCGCCACGCCTCGCTCAGCCGCGGACGGCTCGCTGCGCAGGGCGTACCCCCGGCCGCGAACGGTCTCGATCAATGCATCGTGCCCGGTCGGCGAAAGCGCCGCGCGCAGTCTGCGGATATGCACATCGACCGTGCGTTCCTCGATGATGACCTGGTCGCCCCAGATTTCGTCCATCAACTGCGTGCGCGAATACACCCGGTTCGGGTGCGTCATGAAGTAGTGCAGCAGGCGGAATTCGGTCGGGCCCAGCACCAGCGGCTGGCCGTTGCCGCTGACGCGGTGTGCGGCAGGATCGATCCGCAGGCCGGCGATCTCTACCGCCGCCTGGCCATAGTGCGGCTTTCTGCGGCGAAGCAGCGCGCGGATGCGCGCGATCAGCTCCTTGGTCGAGAACGGCTTCGTGATGTAGTCGTCCGCGCCGACCTCGAGGCCGGCGACCTTGTCGAGCTCTTCCGCCCTGGCCGTCAGGAAGATGATGGGCAGCTCGCGCGTGCGCGAGTCGGCGCGCAGGCGCCGCGCGAGCGAGAGCCCGGACTGTCCGGGAAGCATCCAGTCGAGCAGCACGAGGTCGGGCAGGACCCGGGTCAGCACGTCCGCAGCGTCCTCCGCATTCTTCGCACGCAGCGTCTGGTAGCCCGCGTGCTCGAGGTTGATCGCGACGAGCTCGAGGATCGCAGGCTCGTCTTCTACGATCAGGATCGAGGCCGGCATGCCGCGCTACTCCTTCGCGACCTCGCGCTCGATGTCGGCGAACGAGGTATGGCGCACGTCGGTTCCCTTCACGATATAGATCACCTGCTCGGCCAGGTTCTTCGCATGATCGCCGATGCGCTCGATCGCTTTGGCGACCCAGACGATCTCGAGCGCCGGCGTGATCGTGCGCGGATCCTCCATCATGTACGTGATGAGCTGCCTCAGCACGGACGTGAATTCCTGGTCGATCGCCTTGTCCTCCTTCACTACGTCCGCCGCACTGGCCGCGTCCAGGCGCGCGAACGCGTCGAGCCCCTGACGCAGCATCCCGATCGCGATCTGCGCGGCGTGGCTCACCGCGGGGAAGCGCTGCGCGTGATGGCTGCCGTGCTCATGGATGGCCTTCGCCATGCGCGCGACCTTCTCGGCTTCGTCACCGATGCGCTCGAGGTCCGTGACGATCTTGCCGATTCCCATGATGAGGCGCAGGTCGCCCGCCGCGGGCTGGCGTTTTACGACGATGTGATTGCACGCCCCGTCGATCGCAACCTCGTAGCCGTTCACCCGGCGCTCGTTTTCGATCACCTGGTCGATCAGCGCCATTTCGCCGCTGGCGAACGCCTCGATCGCGGCAACGATCTGCGCCTCCACCAGCCCGCCCATCTGCAGCACCCGGGTGCGCGTCGTATCCAGATCGGCCTCGAACGCCTTGGAGCTGTGTTCGGTAATTCCCATCCTGCCCTCCTCAGCCGAAGCGTCCGGTGATGTAGTCCTCGGTCTGCCGGTTCTTCGGCTTGATGAACAACTCGTCGGTGCGCCCGAACTCGATCAGCTCGCCAAGGTACATGTAGGCCGTGTAGTCAGAGACGCGGGCGGCCTGCTGCATGTTATGCGTAACGATCAGGATCGTGACCTTCTGCTTCAGGTCGGTGATCAGCTGTTCGATGCTCGCAGTAGCGATCGGATCGAGCGCCGAGGTGGGCTCGTCGAACAGCAGGATCTCCGGATCGGTGGCGAGAGCGCGCGCGATGCAAAGGCGCTGCTGCTGGCCGCCCGACAGGTTGAACGCGAGGTCCCGGAGGCGGTCCTTTACTTCGTCCCACAGCGCCGCGCCGCGCAGCGCCGCCTCGACCCGGTCCTCGAGCGCGCGCCGCGACCGCTCGCCGCGCACGCGCAGGCCATAGGCGACGTTCTCGAAGATCGATTTGGGAAACGGGTTCGGCTTCTGGAACACCATCGAGAGCCGCATGCGCACTTCGATCGGATCGACATTCGGCGCAAGCAGGTTGGTGTCGTCGGGAAAGAGCCGGATCTCGCCCTGGTAGCGGTTACCGGGATAAAGGTCGTGCATGCGGTTGAAGCAGCGCAGCAAGGTCGACTTCCCGCAGCCCGAGGGCCCGATCAACGCCGTGACCCGCTCCTCGTGCACGACGAGGTTCAGGTTCTTGAGCGCGCGAAAATCGCCGTAGAAGAAACTGAGCGACCTGGCCTCCGCCTTCGGCACGGCGTGCCCCCGGTCGGCGTGCGCTTCAACGGATGGCAGTACGGAGAGGGCCGGCATGGGTCACCACTTGATGTTCTTGCGCAGCCGATAGCGCAGCCAGATCGCGAGGCCGTTCATCGCCAGCGTCATCAGCACGAGCACGAATCCCGCAGCGGCGGCGTTCTGGTGGAACGCCGCTTCCGGGCGAGAAGTCCAGTTGAACATCTGGATCGGCATCGCCGTGAACGGCGACATCACCCATTCGAACGAAACGAAGGGCGGCTCGGCCTTGAGCGGCGCGTCCGGAAGGAAGGCGATGAACGTCAGTGCGCCGATCGTGATCAACGGGGCCGTCTCGCCGATCGCGCGCGCCATTCCGATGATGATGCCGGTGAGGATGCCTGCCGAGGAATACGGGATGATGTGGTCCCTGCAGACCTGCCACTGCGTGCCGCCCAGGGCGTATGCGCCCTCGCGGATATTCTGCGGGATGGCGCGGATGGATTCCCGCGTCGCGACGATCACGATGGGCAGGATCAGCAGCGCGAGCGTGAGGCCCGCCGCCAGGATCGACTGGCCGAGGCCGAACTGGTAGACGAACAGCCCGAGCGCGAGGAGCCCGTACACGATCGAGGGCACGCCCGCGAGATTGCTGATGTTGATCTCGATCAGGTCCGTGATCCAGTTGCGCGGCGCGTATTCCTCGAGGTAAAGGCCGGTCGCGACGCCGAGCGGCACCGCGAAGAACGCGGTCACCAGCATCACGAGGCAGGAGCCGACCCAAGCCGAGAGAATGCCGGCCTGCCCCGCACGCCGCGACGGAAAATTGGAGAAGAAGTCGAAGCTGAGGCGCGGAACGCCGTCGATCGCCATGTCGACGAACAGCGCCACGAACGTGAGCACGCCCAGCATCAGCGCGAACAGGCCGAACAGCCCGAAGATCATGTCCCAGCGCTTGTGTCGCACGATCAGCGCGCGGACCTGCTCGACTCCCCTGGCGTAGGCCATCAGTAGGCCTCGCGAAATGACTTGCGCAGCACGTGGCCGGCGATATTGCAGGCGAGCGTGAACAGCAGCAGCGTGAGCCCCGCCGCAAAGATCGTCTGGTAGCCGACCGAGCCGTGCGGCAGGTCGCCCAGCGCGACCTGCACGATGTAGGCGGTGATCGTCGCGGCGGGCTCGAGCGGGTTGAACGTGAGATTCGGCTGCAGGCCGGCGGCGACCGCAAGGATCATCGTCTCGCCCACCGCCCGCGAGATGCCGAGAATGTAGGCCGAAGCGATCCCGGAGAACGCAGCCGGAACCACCACTTTCACCGCCGTCTGGAAGCGCGTCGCGCCCATCGCGTAGGAACCTTCACGCAGGTTCATCGGCACCGCGCGCATCGCATCCTCGCTGATCGAGGCGACGTACGGAATGATCATGATGCCCATCACGATTCCAGCTGACAGCAGATTGAACCCGGGCAGCTCCGGGTAGAACCACTGCAGCAGCGGTGTGACGAAAAGCAGCGCGAAGTAGCCGTACACGATCGTCGGCACTCCGCCGAGCAGCTCGAGGAAGGGCTTCGCTACCTCGCGCAGGGAGAACGGCGCGAACTCCGACAGGTACATCGCGATCACGGTGCCGAGCGGGATGGCGATGGCCAGAGCAACGGCCGAGCTCGTCAGCGTGCCCGAGAGCAGCACGACGATCCCGAAATGCGCGTCGTCGAAGAGCGGCGTCCACTGCGTGTCGCCGAGGAAATCGGCAAGCGGAACGTGGCTGAAGAAGACAACCGACTCCTTCACCAGCACGTAGACGATTCCGACGGTGGTGAACACCGAGACGAGCGCGGCGAGGAACAGCGCCAGCTCGATCAGCTTCTCGCGCCAGATGCGCGAGCGGCGATACGCAAGGCGTGCGCTCATCGCCCCGGTAGGGGGCGCAGCAGAGGAGTCGCCAGGCACGGCGGACATTGTAAGACCCCGAAGCGGGCCGACCGCGGGACCGCTCAGAGCTTCGCTTCGCGCTTGAGCAGCTCGTCGATGGTCACGCCGACCTCCGGCGTGCCGCCGAACACCGTGCCCTTCTTGCCTTTTGCGATGTGCTCCCACGCCACCTTGTACGCGGAATCCGGCAACGGGACGTATTTGACTTCCTTGGCGAGCTTCGAACCGTGCGTCATGTAGTACTGCGTGAACTCCCTGACCTCGGGCTTGGCGAGCGCCTTTTCGCTGACGTAGATGAAGATCGGGCGGGCGAGCGGCGAGTAGGTGCCCGCGATCACCGCCTCCAGCGAAGGCAGTACCGCCTGGCCCTTCTCGTTGACGATCGGCACCGCTTTCAGCTTGTCCTTGTTTTCCACGTAGTACGCGTAGCCGAAGTAGCCCAGGCCGTTCACGTCGCGCGAGACGCCCTGCACCAGCACGTTGTCGTCTTCCGAGGCCGTGAAATCACCGCGCGATGACTTCGACTTGCCGACGACCGCCTCGGTAAAGTAATCGAACGTCCCCGAGTCGGCGCCCGGCCCGAACAGCTTCATCGGTGCGTCCGGCCATTGCGGGTTCACTTGATTCCACTTCGTGACCTTGCCCTGCGCCCCGGGCTCCCAGATCTTCTTCATCTCGGCAACCGTCAGCTGCTTGATGAACGTGTTTTTCGGATTGATCACGACGGTGAGCGCATCGAAAGCGACCGGCAGCTCGTAGTAGTGGATACCCGCCGCCCTGCATTCGTCCATCTCCTTTTTCAGGATCGGACGGGAGGCGCCGGACACGTCGGTGTCCCCGCGGCAGAATTTCTTGAATCCGCCCCCGGTGCCCGAGATGCCTACGGTCACCTTGATGGCGTTCTTCTTGGCTTTCTGGAATTCCTCGGCAACGGCTTCGGTGATCGGAAAAACCGTGCTCGAGCCGTCAATCCTGACGATCTGGGCATGCACGGGTAACGACCAGGCTGCGGCACCCAGCACTGCTCCAAGCATGAGAAAACGGGCTTTCATTCCTGCTCCTTTGAGCGGCGTCGCTGCCGCGCAGTTTACGAGCGGCACGTGACACTTTCTTTACAGTCCGCTCGCGGATTCGCGACCGGCCAAACGCCGCGCGCAAGCGCAGCCGGTAAGCGCTGCCACACTGCGTCAAGGCGTTTACGTTGCGGATGCAGGATTAAAATGGATCCTCCAAAGGAGGTTGCCGATGAACGCTCCCGCACCAGCAGGGCTCCCCGCCCTTTCCCTGAAGGATCCCGCACTTTTTCGCGAGCAGTGCTACCTGGATGGCGCGTGGACGAGCGCGGACTCCGGTGGGTCGATCCAGGTCAACAACCCCGCTACCGGCGAGACGATCGGCAGCGTTCCGGACATGGGGGCGGCCGAAGCGAAGCGCGCGGTAGAGGCAGCAGACCGCGCGTGGCCGGCGTGGCGCGCGAAGACTGCCAAGGAGCGCGCCGCGATCCTGCGCAAGTGGTACGACCTGATGATGGCGAGCCAGGATGATCTCGGACTGCTGCTGACGACCGAGCAGGGCAAGCCACTGGGCGAAGCGAAAGGCGAGATCGCGTACGGCGCCTCTTTCATCGAGTGGTTCGCCGAGGAGGGGAAGCGCATCTACGGCGACGTGATTCCGCAGCACCAGTCCGACAAGCGCATCCTGGTGCTGAAGCAGCCGATCGGCGTCTGCGCGTTGATCACGCCGTGGAATTTCCCGAACGCGATGATCACGCGCAAGGCAGGCCCCGCGCTCGCGGCGGGTTGCACCGTCGTGCTGAAGCCCGCGAGCCAGACGCCCTACTCGGCGCTTGCGCTCGCCGAGCTTGCCGAGCGCGCAGGCATCCCGAAGGGCGTATTCAACGTGATCACCGGCAACTCGCGCGCGATCGGCGGCGAGCTGACCGCGAATCCGACGGTGCGCAAGCTTTCGTTCACCGGCTCGACCGAAGTGGGCCGCGTGCTGATGCGCCAGTCGGCGGACACGATCAAGAAGCTCTCGCTCGAGCTCGGCGGCAACGCGCCCTTTGTCGTGTTCGACGACGCCGACATCGATGCTGCCGTCGACGGTGCAATCGCGAGCAAGTATCGCAACGCCGGCCAAACCTGCGTCTGCGCCAATCGCATCTACGTCCAGGACTCGGTCTACGACGAGTTCGCGCAGAAGCTCGCGAAGAAGGTCGAAGCGTTCCAGGTCGGGCGCGGCACCGATCCCGGCGTGGTGATCGGCCCGCTGATCGACGAGCCCGGGCTCAAGAAAGTCGAGCAGCATGTCGCGGACGCCACGGCCAAGGGAGCGAAGATCATGCTCGGCGGCAAGCGGCACAAGCTCGGCGGCCTGTTCTTCGAGCCGACGATTCTGACCGGCGTCACGCAGGCGATGAAGGTGTCGCGCGAAGAGACGTTCGGCCCGGTCGCGCCGCTCTTTCGCTTCAAGACCGACGCGGAAGCCATCTCGATGGTCAACGACACCGAATTCGGGCTCGCCGGCTACTTCTACAGCCGCGACATCGGCCGCGTGTTCCGCGTCGCGGAAGCGATGGAGACCGGCATGGTCTGCGTCAACAGCGGAATCCTCTCGACCGAGATCGCGCCATTCGGCGGCGTGAAACAGTCGGGCCTGGGCCGCGAAGGCGCCAAGTACGGGATCGAGGAGTATCTCGAGGTCAAGTACCTGCTGATCGGCGGCATTCAGTAGCCCGGCTTTCGTGAGCGGCGGCGCAGAAATCGCCTGGCGGCCCGACGCCGCGACGGCGGCGGCCTCGAACCTGGCGGCGTTCATGCGCTCGCTCGGCGTCGCGAGCTACGAAGATCTTCTCGAGCGAGCCGACCGCGAGCCCGAGTGGTTCTTCAGTGCTCTGCTGAAGCATATCGACTATCGCTTCTACCGGCCGTACGAGCGGGTGCTCGACGATTCGCGCGGCGCACCCTGGCGGCGCTGGTGCACCGGCGGGACGACCAATGTGGTGCTCAATGCACTCGATCGCTGGCGCGGCACGCCGACCTGGGAAAAGCCCGCGCTCGTCTGGGAAGGCGAGGACGGGGCGAAAGCGCAGTACAGCTACCGGGATCTGGATGCCGCGGTGTGCCGGACGGCTGGAGCGCTGCGCTCGCTTGGCCTCGGCCGGGGCGATGTGATCGCGCTCTACATGCCGAACGTACCGGAAGCGATGATCACGCTGCTTGCGACGACGAAAATCGGCGCGATCGCCATGCCGCTGTTCTCTGGCTTCGGCGCCGACGCGATGCTCGCCCGGCTCGAGCTCGGCCGCGCGAAAGCGCTCGTCACCGTGGATGGCACGCTGCGCCGGGGCAAGCCGGTCGATGCCAAGTCGATCGCCGATGAGGCGCTCGCGCAGGCGCCGCACGTGAAGTCGGTGATCGTGCTCCGCCGCGCAGGTAATCCGATCGCCATGAAGCCGGGGCGCGATCACTGGTGGCATGACATCGTTCCGCAGCAGCCGGATTCGGCGCCGACCGAGCAGATGCCGACGGACGCGCCGTTCCTGCTCGTCTTCACTTCGGGCACCACGGGCCGGCCGAAAGGCGTGGTGCATGGACACGCGGGCTTTCCGGCGAAGCTCGTGCTGGATCTTTCGCTGCTGATGGATTTCAAGGCGACCGACCGGATGCTGTGGATGTCGGACATGGGCTGGGTCGTCGGTCCGCTGATCGTCTATACGACTCCGCTCGTCGGCGCGACGGTGGTGCTGGTCGAAGGGGCGCCGAACGCGCCGGATCCCGATCGGATGTGGCGACTCGTCGCCGAGCATGGGGTGACCTACCTTGGCGTAGCGCCGACGACGATCCGCACGTTCATGGCGCAAGGCAGCGAGCCGTGGAAGCGCTATGACCTTTCGCGGCTGCGCGTGATGGTATCGAGCGGAGAGCCGTGGACACCGCAGGCATGGCAATGGCTCTTCGAGCGCGTCGGCGGCAAGCGCGTCCCGCTGCTGAATTTCACCGGCGGGACCGAGATGATGGGAATCCTCGCGTGCTGCCTGCTGCGGCCGCTCAAGCCGTGCGGGTTCAATACGCCGGTGCCGGGAACCGGCGCCGATGTCGTCGACGAATCGGGGCGCCCGGTGCCGCCCAACAGCGTCGGCGAATTGGTGATGCGCAAGCACGTGATGGGCCTCACGCAGGGCTTGTGGAACGAGGACGAGCGCTATATCCAGAACTACTGGAGCACGTGGCCGGGCATCTGGCACCACGGCGACTTCGCGAGCCGCGACGAAGACGGGCACTGGTACATCTGGGGGCGTTCGGACGACACGCTGAAGATCGCCGGCAAGCGCACCGGTCCGTCCGAGATCGAGGCGTTGCTGATGGCGACTGGCAAGCTGGCCGAGGCGGCAGCGATTGGCGTTCCGGATCCGATCAAAGGCTCGACACTTGTGCTGGTGTGCGCGCCCAAACCTGGCGCCGAAGTCACGGCAGACGAACTTTCTTACGTAGTCGTGCACGGGCTTGGCGCGCCGTTCAAGCCGAAAGCCGTGCTCTTCGTGCCCGACCTGCCGAAGACACGCAACCTGAAGATCATGCGGCGCGTGATCCGCGCCGCCTACCTCGGCGAGAACCCGGGCGACGTCTCCTCGCTCGTGAACCCCGAATCGATCGAGGAGATTCGCGCGCGGCGCTAATTAGCGCAGGCGGAAAACGGACGGCGCTCGGAAATCGCGCTCTTGCGTTCGGTAAGCGACTCGAGGAACGCGACCAGGTCGGCGACTTCCGGCTCGCTCAGCTTGAGGGGTTTCAGGATCGCTTCGCCGTCGGCATGCAGGCGGTCGATGTTCAGCTCGGAGTAGTGCCGCACCACTTCGGTCAGCGTGGCGAATCGCCCGCTGTGCATGTAGGGAGCGGTCTGCGCGACATTGCGCAGCACCGGCACCTTGAACTCGCCGAAGTTGCGGTGATCGATCGCGACATGCTTCGTCTTGATCGCGGCCGAGCCTGACGCATCGTCGTTGTGACGGCCGAGCAGGTTGAATCGGCTCGATTTCAGGCGCTGGATTCCACCATGCCGGCCGGCGTCGACTTCGCCGGGGCGGATGAAATGCGGGATGCCGACATCGTGGAATTCGCCGTTGCTGAACGCGGCGCCGACGTGGCACTGGTTGCAGTTGCCCTTGCCGACGAAGATCTTCAACCCACGCCGCGCGGCGAGCGGATACAGCGCGGCCTTCGCGGCATCGCCTTGCGCGAGCGCATCGCGAAAATCATCGAACGGCGCACGGCCGCTGATCAAGGTCTCCTGGAACGCAGCGAGCGCCTTGCCCAGGTCGACGAGCAGCCGTTCCTCGTCCGCCGGCGGATCGGCGCCGAACGCTCGCTTGTAGCGGCACGCATACTCCGCGTCGCCGCGGATGAATTTCGTCGCGTGCGCGGCGTCGCCGCCCATCTCGCGCGCGTCCAGCAGCGGACGGATGCTCTGCGCCCACAGCGAATCGCCCGCGCCGTCCCAGCCGAACCAGCGGTTCCAGCGCACATCGAGAAGGCTCTGGGTGTTGCGGTCTACTTCGACATGGCCCATGCCGCGCGCGCGCCCGTCCTGCCACCCCTTGTA
>Ga0075421_100013224_pt1 | contig 10276 bp, 9 predicted proteins | sample SoiMetdeltSBSDD5_FD_75292 | JGI IMG/M metagenome (GOLD analysis project Ga0075421, IMG submission 75292) | Bulk soil microbial communities from a Populus tree surrounding site in Tennessee, USA - Soil MetaG P. deltoides SBSDD5 | ecosystem: Environmental > Terrestrial > Soil > Tree plantation... | reverse complement strand
GCGGTGGGTCAACGAGGGCCTGATGACCCTGTTCTTCCTGGTGGTGGGGCTCGAGGCCAGGCGCGAGTTCGACGTCGGTTCGCTGCGCGAACGCCGCCGGCTGGCGCTCCCCCTGACGGCCGCGCTCGGTGGGATGGCGCTGCCGGCGATCATCTACCTGGCGTTCAACGCTGGTGGCTCCGGCGCGCACGGCTGGGGCGCCGCGATGTCCACCGACACCGCCTTCGCGCTCGGCGTGCTCGCGCTGGTGGCCCCCCGGGCGACCCGCCTGCGCGTGCGAGTGCTGTCGGTCTTGGTGTTCGACGACCTGCTGGCCCTGCTGGTCATCGCGACCGTGTACTCGAACGACGTGGACCTCGTGCCGCTCGCCGTGGCGATCGGGCTGTTCGGCGCGCTCGCCGGGCTGCGCTACGCGCCGTTCGCGTGGCGTCCGCCGCTCGCGACGCTCGCGGCGGTGGCGATGTGGGTGGCGCTGTTCGAATCCGGCATCGAGCCGCTGATCGCGGGGCTCGCGGTGGGGCTTGCCACGAGCGCCTATCCGCCCGCGCGCGGGGACCTCGAGCGGGTCACGGAGCTGACCCGCTCTTTCCGCGAGCAGCCCACACCCGAGCTGGCCCGCTCCGCCCAGCTCGGCGTCACGTCGGCGATCTCGACCAACGAGCGCCTCCAGTACCGGCTGCACCCGTGGACCAGCTTCGCGATCGTGCCCCTGTTCGCGCTGGCGAACGCCGGCATCCACGTGGACGGCGGGCTGATCTCGGACGCCGTCACCTCCCCGATCACGCTCGGGATCCTGTTCGGGTACGTGATCGGCAAGCCGGTCGGGATCGTCACGGCGGTCTGGCTCACCTCGCGGCCGTGGGTCACCGGCCTGCGCCCCGCCGTGAGCTTTCCGGTGCTGCTCGGCGGCGCCGCCGCCGGCGGCATCGGGTTCACCGTCTCGCTGCTGATCGCGAGCCTCGCCTTCGACGGCCAGCAGCTCGAGGAGGCGAAGCTCGGCGTGCTCGCCGCCGCGGTCGCGTCGACGCTGTTGAGCTGGCTGGTGTTCCGCGCGATCCGGAAGATCCCGACCGAGATGCGCGCCCGTCAGCTGCTCGGGACGGCCGATGACCTGCTCGACCTCTCGGACGACGTCGATCCCGAGCGCGACCACGTCCGCGGCCCGGACGGCGCGCCGGTGACGCTGGTCGAGTACGGCGACTACGAGTGCCCCTACTGCGGCCAGGCCGAGATCGTCATCCGCGAGCTGCTCGACCAGTTCGGGGACGAGCTGCGCTACGTCTGGCGCCACCTGCCGCTGAACGACGTGCACACGCATGCCCAGCTGGCCGCCGAGGCCGCCGAGGCGGCCGGCGCCCAGGGGCAGTTCTGGGGCATGCACGACAAGCTGCTGGCGACCCAGGACGAGCTCACGGGCCGCGACCTGAAGCGCTACGCGGAGGAGCTCGGCCTCGACATCGAGCGCTTCGTGGACGACCTCCACGACCACGAGCACACCGACCGGATCGCCGAGGACGTGGCGAGCGCCGACGCGAGCGGCGTCGCGGGCACGCCCAGCTTCTTCATCAACGGCCGGCGCCACCAGGGCGCCTACGACATCGACACCCTCACCAAGGCGGTGCGCACCGCGCGCGGGCGCGCGCGGCTCAAGGAGAAGGCGGAACTCCCGGCAGCTTGATGTCGTGCAGGCGAGCCTGGCGGACGAGCACGCGCGGGCTGTCCAGCACGAGCCCGCGGCGGCGCAACCCCGCCAGCCTGGCCTCCTCGCGGGACAGCCGGACGAGCGTGGCGTAGCTCGCGCTCATCCCGATCTCGAGCTCGTGGGTGTCCGCCGCAACCGGCCGGCCGTCGAGCTCGTAGCGAACGCCCCCGTAGCCGGGCTCGACAGCGATCGACAAGCGGCTCGCGCTCCCGGCGACGAGCGGCGGGACCGATCCGCCGTGCGGCGCCAGCGGAGTGACGGCCATTCCCTCGGCGCCGGGCGCCAGGACCGGTCCTCCCGCGGCCATCGTGTACGCGCTCGATCCGAACGGCGTCGCCACCACGAGCCCGTCCCCGGAGAGCGCGGCGTACAGCACGTCGTCGACGGTCACGGAAACCTGCACCTGCCCCGAGCCGGCGCGGATCACGGCGAAGTCGTTGATCGCCACCGCCGCGGGCCCGCTGGGCCACGCGACCTCGAGGCCGGGGAGCTCGAGCGGCGCCCAGCGGCCCTCCGCGACCGCGTCGAGCGCCGAGCGAGCCTCCTCGGCGGTCACCGACGTCAGGGCGCCGACGCTCCCGCACGCGATCCCGAGCACGGGGCGTGAGCCGGCCGCGCCCTGGTGCAGGGCGGCGAGGGTCGTCCCATCCCCTCCGACCGCCACCAGCAGCTCGCAATCGTCGGGCTCGACGGCGTCCGCCACCACGCGCGTCTGCCCCTCGACGCGCACCTGACCGACCTCCACGCCGTTGTCCGACGCCCAGCCCGCGATGGCGTCCAGCACCGCCTCGAGCGGGCGCGTCGGGTGGACGATCAGGCCGAGCTGCTTCAGGCGACCAGCTCGTACGTGTCCGGCTCGAGCCGCTCGGTGCGGCGCCGGTAAGTGGTCCACAGCCACGGCCACTGGTTGGGGTCGTTGCCGTTCTCGTCGACGTACCAGTTGGTGCAGCCGGAGTGCCAGACCGTCCCGGCCAGGGCCGCGCGCAGCTCGCGGTCGAAGCGCTCGGCCGCCGCGCGGCTCACCTCGATCCGCCGCGCCTCGGCCCGGTCGAGCGCGCGCAGGGCGGCGATCACGTGGTTCACGCCCGACTCGATCGTGTTGACCACCGACCCGCTGCCGCCGTTGGTGTTGGGCCCGTAGAGCAGGAACATGTTGGGGAAGTCGGGCACGCTCAGCCCGAGGTAGGCGCGCGGCACCTCGGCCCACGCCTCGCTCAGCCGGCGCCCGCCGGCGCCGGTGATCTCCATCGGCGCCACGAAGCCGTGCGTGGCGAAGCCGGTGGCCAGCACCAGCACGTCGGCCGGGCGCTCGCCGCCGGCCTGGGTGCGGATCCCGCCGGGCGTGACCTCGGCGATCCGATCGACGATCAGCTCGACGTTGGACTTGGTCAGCGTCGGATACCACTCGTCGGTGAGCATGATCCGCTTGCAGCCGATCTCGTCGGTCGGCGTGACCTTGCGGCGCAGCTCGGGGTCGGAGATCGCCGCGTTGATGCGCCGGCGCGAGATCGCGCGGAAGGCCGGCAGCAGCCAGCGGTGCTTGGTCATCCCGGCGGCGGCGAGCTCCTGGAAGTAGAAGATCGCCGCGCGGTCGAGGCGCTGCAGGACCGGGAACCGCTCGAACAGGCGCTTCGAGCGCTCGCTGTAGGGGAAGTCCATCTTCGGGAACGTCCACCCCGGCGAGCGCTGGTAGACGTCGACCTGGTCGACGATCGGCTGGATGGCGGGCACTACCTGGATCGCGCTGCAGCCGGTCCCGATCACCGCCACGCGCTTGCCGGCGAGGTCCACGTCGTGCCGCCAGCGCGCCGTGTGGAAGGCCGGCCCCGCGAAGCTGTCGAGCCCCGGGATCGGCGGGACGGTCGGCACCGAGAGCTGCCCGCAGGCGGTGAGGAGCACGCTCGCCTCGTGCCGGCCGGCGGTCGTCTCCAGCACCCACGTGTCGCGGGACTCGTCCCAGCGCGCGCTCAGCACCTCGGTGCTCGTACGGATGCGATCCCGGACGCCGTACCGGCTCGCGATCTCCTCCAGGTACGCCTGGATCTCCGCCTGGGGCGCGTAGCGCCGCGACCAGCGCGGGTTCGGCGCGAACGAGAACTCGTACAGGTGCGACGGGATGTCGCAGGCGGCGCCCGGATAGGTGTTGTGGTGCCAGACCCCGCCCAGGCGGTCGCCGCGCTCGAAGACCGTCACGTCCTCGTACCCTGCGCGCTTGAGCATCGCGGCGGCGCCGACGCCGCCAAAGCCGCCACCGACCACGGCCACCGATCGCGATCTCGCGCTCACGGTGGAGACACTAACGCGCCCCCTACTTCTTCTTCTTGGATCCCTGGCGCTTGGACTTGCGGTCGTCGGACTTGCCCTGGCTGGTCGGCGGCTCGAACAGCAGCAAAGCCAGCACCGCCGCCTCGGACTCCTGCGCGCCGTCGGAGTGGAGCCGCGCCGCGCTCTCGGCCTGGACCTCGAGCGCCTTGTCGCCCAGCTCCTGGAGCAGCTCGTTGAGCTCCTGCCATCCCTGTCGATCCAGCGTCAGCGGCGTGCGACTGAGGTGCACCTCGTCACGATCGAAGCCGCCCTCGGCGGCCGAGGCGCCCATGTCGTCGGCGATTTCCGTAAGCACAGCGCCCGCCAGCGACTTGCGTATGGACAGCGGCAGCTCCGCCCAGTCGTCGTCGCTGAAGACCGGCCGGACCACGGCCCGGTAATAGTGCTCGACAGCGCCGCGAACCTGCTTCGTCCTGACCAGCTCGACGCAGCCCAGGCGAGCGAGGATCCTGGTGTGGTAGCTGACGTTGCCGATCGGCTCGCCGAGCTCGGCGGCCAGGTCGCTGGGGCTGGCCACGCGTTCGTTGAAGATCGTCAGCAGCCGCAGCCGGAGGGGGTGCCCGATCGCCCGCACGAGGCGCTGGTCGACACCGGTCTTCGTCTTAGTCATTCTCTCCAGTCAACCTTTCACGTAGGCGGCCACGTATCCGATGGAGCCGAATCTTCACAGTTCCCTCGGGCATTCCCGCCAGGCGAGCCAAGCGTGGCTGCGTAAGGTCCCGCTCATAACGTAGCCGGAGCAATAGCGCATCTCTAGGCGCCAGCTCGGCAATCGCCTGCCGAAGGTCGATGATTTCCGCAAGCTGCGAGACATCCTGATCGGTCGGAACACCGTCCAGGAGCTCGTCCGGCGCCTCTGTATACAGATCTCTCGCGCGCGCACGCCGCGCCAGCTGGCGCAGCGCCTCGTTGCGAGCGATCTGCCGGACCCACCAGACCTCGGCCCCGGCCTCGCGCTGACGGGCGCGGCCGCGCCAGGCGCGCAGCAGCGCGTCCTGGGCCGCCTCCTCGGCATCCTGCTCCGAGTCGAGCACGCGCCGTGCCTCGCGCAGGCAGCTCGTGCTGAGCGCGGTCCAATCCCACGAGTCCCATCCATGGTCCCCGTTCAGTGTAGGGGCATTTTGCATTCGATTCTCCCTCAATCGTTGAAACGGACCCGACCACGCGAGGGTCTTACTCAGCGATGGACGTTTCAACGCCGTCCGACACCCGAGCCGCCTACGACGCACTGGCCCCCTTCTACGACGGCTTGACCGCCCACCACGACCACGAGCGGTGGCTGGCCCTGCTGCTCGGTCTGGCACGCAGCCACGGCCTCGCGGGAAACCGCTCGCTGGACGTGGCATGCGGCACCGGCAAGAGCTTCATGCCGCTCGTGCGTCGGGGCTGGGAGGTGACGGCCTGCGACCTGTCCCCCACGATGGCCGCGCACGCCCGGCGCCGGGCCCGCGGCCACGGGGTGCGGGTGCGCGTGGCCGACATGCGCCGCCTCCCGGTGCTCTGCGCGGACGCCGACCTGGTCACCTGCCTCGACGACGCCGTCAACTACCTGCTCGATCCCGGCGAGCTGCGCGCCGGTTTGGCCGGCATGCGCGCGAACCTGCGCCCGGGCGGCCTGCTCGTGTTCGACGTCAACACGCTGGCCACGTATCGCACCGTCTTCTGCGAGGGCAGCGGCTGGGGCGACGGCGACGAGACCTACGCGTCGGTGGGCGAGCCGCGCCCCGTGGAGGGGGGCGGGCTGTTCGCGACGACGCTGCAGGCCTGGCGCGGCGACGCGCTGGTCGCGGAGAGCCGCCACGTGCAGCGCCACCACGGCGCGGGCGAGCTCGAACACGCCCTGTACGACGCCGGCCTGGAGCCGCTCGAGCTGTACGGCAGCGCCGCCGACGGGTCACCCGAGCGCCCGCCGGACGAGCAGCTGCACGTGAAGACGGTGGTGGTCGCACGCCGACCGCCGGCACGCCCAAGAGGTGAAAGGAGGTGAGAGCAAGTGCTGCAGATCGTCAAGGTCAAGCGCCCGGTGACGTCAGCCGTGGAGTTCGTGAAGGGCGCCTAGTCGCGGTCACTCTCCCCCCACGGATGGCTGGTCCCCGTGGGGGGAGACCGCGGCTAAGGCGGTCGGTCGAGTGCTTCCCGGCGTCCGACGGCACGCTCTACCTCCTGCTGCCGGGGATCGGCGACGACCTCGCGCTGCCCGATCTGCAGCCCCACCAGCGCGCCCTGCTCGAGGGACTGGACGGCTCCCGCGGCGTGGACGACCTCGAGGACCTGCATCCGGAGCTCACCTCCGAGGAGGTGTCCGGGACGCTCGCGCAGCTCGACGAGCTCGGCCTGATCGAGGACGCCGCCGCCGACGGCGACTGGCTCAGCCCCGCCGAGCAGCAGCGCTACGACCGCCAGCTCGAGTACTTCGGCGAGCTGGTCGCGGGTGGCGAGTCCAGGGCCGCCTGCCAGGCGAGGCTGCGCCAGGCGCGCGTGGTCGTGATCGGCCTCGGCGGACTGGGCGCGTGGGCGCTGTGGGCGCTCGCCGCCGCCGGCGTGGGCGAGCTGGTCGGCGTGGACGGCGACGTGGTCGAGCTGAGCAACCTGAACCGCCAGACGCTCTACCGCGAGCAGGACCTGGGCGAGCCGAAGGCCGTCGCCGCGGCGCGCACGCTCGCGGACTTCAACTCGTCGATCCGCTTCGAGGCGATCGACCGCCGCCTCGAGGACCCCGACGAGGTCGCGGCGGTCGTGGAGGGCGCGGACTTCGTCGTGGAGGCCGCCGACTGGCCGCCCTACCAGCTCAGCCGCTGGATCAACGCGTGCTGCGCCAACGCCGGCGTCCCCCACATCGGTGCCAGCCAGTTCCCGCCGCTCATCCGCGTCGGCCCCACGTTCGTGCCGGGACAGCGCGGCTGCCTGGCCTGCCTCGAGGCCGAAGCGCGCGGCCGCGACCCGCTGTTCGACGAGCTGGCCGCCTGGCGCCAGCGGTCGGACACGCTCTCGGCGACGTTCGCGCCGGCCTGCTCGCTGATCGGCGGGATCCTCAGCAGCGACGTGATCCACACCATCACCGGGCTGGCGGAGCCGGCCACGCTCCGGGCGTCGGTGGTGATCGACATCAGGACGCTCGAGCCGCGCCGGATTCCCGTCGAGCCGGTGGCCGGCTGCCCGATCTGCGGCTAGTCCGCTCGGTGTATATGTCGGCCGTCAGCGGCGGATGGCTGATATCAAGCCGCGACGTGACGGTCGCCTTCGACATCGGCGCCGAGCTCGGCGAGGGCGCGCTGTGGGACTGGCGCCACGATCAGCTCGTCTCGGTGGACATTCCTGCGGGTCGCGTCCTCGTGAGCCACCCGCGCGGCGGATCGACGCGCTCATTCGACGTCGGGCAGCCGGTCGGCGCCGCGATGCTGCGCGGCGAGCACGACCTGCTGCTCGCGGTAGGCGATGGTTTTGCGACGCTCGACCTCGAGACCGGCGTCGTGGAACCGCTGGTGGCGGTGGAGGCCGACAAGCCGGCCAACCGCATGAACGACGCGGCGTGCGACGCGCGCGGCAGGTGCTTCGCCGGCACGATGGCCACGGACGACACGCCCGGCGCCGGCACGCTCTACCGCCTCGACGACGACCTCTCCGTGCACGCGGTGCTCGCCGGCCTGACGATCTCCAACGGGCTCGGCTGGAGCCCGGCCGGAGACGTCATGTACCACATCGACAGCAAGGCCGGTGGGATCGACGCGCACCACTTCGACGCGCACTCCGGCGCGCTCTCGGGCCGGCGGCGCCTGGCCGACACCGACCCCTCGTGGGGTCTCCCGGACGGTCTCGCGATGGACGCCGAGGGTGGCATCTGGGTGGCATTCTGGGACGGGTCGGCGGTGCGCCGGTTCGCTCCCGACGGCGAGCTGACGGAGACGCTCGAACTGCCCGCCGCCCGGCCCACCCGCCCGGCGTTCGGCGGCGCCGACCTCGACCAGCTCTACGTGACCAGCGCCAAGCTCGCTCAGGCGGTCGACGGTGACCTCGGCGGGGACATCTTCGTCCTCGAGCCGGGCGTTCGCGGCGTGCGCGCGAACGTCTTCGCGGGCTGAGCCGCTACGCATCGAACGCTGCGCTCGCGTTGCGCGCGAAGTCGGCGAAGTCGCGCGGGTCGCGTCCCAGCGCCCGCTGGACGCCGTCGGCCAGCTTGGCGTTGCGGCCGTCGAGGACCTCGCTGAACAGGTAGCGGATCAGCCACGCGACGTCGTCCGGGATGTCCTGCTCGGCGGCAGCCGCCGCGTACTCGTCCATCGAGACCTCGACGTAGCGCAGCTCGCGGCCGGTCGCCCGGCCGATCTCGGCGACCGCCTCGGCGAACGTCAGCAGCCGCGGCCCGGTCAGCTCGTAGATCTCGCCCGCATGCCCGTCCTCGGTGAGCGCGGCCACTGCGACATCGGCGATGTCCTCGGCGTCGACGAACGGCTCCGGCACGTCGCCGGCGGGCAGCGCGAGCTCGCCGCCGAGGATCGGGTCGAGCATGTAGCCCTCGCTGAAGTTCTGGTTGAACCACGAGCAGCGCACCACCGTCCAGTCGCTGCCCGCCGCCGCGACGACCTGCTCGGACCGCTGCGCCTCCTCCTCGCCGCGGCCGGAGAGCAGCACAACGCGCTGGACGCCGCTGCGCCGAGCCTGCTCCGCCAGCGCGCCCACGGCCTCGGGGGCGCCGGGCACGGCGAGGTCGGGGAAGTAGGAGACGTAGACGGCCGACGCGCCCTCGAGCGCGGGCGCCCAGGTCGACTCGTCCCCCCAGTCGAACGGCGGCTGTGCGGAGCGCGAGCCCAGGCGCACCGGCACGCCCCGCCGCTCGAGCCGCTCAACCACCCGCCGCCCCGTCTTGCCCGTCGCGCCCAGCACCAGCACGGTCATCTCATGGTCCTTCCGGTCGGTTGCAGTTCATCCAGTGTTCGGGGATCTGAAGCGGGTGTCTATGACCGCGAGGCCGCAGTTCATGCCCGACCGTCCATGCCGACTGGACGACCGACCCAGACCGGTCATACTGCGCGCATGGCCACGCTCGACCCCTGGGCGCCGTCGGATCCGCTCGCGGAGGCGCTGCACTTCCTGCGGATGAACGGCGCCTTCTACTGCCGCTCCGAGCTGACCGCGCCGTGGGGCATGACGATGATGCCGATGCCCGGCTACATCTGGTTCCACGTGGTCACCACGGGCCGCGTGTGGCTTGAGGCCGGCGACGACGAGGGCAGGCTGCTCCAGCCGGGGGACCTCGGCCTCGTTCCCCACGGCGAGGGTCACGTGCTGCGCAGCGAGCCGGGGGTCCCCGCCCCCGGCGTGCTCGAGCTCGATCGCGAGGAGATCAGCGAGCGCTACGAGATCCTGCGCCACGGCGGCGGCGGAGCGCCCACGACGCTGATCTGCGGCGCCGTGCGCTTCGACCACCCGGCCGCCCGCAACCTGGTGGAGATCCTCCCGTCGATCATGCACCTCGAGGCGGCCAGCGCCCCGCAACTCGACTGGATGCAGAGCACGCTGCGCCTGATGGCGGTCGAGGCCCACGAGCTCCGGCCCGGCAGCGAGGCGGTCATCACTCGCCTGGGCGACATCCTCGTGATCCAGGCGATCCGCTCCTGGCTCGAAACCGACCCGGCCGCGAAGACCGGCTGGCTCGGCGCCCTGCAGGACAAGCAGATCGGCCGCGCGATCGCCTTGATCCACCGCGACCCCGCGCGCAACTGGACCGTCGCCTCGCTGGCCGACGAGCTGGCGATGTCGCGCTCGGCCTTCGCCGCGCGCTTCACCGAGCTCGTCGACGAGCCGGCGATGCAGTACGTCACGCGCTGGCGCATGCAGGTCGCCGTCAGCGCGCTGCGCAACGACGGCGCCACCGTCGGAGAGCTCGCGAGCCGACTCGGCTACCGCTCCGAGGCCGCCTTCGCGCGCGCGTTCAAGCGAGTGATCGGCATCCCGCCCGGCGCGGTCAAGCGCTCCTCGCCCGAGGCATCAGCCGTGAGCTTGCTCACGTAAGCCTTGTATCCCTCGGCCCGCCGCGCATAGCATGGGTCAGGTGGTGACCCCCCGTGGATGACTCCGTCGACCGCCTGTCCAGACTCGAGCCCGGCTCCGAGTTCGCGGGCTACCGCATCGAGGGCATGCTCGATCGCGGCGGCATGGGCGTGGTCTACAAGGCCTCTGACGCGGACCTGGACCGCACCGTGGCGCTCAAGATCATCGCGCCCGAGCACACCCAGAACCCGGACGCGGTCA
>Ga0075421_100013221_pt1 | contig 10277 bp, 6 predicted proteins | sample SoiMetdeltSBSDD5_FD_75292 | JGI IMG/M metagenome (GOLD analysis project Ga0075421, IMG submission 75292) | Bulk soil microbial communities from a Populus tree surrounding site in Tennessee, USA - Soil MetaG P. deltoides SBSDD5 | ecosystem: Environmental > Terrestrial > Soil > Tree plantation... | reverse complement strand
TCGAGCGCGCAACAGATACCAGACGGTTTCCCAGAGACAGAAGCGGCCCATCGTGCAGATCGCCAGATAACCTCCGGATCGAACCAGTCGAGGTGTGCGATGGACACGGGAATCGGAGTGCTCTTGCGGTTCCTATCAGTCCACCTCGGCGACTGAATGAACTTAACAGCGCACCCTACCTCGCGTCACGCATGCTTGCCGAAAGCTCACGCTACGCAAGTAAGAAAACGCTCTCTTCTGAAACATGTCATCCGAAAGTGCGTTTTCTCCCATTGGGACCTCGCAGGTTCCCTGCATAATTCGTGATAGCAAAGAGCGTATCAGCACGGTCAGCTTCTCTTGTCAAAAGACTGTGTCGGCCCAAAAGTCCAGACACCGTCTGGACTTTCAGTCCGAGCCGACCTGGCTCGTGCAGCACCGTGGTTGCAAAGCCGTGACATCAAACCCCTCCCGTTGAGCCGATTTGGGTTTCATCCTTGAAATCGAAACCCCAAGTGCTTTTGCCTTGCGAGTATACGTCGATATCGCTCATCCCGTATCACATGCGCGACACGCACCTTCGCTTTGCCGGCGCCAGGTGCTGGCAGACCTTCGGTCCGCTTTTTCGGGATCTCCACAAAATGTTTGACAAATTTGCGACGGTAGTCCTCTGTCATGGATGAACTGGCGGAGCGCATTCGGATGATCGCACCGGACATTCAGAACGTATAGCTCAAGCAGATGCCGGGGGCCGGCCAATGTTCATTCCGCGGGCCAGGCGCAGTCGCTGCGGGGAATGATCGAGGAGGCTGATGCGAATCTATTCATCGTAATCAAGGATATGAGAGAGGCAGCCCGGGTTGCCGACGAAAACAGCGATCCCGAAACGGTCGACCTGTTCGCCAAGGTCGTGCAGATTCACGAAAAACACGAGTGGTTCCTGCGCGAAGTGCTGAAGAAGCGGGATGGCCTAGTGGGCTGATTGGTCCCGGTTAGTTTTTCATCGTGTCCCTAAGCGGTACCTCTTTCGAGGACAAATGGGCGCGCCCGCGCCGGCCGATAACAACCAGCGTCGCCATGACGCGGCTTCGCCCCATCTGCTAGGTCGCTCCAGGCAATCTCGAGCTGCGCGCCACAAAAGCGGATGGCTGGATCTCAGTTTTCCAGACGTCCGGCGTGCCCACCATGTATTGCTCCGACAATTCGGAGCCAACTCCATGTTCTAGCCTTTGCGTCGGCTCTCACACCTCTCACGCGATCTGAACCAGCGCCTCCTCCACCGCGTCCGATCCTCTAGCCGCCGCCTGCGCCGCCCGCAGATCTTGCTCGTACTGCGCGAGCTGCTCTTCGATCTGCCGCTCCGTCGACCGAAGGTTGATGATGTCCTCGCGGTACCGCCTCAGGAAATAATCGATCGTTTCGACCCGAATCCTGATCGACCCAGACGGCTTGTTCTCGTCCAGGTCCTTGAAGCAGAAGTATGGCGTCCCCGACCGTTCGATGATCCCCTCGATCACCCCATAGATCGGCGCGTCGTGCCCGCATTTGAAGCTCGACATCTCGAGCGCCACCAGGTTCGGATGCCGCGCCGTGAACTTCGCCGCCCAAACCTTGTGGTTCGTGCTCGTCGAATACGAGTTCTTCCACACGTCCGAAATATCGAGCGGATGACTGATCACCCCGGACCGCACCTCGTCGCCGAACAGCCGCTCCAGCAGGTCTTCATCGAGCGGCAGTGTGTTCTGCGAAAACACCGGATAGCCGAGCTTCTGGAACTCCTCCATGATCTCGTGGTTCAGCCCCGGATCGTGGTGGTAGGGACGCGCCAGCATCACGATCCCGATCCGGTCTTCCCGTTCGAGCTGGTCCATCACCTCGCGAGCCCGCTTCCGGATACCCGCTTCATATTCGTCCAGAGCCTTAAAGCCGGCCTCCACGGCCCGGTCATTCTCCCCCTGCGATAACCCCAGAAATGGATTCCAGGCCTCGAACATCTGCTGCGCGAACAGCTTCCGGTCCCGCAGGTTCATCATGGGGTTGATGTATTTGATCCCATGTTCCGCAAAGACGTCGTTCTCTTTCGTATACGCCGCCTTCACGGTCTCCGGCGTTGCTGTTACCGTGGGGCAGGCGTTCGATCCAGTCACCTTCACGAGCGGCGTTGGGAGGACGTCGAACATTGGGAAGAAGATCACGTTGAACTGCTTGCGCGCGCCCTTGATCGCAATCAGGTTGTGGACGTGCGCGATTCCGATCTTCGCCGGGAAGCACGGATCGATCGCGCCCCTAGTGGAACCCAGCCGATACAGCTCGCCGCTCGTATAGTCGGAATAGACGATGTTCTCCGACGGGATCCCCAGGCTCTGGAAATATCCGTTGAACACCGGCGCGTAAGTGTAAACATTCAGCATGCGCGGAATTCCGATCTTGATGTTCTTCCGGTTCTGCATGAGCACGATGCGCTCTTTCGCCGACTTGAACCAGGCCCTCGCAGGGACCGGATCGGAGACGTCCTTCGCGTTCCTCGCCTTGAACGCCTCACGCGACGCAATATCGACAAAGTTCGGGTTGGCGCTCTTGGCCTTGTCCAGCCCCGCCTTGATCTCCTTCATGTCGTTGACGTCCTCCACCGTGCCCTTTTCGCAGGTCGCGATGATCAGACGCTGCTCGCCTTGCATCAGCGGAACCTTGGACACTTTCGCGGTGGCCGCCGGTTTCGCTAAATCGCCCATCGGAACGAACTGCTTGCTGCCAGTGCTCACGTCGATGAACGTGCGCAGACACTCGTTCTTGCAGAAGTGGCAGCGCGTGTCCTCGTTGCGCGTGGTCCTGTAGTTGATATTGCGGACCGCATCGAGTCCGATGAATTCGGTGCGTTTCCCGTTGCGCCATAGCCGCAACGCTTCCACGCCCGCTCCAATTGCCCCCGATTCACCGCAATGCTGGTGGACGATGATCTCCGGCTGTAGATCGCCCGACCGGAAGCTGGACCGGATGAAGTCCACCTCCGCCTTCACCACAGCCAGATTGTTTTGGGTTCCGCCTTGCAGCACGAATCGCGACCCAAGCGCTGCCAGATTCGGAATCGCGGCCACGTAGAGGAACACATTCTTTGGCAAGACGGCCGCCAGGCCCGCCAGGATCTCTTCCGCCTGCCAGCCCTGCCGCTGGAAGTTCACGATGTCGGACTGCATGAACACGGCGCACCCGTATCCGAAGACCGGCATGGACTGCGCCGAAAACGCCAGGTCCGCGAACTGCTCGATTTTCAGACCGAATCCCTCTGCCGTGGATTGCAGGAAATATCCGTTGCCCGCCGAGCACTGTGTGTTCAGTTTGAAGTCCTTCACGCGGCCATTTTTCAGCACGATCAGCTTGATGTCCTGACCGCCTACGTCGACGATTACATGCGGGTCTTCGTAAAACTTCATCGCCGATTCGGTATGGGCCACCGTCTCGACCAGGCCGACGTCGGCGTGCAGCACGTCCTTCAACACGTCTTTGGCATAACCGGTGGTCCCGACCCCCAACACCTCGAGCTTGGCGCCCTGGTCCTCCACTTGGCTGCGGATCGCCTCGAACTGATCGATCGTGTCCTGGATTGGATTCCCGTTCGAGAGCTGGTAGGACTTGCAGAGGATGTCCCCCTTCTCCGACAGCAGCACGGCCTTGGTCGAAGTGGAGCCGCCGTCGATGCCGATGAATCCTCCCACGGTCGAGTTCTTCTGAAAGCTCGCCGGAGTAAACTTCTTGCGCCGGTAGGCTACCTTGAACGACTCCAGTTCGTCGGTGGAGGTGACAAGCCCCTTGCCGCCCGCGCTCGCCTTTTCCTCTTGCCGCCCGACTTCCATGTAATGGATGAGCGTAGCCGTTCCGCAATAACGGCCTACTTCGTCGTCCTCATCCTTCCCGAACTCCACCGCCCCAAGCGCGGCGAAGTACTGCGCGTTTTCCGGAACCTTGATGAGGTCCTCGGGCTTCGTGCCCTCGGGAATCTCGACCTTGCGTTCCTTCCACATTCTCGGGATGTTCGCCTGCCACGCTTCACGCATCCCGCGGATAAAGGAGTTCGGACCGCCGAGCAGTAGTACGTGCGGCCGAAGCGTGTGCCCTCGCGTCAGAACCGACAGGTTCTGCAGCACGATGGCTTCGAACAAAGAAGCCATCAGCTCGTCGGGCGGCGTCCCCTCCTTCTGTAGCCCGTTGATGTCCGTCTCGGCGAACACGCCGCACTTGCCTGCGACCTTGTGCAGCTTGACACCGTGATACCCCTGGTTCCCCAGATCCACGGCCGGAATCTTCAGCTTGGCGTTGATCTTGTCGATCACCGCTCCGGTCCCGCCCGCGCACTTGTCGTTCATGGACGGGATCTTCTTCTTCCGGCCGCTCTCGTTGTCGTCCTTGAACACGATGATCTTGGCATCCTGCCCGCCCAACTCGACCACCGAGTAGACCTCCGGATGCATCTTCTCAACCGCGAGAGAGACCGCTGTCACCTCTTGCACGAACTTCCCGCCGATTAGCGGCGCGAGCGTGCCACCTCCAGACCCCGTCATGAACACACGGCAGTTCTCCGTACGGATCCCTACCTCGGATTCCAGCCGCTGCAAAAATTCGAGCGTCTTTTCCGGCTGCTTCGTTTCGTGCCGCTGATAATCCTGCCAAAGGATCTTGTCGTCAGCCGGCCGAACGGCGACCGCCTTCACAGTCGTCGAGCCGACGTCTAAGCCCACCATGATTTGATCGTTTAAGCCGCGCATTTGTTCATCCGATCGTTAACGTGCAGAATGAATTGCGCCGCGGTCCCTGCGATCCCCGGCCGGTGAGGAACGCGATAGAAGGGACGGCGAAGCTCCGGATGGTCGGCGACGTAGGATTTGATGTCGTCAAGCCGCCTTCCTGTTGATTTCAGCGCCATCTCGAACTCGGCTTTGGCCTTCGCCTTCGCTTCTCCAAGCGCCATCTGGACGCGGCTGTGCGCGTTCACCTCGCCTTCGCCGGAGGTTTCGATCGGCAGGAACACCATGTCCTTGAATTTGTTGATCACCGCCGACTGAACGCCGTCTGACTGCGAGGAAGGCATACACCCGAACGGCTTCAGCGCCAGCACCATGTGGCACAAATGATTAACCGTGTAGTACACATTCTTTCCGACTTCGAGGTGGCCCTCTCCGCCACGCGTAAGCTGGTGATAGAACGGATGCGCCAGGCGCGCCAGCTCATCTTGTGGAACCAAGTGATGCGTGATGCCGCCCAAGCGGTCCACCACGCGGTGATAAAAGTGTGTCCAAAGGGCTTCTCCGACGACTAATCCGGCCCATTTCGAGCGGAATTTGAGTTCGTTCTTCGTTATTTTTTGCAGCTCCCACCAGTTCGGATTCCGGTAGGGGGCATCGATCTTCTTCCGGTTGATCGTATTGAGCTGCACCTGATGCAGCATATAGGCGACCCAAGTCGCAATCGGCTCCACAAGAACTTGCGCGCCTTCGCGCTCGAGGAATTCGAACATGTGGAAGTTGCCGTCGCCTTCGGTGATCTGCGCCCAGAATTCGCCCGTTATCTTCACGACGGGTTTGACTTTCGTGCGGTCGATCTCAATACTGTCGAGATGCTCCCGGCAGGCGTCGATAGCCTCCAAATACTGCTTCCCGTACAGGTGATCCTTGACTTTGGACAACGCTCCGGCCCATGTCTTCACACCCTTGTTCTTCGCCAGCAAAGCAAATGCCCAGGGCGGCATCTTATCTGATAGTTCGCTGATATCGGTCCGATTTCGGAGGGTATTGCACAGAATATTCATGGCCTCGGGGAAGACGCGACCTGTCTCGTCCTTGTTTACCTCGTAGGGACGGATCTGATAGATCAAGTCGTTCATCACGTCGCCGAGGTTGAGAGCGTTCAGCATGCCGACGCCGAAATCTACTGTGAACTTGAGCCCGGGCTCGCCGGAAGCGGCTTTGATGCCCTCGTTTTGCTGGAAAAGCAGCACCCGAAAGCCGTCGAAACCGGCATTTTGGAGCGCAAATCGGTACTCCGCTTCGTACATTCCGAAGCGGCAGGGTCCGCAAGAGCCCGCCGTGAAAAAGACGTAGTTATCAAGGATCTGTTGGCGAGGGATACCTTTCGCTTCAAGGCCCTGCAGATACTGCACGAGGTTCCCGACAGTGAAGTAGGTAGGATTGCACTGCCCATTGTTGCCGAACTCCTTGCCGAGCTGGAACGCGGCGACATTGGGAGTCGGCACCATTTCGCAGTTATAGCCGTTGCCTTGGAAGACCGCCTTGATCAGCTCTTCGTGTTTCCACGTGAGTCCTCCGAAGAGAATGGTGACCTTGTTTCGCTCTTCGGAGGTGAAGGCTCGCTCTTTGGGCCGATGGAAGTGCTGAGGCTCCGCAAGTCCGGCCTGGCGGCGTAGTTTGGCTCGCTGTTCGGCGAGCCGCTGGCTGATCTCCTCTTCCACGTCGGGGATCAGAACATTGGTGCGTTGATCTGGCATGAATCCTCCCTCGCAGGTGTGGGGTGTGTTCTAGAGGAAGGGCGCTCATTCCATGATAAGGGCGCGATTCTGACTATTCAATTCTTTTGTTGAGAAAATTATTGGCACACAGGCATTCTCAAAAGGAAACTCGATTGCTTCTATAATGCCCAGGGAAATGCCATGAAAACCTGCAACGATGTAATGACCGCAAACCCCAACCTACTGCACGCCCGATGACACCGTGTCCCGCATTGCAAAGTTGATGAAGACCGAAAATGTGGGCTCACTGCCTATTTGTGAAAGCCGGGATACAAAAAAGCTCGTGGGCATTGTCACTGATCGTGACCTGGCGCTGGAGGTCATCGCAGCGTCAAAGAATCCTAACAGCCTGAAGGCAAGAGATGTAATGACGCGCGACCCGATCACCTGCCGTCCGGAGGACGACTTACAAGTCGCGCTGAATGCCATGGAGGCGCACAAGATACGGCGTATACAGTTACCGACCGCACAGTAAAACCTCTCTCGCTTCCGTGGAGCAACTGGGTGCCCAGCTGCCGGGTGTTTACACGTGTAAATACAACTGGAGGTCCCCATGTTGAACCAAGCTCTTTCCCCTATTTTTTCTCAGACCCGTCAAATGGGGTAGTCTTGGTGCGCCAACTGTGAGGGCCGCATAAGAGGAAATTTCAAGAATGCCGTACCTGGACTTTTCGCGACGCGACAGATGACTCACCTTATCCCAGACGCGGAACGCTAGGTCGGCCGGCACGAGGAGGGCTTGCTTAGCGCAGATTTAACAAATGAGCTACCGACTTCGCGATTAAAATGGATTGTCTGTTGGTTGTGTCCCCTGCCGCGGGCGAACAACATATTTTCATAGTGGGGTTAGGTCATGCAGGCGCTTCGATCCCGCAGGGTAGTCCTCTTTCTTCCGTCATACTCTGGCAAAATTCTCGGGCCGCCATTAGGACTTTTAAGTCTTGCCGGCGCGCTCCGCGCGAAGGGATACGAACCACGTGTCATTGACGGCGCCCTCATTCGAGACAATCGCCGCATCGTGGCGGACGAGATTGGCGACTGCGCTTGCTTCGGCGTTTCCTTACTTACCGGACCGATGATTCGCGACGCCATCGAGATTTCCTCGATGGTCCGGCGTCTCCGGCCCGAACTGCCCATCGTGTTCGGCGGATGGCACCCGAGTCTGCTCTCCGGCCAGACCTTGCGAGAGGACTTTGTCGATATCGTGGTTCGCCATCAGGGTGAAAGGACGCTCGTCGAAATTCTCAAGCGGCTCGAGGCCGGCGTAAGCCTCGATCTGGTGGCGGGCTGCTGGTTCAAGCGCGATGGAAAAATCATTCAGAACGCCGACCGTGCCACCACGCCATTATCTGAGTTGCCGCCACCTGCGTACGACCTGATCGATTTCGGCGCGTACGAGCAGGTGATGGGAGAACGCAAGCTTCCGTACGCTACAAGCATAGGCTGCCCGTATGCCTGCAGCTACTGCACCGACACGGTGTTCTATAACCGCCGTTTCAATTCCTACGACGCCGAGCGGGTCGTGCAAGAACTCGGCGGGCTTGTACGGAAGCATCGCTTGACCGAGGTTTCGCTGGTCGATTCGAATTTTCTGGTGGACGTCCGGCGAGCTGTTGCCATCGCCCGAGGTATTGTGCAATCGGGGACGCGATTTCGCTGGACGTTCCAGGCGTCGACCGATCTTCTCTGCCGGATGACCGATGAAGAAGTGGAACTGCTCGGCGCCAGCGGCGTGAGTCACATCGGCTTCGGGACGGAGTCCGCGGCTCCCGAGGTTCTGCAATTCATGAATAAGGACCATCAGCACGTTCCCGACATGTACGAAGCTGCCCGGAAGTGTGCTCTCGCCGGCATCCGGGTGACGATGAATCTGATCTTCGGGTTTCCTGGTGAGGAGGAACGCCATCGGCGCGAGACGCTGAGAGTGATGGGCGAGATCGGCAGCCGGTACGAAAACGTCAGCTTCTCGCCAAACATTTTCACGCCGTATCCGGGCATCCCGGTCTGGCCGCAACTGCGCGAGATGGGCCTTCGCGAACCCGACTCCCTCGAAGCCTGGGCCGGCTTCGCACTTGGCAGCAACAATCTTCCCTGGCTGCGCGGCAAGGCATACAACACACTGCAGCGAAGTATTTCGTACTTCCTGCTCGACGACCATATGAACAGAATCGGGCGGCGTTCTCGATCCCCCGTAGTTCGCCGCCTATCGTCGCTCCTGCGGAAACCATTGCTCTGGCGTCTCAGGCGCTCTTGCTTTGCCTGGCCACTTGAGCTTTGGCTCGCGATGGTGAAACGGTGGCTCGTGGTGCGGCGTTCGCTGCTAACCGGACAAGCGCTGGGTGGCGAACTCGCGGAAATCGGTGATTAAGTGATGGCTGCGGGCGCCTTTGATGCACTTGCGTTGCGATATGACGAGCTATGGACTCACTCCACAATCGGTCGCTTGCAGCGACAAGCCGTGTGGCGATATCTGGGTGCGTTATTCCGGCCGGGCGACACTCTGCTCGATCTAGGCTGCGGCACAGGAGAGGACGCTCTGCATTTCATGAACAGCGGAATGCGGGTGTCCGCAATTGACGCATCCCCGGCGATGGTGCGCATCGCATGCAGCCGGGGCGTAGATGCAACGAGGCTCCCTATCGAAGAGCTCGGACAGCTGCGAGGTTCTTTCGATGGCGTCATATCCGATTTCGGCGCTTTAAACTGTCTCCCACGGCTCGATGTCATCCGAGCACCTCTCGCTCGACTGGTTCGATCCGGAGGTTATCTGGCGATCTGCACGATGGGCCGCTTCTGTCTCTGGGAAACCGTCTGGTATCTGTTGCGCGCTCGACCCCGGAAAGCTTTCCGGCGCTGGGGCCGGGGCGGGGCGAATTCGTCACTCGGAGTGCGGGTGTATTATCCTTCCATAAGCCAGCTCAAGCAGGCGTTCCTCCCGGACTTCTCGCTGGTCCATTGGTGCGGTGTTGGCATCTCGATTCCGCCTTCTTACGTTACCGGCTTATCGGACTGCGTTCTAACCCGGCTTGCGAGTTTCGAGAGCCTCACCGCGCACCGGCCGCCGTGGCGTGCGCTTGCCGACCATCGACTGCTGATCTTTACTCGAAACTGAAAACGGGGCCGATTATGCTGGCAATGCGCTCGGAAACACGCGAGCCGGCCGTCCGAGAAAGATAAGACGCTCGCCCGCGTTTAGTGTATTCAATAGCCCTAAGCCAACCAGTACTACTACAAGGGTGCTTCAGCTTGTAAATAGATTGTGAACAACCGCCCGCTAGTATTGATTCCGCAATCCCAGCATGCCACGATTTGGGTAAGTTTACGGCACGACTGAGTTCTGTCCGTGCTTCAGTGAGATGCCTGGTAAATAGGCATACACGCAGATGGTTTTTCCGCGCCCTTCGTCTTAGACGTTCACGATTTGATCGAGAACGCCGAAGCGTTCAACTACTCGCTTCGCTAGGCTTTGTGAGAGCAGATTCGAAGGAGGTAATTCCATGTTGAACTTTCCACTTGCACGCTACGTGAGAACCGGAGTCGGAATGTTGATTCTAACGGGCGTCAATATCACCGAGTTTGCATTCGCACAGACGAATGAAACCTGCCCGCGATCGGTATGCGGCGAAGTCTCGCCTTTGATTCCGATGCAGAGTACGGAAGCGATTCATATGGGGCTGGTATGGAAGAGGAGAGCGGCTGCTCCAAAAATACTGTTCCATGCGAGATTCCCTGAATACACTGGGAACGATGTCGCTGATCCCGCTGTTGTAGACGCCGCCCT
>Ga0075421_100013218_pt1 | contig 10279 bp, 7 predicted proteins | sample SoiMetdeltSBSDD5_FD_75292 | JGI IMG/M metagenome (GOLD analysis project Ga0075421, IMG submission 75292) | Bulk soil microbial communities from a Populus tree surrounding site in Tennessee, USA - Soil MetaG P. deltoides SBSDD5 | ecosystem: Environmental > Terrestrial > Soil > Tree plantation... | reverse complement strand
GCATGCCGCTTGATATAGTCATCGAGCATTGACGGATTGGGGCCAATGTAGTGGAACGGCTCGGCCTGAGAGAGCCCGTAGCGGCGGCCCAGCTCGGCATCCTCGCCGAGCACGACGTGCTTGATGTACTGGCGATTCGCCGTCGCGTCATCATCTCCCAGGATGGGCAGCTTCAGCTTCCGCTCCGCCAGTCGCTGGCGCAACGCCGCCCCGTTCTCGCCTGCCGGTCCTTGCGTGACGTTGGCCAGGTTAACCTCGACTTTTTGGTCGAGGACCGAACTGATATCCACCACCCGGTTGACCAGTTGCGGCCCGCGCGCGAAGTAGTACTTCTCTTTCACGGCATGCGGCTCGATCCCCGCCTCGAAGTGCTCCGGCAAGTCCCATCGGCCGCCGGCCATCCAGCAAGCCGCCTCAACGCAGCGGGCCGTGATGTAATGATCGGGGTTCTCCTCGTAATGACCCCAGGGGTCGTAGCAGACGACCGTGTCCACCTTCATGAGACGGAAGATGAAGATCAGCCGATGGCGCAGTTCGGCGGCGGCGACGGCATCGAATTCGTGATTCCGGTAGTGCAGGTCGAAGACTTTCTTCAAGCCCAGGCGGCGGGCGACCTCGAAGTTGTCGCGCTCGTTACCGAGGACGACCTCGCCGACAGTGGCGCCGCGTCCGGCCATCTCGTCGTTGCTCGTGCGGATCAGGATGCCGGTGTAGCCCTCGCGGATGAGCTTGAGGATAGTTCCACCTGCGAAGAGGGGCAGATCATCACAGTGCGGCTGGATGGCGGCGAGGACCTTGCCCTCATGCGGTCGCCCCTCTCGGTCGCGCTCGACGAACACTTCGGCCTGTTGGGTATTGTCGCGCATCCGAGTCTGCGCGGGAGTGGCGGCGTCGGCGCCCAGCAAGACGCCGCCGGTGACAGTTCGACCAATGAATCTTCGCCGGTTCACGTAGGGCCCTCCTTTCCGGGTGACTGCCTTGATATCACCAGTCGTCTTCTATAGCAATTCTCAATTGGGTCTTCAGCCGGCGCATGTCTCCGGGAGCAGGTAGCGGTAGCCCGAGCGTGAGCGTGGGCAGGCATTGCCTGAGGCCGCCCACGCTCACGCTCGGGCTACCGCCTCACCCTGGCTCATCCTCAACTCGCATCTGGAAACCGCTGTAGATTTGATGCTGGAGGCAAATGAGGTTTTTTTCAAGGCCAGATGTCGGGACTCTGATCCATAGCGTGTTAAGCCAGCATCAGAACATGACGGTGCAAAGCAGCCTCGGCGGGTCGGCATCGCGGGCCGTGACGCCGAGGTAATCGGTCACAGACTCTGGGTGACGACCGACCGCCCGGGTGCGGAGAAGGCTTGCGGTTGCAATGGCAGATGGATCGTGAAGATGGAACCTGCCCCCGGGCCGCTTTCGACACTCATCCGCCCGCCGTGGCGCTCGACAATCTCCTTGACGAGCGGCAGCCCCAGCCCGGTGCCGACGACGCCCGAGGCGGTGTCGCGCCTCAGGCGGTAGAACTTTTCAAAGATTTTCTCGCGCGCCTCCTCGGGAATCCCGAGCCCCTGATCCCGCACTCTGATCGCCACGCCGGCGTCACTGAGTTCGGCGGCGATGACGACCTCGGTGCCGGGCGGGCTATACTTGATCGCGTTGCTCAGCAAATTGCCGACGGCCTGCGTCAGGAGCGGCGCGTCGACAAGCAGGTCCGGCAGCGTCGGATTGACTCGAGAGGCGAGGCCGATGCAGCGCTCGGCGGCGAGCAAGGACAAGTTGCGGACGCAACCGTCGATCAGCTGCCGGCAGGGAACCCGGGTCAGGTGTAACGGCTGCGCGCCCGATTCGAGGCGCGTCAGATCCAGGTACCGGTTGATCGTCTCGCCGAGCCGCGCGGCCTCGGAGTGAATCGTGCCGAGCATCTCGCGCGCCTCGCCGGCGGGGACCGGGAACTTGATGAGGGCGTCGCTCAAGCCCCGGATCGAGGTCAGCGGCGTGCGCAGTTCGTGCGAGACTAACTGGAGCGTCTCAGTCTTCATCCGGTCCAGCTCGACGCGCTTGGTGATGTCCGAGATCAGCGCCACCACCCCGATGGGGCGGCCCCCGGCCATGCCGACGGGCGCCCCGTCGCTGTCGGTGACCAGGGCTGAGAGCAGGAGCGAATGGGAGCGCGGCTCGGGGGAGGGGATCTCAAACTCGAGTCGGACGTGAAGCCCGCCGGCGGCCTCCGCGAAGGCTTCGCGAAGTCTGGGCCGACCGACGACCCCACGCCCGGCCAGAAAGTCGGCGAAGTCCGCCCCGACCAGGTCATGCGGCTCGCCGCCGCCGAAGAGCTGGCTGGCCTCCCGGTTCGCGAACACAATTCTCCCCTCCGGGTCGGCGACGAGCACGCCCTCGCCCATGCTCGAGAGGATGCGGTTCATGAAACTCATGCGAGCCAGGAGCCTGGTCGTGAGGTCATCGACCGCGCGCAGTTTCCAGGCCAGGCTTTGCGGCAAGTCCAGCCTCAGGTCGAGATCGATCAAGCCTGCCCCCGCCCGCGTGCCGGCGGAGAGGAACCCCTCCTGGCTGCCGACCAGGGCCGCGAGCTTGAGATCCAGTTCACGACTGGCGGCCAGCGACCGGTTGAGCAGCAGCGGGATCACCGAGGCAAACCCGGTGAGCATCGGCACCAGGGGGGGGATGATCAGGTGGCGACTGAAGACGTACAGACTGCCGAGGGTGATCGCCAGAAAGATCAGGCCCAGGATCGTCAGCTGGCGCCACCCGTCAAATTGCCTGACCGTCAGCGCGGCGCAGAGCATGACGGCGAGGGCGGCGGCCAAGGCCGCCCAGTCCGGCGTCGCCGCGAGCGAGAGGCGGCCCCGGACGGTGTTGATGATGTTGGCGTGAATCTCGACGCCCGGCATCTCCTGCCCGCCCTGGCGGCGCTCGCCGCCGTAGTGCATAAAAGGCGCCACGCGCGCGTCCCCCATCGACTCGGCGACCGCGCCGACGAGCACAATCTTGCCGGCGAAGGCGGCCGGCGGGACTTGCCCGTCAATCAGGTCGGCGACGCTGTAGTGATGGAAAGTCCCGGCGGGGCCGGCGTAGTTGATCAGCATCTCGTTCCGGCGGACGACGGCGACCCCGGGGGCGGCCGGCCCCGCTGCCTCTCGGCGCACCGGGATGCGGTGGGCGCCGAGGCGCAGCACGTCGGCCTTCTCCTCCACCTCTTCCGCGGGAATCTGTTCGGCCACCCGCAGGGCTTCCAAACCGAAGGACCAGATTCTCTCCGCCCGGTCGTCCGCCTTGCTCAGCTGGACGCTGCGCACCATCCCGTCGACCCCCGGCGAGACGTGTGCATGCCCGAGGGCCGCGGCGGCGGCGGCGAGTTCCGGCAGCGGGCGCAGCCAGGCGGTGAGCCCCGCCGGGGCGTCCGCTGAGGCCGCCTCATAGAGCTGCACGGGCAGGACGACCCGGCCGTTACGGGCCACTGCGGCGGCCAGGCTCCGGTCTGCTTCGTGGGTGGACCGCTCGGCGTAGATGACGTCCAGGCCGACGACCAGCGGCCGCGCCGGCGTCAGCCGGTCGAGCACGCCGGCCATGACCGACCGCGGCCACGGCCACTGCCCGAGGCGCTGCAGGCTCCGGTCGTCGATCGCCAGGATGACCACGTCGTCCGGCGGCCTCAGCCCGCCGCGCAGCCGAAAGAGCATGTTCAACGAGGCTGCGGAGAGGGAGGGCACGAACCAAGTCACGACCACGACCAGCGCCGTGCTCAGGCCGAGGACGAGCGCGGTTCGGAGAACTGGCGACTTACTCCTGCTCATCGCTCCGGAGACCGTCGGGGTCGAGATAGCGGTAGATCGTGCGGCGATCAATGCCGAGCAGTTCGGCGGCGCGCGACTTATTGCCGCCCGCCTCGGCGAGGATGAGCCGGATGTAGCGCCGGTCGAGTTCGGCGAGGGCGGGGCGGTCTTCGATGAGCGAGGCCCGCGCGCGGGCCGCCGGGAGCGGTGCGGGGCCCGCGCGCCTGACGATGCGCTCCGGCAAGTCGTCGACCGTGATCAGACGGTCGGCGCAGACCGCGACGGCGTACTCCATGGCGTTCTCCAACTCGCGGACGTTGCCCGGCCAGGCGTAGCGCGCCAGCAGCCCGAGCGCCTCTTCCCCGAGGCGCACCTGCCCGCCCTGGTCCCGCCCGTATTTCTGCAAGAAGTGGTGCGCCAGCAGGGCGATGTCTTCCGGCCCACGCTCGCGCAGCGGGGGCAAGGTGATGACCAGCACGCTGAGCCGGTAAAAGAGGTCCGAACGGAACTCGCCGCGCTGGACCGAGTCTTCGAGATTGACGTTCGTCGCGCCGATGACGCGCGCGTCCACCTTGCGCGCCTCGCGGCTGCCGATGCGCCGCACCTCTCTCTCCTGGATGACGCGAAGCAGGCTCGCCTGGAATGACGGGCTCGTGGTGCCCAACTCGTCGAGGAAGATGGTCCCGCCGTCAGTGCTTTCGAACAACCCGGGCCGGTCGGCGGCCGCGCCGGTGAAACTGCCCCGGGTGTAGCCGAACAATTCCGACTCGAGCAACGACTCGGTCAGCGCGCTGCAGTTGACGGCGGTGAAGGGCCGGTCGGCCCGCCGGCCGTGGCGGTGGATCGCGCGCGCAATCAACTCCTTGCCCGTCCCCGACTCGCCTTCGATCAACACGGTCGCGTCAGTGCGGGCGGCGTGGGCGGTCAGTTTGTAGGCCCGTACCATCTGCGGGCTGTGCCCGATCAGACCCGAGGCGGAGAAATCCTGGCCGCCGTCGGGGCAGGCGGCCGGCGCCGTCCCGGGACGCTGCGCGGCGCGGGCGACGAGCGAGAGCACTTCGTCAAGGTCGAAGGGCTTGGCGATGAAATCGAAGGCCCCCTCCTCGACGGCCCGCAGGGCGACCTCGAGCGAACCCTGCGCCGTCATGGCGATGATCCTCGCGTCGGGACTCGTGCGGCGGAACTCGCGCACCACGTCGAGCCCGCTCATCTCCGGCATGTAGATGTCGGTCAGGATCACGTCAAACTGTTTTTTCCTGCCGAGCGCGAGCGCCTCGCGGCCGTCCGCAGCCGACGCCACCTCGTACCCGCTCAGCCGCAGCGGGACCTCGAGCGCCATGCGCGCGCCGCGCTCATCGTCAACAACCAGCACCTTGGCCGCTCTGGAATAGATTTCTGACTCGCTCACCTGGCCCGCCTCACGGTCTTCTCCCGCCTTTCGGGCCGGCATTCGGTTTGGAACTGCTGCGGCCCAACTCAGGTCTCACGGCCGGGCCCTTCCCCCGGCCGTCAGGCGCCGCCGGGCCACCGCGGCCAAACTCGGGCGGCGTTCCGCCGGCGCCGGTCCGCCCGCCTCCCCGAAACAGTTCGTCGTTGCGCCCGATGCTGAACTTGCCGGGCCGGTCGGGGAGTTGCCGCATCAAGACCCGCGTCGCCTGCCCGGCGAACAAGAAGACAGGCCGGCCCGGTAATAGAGAGTTAGTCACCTCAACTTCGCCTTCGTGCAGGAAGACTTGCGTCTCCTCCTCCTCGACCAGCACGTCGAAGATCGTGCCGCGCACGGCGATGACCGCCGTCGGGGTGTTCACGCGATAGGGGTTGGGCTCGCCCCCGAGCTTCTCGATCCGGACGCGCGCCTTCCCGCGGATGAGGTTAAAGAGCGTGCGGGGTGAATGGCCCAGGTCCTGGATGACGACCGTCGTTTGCGGCGCGATGACCGCCTGAGAGCCGTCGGAGAGCCCCAGGATCAGCCGCCCGCGGCGGCCGGTGATGACGGTATCGCCGGCCCTCAATTCGTCGTCTGCTTTGAAGGAAATCTTTTGGACCCGGGGCTGATCTTCGGACCGCCTCCGAATCTCGACCTCGCCTTCGGAGGAAATCACTCTGGCCGAGACCAGGGCCTGCGCCCGGACGCCACCGGCGCCGGAGATCAACGCGCAGACACAGGCGAGGCAAAGGAACAGAGGTTTGGTGACGGGCATCCGGCACCCTGTCGGCCCCCCGGTCAATCTCATCAAAGCTTCCTCGCCGCGACCGCCGCCTAGAGAGGCGCGGACGTCATGATGCTGCCCACGCGCTGCGAGTCGCCGCGGCGGATGGCTTCGTAAAGCGCCTCGCACCAGCCGACGGTCGCGGACCGGTCGCCCACCGCGGAACGCCCGGCGGTGTGCGCGGGCGATTCTCCGAGGAGGTCGGTCACCCCCCGAAGAATCTCGCTCAGGATGTGGTTCTCGGTTAGCGCCGCGATCGCCTCATGGAACGAGGCGTAACTCCGGACGAAAGCCGCCGGGTCGCCTCCCGCCAGGCGCATGGCCTCAATTTCGCGCCGCATTACTTCTAAGTCCCGCGGCGCGGCGCGCTCCGCGGCGAGGGCCGCCAGCCCGCCCGCGATCACCTGCCGCGCCTCGATGAGTTCGGCGATGTCCGCCCGGCGGTTGAGCGTCGCCGCTCGCGGCGACCCGCGCCGCGGCCCCGCGACGATGAAGGTCCCCCGGCGCGGCGCCGCTTCGACGGCGCCCATGACGGAGAGGGCCTTAAGCGCGAGGCGTAACGTGGGGCGGCTGATCCCGAGCATGCTTGCCAGCCGCCGCTGGGGTGGCAGGCGGCCCCCGGCGCGCACCTCGCTGGAGGCGAGCAGCTCCTGGATCTGCTCGATGGCGCGCTCGGTCACGCCCCGGAGGTCATCACCGGCGGGGCTTTGGCTGATGGCGTGACGCCCCTTACTCTGCGGCGCGCAGCTCGCGCGAGCGGGCGGGTCAGGGTTGCAGCTGGTTGGTTTGTCTGCCATCGTTCAGCCCGAACCTGTCGCCGCGGTCAACCCCAGGCAGCCGCCGGCGCGGCGACCGGCCCAGCGGTAAGGTAGCAGATCGGCGAGCGGCTGTGTGTCGAGTTTTGTCTGGTTAATCTTCACACATCTCCACACTTCTCCCCGGCGACTTATGCTAAATTCCGTGCGTCGGCTCTGGACTTTCCGGCCTGCCGATGAGACCAGCTCGGGGGGACTCGCTTGGAACGCATCCTGGTGATTGACGACGACGTGGAATTGTGCGAGCTGGTGACCGAGTACCTGGAGCCGGACGGGTATGCGGTCGAGGCGGCTTCGGACCCGGTGACGGGACTGGAGCGGGCGATGTCGGGCGCGCACGCGCTCGTGGTGCTCGACGTCATGATGCCAGGGCTCAACGGCCTCGACTTGCTGCGCCGGTTGCGCGCCACGTCGACCCTGCCGGTGCTCATGTTGACGGCGCGCGGGCGCGATGTGGACCGCATCATCGGTCTCGAGCTCGGCGCCGACGATTACCTGCCCAAGCCCTTCAACCCTCATGAACTCGCGGCCCGGATTCGCGCCATCCTGCGCCGCGCGCGGCCGCCGGCCGACTCCCCGCCGGGCGAGCGGCTGAGCGTTGGCGACGTCGAAGTTGACATCCGCGCGCGGACGGCCCGGAGCAGCGGCGCACTGCTCGATCTGACGACCGTCGAATTCGACCTGCTGACCGCGTTGTTGCGGGGGGCGGGCAGCGTCATGACGCGCGAGGAGCTGTCGTTGCAGGTCCTCGGGCGCGAGTTCAACCCGCAGGACCGGAGCATCGACACCCACGTCAGCAACCTCCGCCGCAAGCTCGGCCCGTACCGGCAAGGGATGGAGCGCATCAAGTCCGTGCGCGGCGCGGGCTATCTCTATGCGGGCGTGGGAGACTGAGCCGCCCGGATCTCGATGCGAACCCTCTTCGTCAAAATCTTCCTCTGGTTCTGGGCGGCCATGGCGCTGGTCGTGCTGGCCGTCGCCGCGGCCACCAGCGTGGCTAACATGCGCCGCGAGGAACGCCTGCGCCGGGAGTTTGACGATCCAGCCAGGGTCTTCGCCCAGATGGCTGCCAGGACCTACGAGCGCGAGGGGCAAGCCGGGCTCAGCGAGTACCTGAGTTTTCTGGAGGGCGAAGCACGGCACCGGGCCTGGCTCTTTGACGCCGGCGGCGCGGAGGTCCTGGGGCGCAGCGCTCCGTCCGAAGTCGACGGGCGGGCGCGGCGGATGCTCCGGGGCGAGGGGCAGGCGTCGGGCCGCCCGGACGCGCGCGGGCTGCAAGCCTTCGCGGTCAGCGGGCCGAGCGGGGTGAGGTACCTGATGGTCACCAGGCGGCTCAACCCGCGCCGCCCCCCGCCGTGGCCCGAGCCGCGCACGGTGGTGCTCCAGCTCCTGGCGGTGCTCGCGACCGCCGGGCTGGTCTGTTACTGGTTGGCGCGTTACCTGACGGCTCCGGTCGTGCGGCTGAGCGCGGCCACGCGGCGGCTGGCGGACGGCGACTTGTCGGCGCGCGTCGGGGGCACGGGCCGGAGGCGGGACGAGCTGGCCGAGCTGGGGCGCGACTTTGACTTGATGGCCGGGCGGATTGAATCGCTCATTCAGGCGCAACACCGGCTGCTCGGTGACATCTCGCACGAACTGCGCTCGCCCCTGGCGCGGCTCAGCGTGGCGCTCGGAGTCGCGCGCCGCCGCGCCGGGGAGCCCGCCGCCAGCGCCCACGACCGCATCCAGCGTGAGTCGGAGAGGCTTAACGAGATGATCGGCCAGCTGCTGACGCTGACGCAGCTCGAGAGCGGCGTGGACGAAGTGCCGCCGGAGCCGGTTGGGTTGAGCGATTTGCTGGGCGAGGTCATCGTCGACGCCGACTTCGAGGCCCGCGGCCGCGAGCGCGCTGTCCGCCTCGCCGCCCAGGCGGGGTGCCGCCTTCAAGGCAACCGCGAGCTGCTCCGCAGCGCGATCGAGAATGTTGTGCGCAACGCCGTCCGCTACACCGCCCCGGGGACGACGGTTGAGGTCGGGTTGAGTCATGAGCAAACGGCAGGACTCACGCGGGCGGTGATCCGGGTGCGCGACCACGGGCCGGGCGTGCCACCGGAATCGCTCGGCGAGATCTTCCGCCCGTTCTACCGTGTGGCCGACGCGCGCGACCGCCAGAGTGGCGGCACGGGACTCGGCCTGACGATCACGGAGCGGGCGGTGCGGGTGCACGGCGGCAGCGTCAGCGCCGAGAACGCGCCGGGCGGCGGGTTGGTGGTGGGCTTGACGTTGCCGTGCGCGGGAAATCATGAAGCCCTAACCGCGGGAAGCTAAAAGAAGGTTGGGGCCGGGAAAGTCCGCGCGGCCCCCTGGCCCCCGCTATCTCCCGGCCGCGATTGAGACGACCTCGGGCTTCGCGGCCCGAGGTTCCCGGCCCCGGGCGTACTCGCGCTCCAGGCGGGACTGGGTCAGCTCGCGCCCGGTGTCGCTCTCCGCCGCCCAGACTCGCGCCAGGAAGTAGTGCCCGCCGTAGCGGCGGAACTCGAGTCGGGCTCTCCCCGATAAATCCCGGGACCGCACCGCGTGCGTCACGACGATGGTCTTCGCGTGGCCTTCGGCGCCGCGCAGCAGCAACCCGTCGGACTGGCTCGAGCCCAGGGCATAGACGGCGTAAGTGCCGGCCGGGAGCGCCGTCTTCTCCACCGTGAAGTCGAAGGGGATAGTGACGGTCATCTGCCTGGTGACTTGCGCCGAGGCGGGAACGGCCGTAAGTGCGACATAGATGCTCAGGACGGAGGCGATGCTCAATAAGTGCTTTTTCATGTGACCCCTTTGCGTTTGATTCAGACTGAGGGGCCGGCTCTTCGCCGCCCTCACCACATGAGACGGAATCCGCGGGCGAAACCCGCCACAGCCCGCAAAAAATATTAAGACCGGGGGCAGAACACGGATCGGACGGACGGCACGGATTGGCACGGATCAGACCCGTGGTCATCCGTGACATCCGTCCGATCCGTGTTCTACTCTGATAAGATAACGTCTGATGACATTCAAATCTCTTTTTCGCGCGCCGGCACTCCTCATCGTGCTGGCGACCCTGATCTACGTGGGCAGCGCCTCCTCGCCGTCGCTGCAGGACGATGCCGACGCGGCGCATGCCGAGGCGGCCCGCGAGATCGTCGAGCGCGGTGACTGGGTCACGCTCCACATCAACGGCATCCGTTACCTGGAGAAAGCCCCGCTCATGTATTGGGCGGTGGCCGCGTCGTACAAGGTCTTCGGCGTTTCGGAGTTCGCGACGCGGCTGCCGCTGGCCGTGAGCGCGATCCTGCTGGTCCTGGCCGTTTATTATTTCGGCTGCTGGATGGGCGGTGATCGGGCGGGCGTGTACGCCGGCCTGGCCGTCTGCGTGGGCCTCGGCGTCTACCTCTTCACGCGGATCATGATCCCCGAGGTCATGCTGGCGCTCTTTCTGACCGTGGCGTTCTACTGCTTC